>ERZ1034361.706-NODE-706-length-20109-cov-10.438848_pt1 | contig 20109 bp, 18 predicted proteins | sample MGYA00520617_ERZ1034361 | MGnify/ENA primary metagenome ERZ1034361 (study PRJEB33736, sample SAMEA104284507) | Azolla filiculoides | biome: Urban; feature: Water surface; material: Ditch water | place: Netherlands | collected 2015-10-28 | depth 0-0.1 m ...
TCCGATTGGGTTGGTTTTGAGGTTCTCTTGGTAAGACTAAAGCGAAGCAGCAGGGTTGTCTAGCAGGCGGGGCGGTTATTTTTGAAAAACGATCCAGACAATGTCATCCGGCATGAAACTCGCGCGTTATCGGCAATAGGCGTTGTTACTTTTAAGAGGAGTACGCCATGAAAAAATCGTTAATGTTGTTGGTTGTTGCTTTGGCAGCCGTTGCAGCGCAACCGGCATTGGCAGATGGGCGGGGTCACCATCGGGGACATGGCAATGGATGGTTGCCATTTGCGGCGGGCGCCGTTATTGGTGGTGTCGTTGTCGGGTCCTGGATGCAACCACAACCCGTGTATGCGCAGCCGATGTATATGGCGCCGCCGCCACCCAGAATGGTGGTGCAGCGACCCTATTACGCGCCAGCCCCTATGTATGTGGTTCCGTCAGTGCAACCGGGCTATTACTACGAACGTGATTGATTACCGAGCTTAAACCTTGATCTGGTGCTGTAGCGTTTGATAATCCACCTTGCCTGTTCGCAATACGGGTAGTTCGGCCATATGGATGAGTTCACGTGGCAAATACGTATTGGGGATACGTTGCTCGGTGTAATGCGCCCGAATAGTCTCAAGGCTAAGCTCGGGATCATTGGTGTAGAGGCGTATCAATGTTTTGGCTTGCGCATCAGACTCAATGGCAATTGCTGCGTGATGGTGGTCCGGGGAGAGCTTGGAGATTTCGTCTTCAATGTAGCCAAGGGAGATCATTTCCCCGGCAATTTTGGTAAAGCGCTTTTTCCGTCCTTTGATGGCCAGATAGCCATCATCATCCACGGTCACAATATCGCCGGTGTCGTACCAGCCTTCGTTGAGCGATGAACGATCTTCTAATAGGTCATGCAGGTAGGATTTCATCAGATTGGGGCCGCGTACGTGAAGGACGCCCCCTTCTTCGATGCCTTCGTGCGGCTCAATGCGATATTCGATGTGCGGCAGGATCTTGCCGACGCTGCCATGGCGGGTAGCGCCCGGAACGTTGACGGCGATGACCGGGCCGGCCTCAGTAGCGCCATAGCCTTCCAGCATGGTGATGTTTAAAGATTCATACAGTTCACGTGTGCGAGGCTTGAGACGTTCGGCACCCGCAACAACAAAGCGCAGTGAGGCGAGATCTCCGGGCGTTGCGACTTTAAACATCTGCGCCAGGAAGGTATCGGTTGAGAGTAGGGCAGTTGCATGATGTGTACGAATTAACTGCAGGTTTTCTTTGTGCCGCAGCGGTGATAATCCGATGATCGTTTTCATGCCATTTAAGAGCGGCAACAAGACCCCTGCGGTAAGGCCAAACGCATGAAAGTGCGGGAGTGCGCTAAACATAACCTCGTGTTTGCCGATGGGGAAGGCTTCAAGGATCTGGCCGCAGTTAGTTAGCAGATTGCGGTGAGTGAGTACAACGGCTTTCGGGTCCGCTTCGCTACCTGAGGTAAACAGAATAACGGCAGCATCATCCGGTTGGCTACGCTCGGTTTTTAAGCGCCTCAGCTTGACGCGTAGTGCCCCACTCAGTTTAGCGAGTCGACCAATCTTCTTGGCCATGTCTTCCAGAAAGACGGTGTGGATGCCAAGCGCAGCTAAATGTTCCGGCAGATCCTTGAGCCCGCATTTGTCCAGGAATTGATGGGAGGTAAGCACGACGTCAAGATGCGCTCGTTCGCAGCAACGAAGCAATGTCGGCATCGGAAACGTGTAATTGAGAATAACAGCGGTCTTATGGGCGAAATTACAGCCCAAGGTGGCAACAACACCGGTAACGCTGTTAGGGAGCAAGCAGCCAACATGGTGACGGCGGGTCAGCGTTTCGATACGGCGTGATAACACCGCGCAGCCGATGATCAGCCGGCCATAGGTAAGCGATTTGCCCAGTTCATCGTAAACAATAGGGATGCGGCTTCTATTAGCGGCTGCCGCCATTAGCAACCGTTTAGGAATGGTATTGTTAGCGGGCAAGATTAATCCCCTGTTTATACTTCGATCAGTTTGCCATGAGCCGGGAAAAATATCGCGGTTCGAACATTTAATCCTTCTGCGGCAAATAGCTCTGCATAGCGCGTAAGTTGCGGTTTGTAGATTGCGGCCTTGTCTTGCAACGTCTGCTCAGTCTTCTGACCCATATCCTGAGTGCGTAGTGTTTTGTAATCAATGATCCAGCGCTCATTGGCATGGATGAATGTACGGTCAATGACATGATGGGCAAATGTCTCAGGGGTGTCGGGGTGCAGACTGCTCATAGGTACTTCACAACCAGCAGCATCCTGGGGGCCGAGTATCCAGCGGCCGGGTTCGCTATTGAGTGCGCCGAGAACGGCTTCGTGGACGTGCTGGGCCGCTTCTGAGCAAGCAGTGGCGTCGTAACCCTCGTTGGCAAAGCTTTGCTCCCAATAGGGGCGCAGTTTGCTAATGCGTTCGATAGGCCAGGCTTCCAAGCCATCCTTGGCAATAGCCTCGAGATAGCGATGGGTCAAGGTACCGATTGCCATGTCGATGGTAGTTTCGTTACTGGAATGGTGCTGATGCGGTGGGGCATCCACTTCACTAGCGGTTTCGATCGGCGTTAATTCATTGAGATGTTCACTGCGCAGACGGATTAGATGCGGTACGAACTGCGCTGGATCGATAGCGCTGACAGGGGGTGTTGGTTGAGATGGTGCGGCAGCTTCTTGATTGAAGCTATATTCCAGCGCAGGCCATAGAGGCGCCAGCAATGAGGTGGCGGCTGGTGTTTTGAGTGCATTGAGCGTTTCAGACTTCGGGTCACGATAAGCAACCCCCAGCAGATGCAAACGACGTTCTGCACGGGTAACGGCCACATAGAGTACGCGTTGCGCTTCGTTCAGACTGCGCGTTTTTTCCAGATTGCGCAACAGGTCGTAGGCCGTGGGGTTGTTCGACTCGGGCGCACCGATTGGCGGAACGGGCGCCACAACGAGATGTTCATGGCCATCATCAAGTAGTACGGTATCCCAGATGATCAACGCTTTATCATCAGAAGGTAAGCGCTTATGGAGCCCGGGCAAAATGACCGTATCAAATTGCAGGCCTTTGGATTTGTGCACGGTCATTAATTGCACATGCTGGCTGTCTGGCGAGGCTTCGGGTGCTGCGAAGAGACGGCCTAGGCCGTCATCGAGACGGGACAAATCTAGTGCGCCGTGGTCATCAAGCTTGTCGAGCAACTTAAAGTAAGCCTGCACATCGCTGAAGTCATTGGGGGCCCCGAGGCATTGAGGTCCGCCTAGCGCACGCCAAACCCCTTCGACCCATCGGCGCGGACGTTGTAGGCTACGAGCGGCAAAGGCTTCCGATAAAATTTGGCGAAGGCGACGTAGCCGGTGTTGGCCATTAGCAGAGAGCTTGATGATGCGTGATTCATTCTGCATCAATGACCATAGTGTTTGCGCATGGTCGTCAGCGGCTAATTGATGAAGGTCTGACAGTTTTAAGCCGCACCAGGGTGCGCGCAATATAGACAGCCAGTTAATGCGATCACCGTGGTGGTGAAGTGCGCGGGTAAGCGAGACCAGGTCCTGGACGGATTGGCGTGCCGCGAGCGCATCGATTTCAACGGCTTGGAAGGGTATCCGCGGTTCCTGCCTTTGCAACAAACTAACCAAGGTATCTAGATGGCTACGAGCACGCACGAGCACGGCTACTGTGCCGCCAGGCTGTTCTGCGCGAGCTTCTCGAATCAGACGGATGATGATCTCGGCTTCCCGTTGGTCGGCCAGCTGGCGTGGTGCAGCTTCATCAGCATCGGGATCGCGCTCGCCGCTAATGACTGGATGAATGCTCACGCCTGCATTGTTTGCTAAGGGCTTACTGGCTACAGCCGCGCTAAAGCAGACCGCGCCACGCGTTGCATCATCTTTGTCAGCAAAGACGTGGGCAAAGGTATCGTTGACCCAATCGACTACATTCTTATTAGAGCGGTTGTTCTGATAGAGCTGAAGCGGTGTTGGCTGAATAGGGCCAATGCCCTTTTGTCTAACCCGGATAAATAGACCCACGTCGGCTTTGCGGAACCGATAAATAGATTGCATGGGGTCGCCGACTAGAAAAAGTGTCTGGCCGCTATCGCTATCCCATCCGGTGGTGAGCATTTCGAGGAGCGCTACCTGCGTTGGGCTCGTATCCTGAAACTCGTCAACCAGTAGATGACGGATTTGATAGTCTAGTTGCTGCGCCAGGTCGGTGGGGTGTTCTGGTTCGCCTAGTGCCAGCAGCGCGCGGCGTGCAATTTCTGTGTGGTCAACGGTTTTTTCTTGAATAAAGGTCAGCCACAGATTGCCATAGGCAAGGTGCAAGAGCTTGGCCAGATCTTGCACGATGGATGCTTCGGCATCGCCAAGCTGCGGGTCGGGCAATTCGCGAATGCGGGCAATGGCCGAGCCCAGACCTGCAGCTTCTAGCGCAGCGAGCGCATCCTTCAGTGTCTGTTTCTGCGCTTTATTTTCTTTGCCAGCCAGATTAATCGGGCTGCGATAGTCTTTGCGCAGTTTGTTGTCTGCAGTAAGAAACAATTCGGCAATAGAGCGCCAGCGAGGCAACTCACTCGCGCAGGCGGGTAAAGCGGCATGCCATTCAGCGAGCAAATGGACAGGTGAATCCGGACTGTTGTTGGCAGCATGTCGTGCTGCGCCCATAACTTCAGGGGTAAAGGTGCGGCTCAGGGCAGCGGCAATGTCTGATAACTCATTATCAATCAAACGGCTAAGGACTTGTGTGACGGCGGCTTGAAGTTGCGCGCTCTGACCGATGTTGGTGTACTGCTGCCACTGGTCCCGACGTTCGAGCATGGATACCAGCATTTTTTGCAGCCGACCAGTATCGTTATCAAAGTAGGCGAGGGCACGGGCCACCGTGTCTTGATCGGCCTTACTGTCCGCTGTTTCAAGCAGTGCCAGGGTATCTCTGGCGGCTTGTTCGTAGAGCGGTTTGCATTCTGTGCTTAACCCGGGTTGGGTGCCGAAACGCGTGAGTAGAGGCATCTGTCGCGCTAGGCTCATCGAGAGCGCATCCAGCGTCATCACGCGCAGACGACCAGGTTGATCCAGTAGCTGCCATTCGCGTAGATTGTTCTGCTTAAGAACAGCCAACGCAAGGCGGTGGGTTTCCTTCTTGTGGGGTAGGGTATCAGGAGAGAGCGGCTGCGTTGCGGCGCGTAGGCTGGCCATGATGCGGTCGCGCATTTCTGCCGCTGCCTTGCGGGTAAACGTGAGCGCAACTACTTCCTCTGGTTCATTTACTTGCGCCAGCAGCACGAGGAAGCGTTGTGTGAGCAGCTCGGTTTTGCCCGCGCCAGCGGGAGCGTCGACAATGAAAGACGTGTTGGGATCAAGCGCACGTTGACGTGCCAATGCGTCAGCTGCCAGTTGCTCCTGTTCGTTCATCGGCTTGCGTGCATTGAGATCAAGGGAGTTCATGAATTGGCCTCCAGTTGTTGATCCCTTTCAGCCAGACGTAGTAGTGGTCGTACATCGCAGTAAATCAGATCGTTTTCATTAGCAAAGCGGACGCTGGCATCACCACGGCACACTTCGTCAGCAATCGAATGGATCGCCTTTTTCCAGTGCGCCAGTACGCTAGGCCAATCCGGAAAGGCTTCTGCGCCAAATAGTCGGCGGACGCGGTAACTGCGGAGATCTTCCACGCCAGGTAATAGGTTTTCAGCATCACCGATACCTTTGAATGCTAGTTTGCTTAGATGCACCTGACCAAAAGCAACCCCGGCAACATCGCCCTCTTTTGGGTTGGCGATAGCTGCATAAATGGGCAGTTGAGGTTCGGTGAGCCGTGCGCTGGCCCAGTTGCGGGTATCAACGCTCGCACCAGTTTTGTAGTCGATGATCAATAGGCGTCCATCGGACAATTGATCAATACGGTCGATGAACATACGCACTTCGATACCGCTGATGTTGTCCTTGAATTCGTGTTCGCAGTGGATCACGGTAAAGGGTTCGGTGCGCGCACCTTCCATTTCTAGCCACTTGTTGAGTAGGCGACTCAGCCGGTTGCGTTCTAAGATGTGTTGGCGCGGCTTGAGTGGTTCATGCTTCTTGTCTGCGTTATAGGCCTCAAGTACCTGGTCAATTGCCTGATCAATGGCATTGGCCAGGCCTTTTGCTAGCAGAGTCTGCAAGCCTGCATGGTCTTTCGTGGTTGTCCAGAATGCTTCAAGTGCATCATGCACGAGCGTGCCACGCTGCCTGGCATCTAGCCCTTCAACAGGTTCCTGAAGTGGCACAGCGCCAAGACGATATTGGTAGTAGCCCCAGGCAGGACATATAGCCTGGGCTCGTAGCAACCAGGTACCGCCGCGTACGTGGGCGCCTGCTTCAACCGCTGGCGCGTTGGCATCATCAATGGCTTCTAGCGTGGCCTCGGTGGCTGCTGTTAACCAGGGAAGCGTATCAGCTTGCGGTACTGTGTTCGCCGGATAGTGCGTAATGAGCGCGCTAGGTTGGAGCTCCGTGTCACCATCCATGCGTGGCGCGCTGACAATAATTTCAGGCGCACTGCGTAGCAGGCGTTGCTGGATGTGCTGGGCAAAGTCCAGTTGAACGCTCGCACAGGAATTGGGTGCGTGCTGTTGCCGTTGAGCCTCTACCGAAAGTAACGGGTTCGGATGTGCCGCGGGCGGCCAGCTTGTTTCAGTCAGCCCGGCAAACCAGAGGGCATCAAAAGCAAGCCCAGTGGATTCGAGCACACCCAGTATCTGTATGGTGGGATTGCCCCGTGTTTTGGGTTGGAAGAGTTGCTCATTGCAGAGCTGGGTTAGTCGTTTGATCGTTTCATTTAGCGACAGTTTGCCCGTAATCTGATCTAGGCGAGAAAGTTCGTTGAGGGTTTCGATAAATGCCTGTCGTGTCTGGAATTCAATGCTGTTCAGTTTGCCTTCAGCAAGCCAGCCGGCTTTAGCCAGGATGGCGTCGAGATTGCGGCGCCACTCCGAAGGCAGTCGACTTGTCTGAACCCCTTTCGCTGCGTGTGCAAGCGCATGTAGGTGCTGGCGCAGTCCAGGCGCCAGTAATTTGTGTTCATCCAGATACCAAGCAGCAAAACTGTTATAGCGAGTGAGGGGCGCCTTGAGTGCAACGCTTATACGGTAGGCCGCATCCAGGCGGGCCCGCGCATCAGATTCATCGGCGCTGCTAGCAAGAGACCAGTAGGGACTGTGTAATAACGTAGCCATGCGGGATTGCTCGATGTCCTGTCGCATGCTGATCAGTTGTAGCAAGGTCAGGGCACAATGCACAATCGGCGTATTGGAGAGCGGCTGGCCAAGACTGATGTTGAACGGGCGTGGTTGATGGGCGTGACGAGCAATGATGTGCTCAGGTGTCAGCATGTCTTCCAGCGCGTCTTGCAATGGGCGTTGATAAGCTTCAAGGTCAGGGGCAACAATGCCGAGTTGGGCGCGCGGGTTCTGGGCAAGGTGTCGTTGTGCCCAGGCTGCAATATTCAGGCATTCCTCTTCAAGATCGGCTGGGGTAGTGCGCGTTACCTGCCCCGCAGCCTTTGTTAGGGCAAGCGCAGCAACCACGGTGCCGCGTGCGCTTAATTGTGCCTGTAGCCGCTGTTCAAGCGCGGTGTAATGATCAAATCCGCTAAAGGTGACATGGCTCGGCAGTAACGTACGATCAATAATCGATATTTGGTCAATCAGCAGGGCGTGAAGGCTAGCTACGTCAATAAAACCCTGTTGTTCACAATGTGTCCGAAAAGCGGCCTGCCAGTGTTGAAATTGGCGCTGCTCTTCGCTGCTGTTATCCGCACCACCGATTGGAATATTCCAATCGATAGACAGCTTATGCGCCTGTGCTGCACTGGCCGTTAGCGATTGCAGATCAAACAGTGACTCAACCGAAGTATCAATCTGGGAGCGAATGACCTTTTCCCAGATGAGTTGTTCCTGAAAAGTGTTAAGAACGCGCAGGCCATTCAAACCAACGGGTGTTTGCCCGCGTAGCGCTAGTGCTTCATATAGGTTGTTGAGCCATTGTCCGAGCGTTGTTGCTTGGAGCGTCTGCCAAGCCGGACTTTGATGTGTCCGCTCATCGTGTGTTCGTGACAGGGTTTGCGCCAGCCGCAGGGTGGCGCAGACAATTGGGGTGTCAGTCGGTAAATCTGTCAGGGCGACTGACGGTAGCAAATGCATTTGAGGTTCTGTCATGAGTGTGTCTTATCCGGTTAACATACTAGCTGAAGCAGCCCAAGCTTGCTCTAGATGACCGTTAGGAAACTACCCATGCATATTGTTGATCTGACCCAGCAGCGTAAAACGACCAAAGCCTTTGATCCTGCGCATCAATTAAGTCAGGAAGAAGTATCAGCCATTCGCGCCCTATTGCGGATGAGTCCATCCTCTACGAATGCACAGCCTTGGCATTTCTTTCTGGCCAGCACCGAGTCAGGCAAAGCCAAAGTGGCTGCGGGAGCTTCGGGTGATTTTGCCTATAACGAGCCCAAGATCAAGAACGCGTCTCTGGTGGTCGTGATGTGCGCCCGGACGCGGATGGACGATGGCTATCTGCGCCAGGTGCTGGAGCAGGAGATTAAAGACGGCCGTCTGGCTACAGCAGAGGCACAGGCGAATCAACACAAAGTCCGTTCGGGGTATGTGCATAAACATGAGCAGAGCCAGGTAGGGTTGCTGCAATGGTCGGCGCGTCAGGTATACATCGCGCTGGGCTTTCTGTTGCTGGGGGCGGCGGAGATGGGTATAGATGCCTGCCCGATCGAAGGCTTTGATGCAGCAGCGCTAGATAATGCATTGAATCTGCAGGCGCAGGGGCTGACCAGCCAGGTGTTGGTCGCTTTGGGACGCAGCAAATCAGATCAGGATTTCAATGCCGGTTTGCCTAAATCGCGTTTGGCTGAGTCCGTTGTTATCACCGAACTGTGAGGCTCGTGTGAAGCCATTGTTGTCTTCGCTGCGGGGTGATATTGGCATTATCACCATGAACAATGACGCCCGTCGCAATGTGCTGAGTGAAGCATTTTTTCAGCAGCTTACCGAATTGCTGGATTCATTTTCCGAGAACCGTGTTCGTGCTGTGATTTTGCGGGCGAATCCGGGCGCGCATGTCTGGTCTGCCGGGCATGACGTCAACGAGCTGCCGCCTGCGGGACAGGACCCGTTATGCTGGGCTGAAATATTACCTAGCATGACGCGTGCCCTGCATAACTTCCCAGCACCGGTCATCGCCATGATTGAAGGCACGGTTTGGGGTGGCGCTTGTGAACTGGCACTGGCCTGTGACATTGTGGTCGCTGCTACTGGCACAACCTTTGCGCTGACGCCAGCACGTTTGGGTGTGCCCTATAACATTAACGGCTTATCTACCTTTACCCGTTCTTTGACGCCACAGATGCTTAAAGAGCTGCTGTTTACGGCGGCACCGATGCCGGCAGAACGACTGGCTAGTGCGGGTGCTATTAATCATGTGGTGCCAACTGCCGCGCTGGAGTCGTTCTGTATGAGTTTGGCCGAACAGATACGCGCTAACGCACCGCTCACCATTCGCGCGATGAAAGAAATGATGAATGTGTTGCTCGGTGCCCGTGATATGTCGGCGTCTGAGTTCGAGCGTCTCGAAGAGCTGCGTAAAGAGGTTTATAGCAGTTCGGACTATGCTGAAGGGCTGGATGCGATTCGCAATAAGCGGCCGCCAAAATTTAGCGGCACTTAGTGGTTGTTGGGCGCGTCATCATCGCGGGGTCTGTGCCAACGTAGCCAGCCCCAGACGATAAGGACTAAGAGCAACGCGATGCCCAGCTCCAGAAATACGAATGCTGGCATTGCCTAGGACTTGGGAGCGGGCAACGAAGCCAGTCGATAAAGCAGAACGGCGAGCAGAATCTCGAAAACGAAATTAAATCCAGTGGCCAGATCTACGCCCGCGAGCTCTTTCTGGTTGCCGAGCTGGTAAGTCCAGGGCGTAATTGCTAGGACTGTAACGCACACCATCAGGTTGCGTTGAGGGCTAAGCGTTAGTCGCTTGGCGAGTGGCAACGTAAAACAACCGATCAATAGTGCCACCGCCGCGGTGGTGCCGTTTTCCAGGGTCAGCTCGCGAAAAACAGAAGATATCGCCAAGCCATAAACAACAGCGACCAAGCCTAGCGAAATAAGAAAAGTCGCCAGACCCAGCGCCAGGCGCCTCAGTAGTTGTTGCTGTGAGCCTTGGCGCTTGGGCGCTGAACGTTTTGGCTGCGATCTGCCCTGTTCGATGTTGCCCGAGGGCAGGCGGAATCGCTGATTGCTGTTTTCGGCCGAACCGTTGACGGCTTCGGGCTGCGTCATCTTCAGCCCTGAAGCACAACCTTCATGGCTTTGTTGCGCGCTTCAAGGTGCTTAAGGCCAGCATCAGACAGCACCAGCGATTTTGCACGACCATCTGTTGCCGAGCGCTTGATGTCGATCAGGCCACGGCTTTGCAGCTCCGTCACTTTGCGGTGCACGGTGGGGCCTGTGCCAAACTGAAGGCTTTGTACCAGATCAGTGATCTTAACGATCTTGCCTAGGGCATTGGATTCATGCATATACGCCATAACTTCTTCGCAGCCGCTGAAACCGCTGTCTTCGGCGTTCGCAACACGCATAAAGTTCAACAGACGTACATAAGGATTTTTTGATTTCATTTTGAGTTCCATGTGGGGTATGAAAGTTTTGGTAAGTTATGTATGTAAATTTATACCCACCTAAGGTTTAAGTCTAGAACTATTTTGTCGCCCTATGCAAAACAATTTATTGTTTATGGGTTTTTTGGGAGAACTCAGGCGGATCAGTCGCAGCGTTGAATGATGCCGATCATCGAGCGATCTGCGATCTCATCTGCACGATTGGTGTAAAAGCGAACCGAAGAGCCCTCTCGACTTGTGTTTACGTCCACGAAATACATGGGTAGTTTTTCATGGTCGAGCACCAGCTTCTGGGTGGATTGCAGCGTATATCCGGTATCGGTTTGTGCGCGGGCTAGTTGAGTATGCCCCGAGGCGACCCAGCCGTTATTGATACAAGTGGTCATCGCCTGCGGGCTAACGGTGCTGAAGGTCGTAAAGCGCGGCACCGTATTTTGCAGATGGCTAGCAGACATATCGATGGATGCGCACCCACTCATTAGAACGAGTGCCGCGGCGTACAGGGTTATCTTTTTCATAACGCTATGCTACCCAGCAGGCTTGTTGTGGGCAAGCCTGCGTACAATCAGCCTTATGGACCGCTTCTGGCTGGCCGCGGTGTTTTGTAGCGGTTATAGCCCCAAAGATATTGGCAGGGCATGCGGCGAATCATGGCTTCTAGTGCGCTATTCATTTCCGTTGCCGCCTTGACGGGGTCTTCAGAAAGCGGGGATGTCATAGGAATAACGTGAAGACGGTAGCCTTGTGCATGATCGAGCCGCTCAAGGCCAACGGTAAATATGGGCGTTTGACGCAAGGACTGCATGCGTTGCACCAGGGTGATGGTGTAAGCCGGTTGTCCAAAGAAAGGGGCGTAAACGCCATCACCATCAGCCGGGACCTGATCAGGTAGAAAGCCGATGGTGTGCCCGCGCATCAGCGCTCTCACCAGTCCTTTAACGCCCTTGTGAGTCGCTGGCACGAGCGTTAATTGTGGTGAAATGCGGATCCGGTTGATAAGTGCGCCCAGCCATTTCATTCGCGGTTCTCTATAAATGACAGTCGCTGGATGACGTTCGCTATAAACCGGGCCAAGCATTTCGAAGCAGCCGATATGTGGAGAGATCAGAATCAGCCCGCGGCCCTGAGCCACTGTGTCATCAATCAGCTGCCATTCATCACAGAGAATCAGGTTTTTTAAATGGGCCGCATTGCGAGGGGACCAGAGATAGGGCAGCTCCAGGATCATGCGTGCTAGTTCCTGCATGGCACGTTTGTGCATGGTGGGTGTGGCGTTCGGGTAAGCAAAAGCCATATTCCGGGCGGCACGACGTTGGTAGGCGCTGGGTATCTTCCAGCCGAGCCAGCCGAGCAGGGCACCTACTTGCTGAAGTGCAATCAGTGGGAGCAGACCAAGTCCGCGAAAAATTGCGAGAGCGAAAAGAGTTGTAAAACGACTTGCCATGAAACGACCTGAGATAAAAATCAACCAGAACGACTGGGCAAGCCGGTTAGTCTCGCCCGGTTACTTGCTGGATGGCTCTATTTGCGCCTATCGCTGCAAGTGCTGTATGCGTTAATTTTACGCGAATGTAAAAAAATATGCGCGCTGCGACAGTTGAAAACCCATGGGAATCAATGGCTTTTGTCAGTTTGGCTAGAAATCTGTGTTACTTTCAGAGCCCATTCTGAATGACGCCGCCCGAAATTATTTTCTCCAGACTTTATGAATAATTGTATTTACAGACTACTACTAGCGTTTACCTGCATTTGTTTGTTGCCAGCCTGGAAAAGCCTGGAGCGCGCACCGGCTTTGCCACCGCTCTACGCAAATGAGGCCAGTATCGATGGCATGACGGGTGTTCGTTATGCCACCTATCAGCGGAGTGGTATTGAAGCGCTGCTCAAGGACCTTGAATCATCGTTACGGGTGATGAATCGGGATAGCCCGGGCACACCGATTAACTATCTATCGATTTCGGGGGGCGGAGGTCGCGGCGCTTTTGGGGCTGGCTTGCTTAATGGCTGGACCAAAAGCGGCACGCGTCCGGTCTTTAATATGGTCACCGGGGTCAGTACGGGCGCATTGATGGCACCTCTGGCATTCCTGGGGCCTGAATATGATGATGCGCTTAAGCAGCTCTATACCAACATTAGTGCTGAGAATATCTATCGCAAGCGCTCTTATGCCACGGTACTATTTGCCGATGGTTTGAGTGATACCACACCGCTGTACAACATGATCTCGGCGCAGATCACCCCGGAGCTGTTGCGTAAAGTGGCGCATGAGTATGTGGTGAAGAACCGGTGGTTGTTAATTGGCACCACCAATCTCGATACCGGACAACCCATTATCTGGAACATGGGCAAAATTGCTGCTTATGGCACGCCCGAGTCGCTGGAATTATTCCGTAAAGTGATGTTGGCCTCGGCATCACTCCCCGGATTTTTCTCGCCGGTAATGATTGATGCTGTTTATCAAGGTAAGCGCTATCAGGAGATGCATGTCGATGGCGGGGTAAGTCGACAGGTGTTCATCTACCCGGCATCGATCTTTCATGAAACGGGCGCTTATAAATTACTGGAAGGACGTAAACGCGAAGCTTATCTGATCCGCAATGATATTCTGGAAGCAGAAAACTATCAGACCGTTGAACGAAAAACGCTAGCTATTGCCAACCAGGCCTTGACGCAGTTCGCACACTCACACGGCGACGGGGATATTTTAATGGCCTATTTAACAGCTCGCCAAGATGGCTTTGGCTTTAATATGGCCTTTGTGACAGATGATTTTGCGCATAAACCACCAACGTCTCGGTTTGATAAAAACTATATGCGCTCGCTGTTCAATTATGCAGAATCACTCGCGGAAAAATCTTATCCATGGTCTCGTGTCCCACCAGGTTTGAACGAGGCTTTATCGAGCAGTCTAATGAAGTACCGGGAGGTGCTTAATGGGGATGCTGCAAAAAAACAATGAAGTCACAGCGCTTAGAGCGAGGCTAATGGCCTGCCTCAAAGTGCTGATGGTGGCGATGTTGGTCGTCGTTGGCGTTACTGCATGTAGTCAGGAGAAAAGTGCAATGAATCCACTTGGCCCTTCGGGAAAACCCCCGATCACTTTAAAAAATAACCCCGCCTCTGCCGAATCTGTCGTGCTAGGTATGGGTTGCTTCTGGGGTGCTGAAAAAAGAATGTCAGAACTATCTGGTGTGCTCGATGTAGAGAGCGGCTACGCCAATGGCGACATTCCTGGAAACTATGAAGCGGTGCTTGCGCATGAGCGGGCGCTGCACTATGGTAAGGCGCAAGGGCGAAATCATGCGGAGGTCGTGAAGGTTACGTTTGATCCTGCCAAAGTAAATTTGAGTGAGGTTCTGGCACGTTTTTGGGAAAGTCATGACCCCACTCAGGGCGACCGCCAGGGTAATGATATCGGTTCGAATTACCGTAGTGTGATTTACACGCAAAGCGATGCGCAGCTGCAGACAGCATTAAAAACGCGTGATGTGTATCAACAGGCGTTAACGGCTGCCGGCAAAGGAAAGATCACCACTGAGATAGCGCCGTTGACGGCCTACTTTTCTGCAGAGGATTACCATCAGGACTACCTGAAGAAGAACCCTAACGGTTATTGCGGTCTTGGTGGCACCGGGGTGAACTATCCGGTAGCAACCGGTGAGCGTTCTGGAACGCCTAAATCAACGCCCGCAGTTGCCCAACGGCTGGATGGAAAGACCTTAGACTTCACACGGCAATTGGTCGTTTTTGAAGCCGAGGATTGCGGCTACTGCAAGCAGTTTAAAAAAGAAGTGCTTGACCACTGGAAGTCTTCCGTACCGGTTGTGCGAACATTGAATCCGAATCCGCCCACAGGCTGGGTTCTTGAGAAATCGCTGTTTGCAACGCCCACCATCGTGTTGTTTGAGCGCGGTAAGGAAGTTTCCCGCTACACCGGGTACAACGGCGATCAGAAACGTTTCTGGCATTGGCTTGGTTTTCAGTTGCTCACGCCAGAGCAGCGCAAGATCGCTTTCGAGCAGGGCACAGAATATCCGGGTACCGGATCACATCTAGATGAAAAGCGGCCGGGTACGTTTGTTGACCCAATTACTGGCGCCCCGTTATTCCGCAGCGATACCAAATTTAATAGCGGCACAGGTTGGCCCAGTTTCTTTAATCCGGTGCCAGGGTCAATTACCCTGCATGAAGATGCCGCGCACGGCATGACGCGCGTAGAGGTGCGTAGTGCCAGCTCTGGTATTCATCTGGGCCACGTCTTTGACGACGGTCCGCCCCCTACCCATAAGCGTTATTGCATTAACGGCAATGTGCTTAAGTTTGTGCCAGATGCGGTGAAATGAAATTGGTCTGGTTTGATTTGTCATCGAACCAGGCAGAAGAGGTATTGGGTATCCTTGTGAAGGATAAGGCGTAAAATTCCCTCAGATATTTTGGGGGTGTCATGTCGCTTAGTAATCCAGAGTTTTCCGAATCGAAGATTCTTCGTCCGATCCAGCTGGGTGGTGGTAACCATCATGCCAAAGGGCGTCTGTCGACGCTTATGCTGGCTGCTATTGGAATCGTATTTGGCGATATAGGAACGAGCCCGCTTTACGCACTGAAAGAGTGCTTTAATCCGCAGCATGGCATCCCCTTTTCGCACGAGGCGGTCTTCGGTGTTATTTCCCTGGTGTTCTGGGCATTTATGCTGGTGGTGTCGCTCAAGTATGTGCTATTTGTGATGCGCGCTAATAACCATGGCGAAGGCGGCATTCTGGCGCTGATGGCGATGGCATTGCGAACCGCCCCTGGTGGTTCAAAACGTGCGCTGGGCATCATGATGCTGGGTGTATTCGGGGCCTGTATGTTTTATGGCGACGCCGTCATCACCCCAGCCATTTCAGTTTTATCAGCAGTAGAAGGTCTGGAAATTGTTTCCCCGGACTTCAAGCGGTTTGTTTTGCCAATTACCGTCACCATTCTGATTGCACTTTTTCTGATTCAGAAATCAGGTACCAAGGTGGTGGGCGTATTGTTTGGCCCCATTATGCTCATCTGGTTCATGACCTTGGCTGGCATGGGCGTGTACAACATCGCTGACAATTTGGATATTTTGTGGGCAGTTAATCCAATGTACGGCATTAACTTCCTGCTGGAGCATCGCCTGGAGGCTTTCATCGTGCTGGGGGCTGTTTTCCTGGTGCTGACAGGTGCCGAAGCGTTGTACGCCGACATGGGGCACTTCGGCATGAAGCCGATCCAGTACGCGTGGTTCTATCTGACCATGCCCTGTTTATTGCTAAATTATTTTGGCCAGGGTGCCATGCTGATTGCCCACCCGGAGTTCATTGAAAACCCGTTTTTTCTGATGGTTCCGGAGCCCTTCACCTTCACCTTGGTGCTGCTGGCTACCATGGCCACCGTTATCGCCTCGCAGGCAGTCATTTCCGGGGCTTACTCGATGACTAGCCAGGCGATACTTCTGGGCTTTATTCCGCGCATGAAGATCTTTTACACCTCGGAGAATGAGGTCGGCCAGATCTACATGCCCACGATTAACTGGATGCTGCTAGCCATTGTTATTGCTGTGGTGGTTGGATTTAAGGAGTCCACGAACCTGGCTGCCGCCTATGGCATTGCCGTTACAACAACCATGATCATTACGACCTTTATGGCGGCGATTGTGATGCGCGTCGTCTGGAAGTGGCACCCGATTATTGTTGCGGCCATCATCAGTCTATTCATGTTCGTAGACATGGCCTTTCTTGCTGCCAATGCACTAAAAATTTTGGATGGGGGCTGGTTCCCGCTGGCGCTGGGCTTCTTCTGCTTTGCGTTGTTGATGACCTGGTACAAAGGGCGCATGTTGCTCAGAGAGCGTGCCGCGAAGAATGGGATACCACTTCAGGCATTTGTGCAGTCACTGATTTCACATCCGCCGCATCGGGTTAATGGAAATGCCGTCTTTCTGACGGCGCACGTAGATTACGTTCCGGTGGCTATGCTCCATAATCTGAAACACAATCAGGTGTTACATAACCGGGTCATCTTTCTGAAGATGAGTGTCTGGGATGTGCCCTATGTCGACGATGCAGATCACATCAGTCTGCAGGATATGGGCGGTGGCTTTTATCTGGTCCGCGCTATCTTCGGGTTTAAGGAGACGCCAGATGTAATCCATATTCTGGACCTGCTCGAGAAACAGCATGGCCTTAGCTGCAACGTTATGGAAACGTCATTCTTCCTGGCTCGAGACACAGTAGTGCCACACCATATTCCGGGGATGGCCATGTGGCGACAAAAGCTCTTTGCCTGGATGTTCCAGAATGCGGCTAAACCTTCAGACTTTTTCCAGATACCGATGAATCGCGTTGTGGAGCTCGGCGCAAAGATTGAAATCTAGTCATGCAAGCGGGAAAGCCCTTCTTGCAAGCGATGTCATTTGTAGTAGACTGAAAACGTTGTAAAACCACATTTGGAGATGAACATGTCTATTAGCCGCCGTAATTTCCTGAAGGGTTCAGTTGCTGCTGGTACCGTAATGACTTTCTTCGGTAAAGCCAATGCGGGTGCGCCTGTATCTGAGTCTGATCCACAAGCAAAATCGCTGGGTTACGTTGCAAATGCTACGAAGGCTGATAAGGCCAAATTTCCTAAGTATGCTGCTGGCCAGGTCTGTAGCAACTGTTCGCTGTATCAAGGCAAAGCTGGTTCGACTGCTGGCCCATGCCCGATTTTCGCTGGTAAGGACGTTGCAGCAGCAGGTTGGTGTTCGGCTTACGTTAAAAAGGCCTAATCCGTTAATACGGAATTCCGAACGAAAAAAAGGCAGCCAACCGGCTGCCTTTTTTGTGCGACTAAATCTTACTGCTTGGGACGGACGAAGCCAACAGCCAGGTCTTGCACATACTCAACCAGGACTTCGTTGCCGACTTTGAATTTCTTCAGGCCAGTCACGCGCTTGTCGACCTTAACAGTGATCTTCTTGCCGTCAGGCGTTGCCAGCACAGCCGTTTGATTCTTGGCATTAATGCTAACAATCTTTGCGGTGGCATAGACGGTATCGGTTTCTTCAGCAAAAGGTTCTGCGTTAGGCTTTTGGCCCGAAACAGAAATCGTGTGCGATTCTGAAATGCCAGGGGTGGCGCCCTTCGGTGCTTTAACCAGGCTCAGAGCGATAGCTTGTGCATATTCGATAACGAATACATCACCCTTTTTAACGTTTTGCAGATCGTTCACCGACTTGGCAACCTTCATAGGGGCCAGATTGCCGTTGGCGTCTTTCAGGACAACGGTGCGGTTCTTAAGATCGACAGAATCAACCGTAGCGGTGAAAACGGTGACTTGTGCAGCAACAGGCGTCAGCTTCGAAGCGGCTGGTTTTTCAACAGCAGGAGCCGGGGTAGGGGCTGGCTTGCTGGCGCAGGCGACCAGGCCAACTGAGGCAAACAGCGCCAGATAAAGTGCATGTTTTTTCATATTTGATCCTAACAGGGGTTATGGGTAAAACGCGTACACGACATTCTAATCCCCGAGGGGATCTGTGTCTTCAATTTCATCTCGGGATTTCATCCACCATATGAGGTCTTCGCCTTGTAACGGCGTTGGGACCATTTGATTCTTTTCCCAACGGAATACCGGCATAAAAGGCATATAACGCGCCATCATTTCGTGTCTGGAGTTGACCGCAAAAAAGGGCGCACCGTTACGTATCTTTTCCCGGATCTGGTCGTCGGTCATAGTGTTCCTTTAACAATTGCGATACATCTACATAAGTTCAGCATATATCAAACATAAAAATTCCGCATATTTCCTGTAGCCTTGTTACTTAAAGCGCACTAAGATCCTGCTAACGTTTACCAGTGGTAACTATATGACGCACATCACAGCTAATCTTCAATCAGTTCAGGATTCTCAATGGATCAACTGGGCAATTAACGTTATCGAAGCGGACTATTGCCGAAGTGCGGATACACACTTGTTGCCGCTACCATTGCCTAAGCTTAATGGCTTAGGTATTGATCTGTACCTAAAAGATGAGTCTACACATCCTACGGGCAGCCTAAAGCACCGCTTGGGAAGGTCGCTTTTTCTCTATGCCTTGTGTAATGCATGGCTTACAGAAGGCAAGCCTGTGATTGAAGCGTCGAGCGGGTCAACCGCGGTTAGCGAGGCTTATTTTGCCCGCTTGCTCGGCTTGCCGTTCTACGCTGTGATGACCAAGAACACATCAAAAGAAAAGATCGCTCAAGTTGAGTTTTACGGTGGGCAATGCCACTTTGTCGACAAGGCTAACGAGGTGTATTCAGCAGCTAAGCAGCTGGCAGATACGCTTGGCGGCCATTACATGGATCAGTTCACTTATGCTGAACGCGCCACCGATTGGCGTGGAAACAATAATATTGCCCAGAGCATTTTTACACAGATGGCGCGCGAACGATTCCCGGTGCCTAAGTGGATTGTAGTGGGTGCCGGCACGGGTGGCACTGGCGCAACGATTGGCAGATATGTACGTTACGAACATTTGGGCGCACGCCTATGTTTGGCTGATCCGGAAGGGTCTGTGTTTTCAGAATACTGGCGCACGCGGGATGCCAATCTAAGCCGTCCTGGTTCAAAAATCGAAGGGATTGGCAGACCTGAAACGGTGCCGAGCTTTCTACCCAGCTTGATCGATCAGGTGTGTGAAGTGCCTAATACGGAATCGATGGCAGGAATGATTCTGCTTGAGTCTCTCTTGGGCCGCTTGGTGGGGCCGTCTACCGGCACCAACTTTGCTGCAATGTTGACCGTAGCTAACCAGATGAGGCTAGCCGGGGAGAGCGGATCTATTGTTTCCCTGATCTGCGATAGCGGTAACCGCTATTTGAATAGCTATCACAACGCAGCATGGAGACTGGCTCAATTTGGTGACGAGACAGAAGCGCTTGGTGCACTTAAAAAAGAAGCGATGCTTATTGGGTAAGGTTTTTAACCTGCTCTGAAACGCTGTTTTCGTCGACGGGAAAGAACCCCGGCATGTTCTGACTGTTCAAAGACGGATAGCTACTGAAAGCCATCGTCCATTCAGCAAAACGTCTAGTTTCAGCGGGTGTGCGGGAAATTAGAATGAGCTGATGATGCCGGTCATCCCTTTGTAAAGATTCCCATAAGGCATTGAGTGATTCAGTGGGCCCCTCTATCCACTGTGTAAAGTCTTCGCCATCGAAAATCAGATGCCCTGAGATATCACGCTCGGCATTCTTTTTTCGGGCCTGCATTAACAGGTTAAATAGAGCGAGGCTGCCTACCTCACCTGTAGCTTTTGATCTGTAGACAAGTCGCTCAAGCATGATTTTAAGGGGCGGGTTATTAATAGATGAGGTGTATTCGTAAACCAATTATGGCTACGTGAATTTATACCCCAGAAACAGGCCCAAAATCAATGGTAACCATCCCC
>ERZ1034361.708-NODE-708-length-20074-cov-2.943542_pt1 | contig 20074 bp, 22 predicted proteins | sample MGYA00520617_ERZ1034361 | MGnify/ENA primary metagenome ERZ1034361 (study PRJEB33736, sample SAMEA104284507) | Azolla filiculoides | biome: Urban; feature: Water surface; material: Ditch water | place: Netherlands | collected 2015-10-28 | depth 0-0.1 m ...
GTGCTCGACAAATGGTTCGCGCTGCAGGCCGGCGCGCCCGACCGCGGCGGCAACATCCTGCCCCAGGTCAAGCAGCTGCTGAGCCACCCCGACTTCCACCTGCGCAACCCGAACCGCGCGCGCAGCCTGATCTTCAGCTACTGCAACGCCAACCCGGGCGCCTTCCACCGCGCTGACGCCGCCGGCTACCTGTTCTGGAGCGAGCGCGTGCTCGAGATCGATGCCTTCAACCCGCAGGTCGCCGCTCGCCTGGCGCGCGCGCTCGACCGCTGGAGCAAGCTGGCCGAACCCTACCGCCAGGCCGCACGCGAGGCCATCGCACGCGTCGCCGCCAAGGCCGACCTGAGCAACGACGTGCGCGAAGTCGTCACGCGCGCACTGGCCGACTGAATCACCACTAGGAAACAGCAATGAGCAACCGAATCTCCCTGACCCGCTACCTGGTCGAACAGCAACGCGAACACGGCCGCATTCCGCCCGAACTGCGCCTGCTGCTCGAAATCGTCGCGCGTGCCTGCAAGCGCATCGCCATCAGCGTCAACAAGGGCGCACTGGGCGAGGTGCTGGGCAGCGCCGAAAGCGAGAACGTCCAGGGCGAAGTGCAAAAGAAGCTCGACATCATCGCCAACGAGGTGCTGATAGACGCCAACGAATGGGGCGGTCACCTGGCCGCGATGGCGTCCGAGGAAATGGAGAACATCCATGTGGTGCCCAACCGTTACCCGCAAGGCGAATACCTGCTGATGTTCGACCCGCTCGACGGCAGCAGCAACATTGATGTCAACGTCTCGATCGGCACCATCTTCTCGGTGCTCAAGAAGCCCAACGATGACCCGAAGATGGTCGAGGCCGTGTCCGAGCAGGACTTCATGCAGGCCGGCAGCCAGCAGGTCGCCGCCGGTTACTGCGTCTATGGTCCGCAGACCACGCTGGTGCTGACGGTGGGCGACGGCGTCGCGATGTTCACGCTCGATCGCGAGCAAGGCTCCTGGGTCATGACCGCCGATCAGGTCAGCATTCCCGAAGACACCAAGGAATTCGCGATCAACATGAGCAACATGCGCCACTGGGACGAACCGGTCAAGCGCTATGTCGACGAATGCCTGGCCGGCAAGGACGGCGTGCGCGGCAAGGACTTCAACATGCGCTGGATCGCCTCGATGGTGGCCGACGTCCATCGCATCCTGACCCGTGGCGGCGTCTTCATGTACCCCTGGGACAAGCGCGAGCCGAACAAGCCGGGCAAGCTGCGCCTGATGTACGAAGCCAACCCGATGAGCTGGCTGATCGAGCAAGCCGGCGGCGCCGCGACCAACGGCCGTCAGCGCATCCTCGACATCAAGCCGACCGAACTGCACCAGCGCGTCAGCGTGGTGCTGGGCTCGAAGAACGAGGTCGAGCGCATCACCGCCTACCACCTGGAAGCCGACGCGGCCAGGTAAGCAGAAACTGCGGCGCAAGCCAGGCGCCGCAGCAGAAAACAGCCAGCAAACCCGCTATAATTCATGGCTGTGTCAGCGCAATGCTGACATGCGTGCCGGTGTAGCTCAGTCGGTAGAGCAGCTCATTCGTAATGAGAAGGTCGAGGGTTCGATTCCTTTCTCCGGCACCAATAGAATCAACGACTTAGCCAACCCCGCAAGGGTTGGCTTTTTCGTTTCTGGCGCTCATGCAGGCAATTTGCAGCCCAGTCAACCCGATCACTCCCTCGCAGCCAACCAGCCAGCCGCCTGCCAACACTGTGACTGGACTGGCGGCTGGATTTCAGGCAACTCTGCCGTCGAGGCAGAACCGCAACCTCACGGCCGGATCACGGTGATGCTGCTGACCGCATTCTTGCTGGCGTCATAAACCAGCGATGAACCCGTCACATTGCCCACGCTGAAGAGACTGGTGGTGTAGGAGCGGTTGATCGAGCCACTGGTCAGGGTGCAACTACCCGTACTGCCAGTCACGCAAGTCGCGGCCCCGCCGGGGCTGAACAGGCCGGCCACCGTGGCACCCGCAATCGCCCCGACGAAGTTGTAGCCGTCATATTGCCGCACCGTCACGGTCGCGCTGGCACGCCATTGCTTGCCCGACTTCATGCCCTTGCCCGTGATGGCGCTGACCGCTACCGTCTTGACCACGGGGGTCGCGGGCGCGCCGGCCGCCATCGAATAGACCAGGCGGTTCGGCGAGCCGCTGCCGGCGCCAATGACCTGGTTCGGCGTGGCATTGCCGAGCAGGAACTCGGTCACGGCAGCGGGCGTCGCGCTGCCGTTGGCGGCCAGTGCCAAGGCAGCGACGCCGGTCACATGGGGCGCCGCCATCGAGGTGCCGCTGATGGTGTTGGTCGCCGTCGTCGAGCTGAACCAGTCCGAACTGATGGCGCTGCCCGGCGCGAAGATGTCCAGGCAGGCACCATAGTTGGAGTAACTGGCCCTCGAATCGCTGCTGGTGGTCGCACCGACCGTGATCGCCGAAGGCTCGGACGCTGGCGAAGATTGGCAGGCATCGGCGTTGGAGTTGCCCGCCGCCACGACCATGGTGACGCCCTTGGCCACCGCGCCGGCCACCGAGGCATTGACCGCGGCAGACAAGCCGCCGCCAAGCGACATGTTTGCCACTGCCGGCCGCATCGCGCCCTGCCCGGCTACCCAGTCGACCCCCGCGATCACGCCGCTGTAACTGCCGGAACCGGTGCAATCCAGCACCCGGACCGGCACCAGGGTCACGCCCTTGGCCACGCCAAATTGGCTGCCACCGACCGTGCCGGCGACATGGGTGCCATGGCCATTGCAGTCGGTCGTGCCGTTGCCGTCGGCAATCGCGCTGTAGCCCGCGCCGACACGAGCGCCGAAATCCACATGAGCCGACAGGATCCCGGTATCGATCACGAACGCATACACGCCGGATCCGCGGTACTGGTAGTTGTAGCTGCCGTTGAGGGGCAGCGAGGCCTGGTCGATCCGGTCCAGCCCCCAGGTGGGATTCGGCTGCTGCCAGGGCGGCGTGGCCAGCGTTTCGTTCAGACTGACGGTTGCGTCCGGCTCGACATAGTCGACATTGGGGTTGTTGCGCAATGCCGCAACGGCTGCGGCGGGCAAGCGGGCAGCAAAGCCCTTGAGCGCGTGGCTGTAGCTGTGCAGCAAGCGCCCGCCATGCTGCTGTGCCAGCTGAGCAGCCAGGGCCGCGGGCTCGGCCACCTCACGCTTGAAGACGACGATGTACTGGTTGTCAATCGGACGCGAAACCGCAAACGGATGGGTCGCAACACCCGGGGCCGCATGCGCCACCGAAGCAGCAACGGTGGCAACCGTAATGGCCACCCACGAAAATATCAAGGCTTGGCGCATTTGACCTATCTCCAAATATGATCGAATCATTTTATACCGGTTACCAATTAGCGCCAAATGCTCAATAACACCGAAATGATCACCATCGTTCGCCATCTCCGGATCCACGGCCTGGTCCAGGGGGTCTACTACCGCCAGTCGCTGCAGGAGCAGGCCCAGGCGCTCGAAGTGACCGGCTGGGTGCGCAACCGGCTCGACAGTTCAGTCGAAGCCGTGGTCTGCGGTTCACCCCAGGCGCTGGAGCGCCTGATCAAATGGTCCAGAACCGGCCCGCCCGCTGCCGTGGTCAACGAAGTGGTGGTGACGGAGGCGCAAGGCCAGTACAAGGACTTCGAAAGATTGCCGACGGTCTGAGCCAGGCTGCCGTCAGACCAGCCAGGGCAGGAAGCGTCGGGTCCGCGCCATGTAAGCCCGGTAAGCGGGATGGCGTTGGCACAGCATGCGCTCCTCCAGCACGGCCTTGAGCCACAGCACCGCCAGCAGCGCCAGTGACAGGCCAGCTGCCGGCAGCGTCGCCACGAAATACGCACAGCCAATGCTGAACAGCAGCACTGCGGTGTACATCGGATGGCGAATCCAGCGATAAGGTCCGGTTTGCACCAGATGCCCATCCGCCTTGGGCTCGGGACGGATGTTGAAGTTGCCGGGCCGGTTGGCGCTCAGTGCCCACAGACCGAGGCCGATGCAGGCCAGCCACAAGACCGCCACCAACACACCGGGAGTGGCGGTGCGCAGCTGCAGCGCCACCGATCCGGCCTGCAGCAGCAGGATGCCGAACTGCAGCGTGATCAGGGTAATTTGGCTGGTTTTGCTGGCCATGTCAGTGCGTCGGGCGCCTCGTTATTGACTGTTGCGGCACCCGTTGATGATGCCGATCTGCTTGAACTCGCGAGCCTTTCCCGTACGGGACTTGCCTCTGGCTGCTCGCTGCGCTTGGCCTACTTTTGCTTACAGGCGTTACAGATGCCTGACTCCTGCCGCGCTCGGCCTGCACGATACTTGGCACGTGGGCTTCACTCACCCACGGCCTAGCACTCCTAGGATTTTCATCTGCTTCGAGACTTTCACACCCGGCCACTTGGCCGGGTTTTTTTTGTTCAGGGGCTCAGCGCGGCGATGATCGGAGCCGACGAAACAAAGGACGGCTGCAGGAAGGGGTTGCCCTGCACCAGCACGATCGCAGCCGTCGGTGCGGCCGACAGCGCAAACAAGGCAATCGAGACATAGGCAGCGCGCGGATTCTCGATATGCACCATCGCAATCGAGAGCAGGGTCAGCAGGCCCAGAAAGGCCATGCCCAGCCACTTGAGCGGATTGACATGCATCTGGCTCAGTCCGATGCGCAGATCGCGGTCGTGGCGAATGTCGGACACCTTGGTCAGCATCAGCTCATGGACCGTGCGACCCAGCTGATCCTCGATCCGTCGGTCGATGATGGCCAGCAGCAGGGCGTTGGCCTGCTGGTCGGCGTATGGGCTGGAGCGGCGCTGTGCCAGGCTGTCCCATTCTTCGCTGCTGGCCTGGGCATAGCGGCTCAGGGTGGCGCGGATGGTCGAGCGCAGGGGGTCTTCGAGCTTGGCACTGAGCACCATCAGGCTGCGCAGGGCGTCCGCCTCCCGGTAGACCGCGCCGGTGGCCTTGTCGTGGGCAGACCAGGTGTCGTTGGCGATGAAGGCCAGCGTCAGGCCGAACAGCACACCGAGGATGTTGATGAAGGGCGGCGCGACTCCGCGCAGTTCACGCAGCTTCGACTTCCAAGGCGAATGGCGTATCAGCCAGACGATGGTCGCCACGGCCATGGCGGTGCCGACCAGGGCGAGCAGGGCATAGCCGTAATGATCGTAGGTATTGACGTTCAAGCGCTCAACCTCGCAGCAGCAAATGGAGCAGCACAGCGGCCAGCGCCGCGACAACGGCCATCAGCCAGCCGAGCCGGACCCGGTTCGACTCGATCTGCCGGATCAGCTGGGCGTTCTGGTCGGCCAGTGCCTCGATCAGCGCCGACGACTCAGCCATCTGCTCGTGCAGGGTCGACACCGTGGCAGCCAGGGCCTGGAGCTCGCTGCGTGTCGCCAGCGCGGGGGCTGCCGGCATGGCGGTGGAGACCTCGGGCGCGATGGCCGGCTCCACCGGCGGCACTGCTGCGGGGGATCTGGCCACCGTCTTCCAGAGTTTCCGGGCGCCTTCGACGACCTTGGGGGCGTTCGTGATGACGTCATCCCAGGGCACCAGTTTCAACACCGTCATCCAGCCTATGGCCATCTGCTGGCTCCGTTCAATGAGAGGGAAGTGAAATTTCCTGGCGTCATGGTCATCACTGTAGCGATGGATGGCCGGGCCGCAAGCGGCAGCAGGCCCGGGCGAGTGGAGCAAATCAGGGTAATCCCCAATAGCCGTGATCAAATCTGTGGACAAGTTACCAAAGCAAGGGCCAAACCATTGTCGCAGCTGGTCTTTATCGAACTGCCTAAAAAACAGGCAAACAAGCGGCAGACAGGGATATCTCCGCTGCGGCCTGGGCGCCCAGCCATCACGACTTCGTCTGGGGCAGTACCTCGGCGGCGCTGCGAAAGGCCTCGACCGCGGCCGGCACGCCACAATAGATGGTGGCATGCAGCAGCACTTCCTGGATCTCCTGCACAGTGGCGCCGTTGTTGAGCGCACCGCGCAGATGGCCCTTGAGCTCGTTTTGCTTGCCCAGGGCAGTCAGCATCGCCACGGTCACCAGGCTGCGGGTCTTGAGGTCCAGGCCCGGGCGCTGCCAGACCTCGCCCCAGGCGTTGCGCGTGATGTGATGCTGCAGCGGCGCCGTGAAGTCCGTCACGCCAGCATAGGCGCGCTCCACGAAGTCCTCGCCCATGACCTGCTTGCGCATGGCCAGCCCCTTGTCGAATTGTTCGTCGCTCATCTCTGCCCTCGCTAAAAGCCAGATCTTAAGCGGCAACAGCCTGGATTTCTGGCGCCAGGGCGGTCGGTGATGCGCTAGCATCGCCGCATGATTTCCCATTACGAAAGCGTGCGACACGCTGCGCTCTATACCGAAGCCTTCAACGTGCCAGCGCCCGAACAGTTGCCCGGGCGCGACATATGGCCGCGCCGGCCCAGCCTCTTCATCCGGCAAACGCCGGCCACGGTCGAAGCCGATATCGAGACCGTCCCCGCCGGGCGCGAGCTGGTCCAGGGCCAGTTCGGGCTGCCGCCGGCCTGGGCCAAGTCGGCCTCGGACGCCAAGCTGCGCTCGTCCAAGCTGCTCAACGCCAGGCCGGACAGCGTGGTCGGCTCCAAGCATTTCGACAAGGCCTGGAAAGAATCGCGCCGCTGCATCGTGCCGATGATGGCCTTCTTCGTCGATGACTGGCGCACCGGCCAGCCGGTGCCGACCCGCATTGCGCGCGTCGACGGCCGGCCGATGGGCGTGGCGGGCCTGTGGGAGCGCTGGGGCAGCGCAGAAGGCGAATCGGTGACCGGCTTTTGCCTGCTGACGGTGGGCTCCTACGGCCACGGGCTGCTGCACCGCTACGACCCGCCCGGCGCCGAAAAGCGCATGCCGGTCATCCTCAACGAGGGCGCTTACGACGCCTGGCTCAATGCCCCGCTGTCCAAGGCCGCCGAGTTCATGCGCAGCTACCCGGCCAACTGGATGACGGCCAATCCGGTCGAAAAAGGCTGAAGACTGCTGCCCGGGGCTGAGCGGTTTCGCGCTCCGTTTCGGGCTCGGAGCGCGAAATCGGTTGACAATTCGGGCATGAGCCAACTGCTGAACATCGACTTCGTCTCCGATATCTCCTGCCCCTGGTGCGCCATCGGACTGGCCTCGCTGCTGGAGGCGCTCGAGCGCCTGCCGGTCGCCGTGCCGGTCAGCCTGAACCTGCAACCGTTCGAACTCAACCCCGATCTGCCCGAAGGCGGCCAGGACCTGACCGAACATCTGACGCAAAAGTACGGCTCGACGCCCGAGCAACAGGCAGCCGTGCGCGCCACCCTGTGCCAGCGCGGCGCGGCGGTCGGCGTCGAGTTTGCGCCCGAGGGGCGCGGCCGGATCTACAACACGCTCAAGGCCCACCGGCTGCTGCACTGGGCCGCGCTCGAGCACCCCGAGCGCCAGCTCGCGCTCAAGCAGGCGCTGCTGCAGGCCTGCCACCGCGACCGGCTGCCGATGGACGCCGACGACGTGCTGCTGGCCGCCGTCGACAGCGCCGGACTCGAGCGCGAGCAGGCGATCGAACTGCTGGCCGGCGATCAGTTTGCCGAGGAAGTGCGCGAGCGCGAGGCCTTCTACCGCCAGGCGGGCGTGAACTCGGTGCCAACCCTGATCATCGATCAGCGTTATGTGATCACGGGCTGCCACCCGGTCGAGGTACTCGAGCAGGCGCTGACGCAGATCATCTCGACCGGCCAGAAGGCCTGAGCGCAATGGCCAGGATCGTCGTTTACTGCCAGCCCGGCGCCAAGCAGACCCAGCTCGCGGGCCTGTTCGACGGCAAGCCCAAGATCCAGCTCAAGGCGCCGCCGGTCGACGGCGAAGCCAACAAGGCATTGATCGCCTTCCTGTCCAAGCAATGCGGCGTGCCCAAATCGGCCATCAGCATCGAGATGGGCGCCAGCGGCCGCACCAAGCGGGTCGAGGTCGACGGGCTCGACGATGCCGCGCTCAGGCTGGCGCTGGGGCTCGGCGACTAGTTCCGGGCTGGCCGCAATCGGACTGCAATCGGGCCACGCTGGGCCGCCAGCCAGGACTAGTTGAGCAGCATATGGGGCCGGCGCGGTTCGGCTTCACTGTCTTGCTCGGCGAGCTGCAGCGACTCGCACAGGTCGCGGCATTCACCGGCCAGGCGCGTGCACAGGCCGAGGAAATAGGCCTGCTGCTCGGCCTCCTGCTGGCGAAAATGGCCAATGCCCTCGCCGCCCACCATGGTCAGCAAGGACTCGAGCTGGGCCAGCTTGCTGCCAAGCCGCTCGAAACGGCCATGCGGTCCCGATCGTTTGTCCATCCGGTGTCACTCCCAGATTGATTCCGCACCCCGTCGTGCGTTTCGGCGATTCTAGCGTTTACCTGTCGTGACTCCGGCGAAGTCCCGCACACAAAAAAAGAAACCCGGCACCAGGCCGGGTTCAAAGACGTTACCTTCCCCCCTCACATAACGATGTTGATTCAGGGTAACGCCGATAATCGAAGCAGAATCCCACACCCAACTCGATTGGGATTAGGTTATCAGATCGAAGCGGGATGCATAGAGGGGATTGCTCCCAAAAGATGTCACAAAATCCGGCTATTTTGATCCCTGGTTGAATTGCCTTATTTTTGAGCATGGAAAAAAATACCATGCAGGGCAATCACTTGCAGACTTGTTGCCGGGTTTGTCCACAGCCTTGACCACGGCCGATGGGGATTACTGTGACATCGTCATGTCAACGCTCAGACCAGGCCTTCGGCCTTGAGCGCTGCCTGCACGGCCGGACGAGCCGCCACACGCGCCTGGTAGGCCGCCAGCAAGGGCCAGCTGCCGAGGTCGAGCTGGATGAACCTGGACCAGTTCAGGACCGTGAACAGGTAGGCATCGGCCACGGTGAATTCGCTGCCGAGCAGGTAGTCCCGGCCTTCGAGCTGCTGCGCGATGTAGGCTAGGCGGCGCTCGAGGTTGGCGCGCGCGATGTCCTTCCACTCCTGCGGTGCCTTCGAGTTGAAGAAGGGGCTGAAGGACTTGTGCACTTCAGTGCCGATGAAGGTCAGCCAGGCCTGCAGCTGGTAGCGCGCGACGCTGCCGTTGGCCGGCGCGAGCTGCTTCTCGGGCGCGAGGTCGGCCAGGTATTGGACAATCGCCGGGCCTTCGGTCAGCAGTTCACCGCCGTCGAGCAGCAGTGCCGGCACATAGCCCTTGGGGTTGATGGCCAGGTAATCCTGACCAGAGGCGGTCGTCTTGCGCGCCAGATCGACCACTTCGGTCTCGTAGGACAGGCCGAGCTCTTCGAGCACGATATGCGGGGACAGCGAGCAGGCGCCGGGCTTGAGGAACAGCTTCATCTGGTTTTACCTTTCGGTTTCGGGGGTGGAGGAAATTTCAGCGGCCTCGCCGAGGGCCTTCTCGAGCGCTTGCTCGACCGCCGCGATGCGCGACTGGCAGACCTGGTAGGCCGCGACCGATTCGGTCACGATGGCGAGCAGGTCATCGATATTGGGTTCGTCCTGCTCGCGCAGGGACTGGGCGTGGCGTTGCAGCACGCCGTAGGCATCCCTGAAGGTCTTGGCTTTCATGCTGGGTTCTCTTTCGGATCATCGGTCGGGGAAGGGTCGGCGGGCCCGGTGGCCTGCGCGAGCCGCTGGCCGTCGTGGAACTGGATCTGCAGCAGCTGGCCTGGCCTGAGCTCGGTCGCGCGCTGCAGCAGCTGGCCCGAGCCGGCATCGCGCACGATCGCGAAGCCGCGCGCCAGCGTCTTGTCGGGGCCCTGGCCGGCAATCTCGCGCATCAGCGCGCGCGAGGACTCGCTGGCCTGGCGCAGCGCCTGACGGCTGCCACCGGCCACCTCCTGCAGGGCATGGGTGCTGGAGTCGCTGGCGCGCCGCGTCAGGGCACCGGCACGCTCGCCGAGCTGCTGCAGCCGCAGCCGCGACTGCTCGCGGGCCTGGCACAGCGCCAGCCTGGCCTGGGTCTGCAGCTCGGACCAGGCGGCCGGTACGCGGTAGCGGGCCGCATCGAGCTGGCGCTGCGCCAGCAGGCGCACCTGCACCTCGGCCTGCTGCGCCTCGCTGCGGGCCTGGACGATGCAGCGCTGGCCGAGCCGGGCGATGGCCTCGAAATGCGCGCGCGCCTCGGCCGCGCGCCGCACGATCAGCTGTTCGATGCCGGCAATCACCTTGGACGGGGTGTCGAAGCGCTGCTGCGCGACCTCGTCGAGCAGGCCGCTGTCGCGCTCGTGGCCGATTCCGGTCAGCAGCGGCAGCTCGAGCTCGCAGCAGCTGCGCGCGAGCTCATAGTCGTTGAGCCAGGCCAGGTCGTTGACCGCGCCGCCGCCGCGGATGATGGCGACCGCATCGGGCCTGCTCGCCCGGTCCAGCCCTGGCAGCGCCTTGAGCAGCACGCTGCGGATTTCCGCCGCCGCGCCCTCGCCCTGGAAGCGGCTGTAGGCGTAATCGAAACGACAGACGCCGTGGCGCTGCAAGCGCGCCGCCTCCGCCTGGAAGTCGCCCAGACCGGCAGCGCCTTCGGGCGCGATCACGAGTACCCGCTGGTAGTCCCAGGGCGGCGCGAGCTGCTTTTGCCGCGCATAGAGCCCCTCGCGCTGCAACCGCTCGCGGATCTCGCGCTTCCTGGCCTCGAGGTCGCCGAGGGTGTAGCCGGAATCGATCGCGTCGAGCTCGAGGCTGAAGCCGTATTGCGGCTTGAAGACCGGCCGCGCCCGCACCAGCAGCTTGATGCCCGGGCCCAGGGTGGCGCCGGTGGCGCGCTCGAACTCGGGCAGGATGCGGCTGGCGTTCGACGCCCAGATCATGCCGTTGGCCTTGGCCAGCACCTGGCCCGAGGCATCGCGCTCGGACAGTTCGAGGTAGACATGGCCGTTGCGCAGGCGCGCGTCGAGCACCTCGACCAGGGTCCAGAGACCGGCGGGGAAGGACTGTGCGACCAGCTGGGAGACGCCAGCGAGCAGCTGCGACAGGCTGATGCCAGGCTGGCGCAGCGGGCTGGGACTGGAATAGGCCGCAGTGGGCTCCGAGGCGACAGCCAGTCGACTGCCAGGAACGGCCAGCTCATCGGCGGCGGCCGGAATCCGTGAGGGGAAGGCGACCGCCGCAGAAGCGCGGTCAGGCGACTTGTGGGCGCTGGCATCGACCAGGCGGGCCGGCAACCAGGCGGCAAAGGGCGCGAGCTCGCGGCCTGCAGGCACATACCACTGCCGCTGGGCCGGGTCCCAGCGCGCGCCGAGCGCCTTGGCGCTGTCCTTGTCGCGAAAGGGAACTTGGAGGTAGGTGGCGGACATGGGCGTATTTTGGCCCATGCCCCCGCCACCTACCGGCGCAGGGCTTAGCGCGCCTGCTGGATGCCGGACAGCAGCCAGCCGCCCGAACCGGTGCGCGACTTGGTCAGGTGCCAGACTTCGTCGAAGGCTTCGGGCGCGGCGAACTTGTCTTCGCGGATCTGGCCGGTGAAGCGCACGCTGACGACATAGCGCGCGGCGTCCTCGACCACCTCGAGCACCTCGGCCGCAATGGTGACGACCTCGGTCTGCTGTGCAGCGGCACCACGCTCGATGATGTCCATCTTGAGCTCGGCGAACATCTCGGGCGTGGTGACCTCGCGCAGCTCGTCGAGGTTGGCGCTGTCGTTGGCCGCCTGCAGGCGGATGAAGTTGACCTTGGCGTTGCGCACGAAGGCTTCGACATCGAAGCCGGCCGGGATCACCGCAGCCTGGGCCGGGGCGGCCGACAGGCCGGCACCGATGGCGGAAGCCGGGGCCGGGCTGGCACCGAGACTCGAGCCGAACAGCGAGGAGCCGGTCGAAGCACCAGCCGCAGGATTGGCAGCGGGGCTGGCCGGCGGCATCGAGACATCGAAGCCGCGCGAGGCCGGCGCATCGGTCTGGGCGCTGCGGAACATGCCGCCGGCACCCGTGCCAGCACCAGCTGCCGCCATGGCGGGATTGCGCGCGGCGGCACGGCGGCGCATGATGAAACCGATCACCGCCACCGCGACCATGACCAGCAGGCCGATCATCATCATCGAGGCCAGCTCATCGCCGAAGCCGAAATGCGAAGCCAGCGCGGCCAGGCCGATACCGGCGGCGATGCCGGCCAGCGGGCCCATCCAGGAACGCTTGGACTGCGCGGCAGCGGGCGCGGCAGCTATGGCGCCTTGCGCTGGCGTGGTGGCGGCCATCGGGGCGGTCGGCGTCTGGGCCGGCGTCGCGCCCGGCGTCTTGCCGACCGTCATTTCGCGCTGCATGCCGGCGGACTTGCCGCCGCCCAGGCGTTTGGCGGCATCGGCATCGCCGACGCCGAAGGTGAGACCCAGGGCCAGGACGGCCGCGAGCAGGGACATGGTTTTCATCTTGCACTCCAGTGAGAAAGTTGCTTCACGCTGCACAGGATAGCGGTTTTACCCACATAAAAAAGCAGAATCTCTCTGATTGAAGATCAGTCAATACCTGAACATCAAGCGCAGATCAGACCAGGTGGCACTCAGGGTCGGCGGTTCAGCGCGCGCAGAGGGCGCAGCAGGTCGCGCAAGCCGTTGTGGTCGATGGTCTGCATCAGCGCCAGCAGGCGACCGATGTCGCCCGCCGGAAAACCCTCGCGCGCGAACCAGTTCAGGTAGTGGCCCGGCAGGTCGGCGATCGGCCGGCCCTGGTACTTGCCAAAGGGCATCTCGACCGTCAGCAGGCGTTCGAGCTGGGCCGGGTCGAAGGCATACATGACGGGACTGACAGGCAATCTCGGGCCCAGCTGCGGTTCGATGGACTCAGCCGACCAGCTGCGACAGCAGGTTGCTGACCTGCTTGCGCAGTGCCTCGTTCTCGGCCGTGAGCTCGGCCACCCGCTTGTGCAGCGCCTGCAGCTGGCTCGCCTGATCGGCAGCAGCCGACGGATCGGATGGATCGGACGCGGCGCCCTCGCCTGCTGGGGCCGCGGTCCTCGCGCGCGGCTTGCGCTGGGCGTCGCGCACGCGCTTGGCGGCCTGCTTGAGCTCTTCCTTGCCGGCAACGGCGGCGGCTTTCTGCTCCTCGGGCGGCAGGGTCGCGACGGCAGCGGCGGCGTTGATCGAGATCGCGCCCGACTTGAGCGCGGCCACCAGCTCGGGCTCGGCCTGCTGGTGGATCTTCTCGATCATCGCGACCTGGCTGCTGCTCAGGCGCGCGGCGCGTGCGAGGTCCTCGCGGCTCTTCAGCGGCGCGGGCTCGGGATAGCTGGATTCGCCCTCCCAGGGCAGGTCTTCGGCCTCGGCGGTCTGCGGGGCTGCCGCATCGGCAGCGCCCTGCTGCGCGGGCTGGGCCGAGGCCTCGAGGAAACGGGCCCGGCGCGCGGCGACGATCTCGCGCTGGCGCAAGGCCAGCACGCCGCGCTGGAAGTCCGACACGCTGCGCCGGCCCAGGTGCTGGTCGATCATCCAGAGGTGCACGTCCTCGATGTCCTTGAAGCGCTTGCTCTGCACGGTCTGGAACGGCAGGCCATGCTGGCGGCAGATCGCATAGCGGTTGTGGCCGTCGACCAGCAGCTCGCCCCACAGCACCAGCGCATCGCGACAGCCCTCGGCCAGCAGGCTGCGCTCGAGCGCCTCGTATTCCTCGGGCGTGAGGGGGTCGATATAGGCCTTGAGTTCCTCGTTGACGACGATGTCCATGCTGCGCTCGGTTTGATGTGGGAGGGGCCGGATTGTAGTGGTGAGGCGCCCGGGCCAGAAAAGACAAAGGGCGTACCCGCCAAGGATACGCCCCGTCACAGTCCGGTAGGGCCGGAATCAGGCCTTGGCCGGTGCCACCGCCATCTTCGCGACCTGCTGGTCCAGGATCAGCTCGGGCTCCTGCGCTTCGGTCAAGGTCGGATGATCCAGGCCTTGCTGCAGACGCTGCATGTCGAGGTCACCGGTCCACTTGGCGACCACCAGCGTGGCGACGCCGTTGCCGACCAGGTTGGTCAGCGCACGGGCTTCGGACATGAAGCGGTCGATGCCGAGGATCAGCGCCAGACCGGCAACCGGCACGCCACCGACGGCCGACAGCGTGGCCGCCAGCACGATGAAGCCGCTGCCGGTGATGCCAGCCGCGCCCTTGGAGGTCAGCAGCAGCACGGCCAGCAGGGTCAGCTGCTGGGTCAGGTCCATCGGCGTGTCGGTGGCCTGGGCGATGAAGACCGCGGCCATGGTCAGGTAAATCGAGGTGCCGTCGAGGTTGAACGAGTAGCCGGTCGGAATCACGAGGCCGACCACCGACTTGCGCGCGCCGAGGTTCTCGAGCTTTTCCATCATGCGCGGCAGCACCGACTCGGACGACGAGGTGCCGAGCACGATCAGCAGCTCTTCCTTGATGTAGCGCACGAACTTGAACACGCTGAAGCCATGCAGGCGACTGACGATGCCGAGCACGACGAAGACGAAGATCAGGCAGGTCAGGTAGAAGGCGCCCATCAGCTTGCCGAGCGAGAACAGCGAACCCACGCCGTACTTGCCGATCGTGAACGCCATCGCGCCGAAGGCACCGATCGGAGCCACCTTCATGATGATGCCGACGATGTCGAACAGCACATGCGAGAACTTCTCGATGAAGTCGAACACCATGGTGCCGCGACCGCCGAACTTGTGCAGCGCGAAGCCGAACAGCACCGAGAACAGCAGCACCTGCAGGATCTCGCCCTTGGCGAAGGCGTCCACCACCGAGGTCGGGATCACGTTGAGCAGGAAATCGACCGTGCCCTGCATCTTGCCGGGGGCGGTGTAGGCCGCGATGCCCTTGGTGTCGAGCGTGGTCGGATCGACATGCATGCCCGAGCCGGGTTGCAGCAGGTTGACCACGACCAGGCCGATGACCAGCGCCAGGGTCGACATGATCTCGAAATACAGCAGCGCCAGGCCGCCGGTCTTGCCGACCTTCTTCATGTCCTCCATGCCGGCGATGCCGACCACGACGGTACAGAAGATGATCGGCGCGATGATCATCTTGATGAGCTTGATGAAGCCATCACCGAGCGGCTTCATCTGGGCGCCGAGTTCCGGCTGGAAATGGCCCAGCAGCACGCCGATCGTGACGGCGGCCAGGACCTGGACGTAGAGGGACTTGTAGAGAGGCTTTCGCGCAGTTGTAGTGGCCATGGCGACGGACTCGGTTGGAGATTGAAGGGGGTAGCGCAGGCACCAGGACCTGCCCCGGCACCCGCAGTGCGGGAAAGGTCGTAACGATACGCAGCGCCCGCGAAACTGCCAACTGTGGCGTTCAACAGTCGGGTTTACCCTAATCTTTGGCGGCAATGGTCAGCCTGACTTCGGCCAGCAGGCCATGACCGACCCGCTGCTCGAAGCTCTGATGCACCGCCTGCGCCGCCTGCTGCAACGCGGCGCGCTCGAGCCCGCTGAGGGCATGGACGCGCAGATGCGGCAGCTGCAGGACCTGCGCCAGCGCCTGGCGGTCGAGTTCGGCCGAGAGCCGGCTGCCGAACTCGAGCGACTCGGCTAGGGCCTGCTGCAGCAGTTCCCGGTTCGGCGCGGACAGGCTGGTCCAGAAACGCGGATGGCTGACCACCGCATAGCCCAGATAGCCGTGGTGGGTCAGGGTCAGATCGGTCTGCACGGCTTGCAGGCCCTGGGTCAGGAAGTTCGAGAGCGGGTTCTCGGCGCCATCGACGACCCGCCTGGCCAGGGCGCGGCGCGTCTCGCCAAAGGGCAACACCACCGGTTCGGCGCCGAGCGCACGCATCTGGGCCACCAGCACGCGCGAGGCCTGCACGCGCAGCCGCAAGCCCTTGAAGTCGGCCGGCGCACGCAGCGGCCGGTTCGCGCTCATCTGCTTGAAACTGCCGTCCATGAAGCCGAGTCCGACCATCTGCTGGTGCGCGAGCCGCTCGAGCAGGCGGCGCCCGACCGGCCCCTGCGTCACGCGCCGCACCTGGGCCAGGTCATCGAACAGGAAGGGCAGATCGAAGACCTCGAACTCGGGCAGACCGGCCTGGCCGAACTTGGACAGCGAGGGCGCCAGCAGCTCGACCGCACCGAGCTTGAGCGCCTCGAGCTCGTCCTCATCGCCGTAGAGCTGCGAGTCGGGATAGACCTCGACCCGGATCCGGCCCGCGCTGCGCTCGGCCACCAGGCGCTGGAAATGCAGCGCCATCTGGCCCTTGGGTGTGCCGGACGCGACCACATGCGAGAAGCGCACCAGCAGCTCGGGCCTGGCCGCCCGTGCCGGAGCAGCCCCCCCCAGTGCGGCCAGCCCGGCCAGCGACGCCAGCCCGCCGGCCAGCAGCAGGCGCCGGCGCAAGGCTCGGGCGCGGTCGGGACGGACTCGGTGCGGCATGTCCGCTATGCTAAGCGCATTCCACCACCATGAAGACCGAGCCTGCCGTAGACCTCGACCCGCTCGACCTGGACGCCCGCCAGGCTTCGGCCTCGAGCCGGCGCGCCCTGCTCTGGCTGGCCGGCCTGCTGACGCTGGTGACGGCCTGCATCGTGCTGCTGGCGCTGTTCCTGCGCGATGTCGAGGCCCAGGAGGAGGAATTGCGCCGCGCCGCCGACGCCCAATGGCTCGAGCAGACGCTGCGCTTTCATTTCCAGCGGCTCGAGCGCGATCTGGCACAACTCGACAGCGCTCAGCCGGCGCCGGGCGCGCCGCTCGGCCCAGCGCCGCAACTGCAACGGGCCGGCCTGCTCTGGCGCGGCGAGGGCGTGATCGCCTGGCAGGGCTGGCTGGCCGCCGAGCGGCTGGACAGTCCCGCGCAATGGCCCGCCATCATGGCGGCTGCCGAGCTCCGGCCCGAGGACAGCGGCACGCTGGCGGTGATGCTCGACACCGGGCGCGGCCTGCAACGCCCCGCCTACGCCGGCCCGCTGCCAGGTGGCCAGCGCCCCGGCGACCCGCTGCTCTGGCTGGCGGTTCCGAGGTTCGAGCAGGGCCAGTTTCTGGGCAACCAGGTCGCGGCGATCCGGATCGAGCGTGCGCTGGAACAGATCGTTCCGGCCTGGTTCCTGGCCGACCATGCCCTGCTGACGCTGGACGACGAGGCCGGGCTGGCGACGTCAGCCCAACCAGGCTTGCGCTACCCGGTCGCCATGCCGCTGCCCGGCGCACAGTGGAAACTGGCGGTCGAGCTGCTGCAAGCCCGCCCGGCCATCGCGCCGCGCGCCTTCTTCGGCATTGCGCTGGTCTGCCTGGCCGCGATGCTGGTGGCACTCTATTTCTTCTGGCGCGGCACGCTGCGCCGGCGCCAGGCAGAGCGGCGACTGCAAACCCAGATTGCGCTGCGCAGTGCGATGGAGCGCTCGGTCACGCTGGGCCTGCTGGCACGCGACCTGGACGGTCAATGCCTCTACGCCAACCTGGCCTTCTGCCGCATGCTGGACTGGTCGGCGCGCGAGCTGGCCACCACGAGCGACTGGCCGCCGGCCTTGGCGGCCAGCCTGGAGGCGCTGCCGACGGCGGCAGCCGTGAGCTCCGGACTGAGCGCCGGCATCGAGCTGCAGCTGCAGCGCCGCGACGGCCATGAGCTCGAGCTGCTGGTCCACGGCGCGCCCTTGACCCAGGCTGACGGCCGCGTGATGGGCTGGATGTACGCCCTGCTCGACATCACCGAGCGCAAGCGGGTCGAGCGACTGGCAGCTAGCCAGCAGGAGCAGCTCGAGGCATCGGGCCGGCTGATCGCCGTTGGCGAGGTCGCCTCGACGCTGGCACACGAGCTCAACCAGCCGCTGGGCGCGCTGAGCAGCTTTGCCAGCGGCCTGCTCAACCGCGTGCGCCAGGGCAACATCAGCTGGCCCGAAATCGTTCCGGTGCTCGAACGCATCGAGCGCATGGCCGAGAAGGCCGGCCTGGTGATCCAGCGCATCAACGCCTTTGCCCGGCGCCAGGAAATGAGCCGCCAGCCGCTGACGCTGATCCACTTCGTGCGCCGCGTCGCGCAGCAGCTGACGTTGCCACCCGGGGTGACGCTGCAGCTCGAACTGGCCGAATCAGCCGAGCCAGGCCCGAGCGTGTCGGCCGATGCGCTGCTGCTTGAGCACGCGCTGCACAACCTGATCCTGAACGCGACCGAATGGGCCGGGCTCGGAGCCAGCGGTCAGGCCTTGGTACGGGTCAGTCTGGTGCAGGAAAGCAGCCTGACCGGGATCAGGATCGAGGACAGCGGGCCCGGCATCCCGGAGGCGCAGCGCGCCGGCATCTTCGACGCCTTCGCCAGCCGCAAGCCGGGCGGCATGGGAATGGGCCTGTCGATCTGCCGCTCGATCGTCGAGGCCCACCACGGCCGGATCGAGGTCGGCCGCAGCGCCGCTCTGCACGGGGCACAATTCACCCTGTGGCTGCCCCTGACAACTTGAACCCCACCGTACATATCGTCGACGACGACGAGGACTTTCGCGATGGCCTGGCCTGGCTGCTGGACTCGCGCGGCCTGCCCGCGCGCAGCTGGAGCGGTGGCGATGCCTTCCTGCAGGCGCTGCGCGCGGGCGGCGAGCCCTGGGCCTGCTGTGTCTTGCTGCTCGACATCCGGATGGAACCCCTGTCGGGCCTGGCGACCTTCGAGCAGCTCAAGGCCATCGGCTGGCCCTGGCCGGTGCTGTTCCTGACCGGCCACGGTGACGTCGGCATGGCGGTCGCAGCGGTCAAGCAAGGGGCCTGGGACTTCCTCGAAAAGCCGTTCCAGAACAATCTGCTGGTCGACCGGGTCGAGGCGGCCAGACAGGCCGCACTGGCGTTGCAGGCCGGCTCGCGCGAGAAGCTCGAGTTCCAGAAGGCACTGGCCGGACTCAGCGTGCGCGAGCGCGAGGTGCTCGACGAACTGCTCGGAGGCCACTACAACAAGAACATCGCCGAGCACCTGGGCATCACGGCGCGCACGGTCGAGTTCCACCGCGCCAACATCTTCGAGAAACTGCGGGTCCAGTCGGCGGTCGAACTGGCGCATCGCATGGGCTTGTACGGCCATTGAGCCCCCGCACTGCCAGCATCGTCCCCCTCAGACCCAGAGCCCCAGCCACAACGCAGGAAACCCCGCATGATCAGTTTTTCAAATTGGGGCGAGTGGATGCGACACGCCCTGGAGCTGTCCGCCACGATCGCCTTCACGCTCTCGGGGGTCATGGCAGCCGCGCGCAGCCGGCTCGACGCGGTAGGGGTCTATGCCGTGGCTTTCCTGGCCGCCCTCGGCGGCGGCACCCTGCGCGACATCCTGCTCGACCTGCGACCCTTTTTCTGGGTCAGGCATGTCGAGTACCTCTGGGGCGTGCTGGCCCTCAGCACGGTGGCGATGATATTCATGCGGCGGCGACATTTCGAGCCCACCGAAAAAGTCATCCAGCTGCCCGATGCGCTGGGACTGGGCCTGTTCGCCGCGGTCGGCGTCGACCTGGCCAGCACCCATGGCATGCCGGCGCTGGTGGCGGTGCTGATGGGCGTGGTCACCCCCGTGTTCGGCGGCGTGCTGCGCGACATCGTCTGCAACCAGATCCCTGCTGCCTTCATCGACCACCGGCCCTATGCACTGTGCGCCTTCCTGGGCGGCTGGGTCTACCTGGGCCTGCAGGCGATCGACACCCCCGATTGGCTGACCCTGAGTGCCACGGTGTGCTTCACGGCGGGGCTGCGCATGCTCGCGCTCTGGCGCGACTGGCAACTGCCGATCTGGCGCGTCGACCACTGAATTCAGCCAGAGCGCAACGAGCCAGGACGCCGCTGGTCGCGCCAGCCCGCGCTCAACGCGGCACGCTCACCAGTTGCCAGCCAGCAGGACAGGACTGCACCTGCGGATGGTATTGGCCATAGCTCGGACAGTAATAGGCAATCCCGTCCGGTGCCGATGCGACGACCTGCGGCGCTGCGGCATAGGTCGGTCCGGCATAGGTCGGTCCGGCATAGTTGGGGCTGACATAGACCGGCTGCGCCGCATAACCGGGCGACGGCGGATAGATCACGACCGGCTGGGCCGGCGGTGGCGGCGGTGCTTGCACAACGACAGTCGCGGGCGCATAGGTCGCGGCGCTGAGGGCCGCGCCGGCAATGCCGAGCATGACCAGTGGCGCGCTCCAGCCCGAACCATGCACACGCGCCGG
>ERZ1034361.709-NODE-709-length-20061-cov-2.791233_pt1 | contig 20061 bp, 19 predicted proteins | sample MGYA00520617_ERZ1034361 | MGnify/ENA primary metagenome ERZ1034361 (study PRJEB33736, sample SAMEA104284507) | Azolla filiculoides | biome: Urban; feature: Water surface; material: Ditch water | place: Netherlands | collected 2015-10-28 | depth 0-0.1 m ...
GGCGCAGCTGGAGCGTTTCCGTAACGCCAAGAAGAAGACCAACCCCGTGTTCTGGACCGGCCCCGTGCTGGCGGGCGACCGCCTTTGGGTGTCGAACAGCCGTGGCGAGGTTCACGTGGTGAGCGCGATGGACGGCATTTCGGTGAAGTATAAGGACGGTTTCGGCGCGTTCAGCCTTGCTCCCGTGGTGGCCAACAACACGCTCTATCTGCTCGATGATTCGGGCAAGTTGACCGCGCTGAAGTAAGCAGGGCCTTAACCATCTTGCATTAGGACGGGCGGCATGGATCATGCCGCCCTTTCCGTATCCGCGCCAGAACGGCCGCAAAGCGATGTCTCCTCGGCCGTGGGCTGGGTGGGGCTGGGGGCTTTGGGCCTGTGGGTGATGGTGTGCCGCGAATGGGCGGAGGTGGCTGATGCGCTCGGCCTTGGCGGGCCGCGCATGGCGCTCAGCGGGCCTTATGCCGCGCTGGCCTCTTTGCTGATCACCTCGCTGGCGATGATGGCGTGGTCGCTGGCGGTGGACAAGGTGCATCGGCGGGCCTCCACCGGCATCGACTGGAGCGCGCCGCGCGGCTGGCGGGCGGCGGCGGCTGCGATGGCCTGCAGGCTGGCGCGCATGCGGTCCAGCAGCGCCAGCCCTTTTTCTGCTTGTCCGACCATCGCGGCCACCTGGTACAGCATCGTGAAAATCTCCGCCACGCTGCGCTGGTTGAACACCGTGACGGGCACGCCATGGCGGATCAGGGCGGCGGCGATGTCGGCCTGCAGGTCCGAGAAGCCGAACACGCAGTCGGGCTCCAGCGCGAGGATCTTGTCGATCTTCGCACTCAGAAAGGCGCTGACCTTGGGCTTTTCCTCACGGGCGCGGCGCGGGCGCACGGTGTAGCCCGAGATGCCGACGATGCGCGCCTCCTGCCCCAGCAGGTACAGCCACTCGGTGGTTTCCTCGGTCAGGCAGACGATGCGCTGCGGCCCCAGGGTGGCGGCGCCGAGGGACAGGGGCACGGTGGCATCGAGAGTTGCAGACATCGCGGGCAAACGCACGGCAGGACTTAGTTCTGCGTCCAGATGACGCCCACATAGGCGCCACGGCGGGCCTGGTTGTAGCCCCAGGCCGTCTGGTAGCCGCGGTCGAACACGTTGTCGATGCGGCCGGTGAGCGCGACTTGCGGCGTCAGCGCGTAGCGGACCTGCAGGTTCGCCAGCACATAGGACGGCAGCGCCGGGTGGGCGGCTGTGTCCGGGCGCGCACCGGTGTAGCGCAGGTCGCCACCGATTTGCCAGGCCCCCAGCGGCAGGCTGGCCCCCAATGAGGCCATGGTGCGGGCGCGGCGCACCAGGCGCTTGCCGGTGCTGTCGTCGGTCGGGTCCTGCAGCGTGAGGCTGGCACGCAGGTCGGCGCCGGCCGCCTTGCCGCTGTAGCTGACTTCCAGCCCCTTGTTCGACGCACGGCTTACGTTGTTGAAGCTGAAGGTGTTGGGGTCGTACAGCATCAGATTGTCGGTGCGGGTGCGGAACAGCGTGGCACGGACGACCTGCTGGCCCTCGGTCCATTGCGCGCCCACTTCGGCCGAGCGCGCGGACTCAGGCTGCAGTGCCGGGTTGCCGGAATAGAGGTCGTACAGATAACCCAGCGGCGGCAGATTGAAAGCGGTGGAGGTGCTGGCAATCAGCTTCCAGGCTGGCGTGAGCTGGTAGCCGTAGCCGGCATAGCCGGTGGTCTTGGCACCAAGGCCATCGGCGTCGTCATGGCGCACGTTGAACTGCAGGGCGTGCGCGCCGATGTTGCCGGACCAGCCGCCGAACAGCGCACGCACATTGCGTGCCTTGTTGAGCTGGGTGGCATAGCTGTCATTGGCATCGACCGTCTGGCGCTGGTGCTCGGCGCCCAGCGTCAGCAGCCAGTGGCCAAAGGCCACCGAGTTGGTCCAGTTCAGCGTACGGCTGCGCGTGGTGGCGACGCTGTCATAGGGGTAGGCGGTCAGGCTGGCATCAAAGATCGAGCGTTCACGACCTTGGCTGAAGACGACTTCACTGCGCCAGTCGGCGGTGACGCGGTTGCGGCTGGACAGCGCCCAGGTGTCAAAGGTGTTGCGCGAGGTATAGATGTCAGTGGCCGAACCGAAGCCGCCGCCGTCGATGTCGAACTTGCCGTCGCTGCCCTGCGCCCGCAGGCCCAGCGTGTGACCCGCCGCCAGGTCGTGCGAGACGCTGAGGTTGTAGTTGGTGTTGCGGTAGCCGTCGCGGTCGGGGTTCTCGCCGGGGTATTGCGCGGCGTTCATCGATGAAAAACCGCGTGTGGTGTGCCGGCCGACGCCCAGCGCCACACGGGTGTCGCCGACCTGCCCGCTCAAGCCCGCGCTGGCCCGCGCGCTGCCATACGAGCCCGCCTCCAGCCGTGCAGAGCCGGCAAGCTGGCCCGCACCATTGCGGGTGAAGACCTGAATCACACCGCCCACGGCACCGCTGCCATAGATCGCGGAGACGTTGCCGCGCACGATCTCGACGCGCTCGACCTGGTCGAGCATGATGTGCTCCAGGCTGATGGCGCCGGTCGCGTCCTGACGTGTCATCGGGACACCATCCATCAACAGCAGCACCTGCAAAGAAGCGCTGCCGCGCAGGAACAGGCTGGCCGCCGCGCCGCGCCCCCCGCTCTGGGTGAACTGGAAACCGGCCTCACTGGACAGCAGGTTGGGCAGATCGACCGCCTGGGAGCGCTCAATCACGTCGCGACCGATCACGGTGGTGTGCGGCAGCGCGCTGGTCAGCAGCTGCTCGGACCGGTTGGCTGTGACCACGTTTTCCTTCAGTTGCACAGGCTGGGAAGCTGTTTGTGCAAGTGACGGGAATGCAGCGGCGAGCGCCAGCGGAAGGGAGGCAAGGCGGGCGCAACGGATTGCGCGGGGCATACAGGTTTTCATGAAGAAAAATGAAACAACGCATGTCCTCACCGGCTTCCCCGCCGGTGCATGGACGTCACGGCCCCGCCACCTCAGGAAGGAAGCAGGACCAACTCATTGGCCGGTATCCGGGCTGATGGAGCTACTCTCAACGCCTTCCCAGCCGCTTGTTGAAAGCGTCCAGTGGCAGTGTGTTGAAAGCGGAGTCACGATGAACTCGTCCACTTACCGTTGCGGGGGCAGCGCAGGTTAGGTCGGTTCGTGAGAACGTCCCCCCCTGCTTCCCGTTGAACTGCGGCGTGTGAACCACACCGCGAGCACCAACGAGCGAGATTGTAGCGGGCAACCCGGCGCGGGCCTACAATTCCAGTCCAACCTTTGGCGCCCATGTCCAACACGTCCCAAATTGAACAAATCGCTGAACGCGTCGAGCGGCTGCTGATGCGCTACGAGGAGCTTCGGCGGACCAATGCCCTGCTGGAAAAACAGGTCAACCAGGTCACACAGGAGCGCGATGCGCTGAAATCGCGCCTGGGTGCAGCCCGCGCGCGGGTCAATGCGCTGCTGGAGCGCCTGCCCGAGCTCCCCACCCCCTCCGATGCACAGGAAAAGCAGGCATGAAGCAACTTGAAGTCCAGATCATGGGGCAAAGTTACCTGCTGGGTTGCCCTGAGGGCGGAGAATCGCGTCTCCTGGAAGCGGTTGAACGGGTAGACACCGCCATGTGCGGCATTCGGGATGCCGGCAAAATCAAGGCGCGTGACCGGATCGCCGTGCTGGCAGCGCTCAACCTTGCGTTTGATCTGGCCGATCGCAGCATGGCGGATCTTCAGGCCCGCCGCGAAAGCGAGGAAGCCAGCCTCAGCCTCCGTCCAGCGGGCAACGATCCGCAATTGACCGCCCTGCGCGAACGACTTGACCGCGCCCTGGGTGATGACGGCCAGCTGATCTGAAACCATGGCCGTGCCGGGACACAGGCCCCCGGCAACGCCTACAATGGCAGCGTCTGCGATGCATGCCGGGCTTTATATTTCCTTGAACCAATGCTCATTGAGCCAGGGCTTGGAATATCACTTGGTGAGCGTGATCATCTCGCGTCAGATGAACCCAACGTCAAGTTGACCTCGCCCACCTGAACCCCGGTTCAGGATGCGGGTCCGGTGGCAATCGCAGACACCTTCTTCCTCCACCGCCAGCCCTCAGGCTGGCGTTTGTTTTTGCTCTGACTGCTGCCCGCCATCATGCCCCTCGAACCCTTGCTGATCGCTGAACTGGCCCTGCTTGGCCTGGGGACCGGATTCCTTGCCGGCCTGCTGGGGATTGGCGGAGGCATGCTGATGGTGCCGTTCATCACGATCATCCTCTCGGGGCGCGGCGTTGCGCCGGAGCTGACGGTCAAGATGGCGATTGCCACCTCGATGGCCACCATCATCTTCACGTCCATCTCGAGCGTGCGGGCGCACCACAAGCGGGGGGCTGTGCGCTGGGACCTGGTCAAAGGCCTTGCGCCGGGCATCGTGCTCGGCGGCGCACTGGCCAGCCTGGGCCTGTTTGCCATCCTGAAGGGGTCCTGGCTGGCGCTGTTCTTTGCGGGTTTCGTCAGTTTCTCGGCCACGCAGATGCTGCTGGACAAGAAGCCAGCGCCGACGCGGCAGATGCCGGGCTTTGCCGGGACACTGGGCGCGGGTGGGGTGATTGGCTTCCTGTCCGGCCTGGTGGGTGCGGGCGGTGGCTTTGTCAGCGTGCCCTTCATGACCTGGTGCAACGTGGCCATCCACAATGCTGTGGCCACGTCGGCAGCCCTGGGCTTTCCGATTGCACTGGCCAACGTGATTGGCTACGTCATCAGCGGCCAGAGCGTACAGAATCTGCCCGCCTACTCCTTCGGGTACATCTGGCTGCCGGCATTGGGCGTGATCGCCATGTGCAGCGTACTGACGGCCCCGCTAGGGGCCCAGGCCGCCCACAAGCTCCCGGTCAAGCAGCTCAAGCGGGCTTTCGCCACCATCCTTTACGGCTTGGCGGCCTACATGCTCTACAAAGGGCTTTCAAGCTGAGCCCTTCGCCGGAATCAGGATCTGGCGGCACTGCGATGGCCACCTGATCCCTTTGGTTCACGCCCCTGTCAGCGCGCGAACGACCCGTCGGCACGAATCATGGTCAGTGCGACGAAACGCGAACCCAGGTTACTCTGCTTGCTGTAGCTGAGGGAGAATCCACCCAGGTCTTCGCTGGTAAAGGATTCCAGCGTGCTGATGATCCTGGCGCGCGTCACCGGGCCGGCCACCTTCTGCATCGCACGGACCACCAGTTTGGCGTTCAGGAAGCCTTCCATGCTGTTGTAGCTGAACTTCTTGTCGTCAGTCTGGGAAATCATCGCCTGGTATTCACGCACGGCCGTGTTGCCCAACTGCGTAAAGGGATAAGGCACCACCTGGCTCACGATCACGCCGGCAGCGGGCTCCTTGAGTTCCGCATGCAGACCCGATGAAACACTGAGCACAAAGAATTGCGGGCTCACGCCCTTTGCACGCAGGCCCTTGATGAAGGCCGCGTTCGGCTTGGCCTGGCCAATCAGCAGCACGGCCTGCGGCCGGGCTGCCGCGATGACGTCAATGGCCTTGGCCACATCCACCGTGCCGCGCGGCACGGGCGCCACGGCAACCGGTGTCGCGCCCCGCTTCTGCATGGCGGCATTCAACGCTTCCAGCCCTTCTTTGCCGAAGGCATCATCCTGGTACATCACGCCGAATTTGGTGATCCCGATGGTCCATGCATGGTTGACAGCGGCCTCAATCTCATCGGTGGTGCTGGCGCGCACATGGAACAGCCCCGGTACATACGGGTCACGCAGGGACTTGGCGCCACTGGTGTTGCCAATCTGCGCAATGCCTGCAGCCTGGACCACGGGCACGATTTTCAGCATGTTCGCCGTGCCTCGAAACCCGACGAGCGCCACCGCATTGTGGGTCTCGATCAAGGCCTTGGTGTTTTCAACCGTGCGATCTGGATTGAAGCCATCGTCCAGGCTGATCAGCTTGATTTTTTCGCCTCGAATGCCGCCCCGCTTGTTGACGTCGTCGAAATAGGCCTTCATGCCCCGCACATAGTCCGTCGTCAAGGCCGCGCTGGTGCCTGACAGGTCACCGGAATGCCCCAGCACGATATCCGCCCAAGCGGCGGAACTGACGGCGCCCAGCGCCAGAGCGGCGAGCACGCGGCCCACCCTGGAAAAACCATGCGTTCTCATGAAAAAAATCTCCCTCTCTTGTTGTTGAAACCGGCTTCGCCCCGTTGGCAAGTGCTGCGCCGCGCATCGGACATCAGGCATCCACCTTGACCCGGGCTGCCACCTGGGCCCATTTCTTCTGTTCGGCACGGATGAAGGAGGCAAATTTTTCAGTGCTGCCGCCGCCGTCCTCGGCGCCATACTGCTCCATTTTTTCCTGTACGTCCGGCATGGCCAGCACCTTGTTGACGTCCTCGTTCATGCGCTGGACCATGGCCGGCGGCATCTTGGCCGGGCCCATCAACCCGTACCAGACAGTCGCCTCGAAGCCCGGAAAGCCGGACTCGTCCATCGTCGGCACGGTCGGATGCCCCTTGGCCCGCTTGAGACGGGTCTGCGCGATGGCAATCGCCTTGCCGCCCTTGATGTGCGGGGTGGCAGAGGTCATGGTCTCAAAGCAGTAGTTGACCTGCCCGCCGATCAGGTCGGTGATGGCCGGGCCGGAGCCGCGGTAAGGGATGTGCAGCGCAAAAATGCCCGCCTGCATCTTGAACATTTCCAGCGCAAAGTGCTGGGCCGATCCTCCGCCAGCCGAGGCAAAGCTGATCTGCCCCACCCTGGCCTTGCACAGCGCCACCAGATCCTTGACCGACCTGGCGGGTTGATCCGCGTTGCAGATCAGGATGTTGGGGGTGACGCCCACCATGCTGATGGGCACAAAGTCGCGCTCGGCGTTGTAACCCAGTTTGAGGCCCATGGCAGGCGCCAGTGCATGGCTGTTGATGTGCGCCATCAGCAGCGTCTTGCCATCGGCCGGCTGCTTGGCCACGTAATCAGCGGCGATGACACCGGCGGCACCGCTCTTGTTTTCGATCACCACGGAGGTATTCCACATGCTGGAGAGCTTCTGCCCCACCACGCGCGCCAGCGCATCGGTGCCCCCGCCTGGTGGGAAACCCACCACGATGCGCACCGGCCCTGTGGGCACGGTCTGTGCCAGGATCATCGGCGAGGCCAGTGTGGCGGCGGTTGCGGTGACAAATGTTCTGCGTTGCATGCTGCGTCTCCTCTTTTAAATAAAATAATGACCATTCCAGCATGAAATGGTCATTGTTTGCTATGAAATTATTAGTACTCACTCAGTGGACGGCGGTGTTGACAGGCCGGCCGGGTGACCCGAGAAATAGTCCATGGCGGCCAGTACACCGGATCCTGCAAGCTGGACGCCCGACAGTCCGAGTCCCATTTCACAGGCACTCAATGCTGCCATCAAAGTCAGATCATTGCAGTCGCCCAAGTGCCCGATGCGGAACATGCGCCCTTTGACCTTGCCCAGTCCGGTGCCCAGGGAGCAGTCAAAGCGCTCGTAGATCAGCTTGCGCACCGCGTCGGCGTCCACCCCCTCGGGCATGATCACACCGGTCAGCACCGGAGAATAGACCGTTGGATCGGCGCACTGGATCTCCAGCCCCCAGGCACGCACGGCCGCACGCACGCCCTCGCCCCAGCGCTGGTGGCGGGCAAACACGGCGTCCAGCCCCTGGCCGAGCAGCATGTCGCAGGCTTCCGACAGGCCATACAGCAGGTTGGTGTTCGGCGTGTAGGGCCAGTAGCCGCCCTGGTTCATCTCGATGATCTCGTCCCACGCCCAGAAGGCCTTCGGCAATTTGGCCTGCTTGCTGGCCGCAATGGCTTTGGGCGACACCGCATTGAAGCTGATGCCGGGCGGCAGCATCAGGCCTTTTTGCGAACCGCTGACGGTGACGTCCACGCCCCAGGCATCGTGCTGGTACTCGGCCGAGGCCAGACCGGAAATGGTGTCCACCAAGAGCAGCGCGGGGTGTTTTGCCGCATCAATGGCGCGGCGCACGGCGGCAATGTCGCTGGTCACGCCGGTGGAGGTTTCGTTATGCACCACGCACACGGCCCTGATCTGGTGCTGGGGGTCGGCCTTCAGGCGTTCCTCGATCAAATCCGCCTGCACGCCACGGCGCCAGCTGACGGGCACACCGTGCTCGCTGCCGGGTTGCGCCAGGAACTCGGTATGGATACCGAGCCGGGTGGCCATTTTGTTCCACAGCGAGGCATAGTGGCCGGTCTCGAACATCACCACGTGGTCGCCGGGGCTCAGGACATTGGTAAGCGCCGCCTCCCAGGCGCCGGTGCCCGACGCCGGGTAGATCACCACCGGATGGCGGGTCTGGAAAATCTTCTGGATGTCGGCCAGCACCTTGCGTCCGAGCGCGCCGAATTCCGGCCCGCGGTGGTCGATGGTAGGCAGGCTCATGGCCCGCAGGATGCGGTCCGGCACGGGCGAAGGTCCGGGAATCTGCAGAAAATGGCGCCCTGTCGGGTGGAAGTCCAGCGTTGGCATGAAGTGAGTCTCCTTAAATTAAGCCTATTTTTTGCATACAAAATCCATTTGTCAATCTGAAATCGGCTTTTTACGATTTGACACCCTTATTTTTTGCATACAAAATTCAATCATGCCAATGCAAACTTCGTCCATCCACCGTGCCGCGCTGCATGAACAGGTGGCGCTGCGGCTGCGCCAGATGTTGGTCGAAAACCGCCTTGCACCGGGAGCCAAGCTCAATGAGCGAGAGCTGAGCGAAGTACTGAACGTGTCGCGCACGCCCTTGCGTGAGGCCATCAAGATGCTGGCAGCGGAAGGCCTGGTGGAGCTACTGCCGAACCGGGGCGCCATCGCACTGCAGTTGACCGAGGCGGATGTCAGGAACACCTTCGAGGTCATGGCCGGACTGGAGGGCCAATCCGGCGAACTGGCGGCAGCGCGAATCTCGGACGCTGAACTCGCAGAGATCCGCGCCCTGCACTTTGAAATGATGGCGGCCTACACCCGGCGCGATCTGCCGGCCTATTACCGCCTGAACGCAGCCATCCACGACGCCATCAATGCAGCAGCGAAAAACCCGGTCCTGAGCGTGACCTACCGCCAGATCAATGCGCGCCTGCAGGCGCTGCGCTTCAAGTCCAACCAGGACGAGGAAAAGTGGGCCAGTGCGGTACACGAGCACGCGCAGATGATTGACGCGCTGGCCGCACGCGACGCGAGCGCCATGCGCGCCGTGCTGGTCGCGCACCTGAACCACAAACGGGATGTTGTACTGGAACAGCTGCGTGCTGCCACGACAACATCCGACACCAAGGCCTGAATTCCATGAATGCCCCCCTGCCCCGCGCCGTGACACAAGCCTCCAGCGCACAGACTTACGAACAGGTCTCGGCCTTCAGCAACGAGGTTGCCGGCCGCTTGGCTGCACGACTGACCTCCGAAACCCGCGGGGAAGTCCTCTTCAGCCGGGCCGACCGGGGGCGCTACGCCACCGATGCCTCGATTTACCAGGCCATGCCGGTGGGTGCGTTCGTGCCGCGCAGCGGTGACGACGTGGCGCTCGCCCTGGACATCTGCCGCGACCTTGGCGTGCCCATCGTGCCGCGGGGCGGCGGCACCAGCCAGTGTGGCCAAACCGTGGGCGCCGGCCTGGTCATCGACCACAGCAAGCATGTGCGCAACATCCTGAATGTGGACGTACCCAACCGCACCGTGGAGGTGGAGCCCGGCATCGTGCTGGACCACCTGAACGCATCGCTCAAGGCCCACGGCCTGTGGTACCCGGTGGACGTCTCTACCAGCGCGCAGGCCACGCTGGGCGGCATGGCCGGCAACAACTCCTGCGGCAGCCGCTCGATTGCCTACGGCAACATGGTGCACAACGTGCTGGAAGCCAAGGCCTGGACGGCGGACGGCGCGCTGGTTCACTTCGGCGCCTATGCACAGTCCACGGGCCGGGCACGGGAAATCGGTGATTACGTGCGCACCCTGGCCGACGCCCTGCGCCCCGACATCGACGCCCGCTGGCCCAAGGTGCTGCGGCGCGTGGCCGGCTACAACCTGGACATCTTCCACAACCAGAACGAGCGGCCCTACACCGTCGATGACTCGGTCAACCTAGCCCACCTGCTGATTGGCAGCGAGGGCACGCTGGCGCTCACGCAGTCGCTGACCCTGCGCCTGAGCGAGCTGCCACGCGCCAAGGTGCTGGGCGTGGTGAACTTTCCGACCTTCTACAAGGCGATGGATTCGGCGCAGCACATTGTGAAGCTGGGCACTGACGACAGCCTGAGCGCGGTGGAACTGGTGGACCGCACGATGATCGAGCTGGCGCTGCAAAACCCGGCCTTCGCGCCCACGGTGCGCACCGCCCTGTCGCCCAAGATCAACAACGGCAAGCCCGATGCGATCCTGCTGGTGGAGTTTTCGGGTGCTTCCAAAGCGGACATCACGCCGAAGATCCGGCAGCTGGTCGAACTCATGGGCGACCTTGGCCTGCCCGGCAGCGTGGTGGAAATGATCGACGACGCGCCACAGAAAAACCTGTGGGAAGTGCGCAAGGCGGGCCTCAACATCATGATGAGCCTGAAGGGTGACGGCAAGCCGGTCAGCTTCATTGAAGACTGCGCGGTGCCGCTGGAACACCTGGCCGAGTACACCGATGGCCTGACACAGGTGTTTCGCAAGCATGGCAGCAAGGGCACCTGGTACGCGCACGCCTCGGTGGGCACGCTGCATGTGCGCCCGATCCTGGACATGCGGCGCGAAGGCGCCGTGAAGATGCGGGCCATCGCCGAAGAGGCCTCCGCGCTGGTGCGCAAGTTCAAGGGCGCCTATAGCGGTGAACATGGCGATGGACTGTGCCGGGGCGAATGGATCGAGTGGCAGTTCGGGCCGAAGATCACCCAGGCGTTCAGCCAGATCAAGCAGTTCATGGACCCGGCCAGCCTGCTGTGCCCGCAGCGCATCGTCAACCCGCCCAAAATGGACGACACGCGGCTGATGCGCTTCCCGCCCAGCTACAAGGTCTTCCCCCTGAAGCCCGCGCTGGACTGGAGCGCCTGGAATGTGCAGAACGACGCAGTCACCGAAGCCACCACCGCGCCGGGCACCGGCGGCGACGCATCACTAGGCCTGGCCAAGGCGCTGGAGATGTGCAACAACAACGGCCACTGTCGCAAGTTCGACGCGGGGACCATGTGCCCGAGCTACCGCGTCACGCGCGACGAACAGCACCTGACGCGCGGCCGCGCCAACACGCTGCGCCTGGCGTTGTCCGGCCAGCTCGGCCCTGAAGGGCTGATCAGCGAGGCCGTCAAGGAAGCGATGGACCTGTGCGTGGGCTGCAAAGGCTGCAAACGTGATTGCCCCACCGGCGTCGACATGGCGAAGATGAAGGTGGAGTTCCAGCACCAGTACAAGCAGAAGCACGGCCATACGCTCAAGGACCAACTTGTCGCCCGCCTGCCGGACTACGCGCATTGGGCCAGCCGCCTGGCGCCGGTGCTGAACCTGCGCAACCGTGTTCCCGCACTGGCCCGCCTGGGCGAGCGCTGGCTGGGCCTTTCAGCACAACGCCGCCTGCCCGAGTGGAAGACCCGGACGTTCTTCAACACGCGGCAGGCCACGGTCTCGCGTGCCGAAGTGCTGGCGGCGTCCAAACCGGTCGTGCTGTTCGTGGACACGTTCAACGGCACCTTCGAGTCAGACAACGCCACCGCCGCAGTCCAGGTGCTGAACACGGCGGGCTACAGCGTGCATGTCGCGACCAAGACGGTGGTCGATGGAAAACACCTGTGCTGCGGCAGGACCTACCTGTCGAGCGGCATGGTGAATGCCGCGCGCGCCAAGGCGCGTGAACTGATCGACAGCCTGCTGCCCTTTGCCGAAAAAGGCATTGCGATCGTCGGACTGGAACCCTCCTGCCTGCTGACACTGCGCGACGAGGCGCTGGCGATGGGGCTGGGCGCAGCGGCGCATACGGTGAGCGGCCAGGCGCTGCTGCTGGAGGAATTTCTCGCTCGTGAGGCCACCGCCGGGCAACTTGAAGGACTGAAATCCAGCCTGCGGCCTGCGACCCAGCCGATCTTGCTGCACGGCCATTGCCACCAGAAAGCCTTTGGCGCCGTAAGCCCGATCCTGGAGGTGCTCAAGCTGATTCCAGGCGCCACGCCGGAACTCATTGAGAGCAGTTGCTGCGGCATGGCGGGCAGTTTCGGTTACGAAGCCAGCCACTTTGCGGTGTCGATGCAGATGGCCGAACTCAGCTTGTTGCCAGCCGTGCGCAAGCAACCGGACGCCCTGGTGGTAGCCGATGGCACCAGTTGCCGGCACCAGATCCAGGACGGCGCGCAACGCGAGGCCGTACACGTCGCACGGCTGCTGGCCGATCACCTGAAGGCCTGAGGCAGACGCGCCTGCCCAGAAACCGGGCGGCCTGCCCGGGACCTTCGAAAATTGGCAGAAAAGCCGCAGAGCGACCGCCCCTCACGGCATCACCTTTCGGCCTTATGCCCGGGCGCGTGAGGATGTCAGGGCGTCACACACCATGGAGCCATGTCATGCGCAAAGCCCATCCACAAGGCCCAGCCAGACGTCGCCACCAGCGCCAAGCCGGCCAAGCGCATCCCCCATTCTCCCCGACCACCGCCACGCAGGCGCAGCAGCAACCACGGGCCGATCAGGAGAGAGACACTGCTGCCCAGCGCGAACAGGGCCATCGTAGTGGCGCCATCCAGCGCCCCACCGCTGAGTGCGGCCACCAGCAACGCGGAATACAGCAACCCGCAAGGCATGAAAGTCCAGAGCGCACCAATGGCCAAGGGCGCTCCGCGGCCCCAAGCCGCGTTGAGCGTCCGAACCTTCCCCCAGATCTGCCGACCAGTCGTATCAAGCCACACCGGCTGGCGTGCCAGAACCAGCAGCATGAGCCCCACCGCCATCGCAGCCACATGAAACAAGGTCCAGACCGGACGCATGACTGCCGTCTGGGTGGTCAACCAGCCCAGCCCCTGCATCGATGCAGCGGCGACCGCACCGAGCGCAGAATAACCGGCCAGGCGGCCGACTTGAAACATCCAGATGGCCGACGTGCCACGCGCTCCAGCCGCCTTGCCAAGGCCTGCACACGCCGCACCGCACATGGCAATGCAATGGGGCCCACCTGCGAGCCCCATGAGCAATGCGGTCACGGCCAGCGATTCCTGCATGACCCGTTTTTAAATGATCTTGGAAAACTTTGCCCGTGTGCGGTCTGCCTGCAGATACCGGTCAAACACCATGGCAATGGCCCGTACAAAAAACCAGCCATCGGCGGTCACCTGAATGCCTGAATCGGAGACTTCCACCAGCCCCTGGCCGGCCAACTCCCGCAAGGCTGCCAGCTCGGACGCAAAGTACGACTTGAAGTCCACCAGGTAAGCCAGATCGATCGATTCGAACTGCAACTCCCCCTGGCACATCAAGGCCATGATCACAGCCCGCCGCACCAGATCGTCGCGCGACACCGCCAGCCCCCGCACCACGGGCAGGCGTCCTTGGTCAAGCAGGTCGTAGTACTCTGCCAGCGTCTTGGCGTTTTGACTGTAGGTCGCGCCAACGCGGCCAATGGACGAAACACCGAGCGCAATCAGGTCGCAATCGGGTTGTGTGCTGTAGCCCTGGAAGTTGCGGTGCAGCCGCCCTTGCCGCTTGGCCACAGCGAGCGCATCGGTCGGCAGCGCGAAGTGGTCCATGCCGACATAGATATAGCCGGCATCGATAAAGGCAGAGAGCGATCGCGACAGCATGGACACCTTGGCAGCGCCGTTGGGCAACTCGGCCGTGATGATGCGACGCTGGGGCTTGAAGCGCTCCGGCAAGTGCGCATAGGCATACAACGCAATGCGGTCTGGCTTGAGTTGCACGACCTGCGCCAGCGTGCGATCGAAGGACTCAGGCGTCTGCTGGGGTAGACCATAAATAAGGTCCGCGTTAATGGATTCGAACCCGAGAGAGCGGGCAGACTCCATCAAGGAGAACACCTGCTCCGCAGGCTGGATGCGGTGCACGGCCTTCTGGACGGCAGGATCGAAATCCTGGATACCAAAACTCAGCCGGTTGAACCCCAACTCGGCCAGCGTGGCCAACCGCTGCGCGTCGACGGTTCGGGGATCCACTTCGATGGAATATTCCCCACCCGGAGCCAAGGTAAAGCTGCGACGCAGCATGGCCATCAACTCACGCAATTCGATGTCGCTGAGAAATGTCGGACTGCCTCCTCCCAAGTGCAATTGCGACACCGCCTGGCCTACGCCCACATGGGCCGTATGCAAATCGACCTCGCGGCTCAAATAACGCAAGTAGCCTTCAGCCCGATCATGGTGTTTGGTGATGATCTTGTTGCAGGCACAGTAGTAGCAAAGCGACTCGCAAAAGGGAATATGGATATAGAGTGAGAGCGGCAACGCCTTTGCGGCGCCCTGACGGCGCTGCTCAAGCGCTTGAATGTAGTCATCCGCGCCAAAAGCTTCCACAAAGCGGTCTGCAGTAGGGTATGAGGTGTAGCGAGGCCCGGGTACATCGAAACGTCGCAACAGATCAGGGGAAACGGCACTCATCTGACTTCCTTTTAGGTCCAGATACTATGCCGGCGAAAGAAGACCGCCATCTTGATGTGGATCAATCTAAAATAAGGTCGTCGGGACACACTTTGCGCCATGTCAGAATAGAGTCCGTTCGACCCCCCGGCAAACCCTTAGGCCGCACGCGCGGTAGGCCCGAAAATCGATCCGAGCTCTGAAGAATGAACCTCCAAACCATCAAAGTGGCCTGCTCCAATTGCAATCTGCGGGAGCTGTGCATGCCCATGGGCCTTAAACCAGAGGAGTTGGACCGCATCGAGGACGTTGTTGCCGTCCGTCGGAAAGTCAAGCGCGGCAGCGCGCTGTTCAGCAATGGCGAGAAGTTCACCTCGCTGTACGCAATACGTACCGGATTTTTCAAGACATGTATCGCGACCGAGGATGGACGCGATCAGGTCACGGGCTTCCAGATGGCCGGGGAGATCATCGGACTGGACGGCATCGTGAACGACATCCATACCTGCGACGCTGTCGCGCTGGAGGATGCAGAAGTCTGCGTCATGCCATTTGATCGCATCGAGGAAATTTCAAGGGAAGTCACGGCCTTGCAGCACCATGTGCACAAGATCATGAGCCGCGAAATCGTCCGGGAACATGGAGTCATGCTGCTCTTGGGCAGCATGCGAGCGGAAGAGCGTCTGGCGGCGTTCCTGCTCAATCTGGTGCAGCGCCTGCATGCCCGGGGGTTTTCCCAGTCAGAACTGATCCTGCGGATGACGCGCGAGGAAATCGGCAGCTATCTCGGTCTCAAGCTGGAAACGGTCAGCCGGACTTTCTCGAAATTCGTGGATGACGGCATTGTGGAAGTCAAGCAGCGCCATGTGCGCATTCTCGACACCGACGCACTGCGGCTGATTGTCAACAACAACCAGCCACTCTGCGAGTGACGCGAGCTACCTTGGACTAGCAGCAGCTTTCCTGCTTGGGACAACCTTCGGGCCGTCCGTCGGCGGGCAGAGGACAACGGTTGACCTCAAACGGTGACATGGCCAGCAACGTCGTCAAGGCGCTTGAAGCCATGGTGATTCCCCAGAAGGCAAAGAAGGCCAGCGTATAAACCGCCTGCCGCGACATTTCAAGCGGACGACCAAACCAGTGAAGATCACCGGGATCCACCATGGCGAAAACCAGCATTTCCAGCACGCCAGCGACCAGAAAAGCTGGCCATGCAATCCACATCATTCTTTGGGCCAACATGTTCGTCTCCGCATACTTGTTTTGATTACAACTCAAGGACCACTGCCAGAAATTTTCTTCGCAGGCACGCCGGTCTGCGCGTGATTGCGCGCCTGCTGTGCAGGTGCCAAGCTGCTCGCAGGTGCCTCCAGTGTCTTGTTGATTTCAATACCCTGGCGGTAATAGTCGTCGCTCACCAATGGATCCGGAGTCCGTATCGCGAGATACAGTGTTGCAAAACCAGCCAACACAACCACGGCCGGACCCGAAATGACAAGCCAGACGTGGCCAAATTTCCACCAGGGCTGAGATGCTGCTTTATTCATCATGAATCCTTTTATCTTGGGACCAGGAAAACCGATTTTTCAGTCAGCTTTCCGGGAGAGTCGAGAGACTCGATATCGAACTGGAAAGCATGCGAGCCTGGGCTTGCGCCTTCATAGGGCAACTGCAGATTGATCACCACCCATCGTGCCTGCGTCGCCTCGACTGCAAAGGTACTCTCCGACGCGACAGTCAGACCGGGCAGACCACTTGCAACGACTTTGTAGCGCTGCGGAGCCTCCGAGGCGTTCATGAGTTGCAGCCGGTACACATTTTCGATTTTTCCTCCGCTGACAATCCTTGCGAGGCTGCCGCGGTCGCGCACGATGTCGACCTTGAAGGGAATACGCATCGCAAGACTGGTCAGCATCGCAATGACGATGGCAGACAATATCGCCAGATAGACCAGAACGCGGGGCCGCAACATGTGACGGAGGACCTCTTTGCGCGTCCAGCCATGACTCATGGCGTGTTCGGTCGAATAACGGATCAGTCCGCGCGGGTAACCAACCTTGTCCATGACGTTGTCGCAGACATCAATGCAGGCCGCGCAACTGATGCATTCGTACTGGAGACCTTTGCGGATATCGATCCCTGTCGGACAAACCTGGACACACAGGGTGCAATCAACGCAGGACCCCAAGCCCAGCACTTTGGGGTCGGCCTTCTTGGAGCGTGCACCGCGGGGTTCGCCACGCGCTGCATCGTAAGAAACAATCAACGTGTCCTTGTCAAACATGGCGCTCTGGAAGCGGGCATAGGGACACATGTATTTGCAGACCTGCTCGCGCATGAAGCCCGCGTTGCCGTAAGTGGCAAACCCATAGAAAAACACCCAGAAGTTTTCCCAAGGCCCCATGCCGAAGCTGGTAAACAGACCCGCCAGCTCCCGGATCGGCGTGAAGTAGCCAACAAAGGTAAAACCCGTCCACAGCGAAACTGCAATCCAGGCCAGTTGCTTGCCCGCTTTGCGGGAAAACTTGGCCATGGACATGGGCGCATTGTCCAGACGCATGCGCGCGCTGCGATCCCCCTCAATTTTGTTCTCGATCCAGAGAAAAATCTCAGTGTAGACCGTTTGCGGACAGGCATAGCCGCACCACTGGCGTCCCGCCACCGCGGTGAACAGGAACAGCGCCAGAGCGGAAATCACCAAAATCCCCGTCAGGTAGATAAAGTCCTGCGGATAAAGCACCAACCCAAAGATATAAAAGCGGCGAACGCCCAGATCGAACAACACGGCCTGGCGCTGTCCCCACTCCAGCCACGGCAGGCCATAGAAGAGAATTTGCGTCAGAAACACCAGCCCCCAGCGCCACCGGGAAAACAAGCCCGAGACACTGCGCGGGTAGATCTTCTTGTGGGCCTGGTAAAGGGAAACCAGTTCAACATCGTCCGCAGCTGCCGGGGCATCTGCGCTCCTGGCAGGCTGCGCAACGATCGGAATGATCCTGTCGGATGGTGTGTCGTTAGGGGCCAAAATTTTGCTCTGAATGGGGAAGTTCGACGCGACGAGGGCTTACTTGGCCGCGACAGGCGCCTTCTTCGAAAGTCCCCAGACATAAGACGCCAGGACGTGAATTTGGGATTCCGTCAGCTTGTCCGCCTGAGCGGGCATCTGGTTGACCTTGCCGTTATTGACCATGGCCACGATGGCATTTTCGCCCCAGCCATGCAACCAGATATCGTCTGTCAAATTGGGCGCACCCAAGGCCTGGTTGCCCTTGCCATCCGCGCCGTGACACGCGGCACAAGCGCCAAACTTGGACTTGCCCAGTGACGCCCTGAGGGAATCATGGGGGCTGTTCGACAGGCTCAGCACGTAGTGCGCCACATTGCGCACGTCATCCGGCGTGCCAACGGCTGCCGCCATGGGTGGCATGTTGCCAATGCGGCCCTTGACCAGGGTTTCCTTGATCTTGTCCGGCTCGCCGCCGTGCAGCCAATCCCCATCGGCCAGGTTCGGAAAGCCCTTGCTGCCGCGCGCATCCGAGCCGTGGCATTGAGAGCAGTTGTTCATGAACAAACGCTCACCGATGGCCATGGCTTTCGGATCCTGGGAAACCTCTTCAGGCTTCATGCCGTTGAACTTGGCGTAGATCGGTTCGACATCCTTGTTGCCCTTGGCTACTTCGGCCTCATGCTGGCCCTGCGAGGTCCAGCCCAACTGGCCCTTGAAAGTGCCTGCGCCAGGGTACATCGCCAGGTACACCAGGGAGAAGATGATGGTCAGTACAAACAGCCACACCCACCAACGCGGCAAGGGGTTGTTCATCTCCCGCAGATCGCCGTCCCACACGTGGCCCGTGGTGTTGTCGCTGGCCGTCATTGCCTTGGCCTTGCCGCTGAACCACAGCAGCAGGGCGCAAGCCAAAATACTGACCAAGGTGATGCCAGCGACGTAGATCGCCCAGAAGTTGCTTGTGAAGTCACTCATTTTTTTTCCTTTTGCGTCCTGTCAGTCTTGCTGGAATGGCAGGTTCGCGGCTTCTTCAAAGTCACGGGCGTTGCGGCGGGACCAGGCCCACACCACAATGCCTAGAAAGGTGATGAAGCTGACCACAGTGGCCAGTGAACGCAGGGTGTTGGTATCCATTTCCATGACGGGTCTCCCTTGCTTATTTCAGGGCAAGGCCCAAAACCTGCAGATAGGCAATCACAGCATCCAGTTCCGTCTTGCCCTTGACCTCTTCCGATGCCTTGGCAATCTGTTCGTCAGTGTATGGAACGCCCACGGTCCGCAAGGCTTTCATGTGCCCCGGCATGACAGCGGCATCCACCGTGGACTGTGCAAGCCACGGGTAGGCGGGCATGTTTGACTCAGGCACCACGTCCCGTGGATTGGTCAGGTGAATACGGTGCCATTCATCGCTGTAGCGACCGCCGACCCGGGCCAAATCGGGACCGGTCCGCTTGCTGCCCCACTGAAACGGATGGTCGTACACAGACTCACCTGCGACAGAGTAGTGCCCGTAGCGCAACGTCTCGGCGCGGAACGGACGGATCATCTGCGAATGGCAGTTGTAGCACCCTTCGCGGGTGTAAACATCACGCCCGGCCAACTGCAGTGCCGTGTAGGGCTGGATGCCCTTGATGGGCTCGGTCGTGGACTTCTGGAAGAACAGCGGAACGATCTCGACCAGTCCACCGAAGAGGAGGACGATCAGGATCAGCACGATCATCAGGAAGTTGTTGGTCTCGATCTTCTCGTGGGAGAGACCACCGCTTGATTGTTGGTTAGCCATTTTATTATTCTCCTCAGGCGTGGGCCGTGACAGCAGGAATGTTCACCTTGACCGCGCGACCAGCCGTTGCCGTCTTGATGACGTTCCACAACATGATCAGCATGCCACCCAGGTACAGGACCCCGCCCAGCAAACGCAGCACATAGAACGGATAAGTGGCCTTGACAGACTCCACAAAGGTGTAGGTCAAAGTACCGTCGGCGTTCACAGCGCGCCACATCAGGCCTTGCATCACACCGGCAATCCACATCGCGGCGATGTAGATCACGATACCGATGGTGGCGGTCCAGAAGTGGATCTCAATGGCTTTGACGCTGTACATCTTTTTCTGACCGAACAGGCGAGGAATCAGGTAGTACATCGAACCCATGGTCACCAGACCCACCCAACCCAAGGCACCCGAGTGCACGTGGCCCACGGTCCAGTCGGTGTAGTGGCTCAGGGCGTTGACGGTCTTGATGGACATCATCGGACCTTCGAAGGTGGACATGCCGTAGAAAGACAAGGACACGATCAGGAAACGCAAGATCGGGTCGTCACGCAGTTTGTGCCATGCGCCCGACAAGGTCATGATGCCGTTGATCATGCCGCCCCAGCTGGGTGCCAGCAGGATCAGTGAGAAGACCATGCCGATCGACTGGGTCCAGTCGGGCAAGGCGGTGTAGTGCAGGTGGTGAGGACCGGCCCACATGTAAGTGAAGAT
>ERZ1034361.710-NODE-710-length-20051-cov-5.978122_pt1 | contig 20051 bp, 19 predicted proteins | sample MGYA00520617_ERZ1034361 | MGnify/ENA primary metagenome ERZ1034361 (study PRJEB33736, sample SAMEA104284507) | Azolla filiculoides | biome: Urban; feature: Water surface; material: Ditch water | place: Netherlands | collected 2015-10-28 | depth 0-0.1 m ...
ATGTGGTCCATCATCTGGCCGTGGCCGAGGCGATAGCCGCCGCGCGCCTTGGGCAGCAGGTAGGGGGCGTTGGTCATTGACTCCATGCCGCCGACCACGGCGGCACCGTACGAGCCGGCGAGGATACCGTCGTGACCGAGCATGGTCGCCTTCATGGCCGAACCACAGACCTTGTGGATGGTGGCGCAACCAGCCGTCAGCGGCAGGCCGGCCTGCAATGCCGCCTGGCGGGCCGGGGCCTGGCCCTGGCCGGCTTGCAGCACGCAGCCCATGAGCACTTCCTCGATCAGGTTGGCATCGATGCCGGCACGCTCGACAGCTGCCTTGATGGCGACGGCACCGAGGTTGGCGGCGGTCAGTCCGGCAAAGCCACCCTGAAATGCACCCATGGCGGTACGGGCGGCAGAAACGATAACGATCGGGTCATTCATGCTGATTTCTCCTGAACTTCTTGATTAGGCGTCCAACGCTTTCAATGCGGCGTCGTAACGGGTGGGTAAATCCTGCGGGCAGTCGACGGTGATGCCGAGGTCGTGAATCAGGCCGTCCTTCAGGCCGTAGATCCAGCCATGCACGGTGAGCTGCTGGCCGCGCGCCCAGGCATCCTGGACGACCGGGTTGTGGCAGACATTGACCACCTGCTCGAGGACGTTCAGTTCGCACAGGCGGTCATGGCGCTGCGCTTCGGGCAGGCTGTCGACATTGGCCAGATGCTTGTTGTGCACGTCGTGAACATGACGCAGCCAGAGATCGACGACACCGACGCGAGCTCGTTGCAGGGCGGCACCGACACCGCCGCAGCCATAGTGGCCGACGACCATGATGTGCTTCACCTTGAGGACATCGACGGCGTACTGAATGACCGACAGGCAGTTGAGATCGGTATGGACGACAACGTTGGCGACATTGCGATGGACGAAGACCTCGCCCGGCAACAGGCCGACGATCTGGTTGGCCGGGACGCGGGAGTCGGAACAGCCGATCCAGAGGAATTCCGGCGTCTGCAACTTGGCCAGCTTGTCGAAATAGGTCGGGTCGACGGCCTGCATCTGGCTGGCCCAGGCACGGTTGAAGTCGAAGAGGTGCGACAGGTTTTCGCTGCGAATTTCTTCTTCCGACCAATTCTCCAGGTCGAGGGCGAGAAACATCGTGCCTTCGATGGGCGTCTGGTAGTAGTTCGGCGCTTCGGTGAAACCCAGTTCGCGGTAGAGCTTCACGGCCATCCGCATGTTGGGCAGGGTGTCGATCATCAGTTTGCGATAGCCGATGTCCTTGGCGGCCTTGATCGCCGCCAGGGCCAGCGCCGCGCCGACGCCGTGGCCGCGTTCTTCGGGGGCGACGTAGAGGCGTTTCATTTCGCAGACACCGTCGCTGTCCGGCAGCGGGCGAACGCCGACACAGCCGGCCGGCCGGCCATCGACTTCGGCGAAGAACAGGCGGCCCTGCGGCGCAACGTAGGTGCCGGGCAGGGAGGCCATTTCCTGGTCGAAGTTCTGGTAGGACAGATCGACGCCGAGCCAGGCCGCGTAATTGCGGAAGTACTGGCGAACCTGCTCCAGGGCTTCAGTGTCGTTGGCGGTGAGGGTGCGTAGGGTAACAGTCATGCTGTGGGCTCCAGTTGCGGTGCTCCCTGCTCGGAAGCACCGGCGGGAGCTGTTATGCGGTTTCGGCGAAAAGTTCGCGACCAATCAGCATTCTACGGATTTCCGAGGTGCCTGCCCCGATCTCATAGAGCTTGGCATCGCGCCACAGGCGGCCGACCGGGTACTCGTTGGTATAACCGACGCCACCCAGCGTCTGGATCGCCTCGCCGGCCATCCAGGTTGCCTTTTCAGCCGAGTAGAGAATGGCGCCGGCCGCATCCTTGCGCAGCGTCCGGGCATGGTCGGTGGCATCGCAGGCGCGGCCGACGGCATAGACGTAGGCGCGGTTGGCCATCCAGGTCGAATACATGTCGGCGACCTTGCCCTGCATGAGCTGGAATTCACCGATGGCCTGGCCGAACTGCTTGCGCTCATGCAGGAAGGGGACGACCGCATCCATGCAGGCCGCCATGATGCCGAGCGGGCCGCCGCAGAGCACGGCGCGCTCGTAATCGAGGCCGGACATCAGCACCCTGGTGCCGTTGCCGACCCCGCCGAGGACGTTCTCCTCAGGCACTTCGCAGTCATCGAAAAAGAGCGGATAGGTGTTGGAACCGCGCATGCCCAGCTTGTCGAGGTGGGTGCCGTGGCTGAAGCCCTTCATGCCTTTTTCGACGATGAAGGCGGTCATGCCCTTGGCCCCGGCATTCGGGTCGGTTTTGGCGTAGACGACCAGGGTGTCAGCATCGCCGCCATTGGTGATCCACATCTTGGCACCGTTCAAAACATAACGGTCGCCCTTTTTCTCGGCCTTGAGCTTCATCGAGACGACGTCGGAACCGGCATTCGGCTCGGACATCGCCAGCGCCCCGACGTGGTCGCCGGAAATCAGCTTGGGCAGGTATTTCTGGCGCTGGGCCTCGGTGCCATTGCGCCGAATCTGGTTCACGCACAGATTCGAGTGGGCGCCGTAGGACAGGCCGATCGAGGCCGAGGCGCGGGAGATTTCCTCGAGCGCTACGATATGCGCCAGGTAGCCCATGTTGGTGCCACCATATTCTTCGCTCGCCGTCATGCCGAGCAGGCCCATGTCGCCGAATTTCTTCCACAAGTCGGCCGGGAACTCGTTAAGGCGGTCCACTTCGGCCGCGCGCGGCGCGATTTCGGCGTCGGCAAAAGCCTTTACTGCATCGCGCAGCATGTTGATGTCTTCGCCGAGGCCAAAGTCGAGGCTGGGAATGTTCATGGTTTGTCTCCGTTATCGATTTATTTTTCAGTCTTGCCATGCATGACCATGATGGTCTGCTGCATCAGCGCACACAGCGTTTCCTTGCCGTCTTTCACGGCGAAGACTTCGGCCTGCGTGATGATCAGGGTCTTGCCGGGGCGCACGACCTTGCCGCGGGCGATGAGTTTTTCGCCATCGGCCGGGGCGACCAGGTTCATCTTGAATTCGACGGTCAGCACCGAGGCCGTTTCCGGTACGACGGTCATCGCCGCATAGCCGGCAGCCGAATCGGCAATCATGCCGACGACGCCACCATGCACGAAACCGTGTTGCTGTTCGATGCCTGTCCAGTGCGGCACGTGGATTTCCGTCATGCCGTGTTGGATGACCGGCATCGTCGCCTGGATGAGGTCCATGGCGTTCTGACGGGCAAAGCTGGCGCTGACGCGTTCGGCAAAGTGGGGGTCGTGGATTTTGCTCATAGGGTGTGATTGTATTTACGTTGACGTTAACGTCAACTAAAGATTGAACAAATTTTATAGGGCATCGCGACGCGCCAGTTCCAGTTCGCACTGCTGCTCGAATTGCGAAATTTCCGCCAGCATGGCCTCGATGTCCTCGCGTTGCTGCTCCAGCGCGGCGCGGCGTTTGTGCATGACGCGCAGGCACTCCAGGAGTTGAGGAGTTTCATCCTCGGTCGAGGCGTACATCCCGATCAGATCCTTGATTTCGGCCAGCGACAGGCCGAGACGCTTGCCGCGCAGGGCCATCTTGAGGCGCGCCCGGTCGCGGCGGGTGAATACGCGCTTGCTGCCTTCGCGCTCGGGCGCCAGGATGCCCTGGTCTTCCCAGAAGCGGATGGTGCGTGGCGTGATGCCGAACTCGCGGGCGAGGTCGGAGATGGCAAAGGTGGTGGCCGGCTGGCTCAAATCAGTCTCCTCAAGTTGCGGCCAAGTTAAACAGATGCGGGGGGTTTTTTCAATCCGCCACCGTATGGTACTTTGTCCGCCTTCGTTCCAAGGTTGGCCCATGTCCCTGCATTTTCCCTTCGCCCATCCGCCAGCAGCCGGCGAACTCACCGAAGTGGCGCCCGGCGTTTTCTGGTTGCGCATGCCGCTGCCTTTTCAGCTCGACCATATCAACCTGTGGTTGCTCCGCGATGGCGCGGATTGGGTCATTGTCGATACCGGTTTCCCCGACGATGCCGTGCGCCAGAGGTGGACGCAAATCCTGGAAAAACTGGATGGTCCCGTCAGCCGCCTTATCGTCACCCATTTTCATCCCGATCATCTCGGGCTGGCCACCTGGCTCATGGAAAAGACCGGCGCCTGCTTGTTGATGACGACGGGCGAGTTCCTGACGGCGCATGCGGTGTGGCACGAAGTCGGTGGCCACGGCGCTCGCTTCATGGTCGAGCAGTTCCGGCAGCACGGCCTGGATGCTGAACACCTGGCCAAATTCGAGCAGCGTGGCTCGGGTTATCGCAAGGCGGTTCCGGCCTTGCCCGACTACTACGATCGCCTGAAGGCTGGCGACATCAGCTTGATTGACCGGAAGGAATGGCAGATTTTAATTGGCCATGGCCACGCGCCCGAGCATATGGCGCTTTACTGCGCAGAACTCGGCGTGTTAATTTCGGGCGACATGCTTTTACCGAGAATTTCGACCAATATCAGCGTTTTTGCGGCGACCCCAAAGGCAGATGCCTTGCGCTGGTTTCTCGATTCGCTGGATGACATGGCGCGCGAAATTCCGGAAGAGACACTGGTATTGCCTTCGCACGGATTGCCCTTCCGGGGAATACGGGCGCGGGTTCAGGCACTGCATTCGCATCACGAAGAAAGATTACAGGCTTTGGAAGACAGCTGTGAACATGCGCCGCAGAGCGCAGCAGGGTTGCTCGATGTGTTGTTCAATCGGGCGCTCGATACGCACCAAACCATGTTCGCGATGGGCGAAGCGATTGCCCATCTGAACTACCTTGAGCAAGCTGGTCGGTTGTCATGCAGCATCGGCACCGACGGAGTGATTCGCTATTCGCGGTTGCAACATAGACCCGCCACGCACTGACAGAGGGAGTTTCAAGATGTCGCAGCAAAATGAAAACCAGGGAATGAACCTGCCGAACCCGGCCGAAATGGCCAAGACTTATGCCGAAGTCGCCCAGCGCGCTTCGCGCCTGATCACCCAGTTCATGGAAAAGAAGGCCAAGGACGGCGTCAATGCGCCGACCGACGAACTCGGCGTGGCCAAGGCCTTCATGGACATGTCGTCCCGTTTGCTGGCCAATCCGTACAAGATGGCCCAGACCCAGATGAACATGATGTGGGATTACTTCTCGCTGTGGCAGAACACCAGCATGAAGATGATGGGGATGCCGACTTCCAACCCCGTCGCCTCCCCGAAGAAGGGTGACAACCGCTTCCGCGACGAAGAGTGGGAAGAGCATTTCATGTTCGACTTCGTCAAGCAGTCCTACCTGATCACGGCCCGCCACCTGCACGATACCGTTGCCGGCACCGAAGGCCTGGACGAAGCCACCCAGCAGAAGGTCAACTTCTTCACCCGCCAGTACATCGACGCGCTGTCGCCGTCGAACTTTGCCCTGACCAACCCGGAAGTCTTCCGTGAAACCGTCAAGAGCAACGGCCAGAACCTTATCAAGGGCCTTAACAACCTGCTGCACGACGTTGAGTCGGGCGATGGCCAGCTGCGCATCCGGATGACCGACACCTCGGCCTTCGAAATGGGCAGGAACGTTGCCACGACGCCGGGCAAGGTGGTTTTCCAGAATGAGCTGTTCCAGCTCATTCAGTACAACCCGAGCACGCCGCAACAGAACAAGAAGCCTTTCCTGATCGTGCCGCCGTGGATCAACAAGTACTACATCCTCGATCTGCGTGAAAAGAATTCCATGGTCAAATGGGCGACCGACCAGGGTCACACCACCTTCATCATGTCGTGGATCAACCCGGACGAGAAGCTGGCGGCCAAGTCCTTCGAGAACTACCTGCTCGAAGGTTCGCTCGAAGCCATCACGCAAGTTTGCGCCCACACCGGCGAAAACAGCGTCAATCTGGCCGGCTATTGTCTGGGCGGCACGCTGACCATGACCACGCTGGCCTACATGGCTGCCAAGAAAGACAAGCGTGCCAACTCGGCCACCTTCTTCACCACCATGCTCGATTTCTCCGAGCCGGGCGAACTGGGCATCTTCCTCGATGAAGGCGCGGTCGAAGGTCTCGAAAAGCGCATGGCCGAAAAGGGCTTCCTCGAAGGTTCGGAAATGGCCGGCACCTTCAACATGCTGCGCGCCAACGACCTGATCTGGTCCTTCGTGGTCAACAACTACCTGATGGGCAAGGATCCGTTCCCGTTCGACCTGCTCTACTGGAACTCCGATTCGACCCGCATGCCGGCCGCCATGCACAGCTTCTACCTGCGCAACATGTACCTGGCCAACCTGCTCAAGGAACCGGGCGGCGTTACGCTGGGCGGCGTCAAGATCGATATCAGCAAGGTCAAGACCCCGTGCTACTTCATATCCACGATCGAAGACCACATCGCCCCGTGGAAGAGCACCTACATGGGTGCCCGCCTGCCGTCCGGCAATACCAAGTTCGTGCTCGGCGGCTCCGGTCACATCGCCGGTATCGTCAATCCGCCGGTCGCCAACAAGTATGGCTTCTGGACCAATGACGCGACCGACGGCAACCTGCCGGAAAGCCCGGAAGACTTCCTGGCCGGCGCCACGCAGAACGCCGGTTCGTGGTGGACCCACTGGAACGAGTGGGTGACCAGCCTGCCGGGTGGGGATGCCAAGGTCAAGGCTCGCCAGCCGGAAGACGGCGCCCTCAAGGTCATCGAAGATGCACCGGGTTCCTACGTCAAGTTCCGCCTGGATGCTCAGAAGAAAAACTGAGCGCGATTTCGACTGAACATCAAAATGGGAGGCTGCGGCCTCCCGTTTTTATTTCCGGCGCCACACAGAAAAATAAATACAAAAACCCAACGGATGTTGATGAAGGTCAACATTGTAATATTAGTAGTAACTAATCTATCCCTTGGTGTTGTGGTCCCGGCGGGGCTGCCACAATCCGAAGCCAATCGGCTTGTAACAAGGGGAAATCATGAAAGTGTTCAAGCAAGCAGTAGCCGTGTTCGCCGCTCTGGCGTTCATGAGTTCAGCCTATCCGGCCAATGCACCGGATACGTCGCCAGCAGCACAAAAGCTGCTTAAATCGACGGCAGACCATAGCAAGTTCAAGGAACTGCAAAAGGAATTTGCTTCCGGGCCGGAGGTTACCAAGGCCTGTATCAGTTGCCACACCGAGGCGGCCAAGCAGATTCACCTGACCCAGCACTGGAAATGGGAATTCCGGAACCCGGATAGCCAGCAGTTGCTCGGCAAGAAACACGTGGTCAACAACTTCTGTACCTCGGTCACGTCCAACTACAAGGCATGTGCCAGTTGCCACGTCGGTTACAACACGGATGGCCCGAACTTTGACCTGACGTCGGAAAGCAATGTCGACTGCCTCGTCTGTCACGACCAGACCGGTAAATACAAGAAACCGGCAGGCTTTGCCGGGAATCCGGTGGTCAAGGACACTGAGTTCCCACCCGGTTCCGGCAAGATCATCCGCGCCGTCAATCTCAGCGATGTCGCCCAGAAAGTTGGCCCGACCAAGCGCAACACCTGCGGTGCCTGCCACTTCTACGGCGGCGGCGGCGATGGCGTCAAGCACGGTGATCTCGACAGTTCGCTCGAAGCACCCGACAAGGCGCTGGACGTCCACATGGACGCCAAGGGTCTGAATTTCACGTGCTCGACCTGCCACCAGACGGAAGGTCACCAGGTTCCGGGCAGCCGCTATGCACCGACCGCCCAGGACAAGGATGGCGCCCATATCCGTGGCAAGGCTGACCATAGCAATCCGGCAACCTGCCAGTCCTGCCATGGCCAGGCGCCGCACAAGAAGGAAGCCAAGCTCAACGACCACACCGACAAGCTGGCCTGCCAGACCTGTCACATCCCGGCCTTCGCCCGTGGCGACGTGCCGACCAAGATGTCCTGGGACTGGTCGACCGCCGGCAAGCGCGGCCCGAACGGCAAGCCGCTGGTTGTCAAGAATGAAGATGGCCACGATATCTACCTCGGCATCAAGGGTGACTTCGTCTATGAAGAAAACGTCAAGCCGGAATACATGTGGTTCAACGGCAAGGTCAAATACACCCTGACCGACGAAAAGATCGACAAAGCCAACCAGCCGATCTACATCAGCAAGTTCGAAGGCTCGGCCGACGACGGCAAGTCGATGATTTGGCCGGTCAAGCTGTTCCGCGGCAAGCAGCCGTTCGATGCCGAGAACAAGACACTGACCATCAACCATCTGGCCGGTCAGGACGATTCCGCCTACTGGACGAACCTGAACTGGGACAAAGCCATCGCCGCTGGTATGGCTGCTGCCGGAAAGCCGTATTCCGGCAAGTACGACTTCATCGAGACCGCTGCCATGTGGCCGATCACGCACATGGTCGCGCCGAAGGACAAGGCGCTGGGTTGCAACGATTGCCACGCCAGCAATGGCCGCCTCGAGAAGGTTGATGGCATCTACATCCCCGGCCGTGGGCGCGATCACATCGCACTGCTCGACACCGCCGGCTGGGCGCTTGCCGCCCTCACGCTGCTCGGCGTCATCGGCCACGGCATCGGCCGCATCCTGACCGCCAAGCGCAAGCACTAAGGGGAAAAACATGGCACGCGTTTATATCTTCAAGGGTTTCGAACGTTTCTGGCACTGGACCCAGGCCCTGCTCATCATCACCATGCTGGTCACCGGTTTCGAGGTGCATGGCACTTATTCGATGCTGGGCTGGCACAAGGCCGCCGAGTTGCACACCACCTCGGCCTGGGGACTCATGGGGCTGTGGGTTTTCGCCATCTTCTGGCACTTCACGACGGGCGAATGGCGTCAGTACATCCCGACCACCAACAAGATGCTCGACGTCGCGCTGTTCTACGCCTTCGGGATGTTCAAGGGCGAACATCACCCCTACCTGAAGACCAAGAACCGCAAACACAACCCGCTGCAACGGGTCGCCTATCTCGGCGTCAAGCTGTTCATCAACCCGCTGCTCTGGTGTTCCGGCCTTTTCTACCTGTTCTACAACCAGCTCGGTAGCGTCGGCCTTGGCGGTGTATCGCTCGGCCTCATCGCCCTGGCCCATACGCTCGGCGCCTTTCTCATGCTGCTCTTCCTCATCGCCCACGTTTATCTCGGCACTGCCGGCCATACGCCGACCGCTCACTTCAAGGCCATGGTCACCGGCTGGGACGACGATGTAAACGAAGAGCCGCAAGCCGCCAAGGCACAGTAATGGATTGATTCACAGGGGAAAATGATCATGCATCGCAACACCACGCGAACCCTGCTGGCCAGTCTGATCGCCAGCCTCTTCATCCCGCTCGGCGCCCAGGCTGCCGATGCCGAGCTCATGAAGAAAATCGAAGCCATGGCCAAGGAGATCGAGTCCCTGCGGGCCCAGGTTCAGGCCAACCAGGAGGCCAACCGGCAGGCGATTGCCGACGTCCGGGAGGTCAAGGAAAAGGTCCAGAAGAACGAAGAGAAGTCGCTGGATAAATGGCTGACGGTGGGTGGGGATTACCAGTTCAGGGTGGATAGTCTGGCTGGGGAAACGAAGACGTTTACGGACGTGAACGCCACCTTCGCCAATGCCCAGAATCAATTGCAGGCTGCCTTTTTCGCCAACCCTTCGCCCGCGAATGCTGCAGCGCTCTCTGGCCTGATGGGCTTTGCGCAAGGCATGGCCGGCGTGCAGACCTTCTCGCAAGCGCAGGCTTTCATGGGCGCCAACGCTGCGATGGCCGGTGCGATTGGTGGCTACGCCGTCACCGTTCCATCCTACAAACCCAAAAACGAAACCCTCTACAGCAACCGTTTCGCCCTCGACCTCAACATGAAGGCGGCGCAGGACGTTTCTGTCTCCGCCCGCCTGCTCATGTACAAGACCTTCGGCGCCTCGGATGAGGGGGCGACGACCAACAGCGGTTCTGCCCCCTTCTTCGCCGACCGCGTTGGTGTCTTTGACGGCACGCTTGGCCATATTCCGTCGAGCAGCTTCCTGAATGTCGACCGCGTCTATGCCACCTGGAGCAACATCGCCGAGCAGGATATCTGGTTCTCGGTCGGTCGCCGGCCATCGACGCATGGTGCACCGAGCCACTTGCGGGCCAATACGGCGCGTCCGGGCACGGGCGGCACGCCGGCACTGCTCGTCGACTACGCTTTCGACGGCATGACCGTCGGCTGGGCGCCCGACATTGACGCGCTGCCCGGTGCCTACGGCAAGCTTTGCTACGGCCGTGGCTACGAGAGCGGCTTTAGCAAGGCCCTGACCAATTCGCTGGAAGATACCGATATGGTCGGCCTCTCGGTCGTGCCGATCGACACCGATCCGCTACGCGTCTGGCTGCAGTGGAACCGCGGCATGAATATTTTCGATGCGCCGAAAATGGCCAGCACTTATTTCGGCACGACCATGCCGAAAACCAATCTCGGCGATATCGACTGGTACGGTCTCGGTGCTCTGGGCACCATCAAGCGCGTCGGTCCCGGCGAACTCAACTGGTTTGCCGATGCTGGCATGAGCGTCACCCATCCGAACGACAAGGTTTCGTCGCAGTTCGGCTTCCAGGGCCTGATGACTGGTGCCTTCTTCAATCCGGAAGCGCCAAGCAGCAAGACCGGCAGCGCGATCTATGTCGGCCTGCGCTACGACTTGCCGTCGAAGACCAAGCTCGGTGTCGAATACAACCATGGCTCGAAGAACTGGATCACTTTTGCCCCGGCTGCCGGCGACTCGTGGACGTCCAAGGTGGGTACGCGCGGCAACGTGTATGAGGTTTACGCCATCCAGGAGCTGAACGCCAGGCCGATCTCGTCGGTCATGGCCAAGAGTTTCTTCCGCCTCGGCTTCCAGTACTACGATTTCCAGTACACGGGCAGCAACAACTGGGTTGGCGCACCGGTCAGGATCTCCGACGTAAATGGCCAGATGATGACGACAGCGCCGCTGGCCAAGGCTTACAACGCCTACGCCACATTTGAAGTAAAGTTCTGATTACCCAATTTGCAGGAGCAAACCATGCGTAAAAACATCACTCAACTGCTCGTCTCCATCGCCCTCGCTGCATCGGCCATGACCGTCGCCCCGCTAGCCTTGGCCGACGACGTCAAGATGGTCGGCGTCATTACCAAGATCAAGATGGCCGGCGACGGCAAATCGGCCCAGGCCATCCTCAAGGACGGCAAGAGCGGTGATGCGGTCACCATCAACATCACCGATGACCTGACCCTGGACAAGTTCAAGGACAAGCGCATCGTCGAAGGCGATGAAATCCGTGCCAAGTTCGACAATGCCGGCGGCAAGAACGAAAGCAAGTCGTTCAAGAAGACGGCTGGCTGTTAGGCCCCAGGTAATCGGCGGGGAGAGCACTCCCCGCTCTGCAGTTGCGAACCAAGCCTGCTTCGGGCCTGTCTTACCGACATGGATCCCGAAGGAGGTTTGCCATGTTCGACTCTCCCGTTGTCTCCGTTCATATTCCGTTGGCGCTGCGCTGTTTTGCCAGTGGTCGCGATGAAATCACGGCCAGTGGCGACACCGTGGGTGAGGTGCTCGACGCCGTTGGGCACGAGTACCCGGCCATCCGTTCCCATCTGATATCGCCGGACGGCGATTTGCCGGCCGGGGTGGCCGTCTTCCTTGGCCCGCGCAGTATTCGTGACTTGCAGGGCCTGGCGACGCCGATTGAATTGGCTGAGACGCTGAGTATCGTGGCGTCTGCCGGCTAGTGCCGGAAAATCGGCAAGGCGACGGGTAATTTCGGCCATTCCACCGCATCGAGCATGTTCTTGACGATGAGGCCGAGTTCGGTGTCGCCGGTGATTTCCAGTTCGCGGTTGAAGAACAGTGTGTCCGGGTCTTCCTGGCGAGCCAATAATTGCAGGTAGGCCGAGAGATTGGCAGCGAACGCCAGGTCGGGTTCGCGCTGCGGGCTGAAGACCGGCCGGAACAAGCCGTTGGCGTAGGTATAGGAGGCCTCGCCGCCGGTATCGAGGATGCGGACGCGAAACAGCTTGCCGTCGAGCAGGGCCAGCTCGCTTTCCGGTAGCAATTTCATTTTCAGCGCGGCGTTCAGCGCGGCGACCAGGGCCAGGGCGTGCGGCCATTGCGGCAGCCTTTCGCCCAAGCGGGCGACGAAGCCGGGCAGGCGGAATTTCGGGATGGTGAAGCTGCCGTTCATGAGTGGGCTCCTATTTGGGCCAGGGCTTGCGTATGGTGCTGGACGATGCCGGCATCGCCAAACCAGTAACCATCTACCAAGCCGCTGGCGTTCCAGGGCTGGCAGTCGATTTCTAGCGGCGTGCCATGCCGGGCTGCGTCGAAGGTGGCGATGATGGCGTTGATGTGATCCTTTTGCGGGCTGATCCGGGCTATATCGATGCCCATGCGCAGCATTTCCGGAATTTCATGCAGCAAATTGTAGCTCTGCGCCGACATGGTCTGGATGCCGTTGATCGTCAGGAAATCCTGGCCTTCGCGCGTTTTCAGCGTGAGGCCCTCGGCATGGTCCAGGCACTTGAACTGGCAGTCGTCCTTGTTCAGGTCGTAATGGCGGGCTGTGAAGCAGCGGGCGGAAAAGGCCAGCGGCAGCTTGCCGAAGGCGAAGACCTCGGTTTCGACACCGGCCGGCCGGCTGCTATGCAGCGCTTCGATCATTGTCCGGCTGCCTTCAAGCGGCGGCACCCAGCGTTTGAGGCCGAAGCGGGCGTAGGAGGCGAGCGTCGCTTCGTTATAGATATTCAAGTGCGGGCCGGCGACGAAATCCTGGCCATGGACGAGATTGACTGCGCCCAGATCGTTGGCTTCGAGCTTGCAGCCCGCTTCGTCGACGAGCCGGCGCAGGGCCTTGAGGTCGCTTTCGGATTCAAGCAGCGCCTGGGCCGAGACGACGACCTCTTTGCCGGCATCGCTCAGGTCGCGGGCCAGGCCTATCCAGTCGGTGGTCCGCAACTGCTGGCGGCGCGAACAGACGACTTCGCCGACGTAGATGATATCGAGGGCCGGGTTTTGCGCCATTTCAGCGTAAAAATCCATGACTTCGGCCTTGGGCCAGAAATAGAGCAGGGGTCCGAGCGAGAGTTTCATGCCGCCTTTTCCTTCAGCGCCACGGCCGGCTGTAGGCGCCCAGCGTCGCCTGGCTGCCTTCCGAGACCTTGGCCAGTTCCGCCTGCCAGGCCGGTTTGACCGAGAAGCGTTCGCTGCCATCGCGCAGGGAGTCGAGCGCCGCCCGCAGAGTGCGGGTGACCTGGGCGACATAGGTCGGGCTGCGCTGGCGGCCTTCGACCTTGATGGCGCGGACGCCGATCTTGAGAATGTCGGGCAGGATGGAGACGACATTGAGGCTGGTCGGCTCTTCCAGTGCGTAATAGGTCTCGCCCTCGACGTCGAAGCGGCCCTTGCACAGGGTCGGATAGCCCGCCGGCTCGTCGTCGCCAAAACGGTCGATGAGGATGCCGTTGAGGCGGGTTTCCATGGCCCCCGGCTGCTTGTCCCATTTGACGTACTTGGCCGGCGAGCAGGCACCGACGGTGTTGGGCGATTCGCCGCAGGCGTACGAAGAAAGCCAGCAGCGGCCTTCATTCATGACACAAAGGCTGCCGAAGCCGAACACTTCGATTTCGACGGTGGTGTTTTTGATGACGTTTTCAACCTGGGCCAGGGTCAGTACACGCGGCAGCACGGCGCGGCGGATGCCGAATTCGCGCTGGCAGAAATTGATCGCTTCGTAACTGGTGGCCGAGCCTTGCACCGAGAGATGCAGGCGTTGCTGGGGGTGGCGCTGGCGGGCGTAATCGAGCAGGCCGATGTCGGCCAGGATGATGGCGTCTACGCCCTGATCGACAGCCGCATCGACGGACTTTTGCCAGTCGGCGACGCGCCCAGCCTGCGCGAAGGTGTTGATCGCCAGCAGGATTTCACGGCCTTTGCCATGGGCGTAGCGGATACCCTCGGCCATCGTCCTGGCGTCGAAGTTGAGGCCGGCGAAGTTACGCGCATTGGTATCGTTTTTGAAGCCGAGATAAACGGCATCGGCGCCGTTGTCGACGGCAGCCTTGAGAGCCGGCAGGCTGCCAGCCGGACAGACGAGATCGGGCAGGGAGGACATCGCGGACATCCGGATTATCAAGCGCCGGAGTATAGCCAGCCGTTCTGTTTTGCCATTGATCCTGGTCAAAGGGAGGGCATTGCCCTGCCATGGCGCAGTGTCGGGCAGCGTGCCGGGAGCCGATCAGCGGTTGACGATGCTTGGCCGGTAGCCCAGTGCACTGCGGATTTTTTCCGCCACACGGTCGGCATCGCCCCGGCTGGCGTAGGGGCCGAGCTGCAGGCGGTGCATGCCGCCACCCGGATGGATACGCATGTTTTCGTTGAGCCAGTCGAGCTCGCGCATCAGGTGACTTTTGAGATTTTCTGCGTTGTCGGCACTGGCAAAGGCACCGAGTTGGAGATAGATGCCTTTGGGCGTCACCGGTTCGCTGCCCGATCCGGCATCTGGGGTGGTGGGTACGGGGCTTTCTTCGAGCGCCATGCGCCGGGAAAGTTGTTCGATGGCATCGTTCTCGGCGCTGCCCGGGCGGGCCGGCGCGATCTGGGCATAGCTGGTGCTCGCCGGTTCGCCCGGAATGATCGCCTCGACCTCGACCTGGCCGCTGCCGCCGTTGATCAGCCCGAGCTTGTAGGCGGCGGTGTAGGAAAGGTCGATGATGCGGTCGGCGTGAAAGGGGCCGCGGTCGGTGACGCGGACGATGACGGACTTGCCGCTGTGCAGGCTGGTGACGCGGACATAGGAGGGCAGCGCCAGGGTGGGGTGGGCGGCGGTCATGGCGAACATGTCGTAGGGCTGGCCGATGGAGGTTTTCTGGCCGTGGAACTTCTTGCCGTACCAGCTGGCGATGCCGCGCGCCCTGTAGGGTTTGAGGGCGGTATTCGGGATGTATTCCTTGCCGAGCACGACGTAGGGCCTGGTGGCCGGTTTGTGCAGCGGCTCCCACTTCGGTTCGGCATCGGGAATGTCTTCGAGGCCGTCCGGGATGTCGTCAGCCGGGCCGTCGTCCTTGTAGAATCCGCCGCCGCGTTTGAGGATGGCGGTGGGCTTTTTGGTCGGTGTCGGGGTTTTGGAAATTGACCCTTTGGGCGTGTCGACCGGAGCCTCCGCTATTTTCGGTGCGATGCCGCCGCAGCCGGCGAGCAGGAGCAGCAACCCGGCGAGCAGACCGAGGTACTTGCTGCTCGTTACTCCCAACTTCCGACCCGCCCTCATTTCTTGACCAGCATGCGGTGGGTGTGGATCGACATGAGCATGCCGATGCCCAGGAACAACGTGACCAGCGCCGTGCCGCCGTAGCTCATGAAGGGCAGCGGGACGCCGACGACGGGCAGGATGCCGCTGACCATGCCCATGTTGATGAAGGCGTAGGTGAAGAAGCCGAGCGTGATGGCGCCAGCGAGCAGGCGCGAGAATGTGGTCGGTGCGGCCGAGGCGATCATCAGGCCGCGACCGATGAGCAGGGTGTAGAGGAAAACGAGCAGGGCGTTGCCGAGCAGGCCCCATTCTTCGGAATAGACCGCGAAAATGAAGTCGGTGTGCTTTTCCGGAATGAATTCGAGGTGCGTCTGCGTCCCGTTCAGATAGCCCTTGCCGATGGCGCCACCGGAGCCGATGGCGATGGTCGACTGGATGATGTGGTAGCCGGCGCCGAGCGGGTCGGTGGTCGGGTCGATGAGGGTCAGGATGCGCTTGCGCTGGTAGTCGTGCATCATGCCCCAGAGGATGGGCGCGGCCGAACCGGCGGCGATGCCCAGGGCGGCAATGACTTTCCACGGCAGGCCGGCAAAGAAAATGACGTAGAAGCCGGCCGAGCCGACGAGCAGGGCGGTGCCGAGGTCAGGCTGCTTGGCGATGAGGGCGAAGGGAACGAGTAGGAGCAGCGCGGCGATGAGATAGTGCTTGAACTGCAGGGTGGACTCGTATTTCTGGAAATACCAGGCCAGCATGAGCGGCATGGCTATCTTCATGATCTCCGAGGGCTGGATGCGCGTGAAGCCCAGCGACAGCCAGCGCTTGGCGCCATTGACCTTGATTCCGAAGAGGAATACGGCGACGAGCAGGACGATGCCCAGCAGGTAGAGCGGAATGGCAAAGCGCATGAGCTTTTGCGGCGGCAAACGGGAAACGAACCACATGACGGTCATGGCGACGCCCATGTTGCCGAGTTGCGACAGCATGCGCTGGTTGCCGTCGTATGTGGCCGAATAGACGGTGGCGAGGCCAACGCTCATGATGGCCAGCGTGATGAAAAGCAGCGGGAAGTCGATGTGGGCGATCAACTGCTGCCAGCTACGGCGGAGGGTGCCGACGATGTCGATCATTCTTCAGCATCCTCTTCGACGGCGGCCGGGTCTTCCTTGGCCGCGCCGCCCGGCAGCTTGCCGAGCAGGTAGTAGTCGATGACCATGCGGGCGATCGGGGCGGCCGACTGGGCGCCGAAGCCACCATTCTCGACGAGCACGGCGAGGGCTATGGTCGGGTTGTCGGCCGGTGCGTAGGCGATAAAGAGGGCGTGGTCGCGCAGTTCCTTCTTGGTGCTGCCCTCCTTGTACTGGGCGCCCTTCAGTGAAAAGACCTGTGCCGTCCCTGTTTTGCCGGCTGCTTCATAGGGGGCACCAGCAAAAGCGCGGGCACCCGTGCCTTCCTTGTTGACGCCGACCATGGCGCGGCGGATGACGTCGACGTTGCTTTGTTTCAACTGCAGATCGCGAATCGGCTTCGGTTCGACCTGACGCTTTTCGCCGCTTTTCGTATCGATCAGGTAATGCACCAGGTGTGGCCGGAACATCACGCCATTGTTGGCGACGGTGGCCGTGGCCTGGGCCAGCTGGATCGGCGTGTAGGCGTTGTAGCCCTGGCCGATGCCGATCGAGATCGTTTCGCCGGCATACCATTTCTGCTGCTCGGGCTTCTTGAAGCGCTGCTTCTTCCATTCCTGCGACGGCAGAACACCCTTCGATTCGCCGTTATCGTCCTTGCCGAGGTCGATGCCCGTACGCTGGCCGAGGCCGAGCGAGCCCATGAACTTGGCGATATTGTCTATCCCCATGTCGTTGGCCAGCATGTAGTAGTAAGTGTCGCAGGAGTGGACGATGGACTTGTACATGTCCACGCTACCGTGGCCGCCCTTCTTGTCGTCGCGGAACTGGTGGTTGCCGAAATTGTAGTAGCCGGGGTCGCTGATCGCCTGATTCGGGGTGCGTTTGCCCATTTCCAGGGCGGCCAGCGCCATGAAGGGCTTGAAGGTCGAACCCGGCGGGTAGGCACCGTTGATGGCCCGGTTGACCATGGGCTTGTCCGGGTGCTCGTTGAGCTCCTTCCAGTTGTCGGGCGTGATGCCGTCGACGAAGAGGTTGGGGTCGTAGGTCGGCGTCGAGACGAGGGCCAGGATGCCACCGGTTTTCGGGTCGATGGCGACGAGGGAACCCTTGCGGTCGCCGAAGGCCTGTTCGGTGATCTGCTGGAGCTTGGCATCCAGCGTCAGTGCCAGATTGTTGCCGGAGACCGGCGGAATTCGTTTGAGGCTGCGCAAGGCCCGGCCACCGGCATCGATTTCGACTTCTTCGTAGCCGGTTTCACCGTGCAGTTCGAATTCATAATGCTGTTCGAGGCCGGTCTTGCCGACATGGTCCGTGCCCTTGTAGTTGGCTTGTCTTTCCGCTTCCTCTATCCATTTCAGGTCGCGTTCGGTGATCCGGCCGATATAGCCGATGGCGTGCGAGGCAATTTCGCCGAGCGGATATTGGCGGAACAGCCGGGCTTTGACCTCGACACCGGGAAAGCGGTAGCGGTGGGCGGCAAACTTGGCGACTTCGGCATCGGTCAGGCGGGTGCGGATCGGGATTGACTCGAAATTCTTGGCTTCGTCGAGCAGGCGCTTGAAGCGCTTGCGGTCCTTGGGCTGGATGTCGATGACCTCGGCCAGGGCATCGATGGTGGTGTCCAGCTGGCCCGTTTGCGAGGGCGTGATTTCGAGCGTAAAGGCCGAATAATTGTGGGCCAGAACGACGCCGTTGCGGTCAGTGATGACGCCGCGGTTGGGGACGATGGGAATCAGCGCAATGCGATTGTCTTCGGCGCGCGTGTGATAGAAATCGTGCTGGATGATCTGCAGCCAGACAAAACGACCGAGCAGGATGGCAAAGGCAAGCAGGACAAGAATTGCAGCAAAGCCGAGGCGAAAGCGAAAGCGGTCGACATCGGCTTCGGGATTGGCGAAATGGCCCACGAACGCTCCGCTTCCGGCTTAAATCGGGCGGTTGGGATCCTGCTCGACCGGCCGGTATTGCGGCAGGAGCAGGATGAAGGTGGCCGGAATCCAGAGCAGGGTGGCAACCACCGGGCCAACGAAATAACCCCAGCCCGGAAAATCGGCACCGACCGCGAGGCGCATCAGAGCCTGCAGCAGTTGCGTTGCCAGGAGTAGCGGCAGTACTTGCAAAGCCTGTTGCACCAGCGGGAACCAGAGTATGCGTCGGGACAGCGAAGAGGCGGTATAGGCGAGCAGGACGTAGGCAAAGCAGTGCTGGCCGAGAACGGCGCCATCGGCGACATCCATGAGCAGGCCGAGGACAAAGGCCCAGCCCATGCCGACGCGACGGAATTCACGGATGCACCAGAAACACAGCACCATCGCGACCCAGTCTGGAACGCCCGGCCAGTGGGCTGTCGGTATGAAATTGAGGGCGACGGCGCCGATCAGGCTGAAGAAGATGAACCAGGGCTGAACTGGCTGCAGGATGCGCGAAGAAGTAAAAGTCGATTGCATCAGTTGGCCTTGCTCATGGTTTTCTTTTTCTTGCCGCGCAGGCCGGCTTTGTCGCTGCTGCCGGGACGGCCGGAGGTTTCCGGCGGCGCCGGTGGCAGGGGCTGGCGCGGGTCGAGCACCATCACCTCGCCGAAATTTTCGACGCCGGCAATCGGCACACAGAAGATACGGGCGAAGGAATAAGCGCTGTCGCGTTCGATATTGACCACCCTGGCGACCGGGAAACCGGGCAGGTAGATACCGTCCAGCCCCGAGGTGACCAGCACGTCGCCGACCTGGATATCGGCATTGGCCGGCATGTAGCGCAGTTCAAGCTGGCCGTTGCCCAGCCCGAAGACGACCGAGCGCTGGCCGCTGCGCACGATCTGGACGGGGATCACCTGATCCTTGTCGGTGATCAGCGTGATTTCGGCCGAAAACGGGAAGACGCGGGTGACCTGGCCGACGACGCCGGTCTCGTCAATGGCCGGCTGTCCGGCGACGATGCCGGCCTGCTGGCCCTTGTCGACGATGATCTTGCGCGAGAAGGGGTCGCGCGCCGTGTAGAGGATCTGGGTGACCTGGCCGGCGGCCTTCTCGCGCTCCTTGACCGCGAGCAGCTTGCGCAGGCGTTCGTTTTCGGACTCGAGCTGGGCCAGGCGCTGCAGGTTGGGTGCGGTGGCGAGCTGGGCATGCTTCAGCTCGTTGTTCTCCTGCTGCAGGCTATGCATGCCCTGCAGGTAGGTTGCCGCGTAATCAACCAGGCTGCCCGGTGTCTGGGCAACGCGCTGGACCGGGTCGACGACCAGAGCGATGCTCTGGCGCAGCAGGTCGAGACTCTTGAAACGCAGGTCGACGACAAAGATCGCCAGCGAAACGGCGATATAGAAAGTCAGAAGGGCCAGCGGCGCTGGCCCTTGCTTGAAAAACGGCGGTGGCGCGTGGTCGATGCCGGCCATCGCTCAGTCCTGTCGTGCTGCGGTCAACGGTTAGTCCGAGGCAAAGATGCTGCCCAGCTTGTCCATTTTTTCCAGCGCCATGCCACAACCACGGGCGACGCAGGTCAAGGGCTCGTCGGCAACGATCACCGGCAGGCCGGTTTCTTCCATGAGCAGACGGTCAAGATCGCGCAGCAGGGCGCCACCACCGGTCAGGACCATGCCCTTTTCGGCAATGTCGGCACCGAGTTCGGGCGGCGTCTTTTCGAGCGCCGACTTGACGGCCGAAACGATCTGGTTGAGCGGGTCGGTCAGCGCTTCGAGGATTTCGTTGGAGGAAATCGTGAACTTGCGCGGG
>ERZ1034361.711-NODE-711-length-20040-cov-6.384962_pt1 | contig 20040 bp, 17 predicted proteins | sample MGYA00520617_ERZ1034361 | MGnify/ENA primary metagenome ERZ1034361 (study PRJEB33736, sample SAMEA104284507) | Azolla filiculoides | biome: Urban; feature: Water surface; material: Ditch water | place: Netherlands | collected 2015-10-28 | depth 0-0.1 m ...
ATCGAACCGAAGATGCCGCCATTCGAGATCGAGAACGTACCGCCCGACAGCTCTTCCATGGTGATCTTGCCGTCTTTAGCCTTCACACCGAATTCGGCGATCTGCTTCTCGATTTCGGCAATGCTCAACTGGTCTGCATTACGGATGATTGGCACAACCAGACCGCGTGGCGAACCAACGGCAATACCGATGTCGATGAAGCCGTGGTAAACGATGTCATTTCCATCGACCGAGGCGTTCAGGATCGGGAATTTTTGCAGAGCGGCACAAGCAGCCTTAACGAAGAAGCCCATAAAGCCCAGACGGACACCGTGGGTCTTTTCGAACTTCTCGCCGTACTGCTTGCGCAGTGCCATGATCGGTGCCATGTTCACTTCATTGAACGTGGTCAGGATGGCGTTTTCGTTCTTCGATTGCAGCAGACGCTCGGCGATACGGGCACGCAGGCGTGACATTGGAACACGTTGTTCCGAACGATCACCCAGTGCAACTGGTGCAGCAGCCGCGGCAGCCTTAGGCTGAGCAGCGACAGCATCTTCTTTCGATACACGACCACCACGGCCTGTACCAGCAACATCACCCGCAGCAATGCCCTTCTCTTCCAGGATCTTGCGAGCAGCTGGGCTAGCAGTACCGGCTGGCGCAGCAGCGGCAGGTGCCGGGGCGGCAGCTGGAGCCGCAGCAGCAGCTGGTGCAGCGGCAGCAGCGGCAGGCGCTGGCGCCGATGCGGTCGCAGCCGTATCGATCTGGGCGATCACTTCGCCGGAAACAACGGTATCGCCATTGCCTTTGATCAGCTTAACGATTACGCCGCCATCCGGGGCGGGCAATTCCAGCACAACCTTATCGGTTTCGATATCGATGAGATTCTCATCACGGGAAACGGCTTCGCCTTCCTTCTTGTGCCAGGAAACCAGGGTTGCCTCGGCGACCGATTCAGACAGTTGCGGGACTTTGACGTCGATAATTGCCATTGTTCTCTCCACGGACTCTTATGGTTTTTAATACTCGATCTTGCCCAGAGCGGACTCGATCAAAGTTTTGTGTTGCTCATTGTGTTTGGCCAGATAGCCCACGGCTGGCGATGCGGCTGCCGGACGTGACACAAGAAGCAGGTTCTGTTTCGGACCCATCGAACGGGCCAGGTGTTGACGGGAAGCAAACCAGTACCAGAAACCCTGGTTACGTGGTTCTTCCTGGCACCAGACAATTTCGGTGGCCTTCGGGAACTTCGCTAATTCATTCTTGAACGACTCTTCCGGGAATGGGTAGAGCTGTTCAATACGTACGATGGCGATGTGATCCAGTTTCTGTTCACGACGCGCATTGAGCAGATCGTAATAAACCTTGCCCGAGCAAAGGATGACGCGTGTCACCTTGGCCGGGTTCAGATTATCTACTTCACCGATCACGCGTTGGAACTCGCCCTTGGACAGATCATCCAGCGAGCAGCTGGCATCCTTGTTACGCAGCAGCGACTTCGGCGACATGATCACCAGAGGCTTGCGCTGTTTGCGAACCATCTGGCGACGCAGCACATGATAGATCTGGCTGGCATTCGACGGGACACAAACTTCCATGTTCATTTCAGCACAAAGTTGGATGAAGCGTTCAGGACGAGCCGATGAGTGCTCAGGACCCTGACCTTCATAACCATGTGGCAGCAGCATAACCAGACCACAACCACGGCCCCACTTGGTTTCACCAGAGGCGATGAATTGGTCAACTACCACCTGCGCACCGTTTACGAAGTCGCCGAATTGGGCTTCCCAGACAACCAGTTGATTGGGTTCTGCAGTGGCATAGCCATATTCGAACGCCAACACGGATTCTTCTGACAGCACAGACTCGTAGCACTGGAAGGAACCCTGACCATCTTGCAGATGGGCCAATGGCTGATAGCTACCCTTATCCCAGCTTTCGCGATTCTGATCGTGAATCGTGGCATGGCGATGGAAGAAGGTACCCCGACCAACGTCTTCACCCGAAATACGGATGCCATAACCTTCAGCCAGCAACGTAGCGTAGGCCAGGTTTTCACCCATGCCCCAATCTACGGGTAGTTTGCCTTCAGCCATGGAACGTCGATCTTCGATGATCTTTTTAACGCGCGAATGCGGCACAAAGCCTTCTGGCAGATCAGCCAGTTTCAGGCCCAGGCGCTTGAGTTCTTTGGCAGGCACCTTTGTGTTGGCTGTTTCAATGTAATGCTTGGTGGCAAAAGGACGCCAGTCTTGGGCATTCTTACGCTTGTAGTCCGAAATAACTGGGTTATACAAAAGCTCGCCACGATCGAGATGTTCGCGGAAGCTCTTGATGATGGCATCCGGGCCATCCGCAGGAACAACCCCTGACGCAACCAGTTGATCGGCATAGACCTTGCGGCTTCCAGGGTGCGCTTGCACTTTCTTGTACATGAGCGGCTGAGTAACCATCGGCTCATCTTGCTCGTTGTGACCCAGCTTACGGAAGCAGAAAATGTCGATAACGACATCCTTCTTGAAGGTCTGACGGTATTCAACGGCCAGTCGCGTAACCATTGCGACAGCTTCGGCATCATCACCGTTAACGTGGAAGATCGGCGAGTCCGACATTTTGAAGATGTCGGTACAGTAGAAGCCTGAACGGTAGTCACGCGGATCGGAGGTTGTGAAACCAATCTGGTTATTCACCACGATATGGATCGTACCGCCTGTGCCATAACCGCGGGTTTGCGCGAAATTCAGCATTTCTTGGTTACAGCCCTGCCCGATCACAGCGGCATCACCGTGGATCAATACAGGAATGATTTCCTTCTTGCCATCTTCACCGATACGGAATTGACGGGCAAAGACCGAACCCTCAACCACCGGGTTAACGATTTCAAGGTGTGACGGGTTGAAGGCCAGCGTCAGGTGAACCGGGCCACCTGGCGTGCCGACGTCCGAGGAGTAACCCATGTGGTACTTCACGTCACCTGAACCCAGGTCAACCTTCTTCTTACCTTCGAATTCGGCAAACAGCACTGCAGGTGGCTTGCCCAAGGTATTAACCAGTACATTCAAACGGCCACGGTGGGCCATACCGATCACAATTTCCTTGGCGCCCATGTTGCCGGAGACACGGATCAGCTCATCCATCGACAGGATCAGCGCTTCACCGCCCTCAAGCGAAAAGCGCTTCTGACCAACGTAACGAGTATGCAGATAACGTTCCAGGGTTTCAGCAGCCGTCAGGCGCTCCAGAAAACGCTTTTTTTCATCTGCCGAGTATGCTGCCTGACCACGGTTTGGTTCAATACGTGCCTGTAGCCACTTCTTCTCTTCGTAAGAAGTCATGTACATATATTCGACACCAACATGGTGACAGTACGTCTGCTTCAGGGCATCAATAATCTGATTGAGCGGCGCCGATTGACCTGTGCCAACCTTAAAATCACCCGTATCAAAACTACGCGACATATCTGCATCGCTGAGACCATATGTCTTCGGATCCAGATCAGCGATTTGTGGACGCAGATCACGCTTGAGTGGATCCAGATCGGCACGCTGGTGACCGTTAAAGCGGTAGGCATTAATGAGCTGCTCTACTGCCAGATTCTTTTGTACATCGCCACCAGCAGCCGAAGCCGTTGGGCGGAAACCACCATTTTTACCCAGGGCTTCAAAAGCAGCAATGACAGGTGCATGCGCAACGTCACGAGCAACTGCGCCGGGCTGACGCGCTAAGTCTGAAAAATACTGGTTCCAGGATTCTGGCACTGAAGCGGCATCATCTAGCCAAGCTTCGTACAGTTCTTCTACGAACGGTGCATTGCCACCGAACAGGTAGGAGTTCCCGAATTTTTCCTTCATCATTTTTGTCACCGTTTTCGGTTGATCTTATAAGTTATGGGAGCCTTAGGTTCCCGTCCCCTGGTGTGTTGACTACTCAACGACTGAATTCTTAGAGAGGCATTTGCTGCAAACGCACACGTCTCTCATTGTGGAAAAGGGCGGCTATGCCGCCCCTTCCGGATTTATTGCTTATTGACGTGATTAACCGCGCTTGTCGAGGTCTGTCACATCGCGACGGGCTGCACCAATGTACAGCTGACGCGGACGACCGATCTTGTATTCTGGATCGGTGATCATTTCTTCCCACTGCGTCATCCAACCCACTGTACGTGCCAGAGCGAAGATACAGGTGAACATGTCGGTTGGAATGCCCAAGGCCTTTTGTACGATACCCGAGTAGAAGTCGACGTTCGGGTAGAGCTTCTTCTCGACGAAGTACGGATCTTCCAGAGCGATCTTTTCCAGTTCCATGGCCAGCTTGAACAGACGGTCGTTTTCCAGACCCAGCTCAGTCAGCACATCGTAACAAACCTTACGCATCAGTTTGGCGCGTGGGTCGAAGTTCTTGTAGACGCGGTGACCGAAGCCCATCAGCTTGAAGCTATCGTTCTTGTCCTTAGCGCGGGCAATGAATTCAGGCACACGTGATACGTCACCGATTTCTTCCAGCATGTTCAGACAAGCTTCATTGGCGCCGCCATGGGCCGGGCCCCACAGGCAGGCAATACCGGCAGCCATGGTGGCAAACGGGTTAGCGCCTGACGAACCAGCCAGACGAACGGTCGAAGTCGATGCGTTCTGCTCGTGATCAGCGTGTAGCGTGAAAATGATGTCCAGCGCACGAACCAGCACAGGGTTCGGCTTGTACTCTTCACATGGCGTGCCGAACATCATTTGCATGAAGTTGGCGGTGTAATCCAGATCGTTGCGTGGGTACATGAACGGCTGACCGATCGAGTACTTGTAGGTCATTGCAACAATCGTTGGCATCTTGGCGATAATGCGATTGAAGGCAATACTACGCACTTCAGGCTTCGAGTAATCTTCACCGTGGTGGTAGAAAGCCGACAAAGCACCAATCACACCGACCATGACAGCCATTGGGTGGGCGTCACGACGGAAGCCATTAAAGAAACGGGTGATCTGATCATGAACCATGGTGTGGTTCTTGATGTTTTCTTCGAAAGCAACCTTCTGCTTTTTGTTAGGCAGCTCGCCATTCTTCAGCAAATAGGCAACTTCCAAGAAGCTGCACTGTTCTGCGAGTTGCTCGATTGGGTAACCGCGATACAGCAGCTCGCCAACATCACCATCAATGAAAGTAACTTTCGACTGGCAGCTAGCCGTCGAAAGGAAACCCGAGTCGTAGGTAAACAGACCGGTCTTAGCACCCAGCGTGCGGATGTCAATAACATCCTGGCCATGCGTACCGACCATAATCGGAAAATCAACGGGTTCCTGACCTGTAATCTGGAGAGTGGCTTTACGTTCGCTCATTTGAATCGTCCCAAAAAAATGAGGTGATAGACAGTGACACGCGATGGTCGATACAGCTTGTAATTCTCTTGCTAATAGCGTCAGACACTTATGTTGCCAGACTAACTATCGAGCCTTACTCAATGCTTACGGATGGCTGCAATGACTTCGGTTTCAGCAGGATCTTCTGCTTCAACCTTGCCACTGATCAACGCCCAGAGGTCATGGTCTTCCATGGCCACAAGGCTGACAAAGGTTTTTACTTGGTCTTCCGTAAGCTGGTTAAACCCATTATCAAGAAAACGGCCGAGTGTGATATCCAACTCAAGCAAGGCACGCCTTGTACAGTGCCAGCGCAGCTTGTTGAGTTCGTGAAGTTCCATACCCGACCGGTTTTCCATTCGATAGACGCGCTTAAACGGCGCGACGCACCATCATGTCTTTAATTTTGCCGATGGCCTTTGTCGGGTTCAGACCCTTAGGACAAACATCAACGCAATTCATGATGGTGTGACAACGGAACAGGCGGTACGGATCGTCCAGGTTATCCAGACGTTCGTTCGTTGCCTGATCGCGCGTATCGGCGATAAAGCGGTATGCTGCCAGCAGACCAGCCGGACCAACGAATTTGTCCGGGTTCCACCAGAATGATGGGCACGAAGTCGAGCAGCAGGCGCACAGAATGCACTCATACAGACCGTTGAGCTCTTCACGATCTTCTGGCGACTGCAGACGCTCGCGCTCTGGTGCTGGATCGTTATTGATCAGGTATGGCTTGATCGAGTGATACTGTTTGAAGAACTGGGTCATGTCGACGATCAGATCGCGAACGACTGGCAGACCAGGCAGTGGACGCAGCACGATTGGCTGCTTGAGGCTATCCACGTCGGTCAGACAGGCCAGACCATTCTTACCGTTGATGTTCATGGCATCAGAGCCACAAACGCCTTCACGGCACGAGCGGCGGAAAGAGATCAGATCGTCTTTGGCCTTCAGCTTAACCAGCGCGTCTAGCAGCTTCTTGTCGCTAGGCTCCAGCTCAACCGAAATATCCTGCATGTAGGGCGCATCGTCCTTATCCGGATCGTAGCGGTACACCTTGAAATGCACAGTACGCATAGTCATGTTTCTATCCTCCGGATTAGTAGGTACGTGTCTTCAACTCAACCGACGGGGCCGTCAGTGGAATCAGATTCACAGGCTTGTACTCGATGTGGTTATCACTACCGAACCACAGGGTGTGCTTGAGCCAATTTGGATCATCACGGCCGTTCGGATGTTCCGGCGTATCCGGTGCATCGTCACGCACGTGGGCGCCGCGCGATTCCTTACGGTTCTCGGCGGAGATCATGGTGGCCTTGGCCACTTCGATCAGGTTTTCCAGCTCAAGGGCTTCAACACGTGCCGTGTTAAATACCATCGACTTGTCTTTGATACCAACCTTCTTAACGCGTTCGGCAACCTCGAGGATTTCCTTAACGCCCTGCTTCATGTCCTCGCCAAAACGGAACACGCCTGCGTTAGCCTGCATCACACGCTGCATAGCGGCGCGAACTTCGAACATGCTTTCGCCGTTTTCCTGCGTATCGATACGCTTAACACGGGCCAGCGATGCGGCAGCTGCGTTATCTGGCAGTGGGCGCAATGCCAAGCCATTCTTGATCGCCTCAACCACCGACTCGCCAGCCGACTTACCAAAGACCAGCAGATCGAGCAGCGAATTAGTACCCAGGCGGTTAGCGCCGTGCACTGATGCACAGGCACACTCGCCGGCAGCATAAAAGCCCGTAACCGGAGTGCTTGGGTTGCCGTTTTGCGGCACAACCACTTCACCACGATAGTTGGTCGGTATGCCACCCATCTGGTAGTGACAAGTTGGCACTACTGGGATCGGGGTCTGGATTGGATCAACGCCAGCGAACTCGATTGCAATTTCACGAATACCTGGCAGGCGCTTCATGATGGTTTCTGGCGGCAGGTGGGTAATATCAAGCAGGACGTAGTCCTTGTTAGTACCGCAACCACGGCCTTCTTTGATTTCGGTAGCCATTGCACGCGAAACGATGTCACGCGAAGCTAGATCCTTTAGATTTGGCGCGTAACGTTCCATGAATCGTTCGCCATCGGCGTTGCGGAGGATACCGCCTTCACCGCGCACACCTTCAGTAATCAGCACGCCTGCACCGGCAACGCCAGTCGGGTGGAATTGCCAGAATTCCATATCTTCCAGCGGGATGCCTGCGCGTACAGCCATACCCAGACCGTCACCGGTATTGATGAAGGCGTTGGTCGACGAAGCGTAAATACGGCCCGCACCGCCCGTGGCGAAAATCACCGCCTTGGCGTGGAAAATCGAAACCTCACCGGTTTCCATGTCCAGAGCAGTCACACCAATCACGGCACCTGAATCATCACGGATCAGATCCAGCGCCATCCACTCCACGAAGAACTGGGTGTTGGCACGGACGTTACGCTGATACATGGCGTGAAGCATGGCGTGGCCGGTACGGTCAGCAGCGGCACAGGAGCGGTTAACCGGCTTTTCACCAAAGTTCTGCGAGTGACCACCGAACGGACGCTGGTAGATCTTACCGTTGTCCAGACGGTCAAACGGCATACCGTAGTGTTCAAGCTCAACGACACACTCTGTGGCCTTACGCACCATGAATTCGATGGCGTCTTGGTCACCCAGCCAGTCCGAACCCTTGACGGTGTCGTACATGTGCCACATCCAGTGGTCTTCATTGACGTTGCCCAACGGGGCAGCAACGCCACCCTGTGCGGCAACCGTGTGCGAACGGGTTGGGAATACTTTGGTCAGAACCGCGGTTTTGAGACCAGCTTCGGCCACCTGCAAGGCAGCACGCAGACCAGAACCGCCGGCACCGACGATTACGACATCATATTTATGAACGGGGATGCTCATGTTTACAGGCTCCACAGAATCTTGCTGGCCCAACCGGCATAACCGATCAGAACGGCGATAGTCAGGACATGCAGCGACAGGCGAATGCTGGTCGGCTTAACGTAGTCCATCCACAGGTCACGGATACCAATCCATGCGTGGTAGAAAAGGCTCAGGAAGAACAGGAAGGTCACGAACTTCATGAAGCCGTTGGCAAAAATAGCGCGCCAGGCATCGGCTGTACCCGGCTGAACAACCAGCACGGCAACCAAGAAGATGACGGTGTAGATGGCCATCAGCACGGCAGTAGCGCGCTGAGCAATCCAGGTAGTGAGGCCGTAGTGGGCCCCGACAACGTTACGTTTCATTACCACAGCAGAGTCCCCCCAATAACAGCGGTGAGCGTCAGGCTGACGATCAGAACCAGGCCGGCCGACTTACGGGCTGACGGCAGATCAATGCCGATATGCCAGTCGAGCAGCAGAAAGCGGATGCCCGCACAGAAGTGATGCAGATAGGCCCAGATCAAACCCAGCAAGACCAGCTTGCCAATCGGGTTTGCAACAACTGCCTGAACCGATTCAAAACCACCGTCACTCAGGCTCCACTGGAACAGCGCCAGGATGAGCGGGAGACACAGAAATAGTCCAACGCCACTAAGACGATGCAGGATGGAGACTTTACCCGGCAAGGGCAAACGGATTGTTTTTAGGTCCAAGTTCTTTGGACGATTTTTCTTCTTAATGGCTAACTCTGTCATGTGTTTTCCTTTTGTAGATGCAACACTTGATCTTAAATTATAGCTGAACAGGTCGTAAATTGTAGCTTAAGCATCGCCACTTGAACCCTACGCCCAACGCTTTTTTGTTCTTTTTTCGCCGATTGTTTCTCGCTTGATACAAACGGACACCGGCAACAACCATCCACCCTATCCCAACTCGTTGAAATAGTGATGGTTTACGGTTGAGTACAAGCCACGACGCCATTCTGCTGCACGATTCCCGTAAGTGAAGGCAGTCCGTTCAACACTGAGCAAAGGTGTACCAACCTCAAGACCAAGGAGCTGCCCGGCGATCGCATCGGCGGCAACGGCACGGATTTTTTCTTCTGCCCGGACCATTCGCACACCAAATATTGATTCAAACAGCGTATACAGAGAGCGATCCGAGGCTCTAAGCTGATCCAAGGTGAGATCTGGGAATAAGTCTGCCGGCAGGTAGATTTCATCAACGACCATGGGTTTGCCATCCAGCCGCAAAATCCGGCGGAGTTGAATAACCGGATCCCCATAGGGAATCGACAAGGCTTTGGCGACTTCCTGGCCCGCCCGCAGGGTTTGACATTCAAGGGGTTCACTGCGTGACCGCGGCACCCCGCCTTCATCCGGCACAAGCCGGAGAAAACGGAAAAATGCGCGGGGGTCCGCATGCGTTGCCACAAAGGTCCCCTTGCCCTGTCTGCGCACAAGGAGGTTTTCAGCTGCCAATTCATCAATGGCACGGCGAACCGTTCCCTGACTCACCTCAAAACGGGCGGCCAGATCCATTTCACTGGGGATCATTTCGCCCGGCTGCCACTCTTTATCAGCCAGCGCCTGAACGATGAGGTCTTGTATCTGACGATAGAGTGGTCGGAATGCCGGGACGGGTGCATGAGATGACATACGTGTATTTCAGCACAGAATTGCTTGCTTTGCGCATTGACAGCAACTCCCCACCCCACTAACATCGAAAAGTTTCATCCAAACTTCAAAATTTCGAGGAGTCTACTCATGTCCAAAGCGCCTATGCGCGTCGCCGTCACCGGCGCCGCTGGTCAGATCGGTTATAGCCTGCTGTTCCGTATTGCTTCCGGCGAAATGCTCGGCAAAGATCAGCCCGTCATCCTTCAACTGCTCGACCTGCCACAAGCCCAGAAGGCTGTTCAAGGCGTGATGATGGAGCTGGACGACTGCGCCTTCCCACTGCTGGCCGGTATGGTTGCTACTGACGATCCAAACGTTGCATTTAAAGATGCCGACGTTTGCCTGCTGGTAGGTGCCCGCCCACGTGGTCCAGGCATGGAACGTGCCGACCTGCTGCAAGCTAACGGCGCGATTTTCACCGTTCAGGGCGAAGCCATTGCCAAGAACGCCAAAGAAGATGTGAAGGTGCTGGTTGTTGGTAACCCATGTAACACCAATGCGCTGATTGCTGGCGCTGCCGCCCGCAAGGTTGGCCGTACCAATCCAAACAACTACCACGGCATGCTGCGTCTGGATCACAACCGCGCACTGACCCAACTGGCTCAGAAGACTGGCCGTCCTGTTTCTTCGCTGAAGAAGCTGGTTGTGTGGGGTAACCACTCGCCAACGATGTATGCTGACTACCGCTTCTGTACGTCGAACGGCGACAGCGTCAAGGATCTGATCAACGATCACGCCTGGAATAACGATACGTTCCTGCCAGTCGTAGGCAAGCGCGGTGCTGCCATTATTGATGCCCGCGGTCTGTCGTCGGCTGCTTCGGCTGCCAACGCTGCCATCGATCACGTTCGTGATTGGCACCTGGGTTCGGACGAATGGGTCACCATGGGCGTTCCTGCACCAGCCGATAACGGCTACGGCATTCCTGAAGGCATCGTCTTCGGCTTCCCTTGCGAGTGCAAGGGCGGCAAGTTCAGCCTGATCAAGGGTCTGGAAGTTGACGAATACTCGAAGGGCAAAATCGCTCTGACGTTGAAGGAACTGACTGACGAGAAGGAAGCCGTTGCTTCGATGCTGTAATCAGTTTTTCTGATAGCAACAGTAGAAAGGGTCACGCTTGCGTGGCCCTTTTGCTTTATGCTTTCGGATTGATGGATTTTTTGTTTTATCTGATTTTGACGAGTCACCGATTATGACCAAAGCCCCTGCCAACGCTGCGCTGACACCCGACGAGGTTTTATTTCCGGGCGAGAAACCTTTTCCAATCCTACCGGCAGTAGACCACTACTGCGGCTCGGAAAAGCTGATGAAAAAGGCCATGGCAATCCAGGCAGAAATTGCTGCCGAATACGGCCCACTGGCAATGGACATTACCTGCGACTGCGAAGATGGCGCCGCCGCCGGTAACGAAAAGGCACACGCCGAACTCTGCGTTACCATGATCAACTCTAGCGACAACCAACATGGCCGGGTCGGTGCCCGCATTCATGATGTGACCCATGACCACTGGCAGGACGACCTGGAAATTCTGGTCGGCGGCGCAGGCAATCGCCTCCCCTTCATAACGCTGCCCAAACCACGTGGCATTGAAGATGTATGCGCTTTTCTCAAAGAGCTGCGCGCTGCCGAAAAACGGCACGGCATCAAAAAACCGATTCCCGCACACGTGCTGATCGAAACGCACGGCGCTTTACATGAAGTCTGGGATATTGCTGCGTTAGACGGGATTGAATCTCTGGACTTCGGATTGATGGATTTTGTGTCAGGTCACTTCGGGGCTGTGCCGGGTAGCGCAATGAAGAGCCCGGGGCAATTTGATCACCCGCTCGTTCGTCGCGCCAAGCTGGAAATTTCCAGCGCCGCACTGGGCCACGGCAAAGTACCGTCACACAATGTCACCACCGAACTCTCTGATCTGGAATACATCCGTCGCGACGCCGAGCGTGCCCGCCAGGAATTTGGTTACTTGCGTATGTGGAGTATTCACCCGGTGCAGATTCGCCCGATCATTGAGGCAATGAGCCCGGATTTCTCTGAAGTGCAGGATGCCGCTGAAATCGTGAGCGCCGCAGCCGATGCCGACTGGGGGCCGATTCGGCACAATGGCAAACTGCAAGACCGTGCTGCCTACCGTTATTACTGGACGCTGCTCAAGCGCGCCCGAACCACCGGTGTGCCGCTACCCGCCGGCATAGCCGAACGATTTTTCACGGTTTAAACACAATGACTCGAGACACCGCCCAAGAAACCGATATCGCCCTGATTGAATTCAAGGGCACAACGCTGCCTGTACTGGCGATCACGCTACGCAGCCTGGAACCCAAAGAACTGGCCAACGCCGGCAGTACGCTGTTTGGTGAAGGCGCCTTCTTTGATGACGATCTGGCCGTGTTGGATCTGAGCCAGGTGATCACCTGGCCTGAACAGGTTGAATGGCCACTGATTATTCAACTCCTCACTAGCCACGGCCTCAAAGTATTAGGCATTACCCGGGCCAATGGCAGCCTCACTGAATCAGCCGCTGCTGCCGGCCTGCCCGCTCTGGCACTCAGTGCCGGACGATCAGCAAAGCCAGCCGCTACCCCCAAGAAGACCATGGTCGCTGATCCAGAACTCGACAAAATCCCCGCCAGTCTACGCAAAGCTGCGGTGCCGGCTACCGAACCGACCGCATCAGCGCCTGTCAAATCGGAGCCAGACGAATCCTTGCTGGATACCCCGGGCACGCTGGTCATTGACCGCCCCCTACGCTCTGGGCAGCAAGTCTACGCACGCGGGGGCGACCTGGTCATTCTGGCTGCCGTAAACCCCGGCGCCGAGGTCATTGCCGATGGCAACATCCACGTTTACGCCCCGCTACGCGGCCGTGCCCTGGCTGGCGCCCGTGGCAATGCCCAAGCACGCATTCTGACGACGGTATTTGCCGCAGAACTCGTATCAATTGCCGGCATTTATCGCACTTTCGAAGAGGGCGTACCCGCCAAGCTGGCTAACAAGCCCGTTCAGGTGCGCTTAGCGCAAGAACCGGTGGTGTCGATCAGTACGGGCCAGAAATCCCGTCTTGAAATCGATATTCTTCGTGTCGATTGACCGCCGGACCTACATACAACGGGTTGAATCAGATAAAATCCATAAAGTTTTTACTATCTATTTCCGGGAGCAGATGTGACTCGTATTGTTGTCGTAACTTCAGGTAAGGGTGGCGTTGGCAAAACCACGACCAGTGCCTCTTTCGCCAGCGGCCTTGCCATGCGTGGCTTTAAAACTGCCGTCATCGATTTCGATGTGGGTCTGCGTAATCTGGATCTGATCATGGGCTGCGAACGCCGCGTTGTTTACGATCTGGTCAACGTGATCTCCGGTGAAGCCACCCTGAATCAGGCGCTGATCAAAGACAAACATTGCGAGAACCTCTTTGTCCTGCCGGCATCGCAAACCCGTGACAAAGATGCGCTGACCGAAGAAGGCGTTGAAAAAGTCCTGAAGGATCTCGAACACATGGGCTTCGAATATGTGATCTGTGACTCGCCGGCCGGTATCGAACGCGGTGCCGTGATGGCCCTCACCTTTGCCGATGAAGCCATTATCGTTACCAACCCGGAAGTCTCTTCCGTGCGTGACTCTGATCGCATCCTGGGCATTCTGCAAGCCAAGTCCAAGCGTGCTCAAGCTGGTGGCGAACCGGTCAAAGAACACCTACTCGTGACGCGTTATTCTCCAAAGCGTGTTGAAGACGGCGAAATGCTGTCTTACAAGGACGTTCAGGAAATCCTGCGCGTGCCCATTATCGGTGTAATTCCAGAGTCCGAGTCGGTACTACACGCATCGAACCAGGGTACGCCGGCCATTCATATCGAGCAATCTGAAGTGGCTGAAGCCTACAAGGATGTAATCGCCCGCTTCCTGGGTGAAGACGCCCCACTGCGCTTCGTGTCATACGAGAAGCCCGGTCTGTTCAAGCGTCTGTTCGGAGGCTAAGTCATGTCCCTCCTCTCTCTAATTTTTGGTTCAAAGCCCAAAACGGCCAATATGGCCAAAGAACGACTGCAGTTGATTATTGCCCGTGAGCGTGTCGATGACGGCAAACCTTCTGCAGACTTTCTCCCTGCCATGCAGCAGGAGCTGGTAGCCGTTATTTCCAAGTACGTGCATGTCAACGCAGATGACATCAAGGTATCGATGGAAAAGAAAGGCAACTACGAAGTTCTGGAAGTGAATATCGTACTGCCTGAACAGAACTAAGCGTTTACGCCGTGCCAAACAGAAAGGGATCCTGCGGGATCCCTTTCTGCTCATAATGTGCAGATCTAGGCGAGAATCTCGGCAATACCATCGGCGAGCTTAATCTCGCGCTCGAATTGCTCCCACTCAAGTCCTAGCGCATCACGTGCAGAGACCATACCGATCGGTCTACCAGCTTGCAACACCGGCACGTGGCGGAATCCATGCTGATGCATGAGGTGCAGCGCGTGGGACAGCGGCTTATCGGATTCCAGGCCCATCACTTCATGCGTCATCACCTGATCCAGCACAGTCGTATTAACATCCAACCCGGCGGCAACCACACGATTCATCAAATCGCGTTCGGTAAAAATGCCCGCCAAGCCACCATCCTTTTCTACAACAACGGAACCAATACCTTTGGCCTTCATTGCCTTGGCCGCTTCAAACACAGTCATCTGAGGGGTGCCAATAACCAATGGGCGTTTGCTAACGATGGTATGAAGATTTCGATTAGGCATAGAGACTTCTCCTTAGGGGGATGTCTCATCATGCGCCGTTAAATCATTAAATCAAGCTGCGTTGCAGCACACACGCAACGGGCGCATCAATCCCATACCCCTGTCAGAATCTTCTCTGCCCACAAAATGGCAGCGAGTGTCTTACCATCTGTAAGATTGCCTTCACGAATGGCAACTAAGGCCTCGTCAAGAGATAATTCAACCAACTCCAGAAACTCGCCTTCATCTAAATCGTTCTTGCCTAGAGACGTTAGTTGTTGGGCCAGATAGATTTCGATGCGTTCATTGGCATAGCCTATCGTCGGATGCATCGTAGCCAGATGTCGCCATTGCTGAGCTGTATGACCCGTTTCTTCCTGGAGCTCGCGTTGTGCCGTTTTGAACGGATCTTCATTCGGGTCAATTTTGCCTGCTGGCAATTCGAGCATCACCCTGCCCACCGGGTATCGGTATTGCCGTTCAAAGATCAGGTTGCCGTTGGGTAACACCGGGATAATGACAGCTGCACCCGGATGCATGACATATTCACGCACCCCTTCGCTACCATCGGGTAAACGAACGGCATCCCGGCGTAAATCCAGCAAGCAGCCTTTCCAAATCTGCTCACTGCTTATACAAGTCTCGATCAGATGATCGTCGTTGCCTGGGGTGTTGTTCATAACGGTTTCCTTGAAAAGCAAAACGCCCCGACAAACGGGGCGTTTTAGTGACAGCCAATGAACTTACAGTGAGCGTAGTAGCGAGAAGGCACAGAGCGACATGATCGTTTGCGGGAACAGGCCGAACAGTGCGATGGCTAAACCGTTAATCGACAGCAATACGCGCATATCTGCAGGCGCTTCAATCGGTGATTCATCGATTGGCTCATCAAAGTACATCACTTTAACGATGCGCAGGTAGTAGAAAGCACCGATCAGTGACATCAGTACCGCATAAATTGCGAGGCCAATCTGACCTGACGCAACCACAGCCTGAAGAATCGAGAACTTGGCAAAGAACCCAATAAAGAAAGGCACGCCAGCCATGGAGAACATGATCATCATCATGACGGCAGCAAACCAGGGGTTACGCTTGTTCAAGCCTTTGAAGTCATCAATGCGATCCGCTTCAAAGCCAGCACGTGATAGCAGAATAATCACGCCGAAGGCTGCGACGCTCATCATGACGTAGGAGACGACATAGAACATCGACGAGCTGTAGGCATTCAACGCAAAGCGCGCATCACCACCAACCACGCCGACAACAATACCCAGCAGGACAAAACCCATGTGAGAAATGGTTGAATAGGCCAGCATACGCTTGATGTTGGTTTGAGGGATAGCCGCCAGGTTACCGATTGCCAGCGAGAGCACCGCCAGAATCAACAGCATGCCTTGCCAATCCGGCGCCAGCAGCAACAGTCCCGACACCAGCAAGCGCATGGTGATGGCAAAGGCAGCCAGTTTAGGGGCTCCGCCAATCAGCATGGTGATCGGTGTTGGTGCACCCTGATAGACATCCGGCACCCACATATGGAATGGCACGACACCGAGCTTGAAGGCCAGACCAGACACAATAAAGACCAGACCAAAAATCAGGATTGTTGGATTTGCAGCGTTCGCAACCAGCGCATCTGAAATTTCGGGAATGCTCAGGGTACCTGTGGCGCCATAAATCATGGACATACCGTATAGCAACAGACCCGAAGCCAGAGCGCCGAGCACAAAGTACTTCATGGCGGCTTCAGTCGACGACACGCTATCGCGGTTCATGGCGATCAGTGCATAGGTTGAAAGCGTTAGCAATTCGACACCCAGGTAAATCGTCAGCAGGTGGTTGGCCGAGATCATGACCATCATGCCCAGGGTGGCAAACAGCACCAGCACGTAGAACTCGCCACGGCGAAGATCCGGGCGTTGCAGAATATACGGGCGCGCATAGAACAAAGTGACCATGGCCGTCAGATACAGTACCAGCTTGAGCAGATCGCCCATGAGGTCATCAACATACAGACCATTAAAGGCGTAGACCACCTCACCCGTGCTGGTGAACAACGTCAAGATTGCAGCGCCCACCAGCGTGAGCTGGGTCATGACGAATGTCGAGGTGTGTGCAGGATCTTTAACAAACAGATCCAGAATGAGAATCAGACAGCCCATGGCCAGTACCAGGACTTCTGGGCTGGCTGTGATGAGATCGAGCACGTAGGGGTTCATAGTGTCAGGTTCCGTTACTGGAGTTTGCTGATTGCTACGTGACGCAGCAGATCATTCACAGAGGTATGCATGATGTGGGTGAGCGGCTCAGGCCAGACACCTAAGGCCAGCACAAAGAATGCCAGCAAAGCCATGATGAACAGCTCACGCTTATTGGCATCCGTCAGTTCTTCAACGTGGTGATTCGCAATCGGGCCAAAATAAACGCGCTTGTACATCCACAAGGTATAAGCCGCGCTCGTAATCATGCTGGTAGCTGCAATCAAAGCAATCCAGAAGTTCACTTCGACAGCGCCCAGAATAATCATAAACTCGCCGACAAAACCAGAGGTTGCTGGCAGACCGGCATTGGCCATGGCAAAGAACAGTGCAAAGGCCGCAAAAATCGGCATCTTGTACACAATGCCACCGCAATCAGCAATCAAATGCGTATGGATACGATCGTAGATCACGCCAATACAGTAGAACATCGCACCAGCGACAAAGCCGTGAGAGATCATCTGCACAATCGCCCCTTCAACAGCCATTGGCGTGAACAGGAAGAAACCCAGGGTCACAAAACCCATGTGGGCGATAGAAGAGTACGCAACCAGTCGCTTCATGTCAGCCTGAACCAGTGCCACCAGACCGATGTAAACAACAGCGATCAACGACAGGGTAATCATCAGCCAAGACAGTTCGTGCGAGGCGTCCGGCAGAATAGGCAACGAGAAGCGCAGGAAACCGTAGGCGCCGAGCTTCAGCGCAATGGCTGCCAGCACAATCGAACCACCTGTCGGTGCTTCCGGGTGAGCGTCTGGCAACCAGGTGTGCAGGGGCCACATCGGCACTTTGACGGCAAAGGCGATCAGGAAGGCCATGAAGATGGCGATTTGCGGACCCATCGGAATAGGCATCTGGTGCCAATCCAGGATCGAGAAGCTACCGCCCGAATAGATAAACAGGTAGAGCTGGGCAACCAGAAACAGCAATGAGCCAAACAGCGTGTACAGGAAGAACTTGATAGCCGCGTAAACACGGTTATGACCACCCCAGATCCCGATGATCAGATACATCGGGATGAGCGAGGCTTCGAAGAAAACGTAGAACAGGATGCCGTCGAGCGCACAGAAAATGCCGTTGAACAGACCCGACATAATCAGGAAAGCGGCATTGTACTGAGCCACTTTGTATTTGATGACCTGCCAACCGGCCAGAACCACAATCAGGGTAATGAAGCTGTTCAGAATAATGAACGGCATCGAAATACCATCAACACCCAGGTGGTAGTTGATATTGAAGCGTGGAATCCACGGTGCCAGTTCAACGAACTGCATCACCGTCGATGAGGCATCAAAGTTCGTGTACAGCGGAATGGTAATCAGCAGACCCGCCAGGGCTCCGATCAGGGACAGGATGCGCGAAAGCCCGGGATTGCTATCACGACCGACTGCCAGAATAAGCAGGCCGGCCACGATGGGAATCCAGATGGCAAGCGATAGTAGCGGGTAACCAGACATAGTCATTTCCAGAAGATACAGAGGCAGCGCAGTTGGAACCGTTAATTGAAATCAGGTGGTGAAGAACCACAGCGTTAGCAGGGCAAACACACCGATGATCATGGTAAAGGCGTACTGGTACAGATAACCCGTCTGGAAGTGGCGGACAATACCTGCCACCACACCCACCAGTTTGGCTGAACCATTGACGAAGAACCCATCGATCAGGGCTGCTTCGCCAAAGCGGTTGAGGAAACCACCCAGCTTGCGAGCACCACCAGCAAATACCGCCATGTTGAATGCATCAAAGTAGTACTTGTTTTCCATGATCGTGTAGAGGCCATGGAACTTCTTGGCCAACGCCGCCGGAATCGATGGCTTAACCATGTAGAAGTAATACGTCACAACCAGACCGGCGACCATCAGCCAGAATGGCAGCGTTTGTACGGAATGCATTGCCATAGCTAGCGGGCCGTGAAACTCTTCTTTCATCTCGGCCATCACCGGGATGGCCTTGTTGACGTAGATCACGCCATCAAAGAACGAACCATAAAGCATTGGATCAATGGCGTAGTAACCAATAATCACCGACGGAATGGCCAGAAGAATCAGCGGCAACGTAACCACCCATGGCGACTCGTGAGGCTTGTCACCCGGTTGTAGCCCATGATGGTGCTCTTCGTGAGCGTGGTCGTCATGACCATGAGCATCGTGCGCAGCATGATCATCATGTGCGTGTGCAGCAGCCACATGCTCTGCATCATTCCAGCGCTCAGGGCCGTGGAAGACGATGAAGTACGAGCGGAATGTATAAAAAGTCGTTACAAACACGCTGGCAGTCACGGCGAACAGGGCATAACCCGAACCCGGCAGATTCGAGAAATGCACCGCTTCGATAATCGAATCTTTGGAATAGAAGCCAGCGAAGAACGGGAAAGCGATCAGCGACAGCGAGCCGATCATCGTCGTAATCCAGGTGACTGGCATGTATTTCCACAGGCCACCCATGTTGCGGATGTCTTGATCGTGGTGCATACCGATGATGACCGAGCCCGCACCGAGGAACAGCAACGCCTTGAAGAAAGCGTGCGTCATCAGGTGGAAGATAGCAATCGGGTAAGCAGCCACACCGAGGGCAACGGTCATGTAACCCAACTGCGACAGCGTCGAGTAGGCAACGATACGCTTGATGTCGTTCTGGATCATGCCCAGGAAGCCCATGAACAATGCAGTCGTTGCACCGATAATGAGAATGAACGACAGCGCGGTTGGTGACAGATTAAACAGTGGTGAACAACGAGCCACCATGAAGATACCGGCTGTAACCATCGTAGCAGCGTGAATCAGTGCCGAGATCGGTGTCGGGCCTTCCATCGAATCTGGAAGCCACACATGCAGCGGTACTTGAGCCGACTTACCCATGGCACCGATAAACAGGCAGATACAGGTCACGGTCATCAGGGACCACTCTGCATTACCCCACAGATTAATGGTCTTGTCGGCCAGCGATGGTGCTGCCTTGAAAACCTCTGCGTAATCCAGCGTGCCGAAATAAGCCAGCACCAGACCGATACCCAGGATAAAACCGAAGTCACCGACACGGTTAACGAGAAAGGCCTTCAGGTTAGCGAAGATGGCCGTATCACGGTTCATATAGAAACCGATCAACAGGTACGACACCAGACCCACCGCTTCCCAGCCAAAGAACAGCTGCAGGAAGTTGTTGCTCATCACCAGCATGAGCA
>ERZ1034361.712-NODE-712-length-20028-cov-3.622676_pt1 | contig 20028 bp, 23 predicted proteins | sample MGYA00520617_ERZ1034361 | MGnify/ENA primary metagenome ERZ1034361 (study PRJEB33736, sample SAMEA104284507) | Azolla filiculoides | biome: Urban; feature: Water surface; material: Ditch water | place: Netherlands | collected 2015-10-28 | depth 0-0.1 m ...
CAATGATGGCGCCAACCCAAAGTCAGGCACGGAGCATCGCGTGGGCCTATCTGAAAGAACAGACGGCCTGCTTTGCGGAGTGCAAGGGGTACAAGGTGCTGGAGCAGCACCTCACGGTAACGCTCCCCGACCCAACCGACACGAACAAGGCCGGCAGCACGGTGATGCTGGTGGGCGCCGAGAATGCCGAGCGCTTGCGGGGTTTGTTCCTCGACGGCATTGTCATTGACGAAGCGGCAGACATCCCCGATTTTGTCATCACCCAGATTATCCGACCGGCACTGGCCGATCGACAGGGGTGGCAGACGGTCAGCGGCACGGTGAAATCGATTGACGATTACCTGTGGCGCACGTTTGAGCTGAGCCAGAAGATGCCGTTGCTCTGGTTCAGCATGAACCTGCGCGCGGACGAATCGGGCATCTTACCGCCGGAGGAGCTGGAGGACTTGCGCCGCAGCATGCCGGAGGAAAACTTCAAGGTCGAATTCCTGAACGATGTTCAGGCTGCTGTCACCGGTCGAATCCTGCTCCCGTATATGAACCAACTGCAGGTCACGCGGGTGCCGTATGACCCCGCCGGCGGGGCGCCGTTCAGCGCATGGGACTTGGGTATCAGCGATGCGATGGCGGTGTGGGTGGCGCAGCAGTGCGGGCGCGAGATTCGCATCTTGGATCACACCGAGGAGTCGGGTAAGGGTCTGGACCACTTTGTCGATTGGCTGCGCAAGCGGACTTACTCGGGCCGGTTCGGCGCGCACTTGCTCCCGCATGACACGAAGGTGCGCGAGCTGGGCAACGGCGGCAAGAGCCGACTGCAGAGCCTGCGCGACATGGGCATGCGGAACATCAAGATCGTGCCGAAGCTGCCGAAGGATCAGCAGATCGATGCGGGGCGAATGCTGCTGCCGAAGTGCTGGTTCAACGAGGACACGACCGAGGTGGGCCGCAGGGCGCTTCGCAACTACAGCTTCGAGTTTGACCCGCGCCGCAAGGCGGCAACGCCATCAAGCCTCAGTGGTGAACACCGTCAACACGCCGGTGTAGCCATGCAACTCTTGGTGGGCAATCTCGCCACCGGCAAAGAAGCCCACCAGCGGCACATCGCCCAAAGCGCGGCGCACGATGTGCATCTCGGCACTCTCGCCACCAAAGTGTGGGCCGCCGCGCCCTGCGCAGCTCACATAAATCGCGCCAGCCATGCGGCGTGCGGGGTGTGGGTTGATGTTGGTGTCGGCACTCAATGCGCCCGCCAAATCGGCGGTCATTTCTTCGGGCTCTAGGGCCTCGCGAATTTCGGCGCAGATGCGCGTCAAGTCGGCACGTGCTGCGGCTGGGTTGCGCTGGCAAAAGGTGAGGCGCATGCCCACCTCGACTGGCTGCGCTACGGCCAATGCTTCACGCGCGGGGTCGATGCCGATGATGTGGCGCACCAACACCGCTTCATCAAATTCACCCGTGCGTTTGACCGAGGGGTCGTGCTCGGCCGACAAGCCCACCAAGGTGGCGCGCACTTTGGCAATGGCGGGCTGCTTATCGGCGAGGCTGATTTTTAAATCGCGCTCCAGCACGTGCAGCGCGGGTTCGTGGTCTAAGGTGAGCACCACGTTGTTGTCAGCGCTGGTGATGGTGTGCGTTTGGGCGATGGGCAAACACCCCTGCGTCACGCGCGACACCATGGCCACGCTGGCATCAAACGCCACGCCACTCAAGCCGCCATGAAACACGCCTGCAGCATGGCCCTGCCCTGCGATGTTGCCGTCGCCACTGAAAGCAAACTGCACCACGTCTGTTCGGCTGGCCGACAAGCCACCAAACACATAGCCACTGGCGGTGCGTTGGGCCAGCTCGGCAATCAGCTCGGGCACATCTGGGGTTTGCGCATCGGCATGCAACAGCGCCGTGTGAGGCACAAAGCTGCTGCCGCGCTTCGCGCCCATGCCCGCTTGCGTCAGCGGCGCAACGCCACTGAACACGCGGTAATGCTCGGGCGAAATGTCGCACAGCATCACGCTCAAAGCAGGCTCGTCAAAATACTCCACATTGTTGGCGGCAATGCCCACACCCACCGTGCCCGCCCAATCTGTGACCTCGGGCAGCTCATCGCTCAGGTGCAACAAGATGTCTTGCGCATGCGTGGCGTAGTGGTCGGTGATGTAAATCAGCCCCAGCGTTGGCGCATCGGCGTACTCGGGCAAAGCCATGTGCGCGCGCAACTGCGCCAGCACCAAGCCTGCGGCCATCTCCCACTGCGGGTGGGTGGCGTGACCGTAGGGGAACAACTTCATCGCTTGGATTTAGCTGCAGTTTTACGTGTGGCTGTTTTACGCGCCGTTGTCTTGCTTGCTGCAGCTTTGCGAGGTGCGGCTTTGCGTGCCGCCGGTTTGCGCGTAGCCGCTTTTGGCGCTGCTTTAGGCGCTGGCTTTTTAGCGGCAGGCTTTGCGGCTTTTGGTGCGCTGTGCGCAGCGGCATGTGCGTTGGCACGATGCGCCATGTCGTTCATGGCGTGTGTGGCAATGTGCTGGAACTGGTCCGTCAACGCACCCCACCAATGCGATGGGTCCACGCCACCCGCTGCAGCGGCTGCTTTCTTGCCACGCGGCTTGCTAGCTTTCGGGGCTTGAGGCGCTTCAGGTTCAGCCTCGTGTTCTTCTTCAGCTTCCACCTCTGGCTCGGGCTCAACGTGCGCAGGCTCGGCTTGGGTGAATGTGTATTTGGGCTTGGCTGGCTCGGCAGCGGCTGCTTCTTGCGGCTTGGCTTTGAGCGACTCGGCCAAGTCGTTAAAGCTCATGTTCATGCCCTTCAAAGTGTTGAGCGTCATGCGCTGCACTTCGAGGGCTTGAATGGTTGCGCCCACCGCCTTGGTGTTTTGCTCCAGCCAAAACTGCACAGTCTTGAGCTCTTGGATGCGCTTTTCTAGTTCTTCTGGATCAAGCGTAGGAGCCACCCAGCCCGGAGCGGCTGAACCGCCCGATGCGTTCGCGCCTGGCGTGAGGTTCTTTAAAAAGTCAAAGCCCGGAACGAACTTGGTGAAATCAAAACCGGCTGGGTTGGTCATGTCTGTCTCCTGAATGTATAGGTCGCATTAAACCAAACCCCAGCCAGCGTCTCGCTGACAAAGCGAAACGAGCAGCTTAGTGCTTGTGATCGCCGTGGTGGTGGCCACCTTGCATGGGCTCACCCTGCTTTTGGTGCTGCATCATGGGCGATTGCATGCCCACAGGCACTTTGAGCTCGACATTGCTCTTCACACCTTTGGCGTCTTGGAAGGTCAAGGTCACAGGCACTGTGGTGTCTTTGGCCAGAGGAGCCTTCAAGTCCATCAACATCACGTGGTAGCCGCCGGGCTTGAGCTCGACCGCTTTGCCTGCTGGCAGGTCGAGGCCATTGGGCAAAGCTGCCATCTTCATGATGTCTTTTTCCATCTTCATTTCGTGGATTTCCACCACGCCAGCCGCAGGGCTGCTGCCGGCAATGAGCTTGGCATTTTCTTTGGCAGTGATCTTCATGAATGCGCCAGTGGCTTTTTGGCCTTGCACAGTGGCACGCGCCCACGCGTCGGTCACGGTCACGTTTTGGGCGTACGCGCTAACGGCACACACGGTGGTGAGCGCAGCGGCGATGAGGTGTTTAGAAAATTTCATAAAAGCTCCTTTGGGTTGATTGTGATCTTAGTTCTTGCCATTAGTGTTTGGGGTGCGCAGCGTGTGCGCCGTGTGAGCCATGCGCCGCAGGCTCGACTTTGACAATGCCATCAAACATCGACAGTTTCTGCAACTGGTCTGCACTCAATTTGGCTTCCGCTGTTTGCACTTTGGCCACCAAGCGCTCAGCTGTGGCGCTGGGCATGCCCGTTTGCGACAAGGCCGAGGCCTTTTTCAAACCATCACCACCGCACACTTGGATAGACCATTGCCCTTTTTCTTTTTTCAGCAAAGCACGGCCGCCTTTGCCAGATTGAATCCAGCCTGCCATCGCATAGTCGCCCTCGATGGTGACGGGGGCCACGGCTAGCGGAGCGTCTGGCTTATCGAACAACTTCTTCATGTTGTGCTCGATGGCTTGCGCGTCCGTCATGGCGTGTGCGGCTGAATGCGCGTGGGGTTCATGGGCGAAGGCTGGGCTACTGAAAAGCGCAGTGATCAGAATAATTTGATTCAACTTCATAGATCTTCCTTGTCATAAATTTCTGGCTCACCCTTCCATCACCCAAATAATGACTTGCTTAGCTACAAAGCCAAGCATGCCAAATGCAAGCACCAAAAACAGCACAAAAGTGCCGAATTTTCCTGCCTTAGATTCACGCGCCAGCTGAAAAATAATGAACAGCATGTACAACATGAAGCCAGTCACGCCAAACGTGAGGCCAAACTCGGCAAATTGTGCTTCGGTCATTGATACCGACTCATTGAATTTGACTTTTGAATGGCGATTTCTTTTTGACGCCATCGAATCAACCCAGTGACTAACAACACCAAGGGGATGAACCCTACAACGCAAGTCAACAGCCGTCCAAACATCCCAAACGCTTCACCGTTGTGCAATGGATGCACCCATGCCAAAGCACGCGCACCCAATGCAGCATTCAAAGGGTCTTGCGCAAACAAGACATGCCCGGTCACCGGATGAATGCCTACGTAGGTCTTAGAGAACCTTCTTCCTGGCTCTGCATCTTGATACAAGCGAACAGATATGGGGCGTCCATCTGATCCTGATGTTTCAACCCATCGAACTTCAGCGCTTGGAAATTGACGCTGCGCGATACGAACTGCTTCATCTAAGTTCAGAGTTTGCTCACCACGTTCAACCAACCCGCGTATGACCGGCAAGTTTTGTGGCGCGTGGGAAGAATGACCAAATATGCGCTGCGTCACATTTGGAAATGCCAGCATCGCACCCGTCACCGCTAAAACCAAAATAACTATCCATGCATAAATGCCAGAGACGACATGGATGTCATAGGTACGCAAGACATTGCCCGATCTGACGAGGGGAAGCGCAGCACGCGGCCAACGTTTGGCTGACGGCCACCACAAATAAAGTCCCGTTAGCAGCGACACCAAAAACAGCAACCCCAGAACGCCAACTAGGTTGTGCCCCGTTTCATCAAGCAGCAAGGTGTAGTGCAAGTCATACACCCATGTCATTGCATACTGCCCCCAGAATCGCTCTGATGTCACAGCCAATGTATTTGGATCTAAGCTCAACATCAACGGCGCAAACTTGCTCCCCGCGGTCTCTATAGGTTCGTAATACCTTGCCATGATGGGCGTTGCATCTGTCAGTGGCATTTCAATGCGCCAAGCACCCATCCTTTCGGGTTGCGTCTTTCTCAAAGCTGCATGAACTGCATCGACACTTTGTGATGGCATCTGCGCAGAAACACCCTTCATAGCCGGTTGATCGCGCGATCAATCTCTAAATAAAACACCAAAGCACTTCCCGTGATGCCAAGCAAAGCAAATAGCACCCCAAGCCAAAGCCCGAGGTGCAAATGCAATGCCAGCACTAACCGCCGAAGCGCTTTAGCTTTTTGCATCAGAGTTTGAAATTAATGCCTGCAAAGAAGCTACGAGGTGCATTTGGGGCGTAAAAATTTCCAGGCGAACCTGCGTAAACGTTGTCATACGAATAACGATAAAGCTGATTCGTCAAGTTTCTAACCTGAAAATCGACATCAGTCGTTTTATTAAGTTTGTAACCAACCGAGGCATTCACCAAGGTGTAAGCGCCTGTTTTCTCAGGATTCGTCGTATCAATGAAATAACTCGATTGCCCCGTGATGGAGCTGCCGACCTTCCAATCATTGTTGATTCGGTAATCCATACCCAAGCTGTACAACACGTGAGGCACATGGTCGACCTCTTTACCCGTGCTCAAAATTTCTGCCTTTTGCACAGACACACCACCCCAAATGCCCAACCCACTGGTCGGCTTGCCGTTGAACTCAAGATCAACGCCATGTCGTTTGGTCTCTCCTACGTTCACAGTGTCATTAGCGGGGTTAGCCAAAAGCGTACGTGTTTCGCTACTCGCCGTCTGCTCCCAAACTGCAATGCGGCTGTTAAACCAGCTGCTAGGCAGCAGCTTCAACCCCAATTCCCAACCGTTGTTGATTGAGGGCAACACGTTTGAAGAACTGGTCTTGAATGCAGCTTTACCCGTGCCAACTTGGAAGGTACGCCCAACGTTGCCATACGCAGTCACGGACTCTTTCACCTTATAGGCCACGCTGAGCTTAGGCTGTTTAATCAGGCCGTAATCATTAACTGGGTATGTACCTGCAGCAACAGCACCCGTACCTGTGTCAACCCTAACTTGCGCATCGCCATCAATTTTGTCCACCCGGTAAGCTGGCGTCACTGTTAGTTTTGGAGTCGGCTTGATAGCCGCTTGGACGAATGCCCCTAGGGTATTGAAGTTGTATTGATGATCTCGTCTCACCACATTAGCTGCAGTGTCTGTAGCTGGACGATTGCGATAGTTAAAGTTGTCTTGGCGCTCAGTATCTACGCCACCGACCAAAACAGTGTCACCGAGAGAGGTTTGCCCCATTCTGTAAGTTGCATTGTCCGAAGAACCATAATTACTCTCATCTAGCAATCGACGCTCTTGGCGCGATGAATCAGGAAACTTGACGTAACGCTCGTCAAACAACTCATTCATGTACACCTGGCCAGACACATGCAACTGACCGTTGACAGCCGACTCTGCTTGCACTGCCACCTGCGTGGCTCGTCGTTCGTCACGATCAGTAGCACTCTTAGGCGCCATTTGCCAAGGATTTGCAGAGAACTCCGCAGACGTCAAATAGCCGGGCTCTTGGGCCTCGTTTTGTAAATGTTTAACGATCAAGCCAATACGCGACTGCCCGCCGCCAGATTTGACAAACCATTTACCTGAGAAATTTGTGGCATTTGCGTCTGAATGGTCGCGAAAGCCATTGGTGCGTTGATAACCCAACGCATAGTTTTGTGACACGTTTTCGTTTTCAATGCCTTTTGCAGCTTGAACGCCCGCCGTACCAAAACTTCCAGCCGTCACTCGGCCTTGGGTGTAGTTGCCGCCTTGCTTGGTCACTAAGTTCACATTGCCTGCAATGTTGTGCAAGCCGTAACGCGGATCATTCGTTCCCTTCACAACTTCGACGGTTTCAATGTCAAGACGTGGAACCATGTCGATGTAGTACGTGTTGCCATCGTTTGCGTTACTTGGCACGCCGTCAATCAACAACTTCACGGCATTCAAAACACCTTCGCCATTAAAGCCACGCATGGACACAGTGCCATAGCCAACTCCCATCCCTAAATACTCACCCGCCAGAGCTCCCGGCCCTTGATTGAGTAATTAATAGTTGCTGTAAAACGGCTTGTTTTCAATGCGCTCTTGGGGTAGCACATTCACAGAAGTTAAAACTTGACGCGGGCTCAAAGCACCGCCCGCTGCCGTCACCACAACCTCGCCCACAGACAACACCGTCGAAGGCGAGCCCGTTGGATCAGACTGCGCGAACACACCACTTGATAAGGCACTCAATACCAGCATCGTTACATTTGTTTTCTTCATATATTTTCTCTTTCATGATTAATTTTTAGCTGTACGCAATGGCTATTCGCCTTTACGTATGACTTAACTTCTATTTGCAATACCTGCACCGTGAAGCAATCGACTACATAGCGAAAGCCGCTCTTGCGGCAGCAGCCACTCACCCAACTCAACGCGCTTACCTGACTCGGCCACACAAACAAGCGGACGCGGTCCATCGGTCATCGATACGCGATACAAGCCTCGGGTGAATTGGTGCTCTTTTGCTTGACCTCGGCGCTCTTGGCGCACCACCAAATAGCGGTCATTCAAGGTGATTTCGTCGAAGTCGCACATCGCTTTGGCGTGGTACAAAAATGCAGCCACCAGCAGTAACGACTCGACCAATGCAAAAGGCAAGATCAATGGCGCACCGATCACCCAAAACACCAAGCTGATGCAAATCGACACGCCGGCGATCAGCCCCAACACCATCATCAGCACCTTGGGGGTGGAAGAGCAGTTGGGGCTAAGGCGCAGATGTAACGAATCAGCTTGCATAGTTTTGTGTCAATGCGTCATCAGAAGCTAGCTATCAGACCGACGCGGAAGTTACGACCTGCCATGGGATAACCGGCGTTGTATTGATAGTTGGCATCAAACAAGTTGTTGATAGCTGCATAGATTTCGCCGCGCTTACCCAGACTAGCCATGGGATAAGCAATACGCGTATTGGCTACGGTTAAAGAGTCAACCTGGCTCGGGTTGAAAGTACCACGGTCTTGCGTTAATGAGTACATGCTGGTTTGATGCTGGGCGTCAAAGGTAACGCGATAACCGCCGACCCGGCCTGACACACCAGCAGAGACAGCCGTTGACGGAGCATAGGGCAAATTATTTAACGAAGAGTCTAAAGTGGTGACACCACCAAACATGAGCCATTGGCTATTGATGGCATGTTTGACAGAGAATTCTGCGCCATTGACTTTGTATGCAGGGAAGCTGTTGGACCACACAGCCGTTGCATTTGGGATACCTTCGCTCCACGTGTACCGATTGCTGATCTCATCTTGGAAAACACTGAAATCCACCTGCGTGCTTTGTGTCACTTGCCACTTAGCCCCCACCTCACTGTGCTTGTTTTCTGTGGGCGACAAACGATCCCAACCGTTGTTGGCCGCAAACATAAATGGCAACGCGCGCGTGAGCGAGTAAGTTTCAGCACCTGGGTACAACAATGCCTCTGTGTAATTTGCGTACACCGTGGCACGGTCTGAAATGAATGCAAGGCCAGCATTAGGAGCTACTTTTGACCCGTAGTGATTGCTGTCATACAACCTCACGCCCATCGAAGGCTGCATGAACCATCCACTCGTTAAATTGATTTTTTGATTTACCCCAGCATATGTTGACAACACCTTGAACGTAGGGATATCTGCGACACCCGCTTGGTTGAACGTAAATGGCGAGCCGACAGGCGCCCCTACGTGCGGGCCAGAAATGTCACCCGAAATGCTCTCTTGATCAACCCCAGCCACAACCTGTCCGCCCTTCCATGGCGAAAACTCTTCCTTCCAGCGGAAGCCAGTCATTTTGTAACCGCTCTTGAAAGTGCCCCACTGGGGATCGTTGGTCAGGTCGTTGTAGCCATGATTTTCATAAACCTTGAACTCACCACGCCAATCGCCATGTTGATGCGTCAAAAATGCGGTCAGCATATTGGTGGCTGAATCGTTTCTGGCAATCCCGTTTGTATTCATGCCTTGAGGTCTCGGAACAGATGTGAAAGGCGCATAGCGGTTGTCACCAGGGTCACCCACTTTGTTATTCACAGCCAAGAAACTTGCGCCAACTGCCCATGAACGGTCAATTTGCTTTGCAATTCGACCCATCGCATTGTTCAGTTTGGCATCTGAATTGACTCTGTCGCCGTCTGAGCCAATGCTGCCTGCCGCAAACATGAAATCGACATCGTCTTTGCGACCCACCAAATTGCCACGCAGTGCGTTTGTAGAGAATGAGCCAGTAGACACATCTACCTCACCTTGAACTCCGTCTTGTGTTGCGCGCTTAGTTTGTAAATTAATCGAGGCAAAGTTGTTGCCACTCGACATATTGTTTGGACCTTTGAGGACGCTCACCGAACCCACGCCATTCAAAGGCAGCATGTCCATCATCGGGTGATTCCAAATGCCCATGTAAACAGGAACGCCATCAAGGTAAGTTTTAATTTCGCTGCCAGGACGACTTGCACCCAAACCACGGATGTAGACATTTCCGCCCTCGCCGCCGCTATAAGAACCTACTTCGTTGTAGCGAGAAATTTGAACACCCGGCGTCATGCGCAATGCAGCAGCCAAGTCCAAAGCGCCAAGGTCTTTAATTTGTGCGTCAGTAACTTGGGTTGTGAAACCAGAAAAGTTATCGACTTGGTTTGATTCAATGATGGGGCTGGCCGTGACCGTGATCGTGTCGAGGGCTTGTTGCGCAAAAGCGCCACTGGTGACGCACATGGCGACTGTCATTGCGATTGGGGTTTTTAGAAATTTCATTTTTTGTCTCCTGAGTTAATCGGTTTTATGTTTGACCCACGGGTCTGCGTGTTTGGGATTGCGCACAAAGCTTTCGTCTGTGAGGCTATTGAGAAACGCCACCACATCACTCACTTCTTGGTTGGTTAATTCAAACCCTGCAATCAATGAACTGCGCATGGGGCTCGCCCCTTTGGCGCTACGTGCTGCGCGCCCAGACACGGCATAGTGGTCGCGAATCACCGCCGTGAGCGTGGGGATTGAGCCGTCATGCATGTAAGGAGCCGTCAGAGCCACATTGCGCAAGCTGGGTGTTCGAAACTTGCCTTCGTCATCCGCGTCCCCCGTGAGCTCGCGAATACCGGGGTTGGCTTTGGGATAAGCCCCTTTGCCATCCACGTTGTAAAGGCCCGTGTTGTGAAAACCCTTTTCGGCAAAAGGCAACTTGCTGTGCTGAATGTTGTCGGTGAAGTTGAAGCCGCCATGACAGTGGTAACACTCCATCTTTTCGCCAAAGAAAAGTGCTTCGCCGCGTAGCGCCGATGCTGACATTGCGTTTTTCTGGCCGCCATAGGTGTAGCGGTCATACGGGCTGTCAAACGACAACAAGCTGCGCTCGAAACTGGCAATGGCTCGCGTGACCGTGGCCAAGCTGTAAAGGACGTCGAGTCCTTGGCGAGCTTCAGCGGGATAGGCCTGAGCAAACAAGCGCTGATAGATCGGATCTGCCTGCAAACGTGCAAACATTTCTTTCTCGCGCCCAGCCATCCCCATCTCGACAGGGTGCTCGCCAAACATGGGGACCAAGGCTTGCACTTCGAGTGCTGTGAGGTTGGGGTTTGACCATGTCAGCACCGGTAAGTACGCCACATTGGCCAACGCCATGGCGCTACGCGCACCTTTTTGTCCAGTGACTCCCTCGGCCACAGACAAACCATCAGTGAATGCTTTGTCTTGTTGGTGGCATGTTGCGCAGGACATGCTTTGGTCGGCTGACAAGCGCTTGTCGTAAAACAAGTGCCTGCCTAGCTCGACCTTGGCTTCGCTCATGGGGTTATCGGCGGGCACCGTGGGTATGGGCACCCAAGCTGGCAGCTGCCAGCTGTAGCGATCCAAAGCGCTGCCTGTGAGCAAACACCAACCCACGACCAATGCCAACCAGTAATAAACGCCACGAGCTTTCATGAGCAGCTGTAATTAGCGAACGCTCAAAAAGCGTTGAGCTCCGCTTGAGGCAACGCCGTCATACCCCAAGCCTAAGCCTCCCATGACTGGAGGGCAATCTGCATCTTTGGGAAAACTCATGCAGCCTGGTGACGTGTCTTTGGCGTTGATATCCACGTTTGCCTGCGACAGCACAGCGCCCATGTCCGCGACGATTTGACCTTTGGCAAGGTCAAATTTGTCAAAGCGAACCACCACGCGATTTGAGTTTTGACACGCTTGCGGCGCTTGCGTCTTGCTAGCGCTTGCACACACAGTGCTGCCTAGGTGAACCGAGTAACGTGTCACAGGCCCCATGCCATTAGGGGCAGCTGGCTTTTGTTCGTTCACACCGCTACTGGCTGTATCAAACTTGATGAACTTGTAGCCGCCTTGCCAGTTCCAGAACATGGCGGTCAAGTTCAACGGTGAGGGGGCAACTGTGGGGTCTTGATGATTCAAGGCAAAGGGCACACCCACGGTCAACGCCACACCCACGTAGTCGCCGTTTGGAACTGTGCCGCGTACGCTGGTGTTGGTAGCGGCTGTGCCATTGCGACATGGGCCTGATCCATTTTCAAAATCAATCAAGGCCACGTTTTGGTGTTGCCACACACCATCTTGATTCAGTTGCACAGGCACTGTGCTGCCGTCTTTGCGAACGAGGTTGACTTCGCTCACATAAAAACGGAAATCGCTAGGCGTGATGGTCGAACGTGTTGTGCCCACATTGGCGTAGTTCTGGCCACACGCAAATGGCTGCCCGTTGATTGCGCCAGCGAATTTGATTTCTACGGGTTGGCTTGATGAAAATGAGCCGAGTGAGCTGCAGGCAGCCATCAACGCAGAGGCGGTTAATGCAAAAAGAGTTTGTAGTTTCATGAAGTTTCCTTATTTAAATTAAGCAGCCATGGCCAGTTCGACTCCCGCCCAAGCCTCACGCTTAGCAGGACGCTGGTACACACGCGCTGGCAAGAAGGCGTTGAGTTCGCGGCACACGGTTTCGGTGGCCGTATCCAAGATGGAGGCAATCTCTTTGAGGATGGGCAAGTCGCGGCGGTCTAGCTCGCGTTCGCTGCCATCAACATTGCGCGCCAGCAGTTTTAAGAAGTGCGCCAAGCGTTCGTTCACTGGGCCACCGCGCAGTTTCATCATGTCGTGTGTGCGGCGCTGTTGCTGCAAGTAGGCTTTGGCCACGATGCCAAAGCGTGACAGCTCGTGGTTCGCGTCCACCAGCTCGGCTTGGCCTGTGGTGATGGCGGTGATGGTGTAGGCGTAGGGTTCGGCGCACAAGGCTTCCACGCCCAGTAAATCGCCAGGTAAGCCAAGCTGCACCAGCGACAAGCCATCATGGCCCGCACGCTCTAGGCGAAACAAGCCTTCGGTGATGCGCCACACGGGGCCATATTCGCCAGCGTTGACCAACACTTGGCCACGCTTGATGGTGTTTAGTTTCTCCATGAAACTTCTCCTGAAATCTCGATGACCGATGTGTGCGCCCATAGGCAGCACAAGGCCAACAAATGAGGCGACGGCTTAAAGCCGAACGCCCGCTTTAAAGATCAAAGGAAAAGTGCAGGCGGCCCACGCGATGGCAGCGGGGGCGCAGTGATGGCCGCAATGTGCGCAGCAGCAATGGGCTGCGTGGCATGGGCCAGAGGGGAAGGCTGGGTCAACGTGGTGTTGAACACCGGAGGCGGTGCGCTAACGGCGGCACACAAGGGGCAATCCATGGTGAGGCTTGAAGCCGCGCCATCATCTTCACCCTGCACCACCATTTTCATCATGCCGCTACTTGAACACACCATTTCGATGCCCTTGGGGTTGACCACGGGCGAGGCAATGGCCACGCCCACAGACAACGCAAACCACACCAGCACGAAGCGGGTGATGTGGATGGCGTGACGGAGGCGGTTCATGGCTTTTATTCTATCTACAGCGTTAGCAAAGTCTGACCTAGGGAAAAGACTGACCTATCTCAATCTTTTGTAATGGACGCCTGCAATGATTGACACATGATCAAAGCCCTCACTTCATTGCTGCTTGTATTCGCCATCAACGGTATTGGCTTCAACGCACACGCCCACGGCTTCAAAGCAGGCGAGCTCACCATCAACCATCCCTACGCCACGCCTTCGCTCAAAGGCAGCAAGACGGGGGCGGCATATATCCGCAGCATCAAGAACAACGGCAAGCAAGCCGACCAACTGATCAGCGCACGCACCACTGTGGCTGAAAGCGTGGAGCTGCACCAAATGCAAATGGACGGCGATGTGATGAAGATGCGCCCCGTATCAGCCATCGACCTACCCGCCAACGCTGAGCTGCGCATGATGCACGGCACACCCGATGGCTACCACCTGATGCTGATAAACCTCAAGCAACCCCTCAAAGACGGTGATCGGTTTCAGCTGTGGCTGCAATTCAAAAACTCAGGCGAGCGCGAAGTCACGGTGTATGTGCAAACACCCAAATCAGGCACACCTACCCACGAACACAAACACTAAATAGGACCCACCATGAAAACGACCACACTCTTTGCACTTACCTCTGCCGCTTTGCTGGCTGCTTGTTCAGGCATGTCTCCCACTGCTGGCAAACAAGATGTGAACATTCAATTTGCTGCAGAAATCAACGGCGCACCGTTTGAATGCGGCAAAAGCTACAGCAACATTGGCACAACATCGGCCAACATCACGCCCACAGACTTTCGGATGTTTGTGAGTGAAGTCCACATGATTGACGCGCAGGGCAAAGCCACCCCCGTTGCCTTGAAGCAAGACAGCACATGGCAGCTCGACAACGTGGCGTTGATCGACTTTGAAAATGGCAGCGGCCCCTGCAGCAATGGCACAGCAGCCACCAACACCAGCTTGCGCGGCACTGTGCCTGCTGGCAACTACACAGGCGTGCGCCTGACCTTGGGCGTGCCATTCGAGCGCAACCATGGCGACCCCACCGTGTCACCTGCGCCGCTCAACACCACCGCCATGTTTTGGACTTGGCAAGGCGGCTACAAGTTTGTGAAGTTCGACATGGCCTCGAAGTTCTCCGTGCATTTGGGCAGCACGGTGTGCGCCTCACCCTCGCGCACAGAAGCGCCTAGCGCTTGCCAAAACCCCAACCGTGTGACGGTGACGTTTAACAACTTCAACCCCGCCACGCAAAAAGTGGTGGCTGACATGGGACGCGTGTTGGCTGCCGCTAACGTTGAAACCAACGCCGCGGGCACGTCACCAGGCTGCATGAGCTTTTTGAAAGACGCCGACTGCCCACCCGTGATGAATGCCCTGGGCTTGGCTTATGAAGGCAAAGCGGCCAACGGGCCACAACAGTTGCTGAGCGTTCGCTGATGCAATTAGGGCGTGGTATTCGATGGGCGAGTGCTACGTGCGTAGCGCTGAGTGCGTGGCTGCTACTCAGCGGCAGCAGCACCGAGGCCTTTCGCTGGCAACTACCCGCTTGGGTACCACCGCCCGTCACGCCTATAGACAACCCGATGTCAGCGGCTAAGGTCGAGCTGGGTCGGCATTTGTTTTACGACAAGCGTTTGTCTGCCGACCAAACCCAAGCATGCGCAAGTTGTCACGATCAAGCCAAGGCATTCACCGATGGGCTAGCAGTGGCCACGGGCATCACGGGTGAACGAGGCCATCGCAGTGCAATGGCCTTGGTGAATGTGGCTTACCTGCCCACGCTGACGTGGGCAAATCCGCAAATCAAGTCACTTGAAGTGCAAGCGCTGTTGCCGCTGTTTGGCACTGCGCCTGTTGAGATGGGCATGGCTGGCAAAGAGCAATTGCTGTTTGAGCGGCTTCGTGCAGAGCAGCGCTATGTACGTTTGTTCGCAGAGAGCTTTCCGAACGAAGCAGCGCAAGGCGATGCGGCCTTGTATTCGCTGTCCACATTGACCAAAGCGATTGCAGCTTTTCAGCGCACTTTGCTGTCGTTCAACAGCCCTTATGACCGCTATAAATACGGCGGCGACAAACAAGCTATCAGCGCCTCCGCCAAGCGCGGCGAAGCTTTGTTCTTTGGCGAGAAGCTGGAGTGCTACCACTGTCACGGGGGCTTCACCTTCAACGACAACGTGCAGCACAGCCGATTGCCACATGCAGAGTCTGGCTTTCACAACACTGGCCTGTACAACATCGATGGCAAAGGCGCTTATCCGCTGCACAACCCCGGCATTGGCGAGTTCACGGGCGAGGTGCAAGACATGGGCAAGTTCCGAACAGCCAGCCTGCGCAACATTGCCGTCACTGCGCCCTATATGCATGACGGCTCGATTCGCACGCTGGAAGATGTGCTGCGCCAGCACTATGCCAAAGCTGGCCGATCTAGCCTGGCCGGCAAAGGCCCTAGCCCCTTGCGCAGCGAGCTGGTGATGGGTTTTGACATCAGCAACGCCGAGGTAACAGACCTAGTGGCATTTCTCAACTCGCTCACCGACACCGAGTTTTTAACCAATCCCAAGTTCAGCAACCCTTGGTAACGCTTGGTTGCAATCGTGGCGTCCGCCCCGATGCACCGCATCAGTGTTTTGTTGACCTCGGTCAAAGTAATTGACTCTCATTGGGTTGAAGATGACTTCAACAACCAAGGAGTTTCGATGGACGCACAACACGCCACCGCCTTCAAGCAAAAGCTTGAGCACCAACGCGCCGAGCTGTTGGCACAAATTGCAGAGCAACGTGGCGGCAAAGCCAGCCGCGTAGAAGTAGCCGCCGAGCATTTCGCGCACAACGAAGATTCAGACGCACAGGTCAACACCGCGCGCGACTTGGAGTTCGCCATCAACGAACACGAAACCGCCGAACTGGCCGCGATTGACGAAGCCTTGGCACGTTTGAGTGCTGGCACGTATGGCCACTGCATTGACTGCGATGCCACGATTCCTGAAGCACGCCTGAACGCAGCACCCGAAGCGGCCCGCTGCATTGGCTGCCAAGAAAAAACCGAACACAACCACCACTAAGAGAGAAAGAGAAACACATGACTACTTTTCACGCCGTTGTTTGGATGGACCACCAAGAAGCCCACGTGCTGATGTTTGACCGTGAGCACGTTGAAAGCCAACGCGTCAAATCACGTAGCCATCACAAACACCAAGGCAAGCCCAACGAAGTTGCGCATCTGTATGCCGACATCGCCAAAGCGCTCGAAGGCACACATGAGGTGTTGGTGACTGGCCCAGGCTTGGCACGCGACGAGTTCCGTGACTGGTGCAAACAACACCACGCCCATGTGAACGTGGTGGACAGCGTCGCCAGCGACCACCCCACCGACGCACAAGTGGTGGCCATGGCTCGCCACTACTTCAAGAAGTTTGACAACTTGGGCGCAGACCCAGCGTTGATCAAGTAATGCTGGTTGGCGTTCGCGCCACCCACAAAAAAGCCCGCTAGCTAAGCGGGCTTTTTTTATTGCGCTGAATTTATTTAAGCACTGAGCGGTGACAACTCTTGCTCAATCGCACCAAACACGCTTTGCCCATCTTTGCCTTTGGCTTCGATGCGCACGGTGTCTGAAAACTTCATGTACTCGGTGGTGGTTTTGCCATCGAGGGCGGTTTCCATGGCGCGTTTTTCGGCGATGCAGCTGTAGCCTTTGGGCCACTCGGTTTTGCCGTTTTTCTCAAAGCCCGCATTGCTGACTGTGCCGCTGTTGACCACAGTGCCTGCACGCAGTGCGCGCGTTTTGCTGGCATAGGCCACGAGTTGGCCGAAGTGATGCGTCATGTCTGTGCCTGCGTCGCACATGCCGACCTTGCGGCCGTTCCATGCCACTTGCACGGTCAGGTGCACGCTGCCGTTGTCCCACGCGTCGCCCAGCTCATCCAGCGTCACGGCCACAGGGCTGAATGACGCAGCGGGGTGGCTTTGCACGTTGTGTGTGACGTTGCGCAGGGTGATGGCGTTGGACAGCATGACCAAGCGGATGCTCTCTAGCGCATCGTCAGCCGATGCACCCACGGACACATCGCCTGTGATGACGGCGATTTCGGCAGAGAAGTCTGCGCCTAAGTTTTCGTTGGCACACACCACATGGTCGTGTGCGCCCAGCAATGCATCGCTGGCGGCTTGGTGCATCACCAAATCGCCCTCACCCTCGCCCAACAAGGCGGCGTGGTTGGCGTAGGCAGTGCCCGTCAGGCGCTGGTAGGCGCGGGGCAGCGGGGCCATGCACAAGGCGGGGTCAAACGGAAAGGCGTGACGCGCTTTGCCGTTGTTGAGGGTTTCATACAAGTCTTGCAGTTGGGGGGCAATGAAGCCCCAGTCGTCCAGCGCTTGCTGCATGCGGGTGGCGATGCCCGTCGCATAATGCGCGGTGCTCAAGTCGCGCGACACAACCACCAGTTGTCCATCGCGTGTACCGTCTTTGTATGTGGCTAATTTCATGCCACGATTCTATGAAAGAACACGCGCCCGCCATGCAGGTAGCCGCCCACGTCAACAACTCACCTGTTAGCCCTCCGCATTTGCAACGCAAACATGCGGTGCTGCTGGTGGCTGGCGTGTTGTTGATGCACCTGTGGCTATTGGCGGGTGGCCCCATGTGGCTCACACCTGAGCCCGGCGAGCCCTTGCACCCACAGGCCATGGTGACGCGCCAAATCGAGGTCGCTGCACCACGCGCCCCGCAAGTACCCAAGCCTGTGCAGCCAGCACCAACCAAACCCGCGCCTGCCGACGGCGCAGAGGCTGCCACCGAAAGCACCGCCAAAGCCAAGCCATTGAATTTCGACGATTTCGGCGCAGACTTGGCCGCCCCCGTGACACTGCCGCCGCGCAATGCTTCGGGCTTAGACCTGCCGCCCTACAACCGCACCGGCAGTGATGGGCTGACACAAGCCACTGCATTCAAAGCACCCGAATCTGCACTGCTGAAATACCAAGTGCAAGGCCAAGTGAAGGGCCTCAACTATTGGGCATCTGCCGAACTGGCGTGGCAGCAAGATGGGCAAAACTACGATTCGCGCTTGACAGTCAGCGCATTTTTGCTTGGCTCGCGCACCCAAGTCAGCAAAGGTACTTTGGGGCCTGAGGGCCTCATGCCCACTCGCTTTGGCGACAAAGGCCGCAGTGAACTAGCCGCACACTTTCAGCGTGACAAGGGCATCATCAGCTTCAGCGCCAACTCGCCCGATGCGCCGCTGCTCAAAGGTGCGCAAGACCGCTTGAGCGTGGTGATTCAAATCAGCAGCCTGTTTGCTGGCGACCCCACGCGTTTCCCGCTGGGCACGATGTTGTCGTTCCAAACCGTGTCGCAGCGCGAGGCGGAGGTCTGGCACTTCTTGGTGGAAAAAGAAGAATTGCTGCAACTGCCCTTTGGCGAAATCAACGCCATCAAGCTCAACCGCAAACCCCGTCGCGAGTTTGACCAACACATTGAGCTGTGGTTTGCCCCCACTTTGGGCTATTTGCCCGTGCGTTTGCGCATCACCAACGCCAATGGCGACGTGGTGGACCAACTTTTAAGCAAAGCCGAAAAGCCCAGCCCTTGAATTTGGGCTTTTGAATCCGATATGCTTAGATGCAATTCGTTTTCCGCCGAAAGATCCCCATGGACATGCTCTACAACTCCGACACGTATTCGGTCATGCACCTGCAGGTGGATGATGCGACTGTGCCTGTCCGCCCCGACGTGCCTGCCTTGGCCCGCCACGGCTTTGAGATCGTGGACAAGCGCTCAGGCAAAGAGATTTACCTTGAAGGCTCATGGGCCGAGCAATTCCAAGCCCATTTGCGCGCTTGGCAAGAAAACGCACCCAGCCAAGAAGAGGTGGAAGACACCTTGGCTGGCTACGCCGAGCTGGCCCAAAACCCGGTTGTGGTGCACTGAACCAGCCGCACACAAGACACCTAGGGCGCTTCGGCGCCCTTTTTCATGCCCAGTCCTACCTACAATTGCGCACATGACTGCATACATCCTTAATTTGTCTTGCCCTGATCGCCAGGGCATCGTGCACGCCGTGTCTGGCTTTTTGCTGGAGCGCAAAGGCAACATCGAAGAAGCCGCCCAGTACAACGACCCCGCCACGGGCTTGTTCTTCATGCGCGTGCAATTCGCCTGCGATGCCGTGGGCCAAGACGACTTGCGTGCACAGCTCGCCACCTTTGCCGACACCTTCGGCATGAAGTGGACGCTGCACGACACCACCCAACCCATGCGCACGGTGTTGATGGTCAGCAAAGAAGGCCACTGCCTGAACGACTTGTTGTTCCGCGTCAAAAGCGGCCTGCTGCCTTTGGACATTCGCGCCATCATCAGCAACCACCGCGAGTTTTATCAACTGGCGGCCAGCTACAACGTGCCGTTCCACCACATTCCCGTCACCGCCGCGACCAAGGCACAAGCTGAAGCTAAAGCCTACGAAGTGATTGAAGCCGAAGGCGCAGAGCTGGTGGTGCTGGCCCGCTACATGCAAATTTTGAGCGACGACTTGTGCAAGAAATTGTCTGGCCGCGCCATCAACATTCACCACAGCTTCTTGCCCAGCTTCAAGGGCGCCAAGCCCTATTACCAAGCGCATGACCGTGGCGTGAAACTGATTGGCGCTACCGCCCACTACGTGACTGCCGATTTGGACGAAGGCCCCATCATTGAGCAAGACGTGGCCCGCGTGGACCACAGCAAAACCGTGGAAGACTTCACCGCCCAAGGCCGTGACACCGAAAGCCAAGTGTTGGCCCGCGCTGTCAAATGGCACAGCGAACACCGCGTGCTGTTGAACGGCCACAAGACCGTCATCTTCAAATAAAGCGACATG
>ERZ1034361.713-NODE-713-length-20010-cov-3.126674_pt1 | contig 20010 bp, 16 predicted proteins | sample MGYA00520617_ERZ1034361 | MGnify/ENA primary metagenome ERZ1034361 (study PRJEB33736, sample SAMEA104284507) | Azolla filiculoides | biome: Urban; feature: Water surface; material: Ditch water | place: Netherlands | collected 2015-10-28 | depth 0-0.1 m ...
CAAGTTTAACAATTTTCCAATAACCGTCTTTACGTCCTCCTACTCGTTCTAATAGACCTTTTGCCTTCAATGTATTAATGTTATTATCAATGGCGGTTGTGCTAATACCAATGTGTTTTGCCATTTCCTCTTTTGTTACATTTGGATGTGTTTCAATTAATTCCAAAAGCTTCATCTGATTCGATGTGAGGTCTTTTACCAACCCTTTTACCAACTCTTTTACCAACTCTTTTACCAACCCAGTATGGGAAGCATCACTGATAATTTGACCATCTTCGTTACTTGCAAAAACAGTCACTTCGATACCGCCATTTTTCTCAATAATAGAAGGTTCGGGCAAGCCGAATTCAGCACACGTATTGAGGATTTTAAGTGTGCCACGACCCCAGGCATCAATGTAACCAGCTAAAAAACAAGCATTGGCAATAATGGGATTTCTGGGGCGAGAGTTGTGGTCTTTTTTAAGGTCTTCAATGGATAAACCGTTGGGTAAATTTCCTTCGTTCCAAAGCGTGAGCTTGTTGTCATAAACACGCAGTTGAATCATTGACCCCATATACATTCGATGTACTAATGCGTTCAACAACATTTCTCGAATTGCCGCCACAGGATATTCCCCTTTTTCTATCCGTAGCATTCCTTCAAAATCTATTGATTTGGTGAAAAACTTGTAGTTTAATTGATTGGGAACATTTTTCAGTAATTGAAATAAATTCCCTTCTTCTGTTTCCTGAAATTTTAAATCTGCATCATCACTACCAAAACGACCGATTTTTATCATTACATTTGGATAAAAACGATTTGGGTCTTTGCCAAAAAGAATGATTGCTGCCCGTTTGATTTCTCCATTTTCTAATAGTCTTAATTTTTCAAACAATTCTTCGATGGATAAATCTGAAACATCGGGCATTCTGCCACTTTTTTGAGCATCTTTTATAAAAGCCTTTACACTTTCGGAATCAATATCGTTAAAATTTGCAACAGCTTCAGGAACATTGTCCCAAGTTTTTCCCAATTTTTTCAATAAAAATTCATTCAAAGCATTTCCTGTCAATTCCTTTTCAGCATCTAAAACTTTAGCTTTTAAAACATCTAGGTGACTATTTACTGTTCTTGCTTCTTCCGAAGTTCCTTTCATTTTAGCTCCCTCAACTGACCATTTAAGTGGATCAATGTATTTACCTGTACTTTTGTCAATTCGTTTCCCATTAACAGTGATTCTTTGAAAAATGGGAACTAACCCTTTTGGATTTACTTTGGCTCTCTTTAAGTAAAAGAGAATTGAGATTTTTGTTTTCATTTTGTGGTAACCTTTTTGATAGTATAATTTAATTAAAATATCAAAGTAAAACAAGATGTTCATTTCCTGAACTGCCTTATTTTACTAGGGTTTCCATACTATTCGGGGCACAAATATCAACTTAAATAATGTGCCCCGAATTGTACCCCTAAGGGTTGCGAATTAATGAATGTTCTGAAGGAGTATTTAAAAAAAAACCCTAAAAACATACGTGTTTAGGGGTTTTGAAGTGTTTTGAATGAGATTCAGCAGAGAGGAAGGGATTCGAACCCTCGATATGTTGCCATATACACGCTTTCCAAGCGTGCGCCTTCAGCCACTCGGCCACCTCTCTATTTTGGTTTGCAAATAACTTAAAAAAAAACGAGTTAGAAAAGTAAAATCCAATTATTATCCTATTTCTCCACGCAAAGGAGTTTCAAATACTGTTTTGAAGTCGTTTTGAACAATAGTATGCCCTAACAAATACATCAATTTTGTAATTGCTGCTTCGGTCGTAATATCTTTTCCTGAAATCACTCCTATTTTTTTCATTGCCGAACTCGTTTCATATTGTCCCATGTTCACACTTCCTGCGGAACATTGTGTCACATTTACGACTTGAATTCCGTTTTGAATTGCCTGGGTCAAAAGACGAATAAACCAGTCCTCAGTAGGTGCATTTCCTGCTCCGTAAGTTTCTAAAACTATTCCTTTTAGTTTAGAAATATTAAATATAGCTGCCAAAACTGTTTCGCTCATTCCAGGAAACATTTTAACAATAACAACATTGGTATCTAAGGTTTTATGTACTTTGAGTTTCAACTCCTTTTTTAAAGGCAGGAATAACTCTTTGTTCATTTTTAAATGTACGCCGGACTCAATTAAATGTGGATAATTCGGAGAAATAAAAGCGTTAAAATGCTCTGCATTTGTCTTTGTAGTTCTATTGCCTCTATACAATTTATATTCAAAATAAAGACAAACTTCACTGATAACCGGATTCCCGTTTTCACGCAAAGAAGCAATTTGAATCGCAGTGATCAAATTTTCTTTGGCATCAGTCCGCAAATCACCAATAGGCAATTGAGACCCTGTAAATATTACAGGTTTCGATAAATTTTCGAGCATAAAACTCAATGCCGATGCTGAATAAGACATGGTATCCGAACCATGAAGCACCACAAATCCATCATAAGAACTATAATTATCCTCGATAATAGTCGCAATATCCGCCCATTTTTCGGGATTCATGTTCGATGAATCGATTGGCTTTTCAAAAGAAATCGTTTCAATTTCGCAATCCAACAGTTTTAACTCCGGAATTCTTTGCAATAATTTACTAAAATTGAAAGCTTTAAGCGCTCCGGTTTCAAAATCTTTTTTCATACCAATGGTTCCACCGGTATAAATCAGAAGAATTTTTGCCTTAGATGGCATGAGTATATTTTAATTTATTCACAACAGGATTGGCATACATCGCCAAAAATCCTTCTAAAGCAATTGGATTGTCGTGATCAATTCGCATCTCTAATCTGCGTTCGAAAAGTGATTTTTCGTTTTCAGTATATAAATGAGAATAAGTATTGGTCTTGTTTACAATATCGTAAGCAATATAATTCGTTGGCCAAAGCTTGTAATTAGTCAATATTGCATCATCGATAACTTGTGCCAAAGCTTGTATTTGCTTATTTCCATTGTCATTTTCTGCTACAATCGTATCAATTTCCGAATCTAAAACTTTACCTACATGAATGTGAATTCGTTTCTTTTGTCCCATCACTCCACTTAGAATAGTCATGAAATCTTCATTTTTTTCTTTGATGTAAATTTCATTATTGGCTTCAGCCATCAATTGAGGCATTTTCAAAACATCCGTCGGATCATATTCGTATGAAATGGAAACAGGTACAATTTTAATTTTCTTAAAATAATTCATCAGATTGTTTTCATCCGATGCCATTCCAAGCATTTTTAATACTCCGGGATTCGTCGCGTCATTCCCGTCTTTGGTTCTTCCTTCCCGTTGTGCGATCCAAACAGAGCGGTTTTCGTGCAACAATAACTGCCCAATATACTCTGATAATAATTTAGAACTTTGCAACATCTCCCTTGGCGTCAAGCCTCTTAATACCAAAAAGTTTCGGTTTAATTTTGCCAATATGCTCAAAAAAGTTTTTTTGACTAAATTATCACCAATCGCCGAAGCTGTCATTACAAATCCATGCTCAAACAAAGCTGCATTTAATAATGTTGTATCCAAAAGAATATCTCTGTGATTCGAAATAAACAAATATGAGGTATTTTTTTCTAAATGTTCAAAGCCGGAAGTCGTCAACCCTTCAGAACTTTTTTCAAGTATTTTTTGAACGGATTGGTAAATAAAATTACATTGAAAATCACGGATAGAGTGCGTTTTTTTGAGTTGTTCTTTCCAAACCCCATCTTCAACCTCAGGGAAAGAAAAATTCATCAATGCCTTCATCATAGGATGATGGATCACGTTTTGAAGTGCCTCGTTTACTTCTGAATCGTAAAATGGACGAATAGCGTCAAATTTCTGCATTTTGATTTTCAATTTTAGTAACGACAAAAGAACAAAAAAAATATTAAAATACCGTAAATTCTACTTTAAATCCCGAATATATCTTTCGAATTTTCGGTTGTTATTGCTGCAATTTCGTTTTCGGAAACACTATAAATTTGTGACAGCTTGGCAACAACATTTACTAAATAACTGCTTTCATTTCTTTTGCCTCTAAAAGGAATTGGCGCTAAATATGGCGAATCGGTTTCCAGAACAATATGTTTCAAATTGATTTGGCTCAAAAACTGATCAATTTTTCCGTTTTTGAACGTAACAACTCCCCCTATTCCCAGTTTCATGTTATACGAAATTGCTTGTAAAGCCTGCTCATATGTTCCTGAGAAACAATGAAAAATACCAAATAATTCCGGTGATTTTTCTTCTTCTAAAATTTCAAAAATTTCATCAAAAGCTTCCCGGCAATGAATCACAATAGGCAATTTGTAGTGTTTGGCTAATTGTATTTGTCTTTTGAAAACGATTTGTTGTTCTTTTAAATGGGTTTTATCCCAATACAAATCGATTCCAATTTCACCTACCGCATAGAATTTTCTTTTGGCTAATTCCTGTTCTACATGTTGCAATTCTTCGAGATAATTATCCTTCACATACGTTGGATGCAAACCCATCATTAAGAATACATTTTCGGGATGATTGCGTTCTAAATCATACATAGATGCTGTACAACTGGAATCGATCGCCGGAATAAAAAACCGCGAAACACCGGCATCAATTGCACGTTGAATCATTTCGTTTCGGTCCTGATCAAATTCTTCTGAATATAAATGCGTGTGGGTATCTGTGATTATTTTTTTTGTTTCCAAGTCTAAAGTTTAAGCGTACAAATTTACTGGAATAAAACTTGTCAAAAAAATGGTTTCATAAAGTTTAATATACCCGAAATCCTTCGACTATCTTTGTAAAAAATAGTGTAAATCTTTGCCAAATTAAACATGAAAGACCTTCAAGATATTCTTAAAAAAGAAAAATACAAGAAAATAAAATTTAAGATTACCAAAACGCAACATCTTTTGATAAAAGCAAAAATCAACGGTATTACAGGAAATTTTATTTTAGATACCGGAGCTTCCAGCAGTTGTGTGGGTTTTGAAAGTGTTGATTTCTTTTTATTGGAAGCTAAAAAATCTAAAACTAAAGCTTCGGGTGCTGGCGCCAATGGGATGTTTACCCAAATTGCTTTCAAAAATCAATTGCAACTGGGCTCTTGGAAAGATTCTGATTTTGAGCTCGTTATTTTCGACTTATCACATGTAAATGAAGCATTGACACAACATAAAGCAAAACCGGTTCACGGAATAATAGGCGCTGATATCTTGATGAAAGGGAAAGCCATTGTAGATTATTACAACCACTATTTGTATTTACTGAAATAAACCCTTTTGGCAACAGCCTATAAAAAAAGAGCTTCGAAATATCCGAAGCTCTTTTTACACTACACTAACTTAAACAAATTTAATCCTTAATAATTTTAGAAGTCGTCACATTTCCGTCAACATTTGTTCTAACGATATACACTCCTTTTTGAAGTCCTCCTGTTTGTAACGTTGTAGAATTGCTTTTTGGATTTCTTACTAAAACTTCCTGACCTAAAAGATTATAAACTGCTACTTTTTCAATAGTGCTGTTAGCATCAATTGTCAATGTACTTTTAACTGGATTTGGATACATCTTCACAGAAGCAGTTTCGAATTTAGCAACTGATAAAGTATTCGTTTGTATAACATCATCAAACAAATACGTTGAATTTGCTGACCCATCACCTGCTGTTCCTAAATCGAATATGAAAACGATTTGATTATTCAAATTATTAACTCCACCTACGGATGTATAATCAAACGTTAATTCTTGCCATGTATTTGCTGTTGCTATTGGAGCTGATTCTAATTCAAAAGGAGCACCGGCACCTTCAAATTTCAACAATAATTTTTTACCAGCAACAGGAGACCAAACTTTCACTTTAAATATTTTATTTACAGAAAAATCAATTGGAGATGCCATTATGATTTTACTACCAGCCCATCCTGCTCCTGCTCCTTTTACCATTTGTGCAACAGTGGCACTAGTATTGGCTCCACTACTTTGAGGATTGGCAATTTTTGTAACTGCACCACCATCAAAATCAATAAAACTATAATTAACCGTAGACGATTCGAAAGTTAAAGGTAAAGTTATAGGATCCGAAACAGGTCCGCTTGCCGCAGATTGTGTTATATCATCTATTAAATACGTTGAATTTGCAGAACCATCTCCTACCGTTCCAAGATCAAAAATCAAAACAATTTTATTATTCAAATTATTAACCGATAAACCTGTAAAGTCAAAAGTCAATTCTTCCCATGTATTTGCAGCGGTAATAGCCGATGACAATTTTTCGAAAGCTGCACCTGCTCCTTCAAACTTCAACAGCAGTTTTTTACCTGCCACTGGAGACCATACTTTTACTTTGAATATTTTTTTAGTAGAGAAATCAATTGCAGAAGGCATCGTAATATAACTTCCTGCCCAAGCAGCTCCAGCTCCTTTAACCATTTGCGCAACAGTTGCACTAGTATTGATTCCGGAACTTTGTGGATTTACAATTTTTGTAGCTGCACCACCGTCAAAATCAGTGAATGCATAGGTAATCGTTGAAGATTCAAAATCTATAGGAAGTGCCAAACCAACAGTTTCTACTGGCGCAGCTCCAAATTTCACATCATCAAAATAGTATGTTTTCTCTCCTGCTGTAGCTCCTGTAACTCCAAAATTGAAGAAAATAGAAGCTTTATCATAATTTTTGGAAGAATCAAAAGCAGCGGTTCCAGACGCAGGATTCGCAAAATTAAATTCCAATGTTTGCCATCCGCTTGCGGTTGTTACCGTAGCTTCTGTTTCGCAAGTGATACCATTGTTAGCGTGATCTTCCACTTTTAAACGCACTTGAATTCCAGCATTTGGAGACCAAACACGAACATTCATTTTTGTATCTGTTAGCGTAAATGGGATTTTTGTTAAAAAACCTAATTCAGCAGCAGCTGTAACAGTTGTCCCAGCCCATAACTCAGCCGTAGCTGATTTAATTACTTTTACCACTTTATTAGAAGACAAAGTTGGATCTACAACTACACTTGAAGCTTCTGCTCCTCCAAATCCTATTAAACCATAATCTACTGTTGTTTCGTCAAAAGTGACAGGTAAATTCATTTGAGTCAATTCAACTGGTGTAGATGTAAAAGCGCCGAATTTCACATCATCAAAATAATATGTTTTCTCTCCTGCTGTCGCACCTGTAACTCCAAAATTGAAAAAAATGGAAGCTTTGTCATAATTTTTTGTAACATCTAAAGCGGCTGAACCAGCAACTTGATTCGCAAAATTAAATTCTAAAGTCTGCCATCCACTTGCAGTTGTTACCGTAGCTTCTGATTCACATGTAATTCCATTATTAGCATGATCTTCCACTTTTAAACGCACTTGAATTCCAGCATTTGGAGACCAAACACGAACATTCATTTTTGTATCGGCTACCGTAAAAGGAATTGGACTACTAAAACCTAATTGAGCAGCTGCAGTAACTGTAGTGCCTGCCCAAGTTTCAGCGCCTGCAGACTTAACAACTTTTACCACTTTATTTGAAGATAAAGTTGGATCTACAACTACACTTGAATCATCTGCACCTCCAAATCCTATCAAACCGTATTCAACTGTTTCATCATCAAAAGTAACCGGAAGACTCATTTGAGTTAATGGAGTTGAACCACTTGTACTAGGACCAACTACTACATTACCTAAAGCAACTTCATTAGCTGGATTTCCATTTAATCCTTTGATTGTGAATCCGTATTGAACAATTAATCCTGCAGGAATTGCAGTAGTTGTTGTAACTGTAAAAGCTTGACCACTCACTAAAGGCACCGAAACATTAACATCTGCACTGTATCCTGTAGCAGGATTTAATCCCTTGATAAAAGCTACAGCCGTATATCCTGAAGCCAAAGTATTACTCACAACATTTCCCGAAAAAGTAAGTACTTGTCCTGCTAAAGCAGCATTTTCAACAAATGTGTTCCCTTCAAATATTTTGTTACCAATAGAGCCGTTTCGCCAATAAGCAATATCGGTAGGAGTTACTGCATTTGCATAGGTATTAAAATTAGGATAAAGGGTTACTGAATTTGTACCGATATTGACTACCGACTTAACATCAGCGAGTCCCCATCCGCTACCAAACTCGTAGGATGTTCCGTCTAAGCCAAACACATTGGCATATCCAATCCAAGCAGAACTTCCGCTAACGGTTACTGTGTTTTGTGATATGGCATTAAAAGTATTTCCAATCAAGGAAAATACAACTAATGCAATAAAAGTAATTTTCTTCATAATAATTGAGTTTTTAGTTAGAACCCAAATCTATGAATGTATTTAATTCGTTAATTAAATAAGAAGTATGTAAAAACTATACGAAGTTATCAAAAATTAAAAATATTAAAAACCATACTAAAACACTGACTTTACGAAATTTAATAGGCTTTTTTAGACTATTCAATTACAATAAACCGGTATGACTATTAAAAAATGTTGTGGTGATGTATAGGTATCATCATTAGTACAGCATATATAAAGTGTATAAAATTTTATTTTTTAAGAAATAAAAATGTAAAATGTAAAAATATTGACAAATAATTAAACATTTACCACTTTTACAAAGCAACAACTAATAATTATAGTAAACGTTAAATATCCAATTCAATATCACAGAAAGTAAATTCTCTGTATTACGAACTATAAAACCATTAATCCCATTGGTCCAGAAACCACAAATGAAATATCTACATCAAACCTCACAAACTTATCGTAATCCATGTTCTTAATGAAAGACAAAAGAATATTGATTATTTTAATCAATGTTTGTATTTGAAGCACCATACTTTTTTAACGAAAAATAAGCAACAATACCACTAATCATCATCAACAAACCTCCGAGAATAAATGGCATTCCAGCAAATTCAAATGGCGAACCTTTATGCGTAAAATAATAGAAAAGACTCGACATTACTGGTGGTCCAATAATAGTTGCGGCACTCGTTAAACTCGCTATTGTTCCTTGAATTTCCCCTTGTTCTGATGGCAAAACATGATTTGAAATTATAGCTCTCAATGCTGGACCAGCGATTCCTGCAAGACAATACGGAATCAAAAAGAGAAACATCATCCAACTTTCTGAAGCAAAAGCAAACAAAAACATTCCAATAGTGTATAATACCATTCCAATATAAATACTTTTTTCATTTCCTAGTTTTCGACTAGTCCATCGTATCAATCCTCCCTGAACCAGACTTACTAAAATCCCCACAACGCCCAACGAAATTCCGACCATTTTTTCGTCCCAGCTAAATTTGTACATTGTAAAATAACTCCAGTTACTTTCTACCGCATGTCCCGCAACATAAATTAAAAACAGAGCAAACAATAATCCATATAATGAGGGGTATTTCTTTAAATTAAAAAAAACACCAATTGGGTTAGCTCTTTTTAAATTAACGGGTCTTCTATTTTCTTTTGATAATGACTCGGGCAAAATAAAATAACCGTACAAGAAATTCAGCAAGCACAAAACTGCCGCAGCATAAAACGGAATTCTAGATCCGTAATGCCCCAAAACACCTCCTATTACGGGTCCAATTATAAATCCTAGCCCAAAAGCCACACCAATCATTCCGAAGTTTTTGGCTCTATTCTCTGGCGTACTCACATCAGCTATATATGCTGAAGCGGTTGAAATACTCGCACCAGTTAATCCTGCAATTACTCTTCCTATAAATAACCATGTAATCGTTGGGGCAAATGCCAACAATATATAATCCAATGAAAAGGCAAAAAGCGAAATTAATATTATGGGTCTTCGCCCAAATTTATCGCTCAAATTACCAATTAAAGGTGCAAACATAAATTGAGTTATTGCATAAGCAAATGTTAACCAACCTCCATATTTTGCTGCATCACTAACATCGCCATGAATTAATTCTTTAATCAATTTTGGAATAACCGGAATAATAATTCCCCAACCAGTTATATCAATTAACATTGTGATGAAGATAAAGCCAATAGCAGCTTGCTTTTTATTTGACGCCATAAATAGTATTGGTTAGAAAGACAAATAAACAAAAAATCCGTTTAGAAAAAGCTCTAAACGGATTTGCTATTTATGTGTTTATTGAATTACAATTCAAATGCTTTTTTAGGATTGTTATCACATAATAATGCAACTGGATTCTCTAAAGCTTCTTTTACGGCCACTAAGAAACCAACAGACTCACGACCATCAATAATTCTGTGGTCATAAGAAAGTGCCACATACATCATTGGGTGAATTTCTACTTTACCGTTAACTGCGATAGGGCGCTCAATAATGTTGTGCATTCCAAGAATTCCTGATTGTGGAGGATTGATAATTGGCGTACTCAACATACTTCCAAAAACACCACCGTTAGTAATGGTAAATGTTCCTCCGGTCATATCATCAACTGTGATTTGCCCGTCACGTGCTTTGATAGCTAAACGTTTAATATCCGCTTCAATTCCGCGGAAAGTCAAGTTTTCAGCATTGCGAACTACAGGAACCATAAGTCCTTTTGGTCCAGAAACTGCAATTGAAATATCGCAGAAATCGTACCCTATTTTATAATCACCGTCCATCATAGAATTTACATCCGGATACAATTGCAACGCTCTTGTAACTGCTTTTGTAAAGAATGACATGTATCCCAAACCAATTCCACCATGCTTTGCTTTGAATGCATCTTTGTACTCATTACGCAAAGTATTGATTGGCGTCATGTTTACTTCATTGAAAGTTGTTAACATAGCGGTATCATTTTTCGCTGCAACTAATCTTTCTGCTACTTTACGACGCAACATTGATAATTTAGTGCGTTCAGAACCACGAGATCCTCCAGTTGGAGTTCCCATTGACGGCACTGCATTTACAGCATCATCTTTAGTGATTCTTCCATCTTTTCCAGTTCCCTGAATTGATGCTGGAGCGATATTTTTTTCGTCTAATATTTTTCGGGCAGCTGGCGAAGGAGTTCCGGAAGCATATGATGTTGCTACTGGAGCAGCTTTTGGAGCCTCAACTTTAACCTCTGCTTTTGGAGCTTCTACTATTGGAGCAGCTTCAACGGCTGGAGCTGAACCTGATGGTTTTGCAGCACTGGTATCAATTAAACAAACAACAGCACCTACAGCAACTGCGTCACCTTCTTCTGCTTTTAATGTGATAATTCCACTAGCTTCTGCCGGAAGTTCTAATGTTGCTTTATCCGAATCAACTTCAGCAATAGCTTGGTCTTTTTCTACATAATCGCCCTCTTTTACTAACCAAGTTGCAATTTCAACTTCTTTTATAGATTCCCCTGGTGATGGGACTTTCATTTCTAAAATCATCTTCTATTCTTTTAAATTATGAATTTTAATTTATTATACCCTTTGATTTACTGTAAAAACAAATTCCTTATTTACCTTCCGAATCTGAACTGTAATTACCATTTGCCCGCATTAAAGTAAAGACATCGCCTTTAGTTTTTCGTTTGGTGTATTTTTCTATAGAGCGTTTTACCAAATCCTCTAAATCTTTTTTGGATTCGTCTAATTCCTCAGTAGTAATTGTATATTCTTTTGACTTTGAAATGGACTCTAATATACTTTCTTTTTTCTTTTCGTACTTTTTGATGTTCTTATAATTATTCTGATTATTATCAAAAGGCACTAATTTAACTGCCGCTTTAATGGCTCCCATTTGAGGTTCAGAATCAATAATATAAACTTTTCCAGCTTCAAGTTCCGCTTCAAGATAATCTGAATTTTCAGATTTTGACCAAAACAAATGTTTACCAGGCTCACATTCATATACTAAGTACTTACCGTAATTGAATTTTCCTAAATATTGTTCTCCATCAAAATATTTAAAATTGATTAAAAAACCAACCGAAGATGATCTTACAAAATAAACTAATGATTTTCCTTCACTAGGCTTCTTAAGATCTTGCGAATACATTGCTGTTGCAAATAAAACTACGACTATTAAAAGTACTTTTTTCATATAAATCTATCTAAATAAATTTTTATCAAAAACCATTCTGATAGCATCTGCCTGACGACGTTTTGCACGAGTATAACTTCCTGCTGCCGGTGCGGAATATGCTTTTAACGAAGCTAATCTCCATTTTACCAAATCAAAATTCATCAACATATAGCTATAAGCTCCCATGTTTTTTGGTTCTTCTTGCGCCCAAACATAATCATCAGCGTTTGGATATTTAGCGATAATCGCTTTTAATTGTTCTACCGGTAATGGGAATAATTGTTCGATTCTAACAACTGCCACATCTTTACGACCGTTATTTTCTCTTTCGGCAGTGATGTCATAATAGAATTTTCCGGTACAGAAAACTAATGTTTTCACCTCGGCTTTATTCACTGTTTCATCATCGAATGTTTCCTGAAAACTACCTGTTGCAAATTCTTCAACAGAAGAAACTACTCTTGGATCACGCAATAAACTCTTTGGTGTAAACACAACAAGTGGTTTACGGAAAGTAGTTTTCATTTGTCTTCTCAACAAGTGAAAAAAGTTGGCCGGCGTTGTACAATCTGCAACATACATATTATGTCTGGCGCAAAGTTGTAAATAACGTTCCATTCTTGCCGAAGAGTGTTCCGCTCCCTGCCCTTCATATCCGTGAGGTAGTAATAAAACGATACCGTTTTGATTATTCCATTTGTCTTCTCCACAAGAAATATATTGGTCAATCATAATTTGGGCTCCATTACTGAAATCTCCAAACTGTGCTTCCCAAATCGTTAGTGTTTTTGGATTCGCCAAAGCATATCCATAATCAAAACCTAAAACACCATATTCTGATAAAAGCGAATTGAAAATATTGAATTTTCCGTTTTTCCCTTCTAAATTATTCAACAAAGTAACTTCTTCTTCTGAATCTTCCACCTTAACAACCGCATGACGGTGTGAAAAAGTTCCACGCTCCACATCCTGTCCAGATATACGCACATCGTATCCTTCGGTTAAAAGTGAACCATATGCCAAATGTTCGGCCATAGCCCAATCCAACTTATTGGTTTCGAAAAACATTGTTTTTCTGTCGTTGATTAGTTTCTGAATTTTACTGATAAATTTTTTGTCTTCCGGTAAATTACAAATCACATTTGCAATTGCCGTAAGTCCATCTTTAGAAAAAGTAGTATCCACTTTTTGCAGCATTTGCGTATCGGTAACTTGTTCAAATCCGTTCCATTCATTTTTCATAAACGGAGTAATTATCGTCAAATCTTTTTTACGTGATGCTTGAAGATTGTCATCTAAATCTTGTTTGTAGGCTGTTTCTAAATCCTTAACAAAAGTATCTCCAATTACTCCTTCTGCCAATAATTTAGCAGCATAAATATCTCTTGGATTTTGATGTTTTGCAATGATTTTATATAAAACAGGCTGGGTAAAACGAGGTTCATCACCTTCGTTATGTCCATATTTTCTATATCCTAATAAATCTATAAATACATCACATCCAAATTGCATTCTGAAATCTAATGCAAATGACATGGCGTGAACAACTGCTTCTGCATCATCCGCATTTACGTGTAAAACGGGCGATAAGGTTACTTTGGCAACATCCGTACAATACTTAGAAGAACGAGCGTCTAAATAATTTGTGGTAAAACCAACTTGGTTGTTGATTACGATATGAATCGTACCACCGGTTCTGTAGCCGTCAAGTTGCGCCATTTGTACAATTTCATAAAGAATACCCTGACCTGCAATTGCAGCATCACCGTGTACAGCAATTGGTAATACTTTAGAGAAATCATCCGGAAAATATTTATCTTGTTTTGCTCTGGTAATCCCTTCAATTACAGCTCCCACTGTTTCAAGATGAGAAGGATTTGGCGCTAAATTGATATTAATGCTTTTTCCAGTGCTTGTTTTTTTATCGGCAGTAAGCCCTAAATGGTATTTTACATCACCATCAAAATATTCCTGATCGTAATCTTTACCATCAAATTCTCCGAAAATATCTTGTGTAGATTTACCAAATATATTGGCCAAAACATTCAAACGTCCACGGTGAGCCATCCCCATCACAAACTGTTCTACTCCTTTTTCTGCAGCTTTTTCAATTAAAGCGTCAAGAGCAGGAATAATAGATTCTCCACCTTCAAGTGAAAAACGTTTTTGACCTACATATTTTGTATGCAAGAAATTCTCGAAAGAAACGGCTTGATTTAATTTATTTAAAATAGCTTTCTTTTCGTCAACCGAAAAATTAGGCTGATTGTCATTGATACCCAATTTATTTTGAATCCAATCAATCACTTCAGGTTTACGAATATACATATACTCCACCCCGATGTGTTGGCAATAAATAGTTTCTAAGTGAGTGATAATCTTTTGTAGCGAACAAGGCTCAATTTTAATCACTTTTGCAGCATCAAAAACCGTGTTTAAATCGGATTTCGAAAGTCCAAAATTTTCAATATCTAAAGTTGGAGTCGAACTTCTTCGTTCTCTAACCGGATTGGTTTTAGTAAACAAATGCCCACGAGATCTGTAGCCATCAATTAATTTCAAAACATTAAATTCTTTTTGAAGTTTTTCTGACACAAGAGTGCTTTCAACATTTCCAGACGCTACATTTGCAATGTAGGTAACTGGATTTTCGTCATTATAAGTTGCCATTCCAAAGTCAAAACCTTGAAAAAAACTTCTCCAGCTTGGCTCAACGCTGTCTGGATTTTCTAAATATTGATCGTATAATTGTGCAAAAAATTCGGTGTGTGCTGCGTTTAAAAATGAAAACCTATCCATAATAGTTGTGAATGTACTTTTTTTGTTAAATCGATGGACAAAAGTACAATAAAGGAATATATTTAATTCAGTTTTTTACTTACTTTTACGTTAATATTTGTTAAATTAATCCCATAATCATGAAAAAAAATCATTTTTTAGTCGTTTCGAAACCTTTTTTAATTTTCGCAAGCTTATTTTTTTTCACATCATTATGGGCACAACAAAATTCTTATCGCTCGACTTCTTCTAATAATTTTTGGGAAAAAGTACAATTTGGAGGTGGTATCGGGTTAAGTTTTGGTTCCGGATATACTGATATTGCGTTATCCCCTAGTGCCATTTATAATTTTAATGAAACCTTTGCTCTTGGCATGAGCCTTCAAGGCGGGTACATTTCTTCAAAAAACTATTACAAATCCTATACGTATGGTGGTAGCTTAATCGGTTTAATAAATCCGATTCCGCAAATTCAACTTTCGGCAGAGTTAGAACAATTACGAATCAACACAAACTACAACTATTTAGGATCTGATAATTTCTGGAATACAGCCTTGTATCTTGGCGGAGGATATCGATCAGGAAATGTGACTATTGGCGCCCGTTATGACGTATTGCACGATGACAACAAAAGTATTTACAGCGAAGCCTTTATGCCGTTTGTGCGGGTATATTTTTAAATTTTATTTGTATTTATTTCTAAACCAAACCTTTTGCCATTCTCTTTTTAGAATCAAAAAAACGACTTGTTCGGCTAAAATTACTAAATCTGAACCGTCCAGTTTTTTTATTTCATCTTCGGAAACATCAATAATGTAAAGTAAATTGAGATATTCAGCAAATTTATATTGAATCAGCCTGTATATTTTTTCATGCAGTTGCAACTTGATTTCATTAGGCAAAAGACTTAAAGGAAGATCAATTCCTTCGTTTGCCAAATTAAAATCCTTATTAATTTGTTCAATTAATTTAAGGTATAAATTTTCCGTTTCGGCTTCAGAAAGCAATAAGTCTGTCGATTTTGGCGTGATAAAATTCATAAATTACAGTATCGTTTTTAATTTTTTATTTTCCCAAACAGCAACTATTTTAGCCAAAAGGACATCACCTCCTGCATAGAAAAACACAGCTCCCATCGGCGGATTTACCGCAGAAATTGTGCCAAATATCTTAGGAACCCATTTCCAACACCCAAAAAAAGTGCCAACTAATTCTATAAAAATAACACATAGTGCAATGAAATAATACAAGTTTTGCCAACGTTATCTTTTTAAAAGTAAAAAAAACAAAACGCCAAAAAGCATCGAAAAAATATCTTTGAAAAATATGCCAACGGACAAAAAAAGTACTATGAAAAACACTGCAAAAAACGTCCTTAATCCTTTTTCATTTTTAATCGCCCAGGAACTTTCAGAAAAAACATAGCCCGAAGCGTAGACAATTGCATGGCCAAAAGGCACATATAACGGAATATCATTCGAGCGATACGCATACATTGCTAACCATTTGCAAAAAATCAATTCTCCGAAATACGAAAGAAAAACCATGATAAACATTAATTTCCTCAGATGCGAATTCGAAGCAAAGAAAAAGAGTGAGAAATAAACTATCGCCAAAAGATTAGTTATTTGTCTGGCATCAAAATAGTGTTTTGTAAAAAAAACAGAATCAATTCCAAGCGCAATAACAGTAAAAATAGTAAAGAACAGCGCATAAAACATCCGCTTTTGCGCAGGCTGATTTTCGCCAGTAAAAAAATAGTTATTTATGGAGTCCCCGAAAGAATCCGGCTTATTAAAGACTGACATGAGATTAGACTTTTCTTCCCATCAAGTTCTCGCCAAAAGACTGTAATTTGTCTTTTTTCTCGTTATCAATATTGATTTTCTGTAAGGTTTCGAACGCTTTCAAAGTATAATCCTGAATAGCTTGCTGTGTGGCTTTTGAAGCTCCGGTTGTATTGAAAATCTCTTTAACTTCTTGTATTTTATTGGTGCTGTCGTCCGGATGATTAGAGAATAAATACAATAATTTTTCTCTTTCTTGCGGCGCGGCAAACTCAACAGCTTTAAGATATAGATAGGTTTTTTTGTTTTCAATAATATCTCCTCCAACTTGTTTTCCAAAAGTTTCAGGATCTCCAAAAGCATCGAAATAATCATCTTGCAACTGAAATGCTAATCCTAAATTCAATCCGAAATCATAAATTAAATTGGCATTTTCACATGATGTTTCTGCTACAATTGCGCCCATTTTCATTGCCGCAGCAACTAGAACAGCAGTTTTATATTCGATCATTTTGAGATATTCCGGAATGGTAACGTCTTTTCGAGTTTCAAAATCTACATCCCATTGTTGTCCTTCACAAACTTCTAATGCTGTTTTACCAAATAATTTTGCCAAATCCCTGAAAACTGTCGGCTCGTATTGCTCAAAATATTGATAAGCCAAAATCAACATCGCATCTCCCGAAAGAATAGCAGTATTGACATTCCATTTTTCATGAACAGTTTCGTTACCTCTTCGCAAAGGCGCTGCATCCATAATATCATCATGAACCAACGAAAAATTATGAAAAACTTCTACCGCCAAAGCAGCCGGCAAAGCCTTTTTATAATCGGCATCAAAAACTTCCGCACTCATTAAAGTCAGAACAGGACGCATTCTTTTGCCTCCAAGGTCTAAAATATAATGTATAGGTTCATACAAGTTCTTAGGTTCCTTGATGGTGTATTGCGATTGTAAATAATCCGAGATAAATTGCTGATACTGGTAAATAGAATGCATAAAATAGGATTCAAATTTGGAAAAGGCCAAATATACGATTCCATTATGAATTATAAGTTTTAAAAATAGCTCTAATTTAAAGTTAGTGTCATGCTAACATGAAATAATTAAAAAAACATTGGAAACTATTTTGGTATTAAAAGTTTCCTGTATATATTTGCACCGAATTAAAAGAGTAAAACGGTCTCTTTTCTTTCAAAAAAGAACCCAGAACCCAAACAAAGCCCTAATTATTATGAAAACTACATGGAAAATTGATTCAAGCCAATCGGATGTTTTGATTAAAATGAGACATTCAATAATCGCCTACTTAGCCGGAACAATTAATAAATTTAAGGGACATGTAGATATTAGGAACAATGAAATCGAAGATGCATCAATAGAATTTTCATTAAATGTAAATAATAAGGAAACAAAACTGGAACACATTGATACGCATTTAAGATTAAATGATTTTTTAGACATCAACGAATATCCAATTATCAGTTTTAAATCAACATCTTTCCAAAAAGTAAATAAGAATATAAATTTTTTAAAAGGAAATCTAACCATCAAAAACATAACAAAAGTAGTAGAACTTGACGCTGAATTCATTGGTTTCAATGCGTATAACGGAGATCGAAAAGCTGCTTTTGAAATAACGGGAGACATCAATCGCAAAGATTTTGGGCTTTCATCTAATTCTTTTACACAATCCGGAGGAATAGCCGGCGGACAAGACATAAAGCTTATTGCGAATTTAGAATTTACCGCTTAAGCATTAAATAAAAAACTTATTTTGATACTAAAACCTTTGCATTTGTAACGAAGTTTATTAAAAATCGAAACACATTAAGGAAAAATAAAATGAAAAATAAAATCATAGCAAAAGCAACCGACCTTTTCTTAAAACTAGGTTTTAAGAGCGTTACCATGGACGACATTGCGTGCGAAATGTGCATTTCTAAAAAAACAATTTACAAGTATTTCTGCAATAAAGAAATACTGATAGCCGAAAGCACCGAAGCGGTACACAAAGCGGTACACCAAAGCATTGACATTATTGTAGCCAGAAATCATAATGCAATTGAAGAAAATTTTGAAATCAAAAAAATGTTCAAAGGAATGTTCAACGCAGGAGATGCTTCTCCCGTCTACCAATTAAAAAAGCATTATCCCGAAATCTATGATACAGTAATGTCAAGAGAAGTTAATGAATGTAATACCGTTTTCAAAAAAAATATTGAGAAAGGAATTCAACAAGAATTGTATCGAAAAGATATTGATATTGACACCTACGTTCACTTTTACTACACCTTAATTTTTAGTATAAATGGCAACACGAGCTCCGAAAAAGAAGCAAACAGACTGGAATTTGAAGCATTAGAATATCATACCAGAGCAATGGCAACACCAAAAGGAGTTGTCGAATTAGAAAAACAAATACAACACTTTAATACCTAAACCTCCATCCATGAGAAAAATAATTTTTATCACTTTTTTGACTTTTGCCATCACAGCAAACGCACAAGAAGTAAAATCGCTAACTTTAAAAGATGCTATAACTTACGCATTGGAGAATAAAGCTGATGCCAAAAAAGCAAAACTTGACGTAGAAAACAGCGAATACCAAATTCAGGAAGTTCGTTCCAGAGCGCTTCCTCAAATTTCTGCCAATGGAAGTTTAAATTACAATCCCATTTTGCAAACTACCGTTATTGACGGTGACAACTTTGGTGCGCCGGGAACTACAATTCAAGCTTCATTTGGACAAAAATGGAGTTCAGGTGCAGGAATTTCTCTTAATCAAGCGTTGTACGACCAATCAGTTTTCATTGGTTTGAAAGCGGCAAAATCTACCAGAGAGTTTTATGTAATCAATGCACAATTAACAGAAGAACAAGTTATTGAAAGAGTTGCAAATGCTTATTATCAAGTATATGTAAGACGTCAAAATCTTACTGTTTTAGACAATAATTTAAAAAATACCAATAAAGTTAAAGACATTATTAAAGGTCAATTTGATAATGGTTTAGCCAAAAAGATTGATTTAGACCGAATTTTAGTAAAAATTTCAAACATTAACACACAGCGTCAACAAGTTATAAACGCAGTTGCGCTTCAAGAAAATTCTTTGAAATTTTATATGGGATTACCAATTGAAACTCAAATTTCAATTCCTGAAACTGAATTTGCGGTAACGCCTCAAGCACTTTCTGAAAATCCTGATGCCACTTCAAGAACTGAATATTTATTATTAAAAAAGCAGGAACAATTATTAGAATTTCAAAAAAAATCAATTGAAGCAGAATATTACCCAACATTATCATTAACCGGAAGTTACAATTACATTGGTCAAGGTCCGGAAATGCCTTGGTTTAAAAAACCGGAAACAGGCGTTTATTGGTCCGATTATGCTGCTATTGGTCTGAATTTGAAAGTGCCGATTTTCTCAGGATTTGGAACTCGTGCTAAAGTAAGACAAGCCGATAATTCATTGAAATCTGTTAAAGTTGA
>ERZ1034361.716-NODE-716-length-19968-cov-7.444322_pt1 | contig 19968 bp, 16 predicted proteins | sample MGYA00520617_ERZ1034361 | MGnify/ENA primary metagenome ERZ1034361 (study PRJEB33736, sample SAMEA104284507) | Azolla filiculoides | biome: Urban; feature: Water surface; material: Ditch water | place: Netherlands | collected 2015-10-28 | depth 0-0.1 m ...
CCTCAATGAGTTGGCTCTGCTTCTCATTGAACACGTCAGCCTCTGACCCGCTCTTCTTCGCATCGCGAAGGTCGAGTGCTATTTCCGCAATCATGGTCTCGACGCGATCAGTGAGAAGTTCGTGCTGAACTTCAGGATCGCGCAGTTCATTGACGGCACGTGCTGTTGAACCACGGTCGTGAACGTTTTGTCCGAGTCGACGAAGGCCCGAACCCGTCACAGCACGCTCAGTTACCTGCTCCATGACGAGGCGAGCAAGGGTGCCGGTGTCGGCATCCTTGAACTTGCGGCTGTAGTCAGTCAGCAAACGCTTGGCTACCAGCTGGAGAAGAACATTGTTGTCACCTTCGAAGGTGACATAGATGTCCAGGTCTGCACGCAGTGCAGTCAGTCTGTTCTCCGCCAAGAAACCCTGGCCCCCACATGCTTCACGTGCTTCCTGCAGAGTGTTGAGGGCATGCCAGGTGGAGAGAGGCTTCAAAGCTGCAGCGAGGGTTTCGAGGTCCTGACGGTTCTCGTCAGTGTCATCTGCCCCGCTGAACACGGAATCAAACTTCTCCAGAAGAACTTCCTGCGAGAAGGCCTGTGCATAGGTCGTGGCAATGAGGGGAATTAGACGACGTTGGTGGCGTTGGTAGTCCATCAACACCGTCTCGCCCTGACCTGCCTGGCCAAACTGACGTCGTTCGTTGCCATAGGTCACGGCAATTTGCAGAGCGAGCTTGGAGGCATTGACTGCAGCTCCGTCGAGAGAAACGCGTCCCTGCACTAGCGTGCCAAGCATGGTGAAGAAACGACGACCTGGACTGGCAATCGGTGAGGTATAGGTTCCGTCTTCAGCAACATCGCCGTAGCGGTTGAGCAGATTGGTTCGTGGAACACGAACGTTGGTGAAATGAAGACGGCCGTTATCAATGCCGTTCAAGCCTCCCTTGAGACCGTCATCTTCACCACCGATCCCGGGGAAGAAGTTTCCGTCGTGATCGCGAAGAGGAACATAGATTGCGTGAACACCGTGGTTCACACCCTTCGTAATCAGCTGTGCAAAGACAACAGCTGCTTTGCCGTGAAGAGCAGCGTTGCCGAGGTAGTCCTTCCATGCTCCACGGAAGGGGGTGTTAATGACCCAGTCCTGTGACTCCACATCAAAGGTTGCCGTGGTGGCAATGGAAGACACATCAGAGCCGTGACCGGTCTCCGTCATGGCGTAGACGCCTGGGGTTTCGAGGTTGATGGCCGAAGGTAGCCACAGTTCGTGGTGAGTCTTGGTGCCCAGGTGCAAGATAGCTGCCGCAAAGAGGCCCCACTGCACACCAGACTTAATCTGCATAGAGGGGTCGGCGACGACCAACTCCTGGAAAGCTGCCAGGTTTCCACCATGATCAGCCTTTCCACCAAACTCAACGGGAAATGAGAGGTTGACCTGACCGTTCTGCACCAGAAGCTTCAATTGCTCCAACGCCCGGGCGCGGTGTTCATCCCGGGAAAGTCCGGGAATGCCCTGCATTTCGGGCCGGCCGGCTAGTTCACGCGAAGCGAGGCGGATATCTGCCCATTTACCGAGCAAAAATCGCTGCAGAAACGCACGGTCAACGGTCGCTGACTCGTTTTCTGTCTCAATTTTGTCGATGACTGACATGATGTGGAACCTTTCGAGGTGAATATCTACAACTCCAGACTTATTGCACCCCACCACAACTCGCTGAGCAACACCTGTGTGGAGCTTCTACAACCAACAGGGCTCAAGCCCTGTTTTGTTTGTTGTTTCCGCACCGAGACTCACAGGAAACACTTAGGCTGGAACAATGCTCACCGTCATCTTCGGACTCTCCGGCGCCCTCGTCTTCGGCAGCGGCGACTTCTTGGGCGGAATGGCCTCCAAGCGAATGGGCGCATTCCTGGCAACAGGTGTTGCGGCGGTGGTAGGACTCTTCGTTCTGTTCGGGTTGACCTTCATCATCCCGGGAACAGTCACTCCAGATACCATCATGTGGGGTTTGATTTCTGGTGTGTGTGGAGCACTCGCCATCTTGCTGCTGTATGCAGCACTCGCAATTGGTCCCATGAGCATCCTCTCTCCCCTGGGCGCATTAATTTCCGCAATCTTCCCTGTGCTCTGGGCCATCTTTATTTCCCACGAGTCACTGCAATGGTTTGGCTACCTCGCCTTGGGTATAGGTGCCATAGCCATTGTTCTGGTCGCCTTTACGCCTGAAAAAGAAGCCATCAAGCCCAATCTCCGAGGGATCGTTTTCGCCTCTGTCTCCGGCATCTTCATTGGCTTGTTCCTTATCGTGATGGACCAAGTTCCCGTCGATGCCGGCGTCTACCCTTTGGTGTTCAACCGCTTCGTCAACATCTCCATCATGTTCAGCGTTGTCGGTGGCATGGCCCTGATTCGCTGGGCCCACAAGCGCGGCTACCTCGGACGAGACGGTAAGCCTCGAGCTGATCTTGTCGTGGGTGATGCTGGAGCCCTCGATTACAAGACCGGAATTAAGTTTGCCCTCGCCGGCGGGGTACTCGACTCGCTCGGTAACGCACTTCTGTTGCTTGGCATCCAGTCGGGAAACCTCAGTGTCATGTCGGTACTCACTGCGATGTATCCGGCAGGAACCATCATCTTGGCGGCAGTCATCCTGCGCGAGAAGATCACCAAACTGCAACTGTTCGGAATGGTGCTGGCCCTCGCCGCAGCCGGACTTCTTGCCGTGAGCTAACGACCCCTTAACAGAAAAGAGCCGCACCCCCGAAGGAGTGCGGCTCTTCTTATGTTCAGACTTAGACAGCCGATGAAGCGAGCTGGTCGAGCAGCTCGTCTCCTGGCTGAGCAGGAATCATCTCAGCAGAGATTTCTGCGCGGCCCAAGAGTTCATTCATACGACGCTGACGGGTGCGAGGAATGATGGTAACAACCGTTCCCTGCTTTCCCGCACGACCGGTACGACCGGAGCGGTGCATGTAGGTCTTGTACTCATCAGGAGCATCGGCCTGAATAACCAGGTCAATGTCATCGACGTGAATACCGCGAGCTGCAACGTCAGTTGCAACGAGCACGTTCACGCGGCCACTGGTGAGCAGCTGAAGGTTACGTGTACGACGCGACTGGTTGAGGTCACCGTGCAGGCTGGTTGCAGGAATACCTGCATCCTCCAGCTGGTCAGCAAGCTGCTCAGCATAAGCACGGGTACGAGCAAAGATCAGAGTCTTTCCTTCACGAGAAGCAAGCTGCTCGATCACCATGGGCTTGTCGCGGTGCTCTACAACCAAGACGCGGTGGTCAATGGTCGAGGAAGCCTGGTCTTCACCAGCAACTTCGTGCACAGCAGGATCCTTGAGGAATTCCTTCACGATCGCAGCAACGCCCTTGTCCAAGGTTGCCGAGAACAGCAGGCGCTGTCCGTCAGCCTTGGTGGCGCGCAGGATGCGCTGCACGGGCTCGAGGAAGCCCAAGTCGCACATGTGGTCAGCCTCGTCCAGCACCGTGATGGTGATGTTTCTGAGGTCAATGTGACCCTGCTCGACGAGGTCTTCCAGACGACCAGGAGTCGCGATGATGATGTCCACACCACGGCGCAGGCTCATGACCTGCTTGTGCTGAGGAACACCACCGAAGATGGTGGTGGTGAAGAGACCAACCGAGCGAGCGATGGGCTGCACGGTGCGGTCAATCTGCATAGCGAGCTCACGGGTAGGAGCCATGATCAGGGCGCGAGGTGCACGGCCCTGCTTGCGGTCCTTGCCACCGTTGTTCTCCATCAGGCGCTCAACAACAGGTGAACCGAAGGCAATGGTCTTGCCCGATCCGGTCTTTCCGCGGCCGAGAACATCCTTGCCAGCAAGAACGTCAGGGATAGTTGCAGCCTGGATAGCGAAAGGTGCTGCTGCACCCATCGATGCGAGCTGGCGGCAGATGTTGTCACCCAGACCGAGGTCAGCAAAGCTCACGCCATCGACATCAGCAGCAGTGGTTGCCTGTGCTTCGAGACGCTCGAGTACGACGTCCTCTTCAGGAGTGAAACGAGCCTTCTCGTCCTTTGCAGGGTAGAAGTCAGATGCGGAACGACGAGGAGCTTCGTCCTTGTTGTAACGGGGACGGTCTCCGCCGAAGTTACGTGCAGGACGGTCGTTACGGTCACCATACGATGGGCGGTCTCCGCGAGGAGCACGATCACCGAAAGCTGGGCGCTCAGAACGCTCACCACGGTTGTACGCAGGACGTTCATTACGGTCACCGTAAGAAGGACGATCGCCGCGAGGAGCGCGATCTCCATATGCGGGACGCTCAGAGCGGTCACCGCGAGGAGCGCGGTCACCGTATGCGGGACGCTCGCCAGCCGGTGCACCACGACGTGCGTCGCGGTCTTCGCTGTTCCAACGGTTCTTGCTTGGAGCCTCAGTGGACTCTGCGCGGAAACCGCGGTGGCCTGGGCTGCGAGAACCTGCGGAAGGACCGCCGGTCTTCTTCGCGCCGTAGCGTGGTTCAAAGTTCTTAGCCGGACGACCGCCGGCTGGTTTCTTGTTCTTAGGCATGACATTTCCCTGGGTTGGATTCAAAGCAAAACAGCGCACAAACGCGCTGGAAAGAACCCGGGCAGTCTTTGGCCGGGACCGATTCACATTGAGTGACTATCACCAACAGAATTGTTGGGGAACCGGCCCACCTGACTTACAAACCCATCTGCACCACTGTGCAGTGTCAAGAGCCGACCTCTTGACTATACGGGAGATGTCACAAAGGTTCAAGAAAAAGTTTAAGGTTGTGCTCCCTTTACGGGCGCTATTCACCGGGAATTATTGAAAAACAAAGGGTGTACAACTCTCAAAGATTGAGGGGTACTTCCAGGAGAGCGAGAGAAAGAGCGACGCAGTGCTTACAAAAAATCTGGCTTTTTTTACTGTTGCATGTGCACCGCCAAGCAAGGCGTTCGTCAACGTCGATAAACAAGGTGGTTCGTCTTCGCTGGGTCAAGCTCGAGGATAGTTCCGTTAGCTTGCCTCCAACCCAAGCTTCACAACGTAGGTCACCTCGTTCGATGAATTGCACCCCACCGCTGAGAAAAATCGCGTTCCCGTAATTCAAATTAGATGGAAGTGACAACTCTTCGAGAGCATCCTGAGTGATGAAATCGGCAATCCTGTGATGCTCGCTCATGGTTGCCCTCCCTTTTCTATGAAAAAACCCCAGCTAGCTTAAGCTTGCCGGGGTTTGAAAGTAAGTGGCGGAGACGGCGGGATTTGAACCCGCGGTCCCCTTACGAGGACTCCACCTTAGCAGGGTGGTGCACTAGGCCGAACTATGCGACGTCTCCATGTATTTCTGCAAGCAGAAGTACCTCAGCAATCATACCCGGAGGATTTCGCCGGGAATAATCGAAGTCTTATTGCTGGTCGAGCGTGCGGCCTGCAGAGCAGGTGTATTGACCTGCGGTTTGACCGTTCACGGTGTCAGGAAGAACTGCAACCTCCGGGGCTGGAGTGGTTGCGGCCGCGGAAGGGGCTGCTGTTGCGCTCGACGAAGAGGAAGCAGAAGGACTCGGTGAAGCCTTGGCTGCTTTGGCCGCAGCTTTAGCTGCTGCTTCAGCAGCGGCAGCAGCCTTTGCTTCTGCTTCGGGATCTGCAACAGAACCGTTTCCAGTTGTTCCGGAGAGGCCCACGGGCTGGTCAGCCAGGATTGCAGCAAAAAGTGCGTCTGCTTCAGCCTGGTTGGGCTGAACCTTGCCTGAGTAAACACCTTCACCACCGGTTGAACCAGGGTATTGAACAAAGACGATGTTCTCGAGTGGGATGTCCTTGAGAGCCATCGCGATCGAGACCATGGTGTCGAGGCTGTTCAAGCTGTTCGACAAGGTCATGTTCGAGATTGCTGCTTTCGCAAGACCAAAGAGCGCAACCGGGTTGGTCAGAGTCTGGGCGCTCTTCAGCTTGCGCACCAGAGAAGACAAGAAGACTTGCTGGTTGCTAATGCGGCCCAAGTCACTACCGTCACCCACGCCGTGGCGGGTGCGGAGGAACTGAAGAGCCTGGAGGCCGGACAGGGTGTGCATTCCAGCGTCGAGGAAGGTCTGGGTGTATTCGTCCTCGATGGGCTCAGCAACACAGACCTCAACACCACCGACGGCGTTAGCCATTTCGATGACGCCGTTGAACTGAATCATCGCCGCAAAAGGAATACTCAGGCCGGTGAGTTCTTCAACGGTGAGAACAACACAGGGAAGACCACCCTCGTTGAGCGAGCCGTTAATGGGGCCGGTCCAGCCACCGCCGCTGTAGCCATCGCCATCAGCGTCAGGGCACTCGGGGTAGTGAACAACAAGGTCACGAGGAATAGAGACCACGGTTGCGTTGGTGTGGTCAGCAGAGATGTGGAGCAAGATGTTGACGTCGTTGAGCGTGCTACCTGGGTCAGCGTCGAACACGTTGGCGTCGGTGCCCTCACGAGAGTCACTACCAACCAGCAGGAAGTTCACGCCACCTTCGATGGCCCCAATGTCTGGGATCTTCTGATCGTTCGCCAGTGCCACACCTGCATTGGCACTGCGGGTGATGTCCCAGAATGCAATGCCGGCAATAGACAAGGTTGCGACCAGGACGACAGAAAGTCCTGCAGCAATGAAACCAAGTACTGTGCGTGATCCCTTAACTGGGGCAACGCGACCGTGACGAATGGCAGCACGAGCAGAGCGAATGCGGCGTTGGCGTAAAGCCTTCTCTTCGCTCATCTGCTCCCCTGACATCGGCGGAAATGAATCTATGTGGCGGAGGGCGTGGGATTCGAACCCACGATGCATTGCTGCACACTGGTTTTCAAGACCAGCTCCATCGGCCGCTCGGACAGCCCTCCTTGTTGTCTTCCAAAGAAAACAACTTGATGAGTCTACCCGAACTGCTCAGATAAGCGTTTCAGAGCATCCTGTGAGAGCCCTGTTAGTGGGTTAAGGCAGCTTATTCAGGGCTTCAAGCAGGCCCAGATCCTGCACATTTCCGCAGACTTCGTTGGCAACTTCCTTGATTTCAGGCTCTGCGTTGCCCATGGCAACTCCTCGGCCGAGCTCAGCTGCCCACTCAATCATTTGGATGTCATTGTTGCCGTCACCGGCAGCAAAGATACGAGAACGGGGGAAGCCCAGAGCTTCGCGCACCTTCTCCAATGCAGAAGCTTTACTCACGCCCTCAGGAGCAATATCGAGCCAGGCGGCCCAGCCGATGGAATAGCTAACCTGCTTGAGGCCGATGCGCTCAACGACCTGCAGGAAGTCCTCGGTGTCGTGATCTGGCGAGACCACCACAACGCGAGTTGCTTGCAAATTGAGCAGACCATCAAAGTCAACTTGGTGTGCCATGAGGGTGGGGTCCACGCCAGGCAATGGCTCAGTGAAGTAGTAGTTGCCATGCTCATCTTCAACGGCATACTTGCCGTCAGGAAGGTGGCCCTTGATCAGCTTGAGAACCTTTTCTGGATTAAAGGTTTCAATGTAGTGCTTCACATAACCGTCATCAGCGAGTGGATCACGCTTGAGCAACATGGCGCCGTTCGAGCACACGACATACTCTGGCCAGATATTGAGTTGGCGCAGGACGGGAATGGTTTCCACTAGTGAACGGCCGGTAGCCAGCATCACTTCGTGACCACGCTGTGCAGCAGCACGAACAGCGTCAACTACCTCCGGCGCAACATCGCCGCGATGGGTCAGGAGGGTGCCATCAACATCGAGGGCAACAAGCCACCGATCTTCAGGTGAAACCTGAGTCACTGCTGACACTTAGGCGCCCACCGGAGTGATGACACTCATTCCGCCGAGGTAGGGGCGAAGGGCTTCAGGAATAATGACCGAGCCATCTGCCTGCTGGTGTGTTTCCAGAATGGCTACCAACCAGCGCGTGGTGGCAAGAGTTCCGTTGAGGGTTGCCACAGGAGCGGTCTTTCCGCTCTCAGTGCGGTAGCGAGTCTCGAGACGACGCGATTGGTAGGTCGTGCAGTTGGAAGTACTGGTCAGCTCACGGAATGCGTCCTGGGTGGGAACCCATGCTTCAATGTCGAACTTGCGAGCAGCGCTGGAACCCAAATCTCCTGCAGCCACATCAATGACGCGGTATGCCAGTCCTAGCGACTGCAGCATGCCTTCCTGCCACGCGACGAGACGGTCGTGCTCTGCCTCTGCCTCTTCAGGAGTTGTGTACACAAACATTTCCAGCTTGTTGAACTGGTGCACGCGAATGATGCCGCGGGTGTCCTTGCCGCTGGATCCAGCTTCGCGGCGGTAGCAGGTAGACCAACCGGCATAACGCAGAGGGCCATCAGCTAGGTCGATGATTTCGTCAGCGTGATAGCCGGCGAGCGCAACCTCGCTGGTTCCGGTGAGATAGAGGTCATCCGCGGGGAGGTAGTAGATCTCGTCCGAGTGCTCGCCCAAGAAGCCCGTGCCCTGCATGATGTCTGGGCGGACCAAGGTGGGGGTAATCAGCGGAACAAAGCCTGCTTCTAGCGCACGATCCAGAGCCAAGTTCATCAGGGCCAGCTCAAGACGGGCACCAATTCCGCGGAGGAAGTAGAACCTGGCACCAGAAACCTTGGTGCCACGAGTCATGTCAATAGCGCCGAGGCTCTCACCAAGCTCGAGGTGATCCTTGGGTTCAAAGTCGAAGGTAGGAACAGTGCCCACTTCACGCAGGGTGACGAAGTTGTCTTCGCCACCGGAAGGAATGCCTTCGATGATGGGGTTCTGAATCTTGCGGGCAGCCTCGGTATAGGCCTCGTCTGCAGCGGTTGCTGCAGCGTTGGCTTCTTTCACCTTGGCGGCAAGCTGAGCTACTTCAGCGAGGAGAGCCTTCTTCTCGTCACCTTGTGCCTGACCGACCTTCTTGCTGAACACGTTCTGTTCTGCGCGCAGCTCTTCAAAGGCTGCCAGCGCAGCACGACGATCAGCGTCTGCCTGCAGGGCAACGTCTACGAGTCCTGGGTCAGATCCACGAGCAACCTGTGAGGCTCGAATAACGTCAGGGTTTTCGCGGAGCAATACTGGGTCAATCACTCACCCAGTTTACGGTGACTAGTCGCCGAGTATCTCCGCAAGCCAGGCGCGTGCGTCAGTGAAGATGCCGTCCGCATAGCGCTTGGAGTGCTCTGTGGTGATCTTGTCCGCGCGTGGGTATGACCCGAGGAAGATCACCTTCGGGCTGAAACGGCGCAGGCCAAGCAATGCGTCGGCCACACGCTCATCACGGGCGTGGCCTTCGGCATCAATAACAAAGCGGTAGCGACCGAACTCATCACCAATCGGGCGGGACTGAATCAACGAGAGGTTCACGCCACGGGTGGCGAATTGCTCGAGCATTTCCAGCAAAGCACCTGAGCGGTCATCGGGAAGTTCCACAATCAAGCTGGTCTTATCCGACCCGGTGGGTGCTGGAAGTTCTTTTGTCTTGCTCACCAAGACGAAGCGGGTCACAGCATTGGGGTTATCAGCAATTCCAGAAGCCAGAACCTCCACGTCATAGTGACGGGCAATACCAGCAGGTGCGATGGCTGCATCTGCGGTGTCATTTTCCAGCAGGCTGGCAGCAGCTGCCACGTTGCTGGAGGAAGGAATGTGGCCGTGGTGCGGGATGGCGTTCTCAAGCCAGCCGCGGCACTGGGCATAGGCAACGGGGTGAGCGTTGACAATCTTCACGTCAGCAAGAGAAGTTCCCTTGCGGGCAACAAGCTCGAACTCAACGGGCACAAGGTATTCGCCGATGATGCGCAGGTTAGGAATGTTTGCCAAGGCATCTTGGGTAGCAGTGACGCCACCTTCAACAGAGTTTTCAATGGCAATCATGGCTGCAACCGAGCGGCCCGAGACAACATCAGCGAGTGCTTCGCCCACGTTATTGACCGAGTGCCAGGTCTTTCCTTGAGCTTCAGGAACCTGTGCCAGGGCAGCTTCAGTAAAGGTGCCGGCAGGACCTAAATAGCTATATGCCGGTGCCGTCGTTACTTTTTCTGAAGAACCCATGTCTCAAATGCTACCGGGACTGGCAAACTTGGCTTGTGACTAACCGCGCAGGAACTCAGGCCCTCCCTTCCGACCTCATCGATATCGATGCCCTCGTGAAGGCGTATTACGACCTCACCCCAGACATGAGCGTGCCCGAACAGCGAGTGGTTTTCGGCACGAGTGGTCACCGCGGATCGTCCCTGAACGCAGCTTTCAATGAGCAGCACATCCTCGCCACCACCCAGGCAATCGTGGAATACCGTGCCTTGCAGGGCATTACCGGACCTTTGTTTATTGGTGCTGACACTCACGGACTGAGCCGCCCTGCCCAGGAAACAGCACTAGAAGTGCTCGCGGCCAACGGCGTGCGCACGCTCAAGGATTCTCGAGATGGATTCACGCCAACTCCAGCTGTGTCACACGCAATCCTCGCCTATAACAATGGTGGCCACACTGACGAGGCAGACGGCATTGTGGTCACCCCCAGCCACAACCCACCCCAAGATGGTGGCTTCAAATACAACCCCCCTCACGGTGGTCCAGCTGACGGTTCGGCCACGAACTGGATTGCCGCTCGTGCCAACGAGCTCATCGAAGCAGGCCTGGTTGATGTGAAGCGCACCAACCCCGAAGGTCTCATCGAGGAGTATGACTTCCTCGAGCACTACGTTGCTGACCTCGAGAACGTCATCGACATGAAAGCTATTGCTGAATCAGGCGTTCGCATTGGGGCTGATCCACTCGGTGGTGCTTCGGTTGCCTACTGGGCTGCCATCAAGGATCGTTACAACCTCAACCTCACCGTGGTGAACCCCAACGTCGACCCTGCCTGGTCATTTATGACCTTGGACTGGGACGAGAAGATCCGGATGGATCCTTCCAGCCCCAACGCCATGGCTTCTCTCATCTCCAAGCGAGGCGACTTTGATGTCCTCACCGGTAATGATGCCGACGCTGACCGCCACGGCATCGTCACTCCTGATGCAGGACTGATGAACCCCAACCACTTCTTGGCAGTGGCCATTGAATACTTGTTTGCCAACCGTCCCGGTTGGCGTCAGGATGCCCGCATTGGCAAGACCCTGGTGTCCAGCTCCATGATCAACTTCGTAGCTGACGGCCTGGGCCGAGTGCTCTGGGAAGTGCCGGTTGGTTTCAAGTGGTTTGTACCTGGGCTGGTGGATGGCTCCGTGGGCTTCGGTGGTGAAGAAAGCGCCGGTGCTTCCTTCCTTCGCAAGGACGGAACCGTGTGGACCACCGATAAGGACGGCATCATTCTTGCCCTGCTGGCAGCAGAGATCATTGCCGTCACCGGCAAGACTCCGTCGGTTCTCTATAACGAATTGACCGTACGCTTCGGAGACCCGGCCTATGCCCGCGTGGATGCAGCAGCTGATCGTGAAGCTAAGGCTCGCCTCGGCAAGCTCAGCGGTGACGACATCACCGCCACAGAGCTTGCAGGCGATCCCATCATTGCCAAGCTTTCTCATGCACCTGGAAATGGCGAAGCTATTGGCGGAGTGAAAGTGGAAACAGAGTTCGCATGGTTTGCTGCTCGACCTTCCGGTACCGAGGACGTCTACAAGATCTACGCAGAGTCCTTCAAAGGTCCTGAGCACCTCAAGCTCGTACAGGCGGAAGCGAAAAAGATTGTTGACGCTGCGCTGAACGCTTAGTAGGTCGGTGCTGGCTCGAGACCAAAGAATTCCTCGAGTGTGGCAATGCCGTTGTTGTGCATTGCCGTTGATACTTCCGTGCCGACATAGCGGTAGTGCCAGGGCTCAAACTCGTAGCCAGTGATGTGTTCTGAGCCCAGTGGGTAGCGCAAGATAAACCCGTATTGCCACGCGTTGGCAGCTAGCCACTGTCCTGCGGCTGTGTCAGCAAAGCAGTTATACAAAGCACACCCACTGCCATCATCAAGATCAACAGCGAGTCCCGTTTGGTGCTCTGAGTGGCCAGGCTTGGCCGAATATTGGTTGGCACGTTCTTCACCATCACGGGCCACGAAGTTGTTATACGTCTGTTCTTGAGTGGCATAGCTGCGATAACCGCTGAGGATTGTCATCCAGATTCCCGCTGCAGCAGCATCTGTGCCAAGTTGCTCTAGTGCGGCAGCTGCTTCTGCACGCAAGAGGCGCCCGTTGGGGTTTCCCACGACTCCCGGAACAACCATGTCTCCAGCTTCGTAATCCAGCGGGTTCAAAGGGCGATGTTTATTTGCGACCACCGTGATGGAACCAGGGTCGACCAGGTTATATGTCGGTGTGGGAGTCGGCGTAGGTGTTGGGGTGGGCGTAGCCGTAGCCTTGTGAGTGGCGGTTACGGTTGGCGTGGGCATCGGGGCGGCACCACACCCCGTCAACAGAAGTGTCCCCACAACGAGCAGGCAGAGCCGTGTTGTTGTGGAGGAGGTCATAATTTCAGAATATCTAGCTCTGCTGGGGAATAAACCCCAGCGGGTATAGCGTTGACAGGTACACGGGATGTTTTTCCCCGTGAATTCTTCCCCGCTACTTTGACGTTAGAAGTTGTATGTCTAAAACAGATGCTCGCGCGCTAGGCGAATCGATCATGACTAAGAGAGAAATCCTTCTTGTCATGATCGGGCTCATGTCAGGCATGTTCCTGTCCGCACTGGACCAGACCGTGGTGAGCACGTCGATGCGCACTATCGCGGACGACCTGGACGGTATGTCTCTGCAGGCGTGGGTCACCACCGCCTACATGATCATGTCGACCATCTCGACTCCGCTCTATGGCAAGCTCAGCGACATCTTCGGTCGTCGCCCGCTGTTCATCATCGCGATCTCTGTCTTCGTCATTGGATCACTGCTGGCTGGAACTGCTGACACGATGTATCAGCTTGCTGGTTACCGCGCGATCCAGGGTCTGGGTGCTGGTGGTCTGATGGCGCTGCCTTTGGCCATCATGGGTGACATGCTCGCGCCACGTGAGCGTGCAAAGTACCAAGGCTTCTTCCTCGCCGTCTTCGGTGTCTCCTCGGTCATCGGACCCCTCATCGGCGGTCTACTTTCGGGCACTCCAGAAATCCTCGGCATCACCGGATGGCGCTGGGTTTTCCTCATCAACGTGCCGATCGGCATCGTGGCACTGGCTGTTGTTCTGAAAGCACTCCACTTGCCCAAGACTCACCGCCGCGTGCGCATTGACTGGTGGGGTGCAACAACGGTTATCACCGCCACCGTTCCACTCCTGGTTGTTGCTGAGCAGGGTCGCGAGTGGGGCTGGCTCTCCACGGCGTCCATCTCCTGCTACTTGATTGGTGTCTTCTCGGCAGTTGCTTTCGTCATGATTGAGCGCTCCATGGGAGATGACGCCCTCATCCCCATGAAGATGTTCAAGTCACAGACCTTCACCATGGCCACCATCTTGGGTGTGTTTGTCGGCTTCGGCATGTTCGGCGCGATGATGACCATCCCTCTCTACCTCCAGCTGGTCAAGGGTGCGACTCCCACCGAGAGTGGCCTGCTCATGCTCCCCATGATCTTGGGCATGATGATTGCCAGCATCGTGAGCGGACAGGTTATGGCCAAGACCGGCAGCTACAAGTGGTTCCCTCGTTTTGGAACCGCGTTCATGATTCTGGGCTTCTTGCTCTTCACACGTCTGACGTGGGACAGCCCGCTGTGGTTCGTCATGATTGGCATGTTCTTCATGGGCGCAGGTTTGGGTCAGCTCATGCAGACCCTGACCGTGGCCAGCCAGAACTCGGTTGGTCCCCGTGACATCGGTGTGGCCACCAGCTCCTCCACCTTCTTCCGCACCATGGGTGGTACTGCCGGAACGGCAATCTTGTTCTCGGTGCTGTTCAACACCATTCCTGAAGCATTGAAGAAGGCATTCGAAACTCCTTCCATCACCGCTGGTGTTGCCAAGGCATTAGCTGATCCAGCCATTACTTCTAACCCCGCTAACGCAGGCATTCTTGCCGTCTATAAGGACCCCACCGCTGTGGGAACGTCCCTCGATGGCGACACTTCGTTCCTGGTGGGAGCAAATGAGGCCTTGGCTAAGCCCTTCCTCGTGGGCTTCGCTGACGCAACGGTGACCGTCTACCAAATCGGCCTCGTCGTTGTTGTGATTGCGTTCATCCTCAGCTGGTTCCTCAAGGCAACCCCACTTCGTCAGAAGTCCGCCATGCAGGAAGCAGCAGATGAAGATGCGGAACTCATTGCCGAGCGTTCAGCAGAGATGATGGGCTCCATGATGGAGCCTGGCACTGCAACCGGAGCAATCAAGCTCAAGGAAGCTGAAGCTCGTGAAGCTGCACGTGAAGCTCACAAGGCCAAGGCTGAGGGAAAGGCACAGAAGAAGGCAAAGTCTTCTTCCTAGCAACTCACAATTGATTCTCTGCCCAGACATTGTCTGGGCAGAGTCAGTTAAACCAGTCGCGTGGTCTGAGCAATGACTGAAGGAGAGACGGGAGTTCCCTGAGGAGTCATCTCTGAGGCATAGGGTTCGCCGGCAACGATGCGCAGCGGGAGAATTCCTGCCCAGATGGAGCGGTCATCGCCATCATCTTCGAATTCATCTGGTCCGGCGTCGCTGATCTTGACGCTGACTCGCTCCAGTGGAACGCGCAGCACCATCGTTGCAGCCAGTTCCTTCTTGGTGGTCTCGCGGACTTCTTCCCAGCGACCGGGCATCATGTGGTTGGTGAGAATGGCGAGAGCCTCGAGCTTCTCTTCACCTTCAACCACGGTTGCGCTACCCATGATCACAGCTGAGCGGTAGTGGATAGAGCTTTCGAAAGCAGAGCGTGCATAGACAAGCCCGTCAAGAAGTGTGACGGCAATCGAGAGCGGACGTCCATCCGACATCTCTCGGAAGATCCCTGACCCGGTCGAACCGTGAATCAGCAAGGTGTCGCCATCGCGACCGATACCGACGGGAAGAACGACAGGTTGATCCCCGCGCACGACAGCAACGTGACCAACGATTGCTTCATCAAGAAGTGCATTCAGCGCATCGCGGTCGAAGACCTGCTTCTCCGGGATGCGCTTGACCCGAAGTTCTTCGGTGCGTGGAAGTTCAGCATTACTCAAAGCGAACAGCTCCTTCGTAAGGGGCGAAGCGCGACCGCATCACGGCGAGCGCTTCAGGGTTTTGATCAATCAAGATGAAATCGCGGCCGAGGGCCGCTGCCACTGCTCCCGTGGTTCCACTGCCGGCGAAGAAGTCGAGCACGGTGTCGCCCTCGCGGCTGGATGCCTGGACGATGCGGCGCAAAATACCCTCTGGCTTCTGGGTGGGGTAGCCGGTCTTCTCTTTGCCCGTGGGCGAGACAATGGTGTGCCACCACACATCTGTCGGGAGCTTTCCCTTGGCGGCCTTCTCTGCTGTGACCAGGCCAGGAGCCATATAGGGCTCGCGATCTACCTCTTCAGAGTTGAAGTAGTAGTTCTTGGGGTTCTTCACATAAACCAAGATGGTGTCGTGCTTGGCGGGCCAGCGACCCTTTGCCTTTGCGCCGTAGTCATAAGCCCAAATCAGTTCGTTGATAAATGAGTCACGGCCAAAGAGCGCATCCAGCATCACCTTGGCATAGTGAGCCTCGCGGTAGTCGAGGTGGAGATACAGCGTTCCATCATCTGCGAGCAGGCGCCATGCTTCACGCAGGCGTGGCTCCAAGAAAGCCCAGTAGTCATCAAAGCGGTCGTCATACTTCATCAGATCACTACGAGTGCGCTCATAGCTCTTGCCCTTGAACCCGACTAGTCCACTCGTGGAGTCGTCGGCAGCAAGGACCGATGTCACCTTGCTGCGACTCTGCTCACGCCCCGTGTTGAAGGGAGGGTCGATATAGATCAGGGTGACAGATTCATCCGGCAGGGTCGCCAAGACTTCGAGGTTGTTTCCCTCGATGATGCGACCGGTTGCTGAACTCACGTGCCCATTCTCGCAGTTATCGTCCTAGGCTCGTTCTATGAGCACAGAAGTGACCCACAAACCTTCCGTCCGACGTTTTCTCATCAGCTCAGATGGGACGCAGGCAGGCTTCCTCGAGTATGAGGATCAGGGCGTACATCGCCTCTTCACTCACACCGTTGTTGATCCTGCTTTTCGCGGTGAGGGACTTGCTTCAATCTTGGTACGGGCCGGTATTGCAGACACCGTTGCAAACACACAACTCAAAGTTGTCTCTGCATGCAGCTATGTCACGAAGTGGATTGAAATGCACCCGGGCTTCATTGAGGAAACCCGCTCTGGCGGAATTGACCCTGAGTTGGGCAATTCCTGCCGGATTGTCTAGCTAGGAAGCTACGCGCTCGGAGATCCACGAGATCATGTCATCGATGACCTGTTCTTTGTTGGTCTCGTTGAAGATTTCGTGACGAGCCTCGGGATAGATTCCCACGGTCACATCCATCTGGCCAGCACGCTCGATATAGCTTTCTGCCAGCTTGATGTTGCTGGGCTTGCCGCCGAGTGGGTCTTCTTCGCCCACAATCAACAGCAGGGGAACCTGAGCCATGTCCTTGGCGGGCTTGCCGAACAGGCGTAAGCCATCGGCAACACCATAAAGCTTGAGAGTGTCTGCTTCGAAAGTCCAAGGGTCTTCCTTGAAGGCCTTCCACACCGCAGGGTCACGGCTGAGCCATTCGTGTCCTGTGCAGCCAGGTGCATCGAAACGCTTGTTCAGCTTGCCTGCATTCATCGAACCTGGCTGACGGTAGGCACTGCCCGAGAACACGACAGCGGCATAGTCCGCGGCGTGGTCATTGATCAGCACCTGGCCCATAAGTGAGCCCATGCTGTGACCGAGAAGCACGATCGGAACACCGGGGTTCTCTGCACGAATGATGTTGGTGAGTTCAGTGAAGTCAGCAACCGCAGCACGGAAGCCGCCAGGTCCCAGCTTGCCGAGCTTGGACAGGTCACCGCCAAATTGCTTCACACCTGTGCGGCCATGGCCGCGCTGGTCAGGAACATAGGCGCTGTAACCAGCTGAGTTGAGTGCTTCGGCAACATGCTTGTAGCGTCCGGCGTGATCTCCGAGTCCGTGCATGATTTGAACAACAGCACGAGGCGTGGGAACCGAGTACACGTCATAGGTAATGGCGACGCCGTGTGAGTCAGTGAACTCGGTGGTGATCATTAGCGAACGCCTTCCATCAGCTTCAAGACCCACTTACGAATGAGTAAGAGCACAATACCGAGTCCGATAGCAGCCAGACCAGAGTAGGCAAAGTAATCGAAGTTCAACTCAGGGTGCTTCTCGTCGTAGAGACCAGCGAGCTGTCCTGACATTGCAGTGCCCAGTGCGCTGGAGAGGAACAACAGCGCAACCATCTGGGTGCGGAAAGCAGTGGGGGCAAGCTTGGTGCTGACAGAGAGGCTGACAGGTGAAATCAACAGCTCAGCAAGCGTGAACACAAACAGGATCGCAACCAAAGCAAGCAACGGTGCAGTGTGAGGTGCTGCGTTGTAGATGGTGAGGAAAAGCAGGAACGCAATACCCATCACGATGGTTCCGAGACCCATCTTGACCGGGGTGCTGGGCTGCTTGGTTCCCCACTTGGTCCACAGCGCAGCGAATGCGCCGGAAAGAGCCAAGATAAAGACTGGGTTGATGGACTGAACCCACGAGACAGGCATAGTCCAACCAAAGATGCTCAGGTTCAACTGGTCATTGGCAAAAATGGTGACCACGGTGAACTGCTGCTGATACAAAGACCAGAACGCAGCGCATGCAATAAAGAGTGGGATAAATGCCAGAACGCGGTTGCGTTCAATGGGGGTGATGAGCTTGCTGCCCAAAATCACCACAAAGTAAGAAATCGCAGCCGCTGCCGTCACGATGATGATCACGGTGGCGAGGTTGCTACTGGTAATCACGCCAGAGAAAACCAGAAGAACAATGAGGCCAACACCCGCTGCTGCGAGAACGCCCACCAGCCACTTCTTGTTGGAGGGAAGCGGATTAGGAACGACACGAGTCTGAGGTGGAAGCTTACGGCGACCAATCGAGTACTGGATCAAACCAGCAGCCATACCTACGGCAGCAAGACCGAAGCCCCAGTGGAAGCCGTAGGTGGTCTGCAAGAAACCGGTAGCTAAGGGACCCAAGAAGGCACCCAAGTTGATACCCAAGTAATACAGAGAGAAACCGGCGTCTCGACGAACATCTCCTGGGGCATAAAGCTGGCCCACGATGCTGGTCGCATTCGCCTTGACGCCACCGGCACCAATAGCGATCAAAATCAAACCGACAGTCAGACCAACATACGCAGGAAGAACAGCCAAGGCGATGTGGCCAAACATAACCATGGTGGCGGCATAGAACAGCACGCGCTCGCTACCGAACAAGCGGTCAGCAAGCCAAGCACCCAGAATGGTTGCGAGATAAACGCCACCACCGTAGGCACCCACGATGCCGGTGGCGACCTTGATGTCGATACCCAGGCCACCCTTGGCCACGGGGTAGAACATGTACAGGAGCAGGATGCCCTGCATGCCGTAGAAGGAGAACCGTTCCCACATCTCCACACCAAAGATGGTGGTGAGTTGGCGGGGCTGGCCGAAGAAAGTCTTCACTGGCTTCTCAACGTTGACGGTGCTCATGTGGCAATCCTATTTCTTTGAAGCGAAAGCGAGACGTTCTGCCCGAAGTGCCTCAACTTCTGCCTCGACGATGTGATCAAGCTGGCGACCAACTGCCCAGCTGAGAAGCTGTTCTGCAACCTGTGGGTTACGAACCAAGCAGGGTCCATGGAGGTAGGTGCCAATGACACGACCGTTGATGGCGCCTTCCGTTTTCCCGTCACCATTACCTATTCCCGAGGTGACAGAAGCAAAGGGTTCAACACCGTTACCTAGGTGAGTGAAGCCGCCGTGGTTTTCATAACCAGTCAAGACAGCCGTGATCTCGGCCGGACTTGTAGACAAAGGATGAGCAATAAGTTCTCCCACTGCACGCTTCTCTAAGCGATCCGTGGTGACATCAAGTAAGCCCAGGCCTGCAGAAGGCTTGCCCTCAGCGTCGAGGAAAGTGTGGCCCAAGATTTGATACCCGGCACAGATAGAAAGAACAGCAGCGCCGTTCTTCACACCCTCGGCGAGCGCGCCACTGCTGTGCAGTGCTGCAGCAGCTGCTGACTGAGCGGTGTCTTCGCCGCCACCTAAGACGTAAATGTCTGCGTTAGCGGGAACCTTCTGTCCGGGCGAAACCTCGTCAACTGACACAGCGATGCCGTGCAGTGCAGCAATGTGGCGCAGGGCAGCCACATTTCCGCCGTCACCATAGGTGCCCAAAAGGGTGGGATAGATGGAGGCAATTTTCACAGTCTTGCTCATGCGTCCACCGCTCCTTCAAGAGCACCGACACGAATCTTTTGGAACGCCGTATACGTCGCAGCGCAGTCAATCACGTCGAGCTTGCGCACACTCTCCGGCAGTTCAGCATCTGGAGCAAAGGGGTCCTCGACCACAACGCAGTCCACGCCGGCATGGAGCAGTCGAACAGCTAAGTCACGGCGACGATTGCCCGAGGCAATCACGGTGCGACCAGCAAGACGTTCAAAGGGGACGTCCCACAACCAGGAAGGGTCCCGACCGTCGGCATGGTTCGAGTTGATCATGACAATGACAGGAGTGGGTGCTGGCGGCATGATGTCGAGCAGTTCGCTCCAGCCCGCAGGGTTCTTGGCCAACAGCAAGCGCACCTTCAGTGCGCCAGATTGAACAATGGCATAACGACCAGACACAGCAGAGACCGTGGACATGAGCTCCACTGCTTTGGGCAGGTTGTAACCCAACTCACTACACGCAGCCAAAGCCATGGTGGCATTAGACGCATTGAAGCGACCAGGCAAGTTCAAGTTGGACAGATCAAACTTTTCTCCCGAAGGAGACACCGCAGTTGCGGACGTCTTGCCCTTGGTCGCTTTCCATTCGAAGTTCCAGGATGGAGTTGGACGTGTGCGACCACAACCGGAGCAGCTCCACGTCTTCTCATCACGAGTCA
>ERZ1034361.719-NODE-719-length-19913-cov-4.711182_pt1 | contig 19913 bp, 34 predicted proteins | sample MGYA00520617_ERZ1034361 | MGnify/ENA primary metagenome ERZ1034361 (study PRJEB33736, sample SAMEA104284507) | Azolla filiculoides | biome: Urban; feature: Water surface; material: Ditch water | place: Netherlands | collected 2015-10-28 | depth 0-0.1 m ...
GGTTCCCGATAGTGGTAACGATCCACTCGCCTATCGCTTATCAAGCGATTGCTCTACCTCTGAGCTAATCGGGAATATTTGGTGCAACCTGTAGGAATCGAACCTACTTCAATGGCTCTTCAGACCACCGCTATGACCACATCAGCTAAAGTTGCATGGGGTGTCTAATGAGGATCGAACTCATACGGAGGGAATCACAATCCCTAATGCTACCACTACATCATAGACACCATTGTTGTTTTGGTACGAGCAGTGGGATTCGAACCCACGACCTACTGGTTAAAAGCCAGTTGCTGCTACCAGCTGAGCTATACTCGCATATACCAAACAGAAACACAATACATTATGCTTTTGTTTGGCACCCCGAACAAGATTCGAACTTGTGATAGCTGAGTCAAAGTCAGCTGTGTTACCACTACACTATCAGGGAACAGAGTCCTAATTTTTAAAGAACAATCGTCAGTCTTAACTAACGAAGGCATTGATTATACATCAAGATTGATTGTAAGTCAACACCTAATTTTAATAACCCTCAAAACTTGAGGGGATAAAACAAAAAACCCCGAGACTTTTCAGTATCGGGGTTTTGGGAAACAAAGTTGTTTACTTTACACTTTACTTTCCAAAACCCCCAGTATCATACTCAATAGATGCAGCAACTGTAGGTTGTCCATTAAATGAGCGTGATGTGTTCCAGCCACTTAATAGTGGTAGATGTTTATTCATCTGTCTGGTTATACAAGTCATTTTCATAATAGAAGTTATTATACCCTAAGTTTGTTTGTAAGTCAACAAGTAACCCTACACTTTGTAGGGTCTTGTAGATCTATTTAGCCAATTTATTCTTCAAAAAGAAGAAATAATCAATTTATTTTGAATTTATTTTCAAATAGTTTCGTATTCATCTTTACCGCAACCACATTCTGGACAGAGAAAGTCTGCTGGCAGATCTTCCCATTTACCTTCAGTGGCTTCATCGTGTTCGTGTCCGCAGACTACACATACATGTGTTTCACTCATTTTACAGTCTCCCAAACTTGTTGATACGCTTCAGCATGACGCTGTTCAATTTTAGCCAATGCAGCGAATCGTTTCTCTGCTTTAGCCAATACCTTGGCAAATTCTTCAGCATGCACTTTAGATTCAGAAATCTGTTCATCGAACTCTTTACGTGCAAGAGGATTCTGTTCCAAGTTTGCATCAGTAACGAACTTCGGATACATCTGAGTGTACTCGTAAGTCTCACCTTCAATAGCCAACTCAAGAGCATGCTTTGTTGATGGCTTACCAATTAACAATTCAAGATGACCCCATGCATGTAGCAATTCTTGATCAGCAGTATGTTCAAAGTGTTTAGCAACATCTTCAAAACCTTCTGCACGTGCAAGTTTCGCAAAGTAGCGATACTTAATATGCGCCATTGACTCTCCAGCCAGTGCACTCTCTAGATTTTTTAGTGTAATCGACATTTACACAACCCTTTCTATTTCTATATTACATTTTTCCAAGAACTCTAAACCGAGATTGTCTCGGTAGGTATCTCTGTAATATACCTTAGAGATACCTGCACCATAAATCAATTTAGCACAGTGAATGCAAGGAGCATGAGTACAAAATAAGTCGGCACCATTGCCTCTGTCGCCAGACTTGGCAAGTTTAATAATAGCATTTGCTTCAGCATGAATAACCTCATCTTTTGTCTTCAAATATACCGTATCGTCAGAGCCATGAATCTGTTCTTCACACTCGTTTGACCATCCACTGGGCATTCCATTATAACCGATTGAGATGATGCGTTCATCTTTAACAACTACCGCACCAACCTGCAATCGTTTTGCACTGGACAACTGAGCAAATCTCTCTGCCGTGTCCATAAATGCGTCAACCCACTTCTGCTTCATTAATCACTGCTTTCAATAATATCATCCAGCATTGCTTGCGCATCTGCTTCTGTAAACTCTTCAACCAAACCACGCCAGCGAGTTGGAATGATTGCTTCACCATCCCAATTGAATCCCCAGTCGTTACCGTCCCAGTCAGCGTAATGATCCCAAGTACGATCCGCTGTATTAATCTCGTAGAGACCAACACGTGCAGGTTTTACTGAACCATCAAACCATTCTGTTCGTGGTAGTTCAGCGAGTCGTTCTTCACGCTCTCGTTCCATCCACTCGTAATGAGCATCTTCAAGACCAGCAAAGTCAATAACATCAGAAGGTAGGTTATCAATGGAATCTTTATCGCTGATATCGTACTCGTAGTAGTCATCACCACCATCACTGGTGTATTGACCAGCATAAGCCATACCACACTCGTGATAGATCGCATCAACTTCCCAACCCTCAGCAGTCAGATACTCATACAATGCAATTGGTGGGCTCCATGCCGTGTTACAATAAATGGTTAGTTCATTGTCACCAGTGCGATCCCAATCAATGATGTCAGCTTCCCACTTGGTTCCCCAATTCTCTACTGACCAGTCGTATTGCCACTCACCTGTTGGGTTTGGACGCAGATGCTGGAATGGACAAGCCATTGAACGACCTTCATCGTTCTTCTTCTGCATCTCTTTTTCGAGTTCGTCAATCTTAACTGTGTCTTGATTGTAAAGACGGATACTGTTATCGCACCAATTTGGCATTTCTCACTCCATTCATTATCATAACAATAGTTATTATACCTTAAATCTTCTTTAAAGTCAACACTTATTTTGCTTCTTTCTTTGCCTTCTCTACAGGTGCTGGAATGATACCAGCATCAGAAACCAGCTTCCAAGTAATCTTTGGATACAACTTTTGCAACTTTTGGTCTTTAATTGCAATAACAACTGCAGCTTCGGTAGGATGGATACCTTCCAAGAGACCAATGAACAACGCTTCACGTTTGACTGGTGTTACGTCTTGTCGCATGAACACATAGAATCGTTTAGCTTCTACGAACAAGTTAGTGTCGCACATACCTAGTGGTTGATCAGCAGGTTTGAATGGTGGTTCACCTTCAGGCAACAACATCTTGTGTGTTGGTAGAAAGTTATGCGCAAAGATTACCTTCAACAGAAACTCGCCTTTGTATAGTTCGATTTTCTTTGGATCATCGTTGATCTCTTTTAGCATTTCGGTTAGGTATTTTTTCATTAAAAGTCCTCAATTTCGTCTAATAGTAAGCGACAGCGATTGTCCATAAGATACGTCATAATCTTCATCTTATCGGTATTCGGTGTTTGGCTCGTGTATGTATCTATAATCTGCTGCTGAACATCTTCTGGAATGAATTGAAAGTCAACCAATGCTTGATTACGTGCATAGTTACGTTTCTCTTCATCATTGCGACATGCAGCTTCGCCATTCTCAATAAACTCTTGAAGACGTTTTGCTGTCATAACTTTCTGACGCTCTCCAACCATGAACACATCATCTTTGGATAGAATGTTTGGTACACCATCACCAGAGTCACCCTTAACGATATGCTCAACCATCCAATCACGGATCTCTTGCTTCGTTGCGGTAACGTATTTCTTCTGCATTGGTGACCACTGTTTTACATTACCATGTAACTGTAGTTGCTTGAAGTCTTTGTCAGAGGATAGAATCAAAACCTTTTGTGGTTCTTCAACCAAACCCTCTTGGATGAGATTATTGTTCTGCAACCAGTTGGTCATTACAGCAATCACATCGTCAGCTTCTGCACGTTCCACATGGATAACTCGGTATGGAAAGTAGTTGGCTAAGTCTTCACGCATCTCTGACAGAGTATCAAAGATAAGTTTCCAGTCCAAATCAGACGCTTCACGATTCTTTTTACGAGAACCTTTGTAATACGGAAAGTGGTCTTTACGCCAGTACTTACGACCATCGCAAGCAATGACCATCTCGCCATACTCTTTGCCATATTTCTTTTTATAAGACTTGATGGTAGACAGAGTCACATGACGAATAAGATTCTTCACTTCGGACTCTGTCCCCTTCAACTCACGTTGGAAAGTCAAGATGGCTGCAAGAGCCACCTGACTATAATCTACTAGTATCATATTAAAACGCTCCCAAAATCACACATTCTTCATTAATACGACCATTCGGTACGGATGGTTTAGTCGTAATAGGTTTAATTGCATTACTCAATGCTCGCTTACCCATAGACAATCCCTTGAAGAATTCTTCTGGTTTACGCAATGTCAATGACACCGAATCTTTCAAACTAAAGCCAACAAGAGTAGTTCCCTTCACAGAGATCGTTCCATTATCAGCGACATACTTCTGCACTTTACGGTACTTGGTATTGTATACCCATACCTCTGATGAACCAATAATGTTCGTTGGTGCAACAGACTTCAAACTCAGTTCTGCGAACTCTCGCAAGAACTTCATCTTGGCTACCTGCTTGGTAGGCGTAACTTCTTTACGCTTACGTGGTGCACGATTAGCCTTGGCAGTTTGAACTTGTTGTTGACAATCAGCGATAATATTATCCACAAATTCAGCAAACTTCTTTAGTTCTCGTTTGTTGAAGTGGGAATATCCTTCGACAAGTTGTTCGTCATCTCCAGCGATGGCACCTCGCAACTCGTTTGAGAGTTTTGTGTAGAACTCTCCAATTCGTTTTGCGATTGGTGCTGCCACTTCTTTTGATAGTAGATAGTTCTTTGTCGAGAAATCTGAAGTCTTGTTAATAACGAAGTCATCAATTGCTCCCTCAATTTCACCAGCTAACTCATGGGCTTTTTCTTCCATGCGTTGTTGGATAGATGGTTGTGCAGCGACCAATGCAGCAGTTGCCGCATCTTTCTTGTCTTGTTTGTCTTGAGATTTTTGACGAGACCCGACTTGATTATTCAAGAATGCAACACGCTCGTTAAAGTAGTTAAGTTCTTTTTCTTGAAGAACTGAACCACCATCTTGCAAACGTGCAAGAATACCAGCATATCGAAAGTGGTAATCATCAACCTTTAGCAATGCGACTGCTTGTTTTTTATCAGTCTTTGCTACGTGATGGATATACCACTTCTTCTTGTCTTTGTCGTCGTTGTTTGCGTTGTAATAATTTAAAGCACGCATCAAGTCACGTTGGTATGTATCTGGATCGAGAATAACCTCGACACCCTTCATGATACGTTCCGCTTTCTCAATTGCAGCTTTACGCTTTGCAGTATTTACAGCCATAGGTTTGTAACCTCCATAATATAATATCTATTATACCGCAAAACGGCATTAAAGTCAACACTTATTTTACGATGGTCTCGTATAGGTCTACGAAGTCCTCGTGGTCTTCTACCTCTTGTGTAAGGTTCTGCTTGTGATAAGTCTTTGCAATCTTTGCAATGATTTTCTTGGGAATCAACAAGTTTGTAGACTGATCCTTGATAATCTCACGAATCAAATCTCGCTCAGCTTCCATACGAGTCATAGAATTGCTAATCTCTTGAATAGCGTCTTTAAGTTTCTTACGATCTTCTGGCGATGAAATACTAGGGTTCATTATTTTTTACTCACGGAAATTGTATCTTTAAAAAACATTTGGAGGATTGTTACCGCACACCAAGTTTCAAACGTGTATGCAATAGTCAAACCAAACAACAAGTTAAGTGCCCAAATGACCAAGAATGGGAATAGGATTACAAACGCAATCAAACATCCCACGAATAGAACAATACCTACTGTTCCAAAATTTTTAAATAGATTAAGCATGTGTTACCTTTGTTACTGAGTCCCAACGGAAAGATCTCCACTCTGAGATGCTTGTGTCAAATACTCTAATTGCGGAGTCATTTCCTTGTCCAGCAGTCGTGCTATCTGATGCTTGCGACTTAGGCTGTTTGTCGGCTGGGATTTTACCTTCGTTGAGGGTGCAACGCATTTCTCGACTGGTGCCGTCTTTTTTGGTGAACACAACGCACAGATCTTCTGACTCATGGAGTAGCTTCCTTACTTGGTTTTTGAATTCATCACTCTGATTTACTTGCAGTGTCTGCATTATCTAATCTCGCTTTCATATCATTAAAAATTGGACCGAAGAATTCTTTAAATTCTTTAGTCTCGAAAAACCATGTGTGTCCAGTATCAGTAATAACCTTACCAGTTTCTTCATCGGTAAGTTTAGTAGTGACAGTGAACTCAACTAAGTCATACTTAATCTCTTTTACCTTCACAGTCTTTAATAGACCATGACGATAAAATTCTGCTTCATAATTGAGACTCATAAAGTTCCTTCTTGTGCTTTGGTTTACGAATGTACTGAACCTTGCTCTCAACTACACGCATACGGTATTTGGGAGTTCTTAGATCTTTGGCAACTAGATCTCTAGGTTTCATTCGTTTATTATACACTTTCTTTCCTTACAAGACAAATTTACTTAATACTTCCTTAGCTTCTTTACAATCACCCAACAATTCATCAGCTTCTGCAAGAATCACCATTTGTGCCAGTGACTCTGCAAGAATACGATCGTCTTCATCGAGTAGGTTTATCCACTCTTGGAATTCTTCGTAGGTCTCCAACGACCACATATGATCAAGCATCTCTACTTGATATGGTGTTAGGTTATCAATCTTAATCATTCCCACTCTCCCTTAGGTAATACAATCCCACTTGAAGTCATTACACCATTGATGGCTTCTTGCTTCTCGTCAGAGTCATAGGTCAATCCCAAGACTTTCATCATCTTATGCTTTACTCGCAAGTTAGGCATACGGAATCGTTCTGTTGGAGTAAACCCAATCATGGAGCCAACTTCAACCACAGCACCACTACGGCAGATACCAGCGTGGCAGTGCACCAATACATTCATAGAATTAGCCAGAGCCTTATTTAGCAAACCAACCAATTGCTCTGCCTGTTCGTCACTAATCTTGAAGTCATCATCCCAAGGATCTTTGTCCTCAGCGTCCAAAAACTCGAACTGATGAACTTCTTTGAATGTGTGCTTTGGAACAGGAAAGAATGTAGCTGGATCCGCAATTTGAATCAGCATGGCATTCTGCCCCATATCACTATGGAATCCGTTCTTCACGGCATCCCAACTTACATTCTCAATCCAGCGAGTCATTATACTTCCTTAAAAATTCCAGACCATGTCATCAACTTGTTTAGCTTCTCGTTCTTGGCAGTCATCACTGCAGATTCAGACACGATACCATTGTCGATGAGTAAGTCAATCATACACATCAAGTCACCAATTTCTTCCTCTAGGTGTTCTCGGTTATTGATACCCTTATGCTCAGAATCCCAACCGAACCGAAACACTTTACTTATCGCTTGCGTAACTTCAGCACATTCTTCCTGCGTAATCAGCAGGATCTCTTTATCAATTTCACCCATTACCATTTTACCTCATATTCTTCTTCATAAGTTTCACTCAACTCGATGATGCTATCCAGATTTTTTGCTGCTCGTTTGATGTAGGACTTACCACCATCAACAGCGATCTCTCCGCACTTACACCACTTGAAGTCGTGACGATTAACCGACTCGATAATATCGCCACACAACTTACATTGTGCTTTGTTGGTGACGACAACTTCTCTAGTCAGAGTATTCATATCAACCCCAATCTTTCTTTTCACCATATTGTTCATTATAATCATACCCAGCGTGGTATGCTTCAAGTTCTTCCGCAGTCGTGGCAACAATTCGTGGACCTGAATTACCACCTACACCACCACGATGTGGGTTACGATTGCGATGGTAGTAAGAGTCAGCCGAACCACGATCGAAGAAAGAACCATGCTCTTTGTCAAAACGTGCAGTAGCTATTTGTGCTTCTTTATAATTCATCACTCATCTCCATAAGACATCATTACATTTTGTTTCTCAAGTTCCAACAACTCACGATCATACACTGCTTGCTCTGCCCATTCGTATGGGATTCCAAGAGATACAGCGATGAACTTTGGAGTCATACCTTGCTCTACCATTTCATCAATTGTCGCAGACAATTCTGCCATTTTACTCATAATTAAACCTTTGAAATTTGAACATCGTAAGACACTCTGTTCATTTTGTTATCGTAGACTGTCATGGTTGAAGCAATACCATTTGCATTGAACAAGTTTTCAAACAACTGACGAACTACCGTATTCACGCTAATGGAATCACCCACACCACGTTTGATAGCTGCACCTGTTGTATAGAAAGAAACGCCATTCACAATCACACGATATTTCATTTTTTGCAACCCTTTTCTAATCATCATACAGTTATTATACATCAATTCGCAATTAAAGGCAACAACTTTCTGAATGGAAAAATCCCCTGTAAATTCAACAACTTACAGGGGAGAATAACCCTACAGGTAGTAGGGGATTAGTCGTTTCGGCTGTTACGGTGTGTAGGATCTCCGTCTGCAAACACTGGCATAATAGTGGCTTCCGCTAGAGCAGAAGTTGCAACTGGCATTCCCATACCCATTCCCATTGGAGCAGGACTCATACCCATTGGTCGTGGTGGTAAACCAGCAGATGGAGTAGATGGTGGTGGAGCAACTGGAGTTGGTGGTTTATCCCAACCTTTTTGTGCAGCTTGCATTGCTAGCTTCTGTGCATCTTTATCTCCACCTGCCAACATGATACCTGATAGAGTACCAGTCAAGAACGTAGCAATAGGGATGATCAACTCAAAGAACTTCTGGTCAATAGGACTGATAGCGTTCAATGGTTGAGACACGAAGATGATAGAGTAAAGAACTACGAAAACAATTCCAACAAGGGTAAATGATAAACAGATACCGATGAAGAATTTTAGACGAGCCATTAACTGCTCTTCAGTGTACATTAGATTATCGCTCATTTGCATGCTCCTGTAGTTGGTACTGGTGTCGCTGCTGGAGCAACCCCATCTTTTGGTGGACCGAGACGTGGGTCTCTTTGTCCTTTGAAAATATGCTCAGGACAAGTTCTGTTCACGTCACATAGTGGCAGTTTACAGATATCCTTCTCCCAGTTTGCTGGATCTTGGCATGGGTAACGGAAAGTTTCTTTACTCACCATTGCAAAGCCAATAGGAATCAATAGCAGAATCCCTAGTACCCAGAATAGATGTTTATCATTCATTTTATTTCCTAGCTAAAACGTGTAGGATATCCAAGAATCCCCACACAGAACAAAATACTAATATACTTAGGAGAATTGTTGCAAGAACAAGTTGAGTAGTTGTCCACTCTACTTGCTTGTTGCGTGGTACACTCCGTCCCAGTTGCTTGGTTTGCCCTGTGACATTCTTTCGTACATTAGTTCGTAGTAGTGTTTTAGAGGATTCGTGGTCGAATCCCCATCCATTAGTTCCTGACATAGTTTCATCGCCTTTTTCCAATCGCCTGAATAATATGCGTCAAGATACTGCTGATGTTTCTCACCAACTTTTGCGATTGCGTAAATGTGTAGTCCAATTGTTTTACCTTTTACTGCGATACAATCAAGTTGTGCTACATCATAGACATGTTTCACTCGTTCTGCTGTGTCTGGACCAATAACTAACAGAACTCCATAACCTTTTGTCTGCCCTTCTAAACGAGCAGCAGTTGAAACGCTATCACCAAGTACATCGTAACCATAACGATCGTTGGCACCGATGTTACCAATAAGAGTTGGACCAGTGTTTACACCAGCACCCATACCTACTGGTGGGCGACCTTCTGCTTGAAGAACCTTATTGAACTCTTCAATGGCTTCAATCATTTCCAGAGCAGTACGAACTGCAGTTACTGGGTGGTCTTTATCATCCACTGGTGCATTGTGAACGTGTAGCGATGCATCACCAATGAACTTGATAATACATCCACCATTCTTCAGCACTGGCTTAGACAATGCGTCCATGTATCGGTTCATTACGTTGGTCAAACCTTGCACGTCAGCACCGAATGACTCACCAAGTGTAGTGAAGCCACGCAAGTCTGTCATAACAATAGACAGGTCACGCTTCTCGCCTTTTAGACGTTCTGCTGCACCTTCAGGATCTTCTGCCAATTGGTTAACAATGACTGGTGAAACGTATCCACCAAACTGTTTCTTGATTTGCTGTTTCGCACGCAACTCGACAAGGAATTTGACAATGTATCCATGGAAGCTGGCAATGAATATGGTAAGAATAGGGAATACAGCATCAAGTAAGTACCCTGATCCAACAAACAGTTGGAAGCCACCGAAATAGGCGAGTGCTCCCAAAGCGAGTGCAAAGATGTATCCATGAGTGAACCTTGTTAGATAGATTGATAGGATTACTGCAACTATCATAAATGCTAACTCGGCAACGAATGCCCAGTCTGGACGACTGATGTTAGTACCACTTGTTACTGTATCTAATACAGCAGCTTGAAGGTGATGCGGAAAGACTGATCCGATTGGAGAAGCGACTGGATTGTTAAGACCTTTGGCTGTGAGACCGACGATAACAATTGCTCCGTTAAAGTTTGCTGGTAACTTAGCAGCTGAGTATTCGGTTGGTTTGGATGACCAGTCAACCCAAATTCTACCCAGTTCGTCTGTTGCGATTTTTCCGAATTGAGGAATTCGAACAGCTTCAATTCCTGACTCGTTGACTTTGACTTGGAAGGATTGGTCTCCTGCGGCAACACGCAATGTTTCCAAACTAATGCTTGGGTACAGTTGCCCTTTGGAGTTGACCACCATTGGAATTCTTCTGGTGACGCCATCGACTTCAGGGAGAGTGTTGACAACACCAATACCAGCAGCACTCTCGTTAAATTGTTTAATGTTTGGTTCAATGTTACCATATCGCACTCCTGTACCTGCTGGATCACCACCAATTACAGAAACACCTGGACGAAACGGCAAATACTTATCAGTTAAAAAAGAATCACTAGTAGCTGCCTGTGGTAAAATCACAGGCACTTGTTTCATTACACTTGTTAATTGAGAATCTTGACCAAAACGATCAGACTCAGGCATATAGAGGTTAAAGACAACCAACCCAGCACCATGAGAATAGAGATCAGCAACCAGTTTGGCATATTCTCCACGAGGGAACGGGAATTGTCCTTTTTGCTTAAGATAGGCATCGTCAATATTTACAACTGCTACCTGTTGAGAAGTAGTTGTACCTTTACTTGTTATTAGTTGATCGAAATAACGAAGACGTACTGATTCAACAAAAGTAGGATCGGCAATACGGATGCTAACTAAAAGCACCAAAGTAACGAGAGCCATCCACGGAGATAATAGTTTTTTCATGTCAATTAGTCAAGATGTAAACTTGTATTTATTGTCCCTGTTGAACCGTAATTTTTGCACAACCACCTACAGTTGCACAGTTAAAGTTAATAGAGTAGAAGTTCTGTGTTGAACCACTCTGTGTCAAACTTAGATCCACTGGCATTCCAGTGAGAGTTACATTAGCCATATGACCAGCAGAACCTTGTTGTGTAATGTCCACGTGTTTGTTCCCACCAGAGAGTAGAACAGAAGCGTAGTGGCTTCCGCCATTCTTTTGGTCAATCAATAGGCTATTGTTGTTATCGTTTATAGTGACGAAAGCACCCTTACCATAGGCATTGGTTTCTGTAAGGTTCTTCTGTCTAATCTCTACGGTATTGTTACTTCCATTGACAGTGAGATCCGTATAGTTAGTTTGTGTATTGTTGGATGACTTCTGTTCAATCTTTATGTTATTGCTTGAACCATTACCACTATATTTGGCGTAGTTGTTCTTAGTACCAGACTGATCAACTAGGATTATGTTTTGGTTACCAACTTGTTCAATGTAAACTTGAGAGTCATTGGTAAGTCTAGTTTGAAATGCGTTTACCTTCGCTACGTTTGACGCATCAGCATTGAATGGAGTTGTTACTGCTCCGCAACATAGAGTTGGAGCAGCAGGTGGTGCTGGTGCAGCTACTACCTCTCCAGCAGCAAGCGGAGTCATTGAACCATTAGTTGCAGCAAGAGTATCAACTTGAGTGACAGTTGGGTTTAGTGTTCCTGTCCATGTAACTCCAGTGGAACCAACCATACCAGTGGTCATACTGAATAGTTGACCAGTGTTGTTATCGCTACCAACAAAGAAAAAGAAATCATTACCCATGTTGATAATGTGACCAGCACCCATTGTTGCTCTCAATGTACCATCAGCATTATACTGTTTAGCCAACCATGGATTGGTTGTGCTTCTACCATAGTCTGGAATCCATGAACCAATACATATGTTGAATACGTTCCAGAAGCTACAATGTGAACCTGTCTGTACGATGTTAGCTTCAAACTTAACATAACTACCTGCTGCCCATGTTAACTGTCCGTTAGTCCATGGAATCTTATAAGCAGTTCCTGGTTGCTTGCTGTAGATTTGACAAGTGTTGGTATACATACAAGCAGACACGTTCCACTGAGTATCCGCTATCTGTGCTTGACCAAATTTTAAATCAGCAAGACCAGTTGCCTGACTATGAGCAGATAAACATAGAGTGGATAGAAGTGCTAATAAGATAAAGAATCTTTTCATCTCTTAAGAACCCCACTGCTCTGCTTGATTGTAATTACGTTACCTCCAGGACTTCCGTCACCAAGAGTTTCTGATGCAGCTACATCGTTATGTGAAACTGTAAGAAACGTGTTTGATGCGTAACCCTGTGTTTTAATTTCAGCGTAGTGTTCGTTGGGTGTGCTGCGATAAGCAATACCCTTACCCTTTGATTGCATGTCTGGTGCATCTGCTTTGTCCCACTTCACACAAATACTAATAAGAGAGTTACAACCAGTGGCACCAGTAGCGAATGTCTCTGAAAATTTCTGTGCTGGTGGTGGAGCCTCAGATTCTTTAACCATCTGCGATAGTCTGCGTTGTGCTTCAGCTTCAAGTTCTTCTTGTTCTAATTCTTGCTTGGACTTGTTTGCTTCTTTAATGGCACGTTGAACTTCTTGTGGTTTGTTAATGATTAGGTTGTTACCAATCTTACCTTCAATAGTGTTAATGATTGTAGGTGGTGTTGGTGGAGTTGAGATACTCATAACGTAGGTAGCTTCGAATGCTTTATCCAACTCTACTGTTCCAGCAAGAGTTGTTACAGAGATGGCACCAACCTTACATCTGTTCTCATCTAGTTCGTATTGCTTGACGTCTTTTGGATCTTTGCATGATGGAACAAGAATCACTAGACTCTGTCCTGCTTCGTCAACTGTCATGTTGAAGTCTGTTCCACGGACAGCAATGGTTGCTGTTGGAGTTTTGATGTCAACATTTTGGGAATTTGTTTTGGCGATTTGTCCAGATGCATATCGGACAGTGCCCATTGCGACCTTCAGTGCTAGTTTGCCTGAGTCGGATTTCTTTGGATCGAAAACAAAGTCGTCTATCAGTAGACGACTGTTCTCCGTAACATTCACTTTTGTATCGTCTTTAAAAGTAATCTTGCTGGCGCAGTTGGTAGTGACGTAAGTGTCCATACTTTCTACACCAGAACCTTTGGTGCCAGATAAGTTCTGTTTACCTCGAACTATCTGACACCCAGATCCTTTATTTTCAGACACTGTGCCAATCTCTGCCCAACTAGTAGATGTCAAGAGGCACAATATAACAAAAAGGTATTTCATGACTTACCTTGCGATAGCTGATACTGGACTAACAATTGCACTGCTTGAACTTCTTACAGTGATCGTATTATGGCTTCCGTTTGTTGATACATTTACAGTAGTATCATTTGTACCCTGTTGTTGAGTAGTGATACTGTTGTAATCACCAGTAGTGTTTAATACTAAAGCATGACCAACACCACCAGCTGCATCAATTTGTTGAGAGTTAATAATGTTATTGCTTCCACTGATAATACTGTTTACAGTACCATTAGTGCTTAACAAACTATTGGTAACTTGGTTGCTGTTACCAGTGATTGATAAGATGCTGCTAATATCATTACCTGTTACTTGCTGAATCACAGTGTTTGTGTCACCAGTGATTGTTTCAGTAACTGTGTTTCTCAAGTTTGTTGCTGAGTTGGTAGATCCAATATTCAACTTGCTTTGGTTTCCGTTGCCAGAAACTGTGCTAGTGTAAGTATTAGTATTACCTCTAATGTTGTATTGATTTGTATTGCTGTCACCAGTCTGTGTAATGCCGACTGTATTGCTGCTACCTGTGATGGTACCATAGTTTGAAGAACTAGCTGCAGTTGGAGTTAAAGTCGTTACACCTGTGCCATCCACTGATTCTGTTCCAGCCACACCACCTACGCTGTTAGTGCCACCGACTTGTTCGATAGTAACTGTATTGCTGCTACCGACTTGTTCGATGTATACAAGGTTTGGACCAGTTGACGCAGTCTGCGCAACTGTCGATGACGCATATGGTGTAGCGAACACCATAAACATCATAGCAAGTAATTTACTCGACAACTTGCCATCGCCTGTTCTACTTAATTTCATACTTCTCCTTCGGGTATGTAAACCCTCTTATTTTTCTTTTATCTCAGGAGTTGTTTCTCTTTTATACTGCCAAACACCTTTACGTTCGCCCTCCTGGATAGTGTTTACTACAGCTGCCTGTACTGCTATATCAATGGCTTTATTAATACTTTCATTAATGCTTCCACCAATTTCGCCTTCAAGTGCAGTAGCGTTTGCACCAAGAGTTGTACCATCACCAATAAATCTTAATAATGTTACTTTATCCATATAACTCAAAACTGTCTTCTGTACTGTTACTGTAGTTAAAACTTCACCAGTACTTACTGAGACTGTTCGTAATGTTACAGTCACCGTGTCTGATTGGTATTGTGTGGAAGCACCGATACCAAACAAACGCATGCCAGAACCACCTGTGATAGTATTGCTATCGTATCCAACAATACCACCTTCCATAATGATGCCAGCGAAAATCATTGGAGGTAATGCTTTTGCTTCCCTACCTTGATATTGTTCACGCATCTGACGAATCATTTGACGCTCTTTGATCAAATTCTCTAATCCAACACGTTCAAGAACAGTAAACCATTTACGGTCGCCCACATCTTGTAGTGCTTTGATTAGATACATCTCACCACCCTGTGTCACAGCTGATGAAAGCGATGCCACGTTGAGTTGTGATTTTCTCTGTCCAGTCTTATCCATAAAACTATAGACTGCTACAGGGATTGGTCCACCAGCTGGTGCTGGTAGTTTATTCTTTTCTTTCTTGAGAAACTTGCTTTGCTCCACTGTTGGATCGTCAAACTGTTCTCCAGTAATCTTTTCCTTGACAGCAGAACTCGTTGCACAACCAGCTAGTAGTGTAACGATCGCTAAGGATAATAGAGTCTTTTTCATTGGTTATCCTTAGAATGCGAAAGTACCAGCAGGCACTTTCATAGTAGTTGATTGAGATGGGTTTGATATGTTGATTATGCTAATGATAATCATACCCTGTTCAGAACCAGTTCCAAGTTTCCAAGTGATATTGTTACCAGCTAAATCTGGAATTGAACCACATACTGAACCTGCCGTTGCAGCAGTGCATGTTGGTTCTCCTGCAGCACCAAATAGGCTGTCAGTTAATTGTTTTGCTAGTTGGGAGTATACACGAGATTCTAAGTTCGCCACAAACTTAGCTTGAGGAGTGTTCGCTGCATCGGCTTCTGCCTTTGCCTTTAGCGCATCCTGTTGTGTTTTGTTCTTTTCTTTTTGCTGGTCTTCTAACTGTTTTATAGTTAGAACGTGTGACGAGTACCCAACACCCGAGAATGCTGGGCTACTGAAGTAGTGTTGAAGTTCTGCTGCATTACTGTTTGAAGTGGTGATCAGCAGAGCCAGGAGGCAATTTCTTAAGTGATGCTTTAACATCGTCTAATCCGTTCTTGTTATTATCGTGGGGAATATCCCCTTGCTCTCGCAATGACAAAATAACATTCACCTTCTGGTTCAAACGGATAAGGTCATTATCCAACATTCTAATTCGATCGATAAGATCGACCAGAGTCTTACTAGCTTCGCCTGTAACTGGTTTAATTTCGTTGGTAACCCATTGCCAAACATAGTAAACAAAATAGCCTAAACCACCAGCTGCGATAATAGGAAAACCGTACTTATTAATGAGTTCTGCTAAATCACCCATTGGTTTCCTTCACTTTCTGAAACACAATTCTACCATCAAAAGTAACATTTACAACATATTTGTCACCGTTCTTTACGCCCAACTTTTGGGCTTCTAATTCTTTATCCATTATGATAGTACCGTTTTCAAGCACATCAAAAACATAGTCAACAAATAACATTTTTAGTCCCTTCTTGCGTCACTTTGCTCTGCTCGAGCAATCCTGTCTAAGTCTGGGGGAATGCCCAGTGCGTGGGAAACCTTGGTATCAATACGAATGACATCATGGTTCATTGCTGCTACTCGTTTATCTAATGCAGCAATAATACCCTTCATTGACATAACTGAACCAGTTACACCAGCAAGGATAAATTTTAATGTAAGGAAAACGAAGTAGCCAGCAGCACAAGCTGCAGCGATTGGAAAGCCAACATCGGCTACAAGTTTGAAAAACTCATGCATACTATATCCATGTTATTATTGTTATCGGAATAGTATTATTTAGGAATTCTTCGGTTCTTGCAAGTCGTCAACCTCTTTTTCAATGGTTTTAACACCAAGAGATTGTGTAAATGTCTGTTGTACTTTGTTTAGGAATGATTGTGTTTTTGGTGGTTTCTTACCAGTTTCTTCCATGTATCTACCAACCTCTTTTTTGAGACCATTACGGTTGTATAGAGCAGGTTCCCAGTCTTTGTTGTGTTCATCGACTTGGATCTCTGGAAGACCCTCTTCTGGGTTCTCATCGATAACTCGTTGAGCCCATGTTTCTTCACCTTCAAGTGTCGGAATATCTTCTGGTTCTTTTGCTACAGAGGGTTCTTCCTTAACACTAATATCGTCTTGAATGATGATTTCTTTAGCCTTTTCTGGTAAATCTTCTGATTTGTCTCCATTGAAGAAGTCATCCCATTTACCTTTACGACCATGTTTAAGATTCCAGTTGGCAGCAATAAGCAATAGAACTGCCAGTGGATCAAATACAATAACAATCATAATAGTGACAATGCGAACTGCCTTTTCCAAGACATCTTCGCTCGCACCGTCACCGTATATGAGTGCTGCAATGTATTTTATTGGTCCGACTTCTGCTTCGACTTTGCGGACTTCGGTTGCGATTGGCGCACGCTCTTCGTTGAGCTTGGCGACTTTCGCTTGGCTGGTGCCGATTTCGTTGAGGATTCGGTTTCGGTCTTTTTGCTGTCCTCTACGGATGGCAATTGCTCGATCGGTGCCTGCGGAATCGGTTGTTCTGCTGATGGTTTGATCAACTTGAGAATCGAGTTGAGAAAGTTCTTTACGGCTTGCATTAATGTTCTCCTTTTCTGTTTTGATTTTCTCATCAATCAATGCTAACTTAGCAGCTACGTCTCCCGACGGTACTGCTTGATCTAAGTGTGCTTTTGATAAGAATCCGAAAATACCCATAGATGTCAGTAACATCAATACGACTAGGGCAATGGTAAAATATGTCTTCATCAATCTTGGGATTTCATTCCAAGAACGATAAAGCCACGATGCAACTACGAGTTTCGATGCTTCAAGCAAAGAACCCATAAGAGCAATTGGTACTACTGCTGCAGCAAAAATTGCGATGAGACCCATCACTGCATAGTATGCAGCTAGAGCGGATAATGATAAAGCAACAGCAAATAGTAAGTATGTCATAGTTTGTTTTTAATATGAGAACCATGGACTCTTACAGAGATTTGACCATTGTAGTAGTCGTCCGATTCTAACACCTTTCGTGCAAACTGCTCTCGTGCTTCAACGTAGGAACATTCTGCTTTAGATTTACAAAAGAAAAGAATCTCACGAAGGAAGTTGCCTTCTCCGAGAGACTCTACATCTTTATTTAGTTCGATAGATGAACCATAGTAGTCCATCCAATCTGAATCAATCTTACTGCGGATCTTCTTTTTCTTCTTAGTGCCGTTCTTTTGGAGAACAGTTTTATAGGTAGTCTTACTAAATTTGGCTAGCTTCTTACCTACATACATACGCTTGCTGGCTTTGTTCGTAATTAAATAAACAAAGCCAACACAGTCATCAGGTAATGATTCAACAATTTCGTTATTATGAAGCCACATTCGAATAATTAGTCAGTGTAAACGACTATTTATTCTTCCTCTTCATAATCATCTTCTTCGTAGATATCAGCAGAGCAGACAGGACAATAAACGATATCTTCTAAACGCTCTTCAGTTTTTAGAATAATCTTACCTCTTGCCTGACATTCATTACATTCAAAAATCTTAGTTGCCATATTATGCCTTTGCCCAAACGTCTTCCCATGAACCAGTCAATGCACCCTTAGCATAGTCAGTCACACGATTCTCAAAGAAGTTACCGTGGATAGGTGCATTAATCATTTCTTCAACCCATGGAAGAGGATTCTTTTTAACTTTGAAAATACCCTTCATTCCAAGACTGATCAATCTACGATCAGCGATGTAACGGATATACTTCTTAACGTCTTCTGGTTCTAGTTCACGCATGTGAGTGCCAGAGAATGATAGGTCAATAAACTTATCTTCTAACTCTACCATACGTTCAGCGATGGTATAGATTTTACCCTTTAACTCATCGTTCCAGATTTCTGGATTCTCTTTAATGTATTCACGGAACAACTTGATCATTGACTCAGCGTGGATTGTTTCATCGGCAATAGACCAAGTAACAATTTGACCCATACCCTTCATAAGTCCATGACGTGGGAAGTTCAACAACATAATGAATGAAGAGAACAATTGCATACCTTCAGTGAAGGCAGAGAATACCGCAATGTGTTCAGCAGTAGAAGCGATAGTACCATTCTTGGAACTAATATCCAAGACGTAGTCATGCTTGTCTTTCATCTCTTGATACTCAAGGAACTGATTGTAAGTAGACTCTGGTAAACCAAGTGTCTCAATCAAGTGAGAGTATGCAGCGATGTGAAGTGCTTCACGTGCAGCGAAACCCATAAGCATCATACGTACTTCAGGTTGAGGGAAGTGTGGGAGATAGTTATTAACATAACCACCAGCCACGTCAATATCACCCTGTGTGAAGAAACGGAAGATGTTAGTCAAGAACTGCTTTTCTTCTGCAGTTAGTTTCTTCTTCCAGTCTTTCACATCTTCTGCCATTGGAACTTCAGTATGAAGCCAATGCGCTTGCTCGTGTTTCAACCATGCTTCGTATGCCCACGGATAGTTAAAAGGTTTAAACGAATCACGAGTATCCGTTAGCCTTGAGTTATTCTTTTTTACCATTATTCGTTATCCAATACTAATTCTATATTTTGTTCATTGATCTTAACACCACGAACTTCACGATATCCGTCATCAGTTAATACGATAACTTTAACAGAATTCCTACTCTTCATCATCTCACCACTGTTCTTAGGAACGAGACACATCCAATACTTCTGGAGTTTTTGACAGATATCGTAAGCGTCCATGATTATCCTTCACATGCGATACAAACATCGTCAGAGTTTGCCGTCAAATCATGCAGGTTAATTTCCTTAATGATTTCACGTTCGATCTTCTTGCTAACCTTGTCAGCCTTAGCGATCTTATCTGAACGACAATAGTACATAGTCTTCAGTTTCTGCTTCCATGCTTGGAAGTGAACAGCATGAATGTATTTAATATGACTGTCTGGTCTAAAGAATACGTTTAACGATTGCGCTTGATCAATATACTCTTGACGATCTGCAGCGTGTTGGATGACCCAGCGCTGGTCAATTTCCATAGAAGTCTTGAATACGTCTTTTGTCCATTCGTCCATCCAATCCAAGTGCTGAACGCTACCATCATTCGCAATGATGCTAGACCAAACTTCGTCTGACCAACCTTCCTTATGATTGACTGCTTCTTTCTGGATGATTTCATCAAGGAACCTGTTCTTATTTAAGTGACTAC
>ERZ1034361.720-NODE-720-length-19902-cov-7.303052_pt1 | contig 19902 bp, 48 predicted proteins | sample MGYA00520617_ERZ1034361 | MGnify/ENA primary metagenome ERZ1034361 (study PRJEB33736, sample SAMEA104284507) | Azolla filiculoides | biome: Urban; feature: Water surface; material: Ditch water | place: Netherlands | collected 2015-10-28 | depth 0-0.1 m ...
ACCTAAAGGTACTGAAGATGACCTCTCAGGAGGAAGTCTCGGCAACTACCTACAACACGGTGATTGACCTACTCTAGTAATTACTCCTGGGTATGAGGATAAACTGCCTACCGTTCCCCTAGTTGATCGTTTGTCGTGATGGCTAGGGGGACGATCCCGGTCCGCAATGTTACAATTGTGTTACGAAGGTTGACAAATACCCCCACAGCTGTCATACTTGTATTACCGACAAAGAAAGAAGGCCACTATGGCATTTACATATTTTATAACATCTGGCAGCACCTATTCCGTGCAGGCGGACAGCAAAGAAGAAGCCCTTGCAATCTTCCATGTCTCGCAGGGTAACGAGGATGCTGATTACTATCCTGAGTTTGATATCACTGAAGAGAAGCTTGACACTGTCGAGTACCAAGAGGCAGACACTGTAGTTGAATACGTGACCAACTAATGGATGAACTAGTTGCAGAGCTACTCCAGTACTTCCACATGAAGGAAGACGAAGCTCTTGAATCAATGAACGAACAAGAGGCCGACGGGTGCCCTTTCGAAGCTGCATACCATGAAGGACGTACGGAGGCGTACGCACATGTACGTGCATTCATTGCAGGTACCTTTCTGGACCACCAGCAACGTTTGTTTTAATTCTCGGTAAGGGGTTACCGATGAGGCCTAGGGTTCTTATTCCTTTCTTTCCCCTAGGCCAGGTCCTGAGCACTGATCCGAAACTGCTCCCCCTCTGGGGTCCGGGCCGCCAATGTAACAGTTGTGTTACGAAAGCAAAATAAATCCCCAGATGTATTGACATTGTCAGTGGTTGATGTCATAATTATATAAGTAAACAAATTCACCCCTAAAGAAAGAAGTAGCCCACATGGCACACGAACTAGAAATCGATTCCGTTACTGGCAAGACTACCTTTGCATCCTTCCGTGAACCTGCATGGCATGGTTTGGGAACTGTGTTTGAGGAAGAAGTAAACACCCAGAAGATGCTCGAACTGGCATCACTTGACAACTGGAATGTCCGCCTCGAAGAAGTCCCACTGCCTGAGGGTTTCTCTTCAGACAAGACTAACTATTTTGTTGCACGCACCAACCCATTCGAGAAGACTCAGACCGATGTTCTTGGCGTAGTTGGTGAGCGTTACCGTACTCTTCAGAACGAAGACCTGTTCGCCTTTGGTGACAACATCCTAGACGGTGGTGGTCGTTGGGAGACTGCTGGTTCTATCAAGGGTGGTCGTCAGGTATTTGGTTCCATTGCTCTTGAGCGTGAGACCATTCTTGACCCCAACGGTTCTGCTGATAAGGTTGCAACCTACCTGCTCGTAAACACATCTCACGATGGTTCTGTAGCTATTCAGGCATCTATCACCCCTGTGCGTGTCGTGTGTGCAAACACATTGAACATGGCGATTGGTCGTGGCAACCGCAACCTAAAGCAGACTTTCAAGATTCGCCACACCCAGACAGCTGAGGGCAAGGTTCTCGCAGCTCGTGAGGCTCTTGGGCTTGCTAACGCATACATGGATGAATTCGACATTATGGCAAAGTCTATGATTGAGAACGAAATCACCAAGGCACAGTTTGATGACATCGTGGCACTGGCTTACCCTATGCCTGAGAAAGATGCTAAGGGTGCCCTGAAGAAGTGGCAGACCAAGATTGAGCTGATTGAGGACATCTATCAGGGTGAATTCAACCACACCATTGCTGGTACCTCGTGGGGTGCTTTCAATGCAATGACTGAACGCCTCGACTGGTATCGTGCTGGTCGTGGTGGCAACCATGAATCTGTTCTGGCTTCCGCATCTGGCTTTGACCCTGCAATCAACGCAGAGAAGAACCGACTGCTCAAGGTAGTCCAAAGCGTAATGGCTTAGCCATTCACTCCTAGGCATGAGAATAAACTGCCTCCCCCCAGGGTGATCTGGCCGGGCCCACTTTTAGTTATATAGATACTCATTAAGAATGCATTACGACAACGTGAAAAAACTTCTGGAAAACTATTGACAATCTTACATTTATAGGTCATACTTATTATATGAACGAAATACAAGATATGTTTGCTAATGCAATCGACACGACTGTAATCGGAAGACTAACCCCAGAGCAGCTTGATACGCTGTCAGATATCCTGAAAGGATACTAATGCCTACATACAACATCTCCATGAAAGTCGAATACATCTTTGAGGTTGAAGCTGAAGATGAACAGGAAGCTGAGAAGCTTGCTTGGGAATATGACTACGAAGATGACAGGTCATCGTATGCTGGTGTCTACTCGATTGACGTAGACGAATGCGAAGAAGATTACATTGATGAATCAGAGACTGTAGGTGAGGGAAAAGATGAGTAGTCATTATTTTGCTAGTGACGGCAACTACGGTGGAGCCGATAAGGTGGTTATCGTTAAGACTGATGAATGGGATGACTATGACTGGAATCTTATTGAAGAGTCTTCTGACCTTAACCGTATTGCTACCGCTTTAGAAATTGCTGGGAACTATAGTGGTTGAGTGTCCTAACCATGGGGGCAGCTTTGACTGTACCCCGTTTTGTCCACTATGTGAGGGAGAGCAAGAATATGATAACTAAGCGTGATGATTTAGATAGTCTTGAATTATACTTTGATTACAAGAGTGCACAATACTTTTATACGCCTAACCCTCCTGGTGTGATTTGGTTGACACCAGAAGAAGCTGATGAAATGTTTGGCAAGGATACCCCTGCTAACTTCATTGATGAACTAGAGGAGATCTAATGGCAAGGCCCAACTGGTTTCAACAAGATCATAGCGATCTAGATCCATACGACATGTTAGAAGTAGTGTTTATAACAGCAACAGAGGAGATCTAATGTCAGAAAACTTTTATAAATTCTTTGAAGATTTTTTTGAAAATGAGGCTATTTTGGTAGAGGAAGCCAAGAAGGCATGGTAGACTAGTTCAATGAAACCCATCCTTATTCCTAACGGTAAGTCTCTTACCTTTGCAGACCTTTGTTATTTAATCTATCAAGCATATGGTGAATCAATCACTATTAATTTTATTGAAGATGTAGAAGAACCTGGTGTGTCCTATGTGCAGTGTGATACCTGTGTAGGCGAGTCACCTGTGTATGAGGGCAGCTGCCTATTGTGTGGGGGTACGGTATGAGTGTGATTGTTTATACTAAGCCTAACTGTGTTCAATGTAATATGACTAAGAAGCGTCTAGAGGATAAGGGTATCCCCTACGCTACCGTCGATATTACCCAAGACCCTGAAGCTCTTGATAAATTAATTGAACAAGGATTCCAAGCCGCACCTGTTGTTAACGCAGGCGATCAATGGTGGGCTGGCTTCCAACCAGATAAAATTGATTCCCTCTAGCTATTGACAACTATGCCACAATGATATAAGCTTATGGTATGGAAGCAATTGTAGCAGTAGTTATATTATTAGTAGCCTTAGGAACCATTGGTGGTTTCCGTTCTAACGATGGGAAGTGGTAATGACTATTGAATTAGAGTATGATGAATGGTTTGACAAGTACAAGCCAATTACAAATGACCATGATGAGATTAAAGTCTATGAGACATACGGTGTCGACTTAGAGTTTATTGAATCTATTATTGAAGACAATCGTGTTTGGACATTCCTCGACGGTGGTGACTTTAGTGTAATCACTAATGGTGCTATGTTTGTTAATCGTCTCTGCTACTACGTTACTGAGGTACCGTGGGAAGGTGAGGCAGGCGACATTGAGATTGACCTGTACGAGGCTGATGAATGCGACATCACAGGTGAACATCTTTGGATGGACTACCTCCGTGAAATGGATATGAAAACAATTCAGGTATGTGAATTCTGTGAGATGAGTAAGGATGACTATGAGCTCTATGGTTAATGAACTAGTAACTGATAACTTTGACATCAACGTGTTTGACCGTGCACAGTACAACGAGCCAGGATGTGATTCACACGAATGGTTGTTGTGCCCATACAAGTTAACATGGGATGGCGATAACTATTCTATTAGTGATGAGATGGCAGACCTTAATCTGGTACTGACAGCTGAAGAGGCAGAGGCCTTAACGTTAGGTTGGGGACCTGACCTAGGCGGAGATATGGAAGAGTCAGAAGACTTTTGGATCGATGCTAATTCCTTTAAAGATACTTACAAGAGCATTCCTAAATCTGTTAAAGATTGGCTTGACTTTGTAACCTACAACCTGTAAGCTGGAGACACTATGAAAAGACAACGACTAACGCAAGAGGAGAAGGTAGCAAACTATCTCGTTACTGTCGTCAAGGACTTGACCCTTGACCTAGATGAGATTGGTCGCTATATCGCAATCAACTCTCCCAATGTCTTGGCTAATCGCCTTGACGTAATCCTTGAGTCCGCACGAGCAGAAAGTGAAAAGCAATATGTCCAATCAAGCCACAACCCCCTATTCTAACCAATGCGATATCCTTGGTGACCTTTGGATTGACTACAAGAATGATGTAGAGTTTGAGGACTTTATTTCCTACAACGATTTGGGTTTGCCTCTCGCATACGCAATCAGCGGTGGCATCATTGAGTCAAGCCCATTGGCAGAGGGATTTATCAAAGAGACATTCTCTCTACTTATCGAAGCCCTTGAGGTGGAAGATGTAGGGTTTGAGTCGCTAACCGATTTGCTAATCGCATCAGGTCGAGCAGATATCTAAACCAGGTTCGGTGTCCTCCTCATGGGAGGGCATCGGGGCCGGGCATCGTTATCAAACCGTTACATACCAAACCTTGACAAACCTTATTACGATGGACCTAAAAAAATCGCTGGGAATCGTATCAAACCTCATAGGAGAATTAAATGGAAGCAATAGTAATCATAATAGCTATAGGGGCAATAGCCATGTTCCTGATCAACACATGGTTTAAACAATGAAGTACTTACTATATATACCAGCTATAGTGGTTTGTTATTATATAGGGGTTTGGATTGGATCTATGATCTTTAATTGATACCCCCGATATTACGATGGAGGGTTTAGATCCTGGAAAGGTTTGTCAACGCCGCAGGCGTGGGGGTATTACGATGGGGTATCAAAATCCCTGACAAATACAAACCTTTATAGCTAATTTCCCTATATATAGAAACACTTTGATATCGTTTTGATGGTTTTTCTATAAGTTATCCACAGGTTTTGAGGAGTTATCCACAGGCAGGATATGGGGTTTGGGAGGTTTGGATAGGAAGGTTTGGAGGTTTGGTAGGGGAAATCGGGGCCCTACAATGATTACGAGGATAGATAATGATGCTCTCTTCTCCAATAACAAACCAAAAACCTCTATAACCACATCTCTTCAAACCATCAGTAACATCTATCTGTGGATAAGTCTGTGGAAAACTATCTCTTTTTAAAGGTTTTTATCCTTTTATTTATAAAAAACCAGGGTAGCTATAAGTCTGGATATGGGGCTATGGGGGATATGGGGAACGCTCTCATATCACATAAAACAAAGATGTCTTTAGTCTATAGTTAATACTACATATAGGGATGATGGGGCATGTCTTTTATACCCCGAAAATTTGATAAGCTGTATATATGGATAGTTTCTTATGGGGTTTGGCAGGAGGCCTATCGGCCTTGATCTTGAAAGATTTGTACGTTAGCTCGAAGACATACATCAAGGCATTGCGTCATCCCTATGTGGAAGTCAAGGATAGAGAAGGCTACATCCACATCATTAGAAAACCTTATCGCTGGTATCACAAAAAACCCTAGCCATGTATCTGACTAGGGTTAATGTGTTTAGTAAGATCTCTTACCAAATGAACGTGGTTGTCCTGGAGCGTTACCGTTATAGAACATGTCGTTGGTTCGTTGCATCACTTCTTTGATATCAACCTCTCCCTTATCCATACGCTTAAGCATATCCAGGAAGGTGAAGGAAGCTTCACGTACACCAGTCTTATACTCTTTGGTCTTTCGTGTAAGCCTACGGATCTCTTCAAGAGGTTCTGTTACTTCATACATTTCAATTTGTTCTAGCGATTCCATTTATTTCTCCTTTGTTTACGCAGCTACTAGTTTCTTCTGAGCAATAGCTAGTCTCTGGTTAATAGCTGCAGGGTTTGTATCATAGTGCTTAGCTAAAAGCTTTTGTGGTCTGGTTGATCCTAGGACCTTACCTATCTTATAGAGGTAAAGGGTTTCTGCCATTAGCCAAACATTCTTATCCCTCTCATGTTCAGATAGGTATAGGTCAAAGAGATCATTCCTACACTTGGGTGTAAGACCTTCTGCCAGGGATGGGTTGTTTAGTATTAGTAGTAATAGCTCATTCATGTTATAAGTATATGGGGGTTTGGGTTGCTTGTCAACCCTTAATCTCTACCGCCGAACTTTTCGCCGTGCGAACTTACCACAGCCATACATCGCCATCTTTAGACTCTACCACTTGCCAAGCTTCACCGTTATAGATACGCATAGTATTGTCGCTACGATCAAACCACATCTCTCCAGCTATTGGTCTTACAGCATGGTCGTCAAAGACTTTGTATGAGGTGGTTTGTCTATTAAAGTAGTCTTTGATATATGGTACTACTAGGATTAGGAATAGGATTACGAAGAGTCCTACAATACCCTCGATCATTATGACTCCTGTCGATAAGGGTTAGCAGGAGAATCCATATAATTTCTTACAGCTCCTGAGTCATAGCCCTCTTCCCATGCTTCGGCTTTTACTTCAGCAAGCCAGCGGTCAAAGTCTTTCTGTAAAGATTCAGCTTTACCCTCATACCAAGTAGAACCGCCAACACCGTGAACATAAGCGGCACGAACCCTGCGTGTGCTAGGTGTATAAGCTGTAGAGTTCACACCCGATAGATTGTCTAGTTCACTCATTCTGTTTCCATCCATTCAGGGATATACGATTTGATGAGCTGTCCTAGCTCTTGGCAATTGTCATTCTTGGTACATGAGTTTAGATCTTCAACACGATCTAGAATGTTAGCAATGATACGCTTGCGTGTTTTCTCGATAGCAAGGTTAGCTACACGATGACGTTCACTAACTAGCCATAGATCAAAGTCTAATTCAGCATCATCGCTGTCATCATCCCAACCCCAACAAAAGTTAACATAGGCCTGTCTGATGTGTTCTGTACTGGGTACGTTTCTTTCTTTCATTAGTCTGCCTTAATAAAGTCGATTAGGTTGTCTGGTTGTTTGTGTGATAGATAGTGTGCACCAAAAGATGCAGTATCACAACAACAGCTAATGTCATATAGTGTCATTAGCTTAGCAATGATTCGCTCTTGCTCTTGCAATGCCCCCTCACGCAAGATAATGTTAAAGATTTTAACCTCATCTTCTGTAAGGTCTAACTCTATGGATTGATATTCTTCTGACATATCATTATTCTATAGGAATGAATTATGAAAGTCAATACTTGACATACCCCCAGAATTTTGATAACGTGTATGTATGAGAGATATTTGCGGAACCATGTCTGGCTATCACAAGCACTACAAGACTAAGGAAGAACAGTGTGACCCTTGCCGTGATGCAATGCGTCAGTACTGGAGAGCCAAGCGTGTAGAGCGTAACGAGCCTATCAATGTGCTACGTCGTGAATGGCGTCAGCGTAACAAGTATTTGTACAAGTCTAATCGTACACGAGCACGTAAGCTTGGAGTGGACTATGACTACTACACTGAGCAGGATGTCTTTGACAACTGGGGATACGACTGCCACCTATGTGGTGACCCCATTAACTTTGATGCCCCCCGACAGTGTGGAAAACCAGGCTGGGAGAATGGATTGCACATCGATCACGTTCACCCACTATCAAAGGGTGGTACAGATACACTTGACAATGTACGTCCTGCTCATGGACAATGTAATATAATCAAGTGGGCTTCAGTTGATTATCTAGAAAAGTTTGCGAAGTAAGGATTATGGCTACAGTAGATTTACGAGGCTGGAACACCCAGCTTGACCCAATGGCAGCAATCACTGAGATTGTTAACGATAACCTGAATGGACACGTTGATGCAAAGACAGCTATGGCATACATCAATGCGGTCTGTTGTGAGTGGAGGTTTTAATGGTTGATGTAAATATCACAGAAGATGAGTGGTACCCAGTCTACGAAATTACTGATAAAGTATTTAGTGGCGATACCACAATTGAACTAACGCAGTTTGAACTATTTAAGGTGCGTCGTACCTTTCAGGAATTCGAACACATTCAACGTCTTTTGGCAAACAAAGTAAGAGAGGCTAGACATGAGCTGTAAATATTTAATTAGACAGGAAGTCTTTGGCGAGGGTGACAACAAGCTTATTGCCATTAGACCTGATAGGCAGTCAGCTATTGATCTTATTGCATACCTGCACACTGTTGACCCAAAAAATACTTACTATTATCACTCGGATACTGAACCTCGATCGGATACCCGATGAACAAGGATGCTATGAGTAGTATCATTGATAAGTATAGTTTAGGATTTCTTGACGGATTTGAGGAAGCCTATGGTAGACTACCGAATGATCTAGAACGATCTATCTGGATGCATGGCTACATCGATGGGTGTAAATCAATCGAAGAAGCCCTCAGTCTAGAAGAAAAACATATATAATAAAAACTAAGGAGAACAAATGGAAGACGAACGAGTACAGATTACAATCGAGCAAGAGCTTGAAATCTATAAGGCACGACTAGACTATGCTTCACAGCTGCTGAGTCTGGTCATTGCAAAGCTGGGCGGCTCTTATGAGCTAATCGGTGATGACCTTGAGGCTAAAGTCAATGGTGTTCAGATCGAGAACCTTGAGAACGGCATTAAGGTAACAACATTTACCGATGAACCCGAGGAGGGTTAATGGAAAGAGTTGAGATAACAGAGCTAGAGAACGGTTGGTTCAAGGTGGAAGCATTCATCGGAGAAACCGTTGCTGGCTCTGGTGAGTTCATGCATCGTAAGGATGCAGAGGATGCTGGGGCATGGCTTATTGAGGAGTACACTTCTCGCTTCCTGACACCCTCAGAAGAAGAGACCAATGCTTCCTAACCTTATTGTTCCAACACTTAATCGGTACGATCTTCTTGAGAAGATGATTGAAAGTATCGACTACTCGGTTGCCCATCTACTCATTATTGATAATGGTGGGCAACTGAAAAGTGTTCCAAAGAATCCAGATGTGCGTAAGGTAACTATCCTTAACATGCCAGCAAACCTTGGCTGCTCTTCCTCATGGAACCTGGGCATCAAGATGTTTCCTAAGCATGACAGATGGTTTATTGTTTCAGATGATGTAACCTTTGAGCCTGGTGCACTGAAGGCTTGGCATAAAGCTTCTACCCGTAACAACTTTGTTATCTCAGATGAATGGCCATTCTTTCAGTTCATGGCTATTGGAGACAAGGTAGTAGAGAAGGTTGGGCTATTCGATGAAGCTATTCACCCTGCTAACTGGGAGGATGATGAATATGAATGGCGATTGAAGCAGCATGGGTATACCCCCGAAAAGATCAGCATCCCTCATGGTCACACCAAGCAGGGTACTGTCTTTAGCACGTCTGACTTTAGAAAGCGTAATAAGATTACTTATGATTCTAATGAGCAGTACGTTAAAGATAAAATTGCGAGCAACGACATCTCTTCTGGTGAGTGGCAATTAAAACGCAGACGTGACAACTCTTGGGATTAATATCTATTTAGTTACTTATAATGGAGTATGTGCTCCGACTGTGGTTTTATTTGCACTTGCGAAAAACCAACAACTCCTGTAAACTAATAAGACCATAAACGAGAGAGAGACTATGGCAAAGAAAAAGGTTGTCAACGACCCTAATGTTATTGACCTTGGACCATCTACAGAGTTGCCCACTCAGAGTGACCTAAACACTTCTGCTTGGAACTTTGTTCTTGTCCATCGCCACTATGACCCCCTCATGCGTTGGTGGGGTAACCTTAACAGTCATTGGATGGGTAAGCTTATTCTGTCTTATGATGATAAGCCAAAGGACTGGAAGATCAAACTGTTCAACTTGACACAGAACCAGTACGACAAGTATGGAGACTATTGGCGTATGCTTGATACCTCTTTTGCCGAACCTGGTGCTGACGATATTTATGAAGTAATGGAGAAATAATATGCACATGATTAAACAAGCAATTAACAATTGGATTAATGAACACCAACGACTAGCCCTCACCCTTGCTGGTGCACTAGGGCTTCCAATTATCCTAGGTATCATCTTTGGAGTCGTGTTCCTGCTAGCAAACCTTCTTGTGTTGATGGGCTTTAGTCCCATGACTGCTATCAGTATTCTATTCCTAATGCTGGTAGGAGGTCTCGGTGGATTCTTGGCTTACAACTGGTTGGATGACAATGACTAAGGTTGATGTACTCGATGAAGGCTATGTACGCCTTGTCGATACCCTCGGGGATGACCTGTCGGTAGTTAACGCTGCCCGTGTGTCATACGATAAGGAGTCTGACGACTTCGAACCTCGTGATGCTAAACTAATTCAGTTCTTGATTCGTGAGGGACACACCAGTCCATTACGACATGCAGCTCTGACCTTTGAGGTGTACGCTCCTCTATTTGTAGCACGTCAGTGGTGGAAGTATGCTGTTGGCTCTACTCATGTGGACGATCAGAATGGCTGGAACGAATCCAGTCGTCGCTACATTACTGAGGAAGAACAGTTCTACGTACCACTTGCAAATGAGTGGCGAAGCAAACCTGAGAACTCTAAGCAGGGTAGTGGAGAGCCAGTAGACGAGAGCATCGGTGCTAGGTACTTTAGCGACCTTGTTGACATGATTGGTGTCGGTACCGAGTACTACCACAAGGCTATGGACGATGGCATTGCTCCTGAGCTTGCTCGTCTATTCCTTCCTGCGTACGGCATGTACGTACGTTGGCGTTGGACTACCTCTCTGCAGGGTGTCATGACATTCCTAGACCAGCGTCTAGAGCATGATGCACAGTGGGAGATTCAGAAGTATGCACAGGCAGTAGAACAACTTTCTACAAAGGCCTTCCCAGAAACATTTAAAGCAGCTAAGGAGATTAAGAATGCTTAAACCAGTAGAAGACAAGATCATTGTCAAAGTAATAAAAGAAGAAGTCGTATCCACGTCAGGGTTCTTTGTTGGTGAGTCCAACGAGAAGCCGTCTAACGCTGTCGTAGTGGCAGTGGGTCCTGGCATTATGCTTAACAATGGGGACTTTGTTGTTCCTGAGGTTGAGGTTGGGGATACCGTCGCATTTTCCAAGTACCAGGGTACTGAGGTGGAGCATGAGGGCGAGAACTATCTTATCCTTGCATATCGTGACATCTTAGCCATCTGGCAGTGATATAATTAATTAAGTAGATTGGGAATTTATGAAGAGAAACTTCTCAATTGCACAACCGTTAAGGAAATCCAAAATGAGTGATGATACACCTATCAATCCAGAAACAATTATGCCAGCTAATGGTGGCATTCACCCTGCTCGTCAGCCAGAGAACCTGGATGCATACAACGAAGCAGTGCAGAATCTAACCGATATCTACTCTGTCGCTGTGGCTGAGCAACACATGAAAGAAGAGGCTCGTATGCTTGCTGAAGATGAGATGGAATGGCTGGACGAAGACATTGTTCTTGACAATCCTATGACTGATCGTGAGAAGCGTTATCAGCTTCAAGAGTCTAAGCGTGCTGCTAAGGTACAGGTTGACCAGAAGTTTGTAATGATTGGTTGGCTTATTGCTGTAACCATTGCATTCGTATCGTCTGCTATTGTATCCTTTAACGGCATCACTGCTGTTGCTGAGTTTGTAGGTTTGTCTGCAAGCTGGATGGCTGGACTATTCTTCTTCTTCATTGAGTTGATGTACCTTATCTTCTTGGTGGCATACCTTGTTCTTGCATCTCGTGTAGATGAAGAGGGTAAGCCTGAGAAGACCTGGGGATCACTTCTTGGTATGATTGCCTTTGGTGGCATTGCAGTTCTTGCTAATGCTTTTCATACCTTCGACTTCTGGAACTGGGACTTCTCTAACCCACAAGCTTGGGCTGGTGTAGTTCTCAGTATCGCTGCTCCGATTGCTATTATTAGTGCCTCCAAGCTAGCTTCTAGAGTTGTGTTCGCTAGAGCTATTAAACTATAATAACATTATTGAAGGGGGGCCTTCGGGCCCCTTTTCTTTTGCCTCTGTAGCTCAGCGGAAGAGCATCGGGTTTCTACCCCGTGTGCCGCAGGTTCGAATCCTGTCAGGGGCTCTCATACTCAGATGGATCTGGGAACATATTCTTAAGTAATTCATCATAAACCATCTTAAACGATGTGTCCTCAGTGGAGATGAATGGTGACTCTCCGTTTCTAAAGTCATAAGACTTGAACTGATTGACACGATCATGGTATACCTTCACGTCAATCGTCTCTTCTCCACCGATGTTGGCTAGGTTGCCGTAGAATGATCGTGGTAGTAATCCATACTGGAGAGCTTCCTGGAGCTTTTCCTTGTGCATTACTAGGGGAATATGTACGTCATAGTCTAACGGTTCCTCGATTCCAAGACTAACTAATTTAGAATATGTCTGAAACAAAAGTCGGTTATACTTGGATACCGATACCTTTAATGCGTAGCGATCTGAGCGTTCCTTGAGAGGCCCACGGTGTAGTGGTGGAATGGATTCGATAGGCTTAACGATAAAGAAGTCGTCGTTCATCCACACAAATGGATCAGAGATCTCTCTGGAGTCAGCAGCTGCCTGACAGCATGTAACAATATTATCAAACTTCTGCAATGTATCAAAGGTTGGGATGAAGTTTCCCACATACCAGTCTGGTTTGTTTCCAATAACCCAGATCCTAGCATCGGGCGTGTGCTTGAGTACTGATCTAATCGAGTATCTTAGCTCTTCGTTGTCGCCTTTTCTAATAAAATATACGTAATCCATTTGATTATTCTAGCATATGGGTGTATACTTTATAGACGGGAATAAATTAGGTTTCGACGGAGTTCAAAGCCCCATGTGGGAAGACTTCGGAGCAGGGTTCGAATCCCTGTATTTCCACTTATAGGGTACCCATAGAGGTACCACCAGCACCAATGGCACCAGTAGATGGAGTGTTGTCTGAGTTACGTCCTCTTAGAGGCTTCTTAGGCTTCTTACCGTACTTACTCTTAATGTTGCTACCAGTGGTTCCCTTGGATCTACCCCCACCTTGTGACGGACGACGGATGCCAGCACCAGGATACCTAGGCTCAACGGTTAGGGATGGGCTTGCACCCTCTGCCTTCTCTGCCTCTGGTACGTTAGCGTACAGGGCACGGAGGTGTTCTTCTGCTGCTAAGCGTGTTGGGTGACAGCCCACAGTCTTTCCAGACTCGTCCTGCACACCATATCCACCACATCCTAGGGCATCACCACGACCACTGATCTTGTAAGGCATTAGTCTTCGACCTCAATAGATGCACGAATCTGCCAGCACCACTTCTGTGAAGCAGTCTGACGGTCAGCAAGGAAGTTAGCCAAACCAAATTCATTAAAAGTATTAGCAAGCTTTCCAGCTTCTACCAATGCAGCAATGTGTGTTTCAATCTCAGAATAAAGATCAACCAACATTGGTTGGGGATCGCCAACAATAGTTGCTTCACCAACTCTAGACAGATCGAAGAAGTCTGTTAGGCGGTAGGGTGAGTATGCCTTAAGCATACGTAGCCACTCTGCGTATACATCTGTAGACTCGTCAAAGTCTTCATAGATCTTTCCAAAGAAGGAGTGCATCTGCTCAAAGTCATCAGACTCTACGTTCCAGTGGTATCCGTGGGCCTTCATGCCTAGTGCTACGTTGTCTGCAAGTAGTACTCGCATTAGTTCAATTAGTTTTTCCATACCCCCAGTATAACATATGCTGTCAGCATGATATAATTGACACTAACATGGCTAAAATACTGATCTTCTCCTGCAACCCCCAAATCTTCGGCTCTCGCTATGGTGGTGCTGAAAGATCTACAAAACTATTTGAATCGTTTATAGACCGTGGAGACCAGGTAACAGTGATTGCCCCCTCCTGGAATGGTCGCTATGGCATTACCAGGATGGCTCCAAACATTAGGTTCATGGTCTTGGCAACAGATACGTTAAGGCTTCAGGCAGAGATCGATCATCAGCGTTCACTTGTAAAGGAACACCGAGAGGTTGCTGCATGGGAGCTGACCGACAACCTTACTGATATGAAGAAGCGTATCAATAGAATGAAAGATGAATTTGATTTAGTTGTTCTAGATTACCTTGGACCTATTGGAGTGATCGAGGGTATCGAGTTTAACGTGCCTATCGTATACATCTCTCACAACTGTGAAGCTGCTCTTGCAGAAACCCTGCATGGAAAGACTAGTCATTTAACTAAGAGCATCAAGCAAATGGAGCAAAGGCTTCTAGAGCGTAGTGATCTTTTCGTTTACTGTGGTGAAGGAGACCTGGAAGAGATTGATCGCAGGTACAAGAAGCACAGTCCAGGTTATCAGATTCCAAACGGTACAGACCTAAGAGATGGTATCCGTGCAGGAGCTAACAGAAACTCTAAGGAAATCCTATTCGTCGGCAGTGGACATCCACCAAACGTTGTAGCTGCTATGAACCTTATCCCCGTAGCTAAGGCTATGCCTGACTATACGTTTAACCTTGTTGGGGATGCTAGTAGATACCTTGACGATGTAGATACCCCCGAAAACATTAAGATTCTTGGGCGTATAAGCGATGGGAACTTGGACAAACTATTTAGAAATTCATTTGCTTTTATTAACCCTATGGAGACTGGGTCTGGAACTCACCTTAAACTCATGCGTGCACTCAGCTATGGTATGCCTATTGTCTCGTCTACAGTTGGAGCTAGAGGGTTTAGTGATGCAGAGATTAAAGACACCATCTTGATCGCTGATGACACTGCCAGCATGGTGGATGCCATCCATAAACTAGAAGAAGGCCTGTACTACAAGCAGGTATCCGAAAATACTCTATCTGTAGTACAGACCTATAGCTGGAAGAAGATTCAAAATGATTTTAAGAATCTTGCCCTTAGCCTAATCAAGTAATTACTTGTATGTCTTCTTGCTCCAGTGATTCTTAATGTAATGATTCACCAGGGTGGCATTGAAGTTTTTCTCTTTCATGATCTCAAAGTCTTCATGCTCCATGTAATCAAACGATGATGTCCACGACTCTCTCTTGAACGGTGTAATCTGAACAAGAGGAGTCCCCTTCTCAATCACTCCCTCGAATCCATCTCGTAACCACATAGGTGGCAACAGTTCTAGGCTTGACTTATCAGAGTCAACTATTGCTGGGACTGCCCTAAATGGTAGGTCATGGTATCCAAAGGGTGCTGTGACCATTATAGAATACCCTGGTGGTGTCCGAGGAATCCAGGTATTTAAATATTTAAACACAACATTATCGTAACCAACAGGAGCAGGAATTGATCTAGCCCCAGTCCCATGTACATCAAAAATTGGATCATTTGTTCTCCATGTAACTGATGGTCCTGGAGCACCCTCTTCTTGCCTAACAAGAACGTCTGCATGAAGGGTAAGAATGTATCCAGAGGTTACTGCGTCCAGCATAGGCGTACACTTTTTAAATGTAGCGTTTGCCGAACCACCAATCATAAATAACTTCTTCCCGTCAGGGTTCTTTTCAGACCTGTCGTATGGAGTCATAGCCTTCCACCACTCTGGGATCAGGGTTGTGGCTGGCACTGGTCTATTTTGAGTCTCGTATCCACGCCTACTCATAGCCGTGAACTTGATGTTCTTAGACATTACTTAATGTTTCCCTTTGGATCTATGTACTCTGGGAGAACTTCTAGAAGATCTGCATAGGCTGCAGCTATCTTATCGATGTCTTCCTTTGCTAGGAAGTCTTCGTAGAGTAGTGGCTCCAAGGCATCTCCAAACTCAATGATTTTATTCTGAGTCTTTTCGATGTAGGTGAAGGCCCAATCACGAGAGTCTGAGATGAACTTAAGAAAGCCATCACTCTTTTCGATTGTCTTTTCATCTTCCCTGGATGCAATCTCCTGAAGCTTTTGCATAAGCATTACCTTATCTACCGCCAGCTGCAGGGCATCATTAACTATTCTGCGACGACGAATGCGTAGGCGAATGTTGTCAACAACTAGTGCTCCAACTACCAAAGCATAAACAATGTATGCCACTAAGTTAACCCAATCCATTTCCAGATCCTCCCTCTCGAACCAGAAGAACAATGGCTCCATTGTCCTCCAATGCCTTCTTTGCACGAATCATGTACTCTACGGCAGTACGCTTGTCTTCGTCTGGAAGATTCATGAACTCTCTTTCGTCTGCTCTGAGAGTCAGAAAGTCTCCGTTGTCCAAGATTTCTAGCGAGAAGTTCTTTGGCCCCCGTAGTGACCGAAAGGCTCTAGCCATTTCAGTTGTGTAGGTCATTAGTCTTCCTTTGTATCTGTTGTTAAATATGACCAGGTGTTTGCCCAGTCTGCCTTTGATCTATGCTTGTTAAATTCTCTAGAGATCTTACCGTTCTCCACATAGATTCCTCCCCAGACTCCCCACTCCTTCTGTGAGACTGCCACTGCAAAACATTGTCTTGCCAGAGGACACTCTGCACAGAGTTTGTCTATTGCTGGACGGAGGGATTCATTCTCTTCGTACTTGTCAAAGAATAAGTTTGTATCGTAGTCACGGCATGAGCCGTTATCTTTCCATTCATTCTTATTCATATTACCTCACGAATTTGTTTGGGATATTCCATCCATTTTCGTCAGGGACAAACCTACGCTGAATGTGCCACTTGCCTTTAACAAGTGCACCGTCTTTGGAAGTGCTTCCATTGTCTGATGGGTACGAACTGACAACAGTCCATCCGTCCCACAATAGTGCACGGTTGCTCTTTACGATCTGTTCCATCTGCTGTAGTGATGTGATCTGCATTATCTTAGCTCTCTGTATAGATTACTTTTTTAATTTGTGTCTCATCGATAACTACCTGGCAGCGTATGCAAGGCTTGCTATCTCTATCGACACCCTGTGCGTTGACCCTTGCAACATACAGGATTGCTCCACGAACATTCCAGTTTGCATCTCGTATTGCCTCTATTTCAGCATGACGAGAACAATTGGTTTTAATATGCTCTGGTGAAACAATGATTGGATTGTTTGTATCTTTGTTAAAGCCTGTCCCAAGGACTCTCCCAGACTTAACTACAACCGCACCATGTCTTCTCCGTGAAGTAGACTTATTGGCAAGGTATCTAGCGATGGACAGGAAAGCTGTTTCACTCTTACTGAGCTTAGGCGTACCTGTAGATTCCAACTTCGATCTCCTTGTCCTCAGCTTCACGGACCAAGTCTGAGACTGTTTCCTTAGGTAGGCTGAAGTAGACAAAGTAATCGATAACATGCATGTTCTTCTTAAACCATGCTGGTGGAACCTTTACTACCTTGATCTTAATACCCCGTGCCTTAAGGCTACGCTCAGAAATGTTTGAAAACTCCATGGCCATCTCGTTAATACGAACTGGACCAGCGGACATGATTGTGAACTCCGCAGCACCCTCAGGAAGGGAAGCTAGAGCTGTACCCATGGCACGCAAGAAGATGCTGTAGTCAGTAAAGTTTCTACTGCCCTGCATTCCAACTATCATCTGCTTTTCCTTCCGTTAGTTTACTTACGATGAACATCATCTTTTCCAATTGTACCTTATCCATTGCCATGGTGTCAACCTGCTTGGCAGTTTCTTTTAGTACTTCTTCTCCCTCTACATCTGCTACGTAGAAGACGTTGTTTCGGATCCAGTACGCAAAACCATCAATGATTAGGATACGGATATAAACATCTCCAGCGTGCTTGGATGCCTGGGTAGGTCTAGCTGCTTTGATTTCCTCATTAGTAAATATATAAGGATACATCAGCTGATGGATGTAGCTCTGACTGTAGCTGATAGTGATCGGTGTGTCAGCTTGGGCACGACGAAAGATCAGGCCTATAGCCATTACAATGACCAGCGTTACAACTGATCCAACAAAATACTCCATAGGCTAGCGTCAATCGTCACTCTTCAGACGGTTCTCGCCTTCCATAGCCCAGCGTTCATCGATGACTTCAAACCCAAAGGCCATAATCTTCTCGTAGCCAACGGGATCGTTAACAATCTTATTATAGTGGTGACCACAAAAGAGGAGTTCTCCAGTTACACCCTTGACCTGGACTAGTGCTGCTGCTCCACAAGAGCCACTGTCGCAACGATCATTGAGCGTTAGGAGGCGTTCTTTCTTTTCTTCTGTTTGTTCTGCTACTACGTTCAAGGAGTCCTCCTACTTGTCTGTTGAATAAAAGCCGCTACCCGAAAAGGAAACGCCTATACTAGAGTATACTCTCTTTAGTTTAGATTCGCAAGTTTCACAGACTGGTGCATCAGTGTCGTAAAACCCTCTTGAGATGTTCTGAGTGATATCACACTCTTCACATTTGTATTCATATATTGGCATTGATGCCTCCTATCTGTACCCCCAAGGAGAATCGAACTCCTATTACCAGGATGAAAACCTGGCGTCCTAACCATTAAACGATGGGGGCGTGGTACCTATGGTGAGATTCGAACTCACACTGGCTAGTTCCTAAGACTAGTGCCTCTACCGTTGGGCTATAGTGGCTTATGCCAAATCGTACCATGAAGGTTCATATGGTGTAAAGAGCAATTTCATACCAGATTCCTTCAATGTTCGATTACTTTTCTTGTGATTACATTTTAGACAAGCAGCAACAATGTTTAGCCAGGTTGTTTCCCCACCCTTTGAACGAGGAATAATATGATCAACAGTATTCGCAGTCTTGCCACAATATGCACAAGTATTTTTATCTCTTACAAATAATTTAGTTTTAGAATATCGTGGAGCATTATTTCTCCAATATAACTTAACGTACCTAACTAGTCTTAAAACCAAGGGAACAGGAAAATGACCAAATGTTTCATCTTCCTTTGCCTCTTCAATAACAGCAACTTCTCGCACGATCATACGAATGGCATGACGAACTGAAACTCTGTGCAAAGGCTCATAACTTGCATTAAGTATTAGTACGGTACTCATCCTAGTTCCTATTATATCTTTGTTTGGAGCGGAGCGGCTGTCACATTCTACGAATTAGCAATCCGCTCCATTAACCACTCTGGCAATCTTCCAACGTACCCCCAACAGGATTTGAACCTGTGACCTTTTGTTCCGTAGACAAACGTTCTTCCGCTGAACTATGGAGGTATTCGATAGTCAACAGGCTCTACCCCTGTACTTCCTCCGTTCCTTCCCCTACCCGCCGTCGCGGAGGGGATGGTCACATTGGCGTGCTGCTCATTACACCATAACTATCTATGTAGTTGATCAGACTACATTGTGGAGAAACGGGGATTCGAACCCCGAACCTTCGCGTTGCAAACGCGCTGCGCTACCGTTGCGCCATATCCCCTTACAAGAGTACGCTAAAACTTATCTATTTAGATAACTATTGGCGTACTCTTACGTCGAATACCAAGGTTACGCTCCTTGTACTACACCTTATCAGAGTGTCGTGATAACTAGTTCACCAGTATTCGTAAGTCTGCCCAGAAGGACTTGAACCTTCATTCTCTTCACCCCAAATGAAGCGGATTACCAAATTTTCCCATAGGCAGGAATCCCTACCACATGAATCGTGTCAGCGGTGGTAGGTAGAATTTAGTATAGCATTAAATTCCAAGGCTGTCAATAAACTTTTGCTTAGGAAGTGCTCCTGTTACTCTAGCAATAGCATCGTTGTTATCATTTAACAGAATAAATGTTGGCACTCCCATTACTTCATAATCAATAGCCGTCTGACGATGTTCGTCAATGTCTACCACAATAT
>ERZ1034361.722-NODE-722-length-19874-cov-7.167854_pt1 | contig 19874 bp, 15 predicted proteins | sample MGYA00520617_ERZ1034361 | MGnify/ENA primary metagenome ERZ1034361 (study PRJEB33736, sample SAMEA104284507) | Azolla filiculoides | biome: Urban; feature: Water surface; material: Ditch water | place: Netherlands | collected 2015-10-28 | depth 0-0.1 m ...
CGCCCGCGATTAATAACGAAAAATTCTTTGTAAGCTGGAATCAATACGCGAAATAACTTTAAAATTCGCAGTAAACGAAAAAAACGAAGTATGCGTAAATCAATGGGGAGAAAAGCTTGTATATAAAAAGGGGCAACAGCAAGAAAGTCAACAATCGCAAAAGGACTTTTTATATAGTTTACATAAGCATTATGTTTTTTATTGGCGGTGAATTCACTATCTTCAGGGGATAAGTACAGACGCAGTGAATACTCAAAAGTAAAAACACTGACTGAAAAAATATCAAATAAATGAAATAAGTATTGATTTGGAACGTATATCTTAGGAGCATGTTCAAAAAGTAGCGCAAATAAATTCAGTACAATGAGTGCTCCAATCCAATTCTCGACATATTTTTGATAATTACCTTCAATTTCAGCATCAAAGAACCAACTATGGAGCCATTTTCGTATTGGTAAATTTGCAGAAATATTTGCGCGATAGTCTTTTACATGGACTTTACTATGTAAATTATTTAAATTATCCATAAATTCTCTTTGATTAACCTATCAAGATAACCGTCGATTTTTTAATTGACGAAAATTAATGTACATTATTAATTAATTTCATTAAATTTTATTAAAAATTTGAGATTAAAAAATTATCAATTTATGTTTTATTAAATCAATAATTTTAAAATAATTACGTTTATACAAATAAATAATTTTATTTAATGTTATAAGTCAACAAAGTTATAGCTTTTAAATTATTTAATTGCGTAAAAAGCCACAAACCAAGAGTGAATGAAGTTTGTGGCTTTCCTTGCCATTATTTTAAGAGAACACAGATCAATCACTATAAAACATGATTGTATAGTAAAACATAAGGCCTGCGTGATAGCAAGCGACTATTTAGATGACAGGTTAATGTAAGTTTAGTTTTATATAATGAAAATAAAATATTTTTACATTAATTAAGAATGTGATAAAAAATGATATTCCGATATTAAATACAGATATCAAGATAAAATTATATAAATTATTAATGGAACATTAAGTTATAAAAGTAATATTAAATTAAATATACAATGTTTATTTTTCACATTATCCAAAAATAATAAACATCGTTTTTTGTCATTTATATGGATAAATGAAAATTGATATTTTATAAAACTGTATTATTTTTAATAATGATTTGATTGTAGAATTTTTTAGTTATAAAATATATAAGACTGAGGTTAATTGTTCCTTATTATGTTTTTAAACTCCCTCGAAAATAGTATAAAAACTACTATCAATAACTTCAGTCATCAATCTATTTTATATTAATATTTTATTAAAATTGGTAAAATAAATAAGCACTTAGGACAAATTACGTCAATGATCAATGAAGTTATTTTTTTAGGATGTGCATATTTTATTGGTTTATTAGCTACTCGTTTATTTTTCCCTCCTTTAGTTGGATATTTGTTGGCAGGATATGTTTTAAACATATTTGATATAACTCCATTATCTTATCTTAATCAACTGGCAGATATAGGAATTGAATTATTACTGTTCACTGTAGGACTAAAAATAAAGCCACGTTCATTGATAAAAAAAGAAGTGTTAAGTGTTGGTGGTTTACATTTAATTATTGTTACGGCAGTTTCAGTGACTCTATTCATTTTACAAGGATGGCATCTCACTGGAGGAATAATATTAGGTGCAAGTCTCGCATTTTCAAGTACAGTTTTAGCGGTTAAGGTTCTTGAAGATAATAACGAGTTATTAACGCTCCATGGACGTGATGTGGTGAGTGTTTTAATTTTGCAAGATATTATTGCAATTGGCTTATTAGCGGTAGCAGATGGGAAAAAACCTAGTGTATGGGCAGTTCTATTACTAGCAATACCATTAATTAGACCATTATTCCATAGATTATTAACAGCAACGCATAGTGATGATTTACGTCTATTATTAGGTGTATTTTTTGCTCTAACGGGAAGTAACGTTGCAATATATTTAGGAGTTTCAGCTGATATTGGTGCTCTATTAATGGGAGTAGCATTAGCGTCTCACTCTAAGACAGAAGATATAGCTGATAAGTTATGGGGGCTTAAAGAGATATTCCTAGTTGCTTTCTTTATCCAAATTGGTTTGAGCGAACTGCCGAACTTTGAACAAATGAAAGATGCCTTGGTGCTTTTGTTAATGCTACCATTACAAGGCATATTATTTTTCATATTATTTGTCTTTTTTGGTTTGCGTACTCGTACCGCATTTATTTCATCTTTAGCGTTGATGACATATAGTGAGTTTGCACTAATTACAACAGATGCCGTTGTTGAAGCGCATTTATTATCATCAGAATGGCGAGCAACTATAAGTCTTGCTGTAGCCATTTCTCTTGCAGTTGCAGCACCTTTAAATCATTTTTCACATCGAATTTTTTCAGTATTGGAACCGTTTTTAAATAAATTTGAAAGAAAAGGGAAGCATCCAGATCGTTTACCAGACAGTATTGGTGTGGCAGAATGGATTATCTTTGGCATGGGAAGAATGGGAACATCTGCCTATTTAGCATTACATGAAAAAGAACAACGCGTTGTGGGTTTTGATGCGGATCCAACTATTTTGGAAAAATTACTCGCTGATGGACGCCGTGTGGTTTATGGTGATGCCGAAGATGTTGAGTTATTAAATAACTTACGACTTGATCATGTTAAAGGTATTTTACTAACAATGCCCGATTTTGAAGCACGTCGCTCAGCCACTGTTCGATTAAGAAAAAGAGGGTTTAATGGTCATATTGGAACTATTTGTTATTACGGTGAAGAGCAGGCAGTTTTAGCATCATCAGGAGCAAGTTTTATCATCCATCCTCTAACACAAGCAGGATCGCATTTAGCAAAAAAGATGTTTTTTTCATAATATTGGCTCTTACAGCTTTTTTAAGCAGGGAAACACAAGCGTCCAACATCAAGGTTCAATTGACAGTCAAAGTGTGAAAACCACCGCCTTAGCAGGAATCAAAGGGTATGCGCAGCTAAACATATTCAAGGTCGTAAACGTGATTTGCTCGTTGATACGCTTGGGTTAATTATGGTTGCTGTTGTCACGACTGCTTGTATTCAAGAAAGACAAGGGGCAAAACTCATTTTTCAAGCATTGACGGGGAGTTGTAAAAAAATCCGGCGCATTTGGGTTGACGGTGGATATCGTGGCTCACCTTTAGTTGAATGGGGTGCTAAACGTTTTCATATCATTGTTGAAAACGTTCTCCATTGCGATGATACCAAGGGGTTTAAATTATTACTAAACGTTGGGTTGTTGAACGATTTTGCTTGGCTTTATCGATATCGTCGATTAAGCAAAGATTATGAGGTATTAACCGAGTCCAGTACCGTCTTTATTCATATTGTCATGATCAATTTGATGCTTGCGCGATTGTAATCTTGTTTTTTGGACTTTTTAAAACACGCTCTTATACACAAACGAATCTGTATTTTCTAGCATTCAGTACAAAGTAAATAGAATATTTCTAAAAATTGTTATGATAATGCAAGGCTAACGTAAGCTAAATATTATATAGTTAGACACAACATAGTGTATATATTTATAGATGGAGTGAAAAATGAAAAATAAAATTATTTTAGTTTCCTTGTTGTTGTTTCTAAGCTCAAATAAAGCAGTGTCATGTGAATATGAAACTATTTTTAAGGGTACATTTGAGTTGAATACCATTTATGACAAAAAATTAAAGCATGAAAAATCATTTATAAATAAACTAGATAAGAATTCTAATTCAATTGTCGGTGAAATAATTCCTATTAAAAGAAGTCATTGGAACGTAAAGAATATTAATAATGATGTCATTGGTCGTATTGATGGTAATTTAATTTTTTTGAATGAAAAATCATCATGTGAGTCAAAAAAAATTAAATTTGAGCATAGAACTAATAAAAAATACTTTGTCACTAAAAATGGCATTTATATTGGTGAAATATATGGTAGATTGCCGCGAATATAAAAATAAATTTCATAATGAAAATTTTAATTATTGAAGATGATACTATTTTAGGTATGGGGCTTTATAAAATACTTAGTAAAAATGGATTTGATGTGATATTGGCGTCTACAGGAAAATATGCAGAAAGCGTTTTATATCAAAATTATGATCTTATTATCATGGATCTTGGTTTACCTGATATAGATGGAATAGATTTATTAAAAAATTTAAGAAAAAAATTCAATACTCCAGTCCTAATTCTTTCGGCTAGAAGTGATGTTAAAGATAAAATAAATGGACTAGAATGTGGAGCGGACGATTACATGATAAAACCATTTGAATTAAACGAATTATTAGCTAGGATAAAGGCATTAAGTCGTAGAGCATTAAACTTTAAAACAGATATTATCATAGGAAAAATTACATTTAATCCTATTAAAAATGAACTAAAAGCTAACAATGAAATAATTTATTTGCCATTTCGTGAATATAAAATATTAGAAATTTTAATATTGAAAAAAGGAAATGTGGTAAGTAAAGATAACATTTCAGATCGCTTAGGTGTTAGTTATGGTAACTTAACTGACAATGCAATCGAAGTTTATATTCATCGTTTACGAAAAAGATTTGAATTATTAGGCGTTAATATTAAGACTATTCGCGGATTAGGTTATTTGCTTCAAGAAAGTAAATGAAAATATGTTAATTTTTCATAAAAAAATATTAAAATTCTTATTTGCAATAATTATTTCATTTGTTGCACTCAATGTTTCTTATCTTTTTCTTCCATTTAAGGATGGATATCCTTTTTTAGCCATATATCCAGCAACTTTTTTAATTTTTATGTTGTGCGGATTTTTACCTGGCGTTGTAGTAACCTTAATCAATACTATTATTTCTTTATATTTTTTCACTGTCCCCTACTATTCATTTGAAGTTAATAATTATTTGGGACTAATTACGTTGTCTATCTATTTATTATCTTCAATAATAATAGGTTATATCATATATAAAGTTCAACATGTTACAGATAATCTTCGAGAAGCTAATAATAAATTAGATATTGCATTAAATTCACAAAAACAATTTGTCGAAAATGCTGCTCATCAGTTACGCACTCCATTGGCGGGATTAAAGCTAAATGCCGATTATGCATTATCAATTGATGATTATGATGCGGTAAAATTAATAATAAATGATATAAAAGAAGCCACAAATAGAGCCGTTCATTTAGTAAATCAGCTTTTAGTTCTTGCTAAATCAGAATCTATTTCAAATTCTATTTTTGAAAAAAAAAACGATTTAAGTATTATTACAAAAGATTGCGCAACGCTTTGGGTACCAAAAGCATTGTTGAAAAATATAGATATTACTTTTGAGTCACCAGAAAATCCAGTATACATCCTGTGCGATGAAACATTGATTATGGAGTTAATAAGTAACTTATTAAGTAATTCTATCTGTTATGGTAGATATGGCGGTAATACTAATATTAAAATAATAGATGGTAAAGATATTTTTTTAATAATTGAAGATGATGGTATTGGAATTCAAGAAAATGAATTAAAAAATGTTTTTAAACGTTTTTATCGTGTATCTGGTAGTCCTGGAAACGGTTGTGGACTAGGTCTTTCTATTGTTAAAGAAATTGCCAATATTCATCAAGCAAGTATTGAGATTATCAGTGGTTCTTTTTGTAAAGGAACCACTATTAAAATTTCGTTTAAAAAGTATATTTTTAACGTAAATTGAATAAATACTTTACTAAATAAAGTTCATTATTTATTTTAAATTTTTACAGTGGGATTTATGAAATTAATTTTATTATTTTTAATTTACTTTGTACTATGTAGCGAAACAAATGCAAATGAATTAGATGATCAAGTTTATCGTATAACGAGTAACAAAAAATATATGTCATCATGCATGAAAAAATCAATTGAACTACATCATGGCTATATTAAAAAACAATCTATAATTGATATAAATAAGCATTTTTTTGTTGAGTATGAAATTCAAACGCAAAAAGGTATTTGGCTTGTAACATGTGATTTAGATACAGGTGAAATTACAAAAGAAGAAAATATATATAATAAAACAACGACTTCACTAACAAAGTAATAGCGTAATTTAATTTATCTAATTAGATATTAATATCGAAACTAATTAAATGGGTTCCAATACCAAAATTACGAAAACGTACGTTAAGGAACGTATCGCAAGAGACTTTATGCAGCACGTTTCAATATGTTAGCCACAGTAGAAGGATGCCAAGCACCCCCTCTCACGGTTTTCACGCCCAGTTCATTGAGTTTATCTGCAATGGATTGCAATGTTAATCCACTTGCCTTGTAACTTACGATAGTACTCATCACGCTGGTTGCAAAATCATCTGCATTTTTGCGATTGGTTACATTACTGCGTAACCTTGCCTCGTCTAAATTCGTGGGATTACCTAGCTTTCTACCACTATCTTTGAGTACCTTTAACGCAGATTTAGTACGCGAGCTAATGAGTTCACGCTCTTTTTCACTGAGCGCAGCGTAGAGGTGTAACATAAACGGGTCTGCATCTTTGCCTAGTTGCGTTACGATGAACTTCACCTTTTGCTCCATCAAGCCACTGATAAACGAAACGTTACGTCCTAATCTATCGAGCTTTGACACCATGAGTACTGCCCCTTCCTTTTTAGCATGTTGCAATGCTTTAGCTAGGATAGGTCTTTTATCAAGGGCATCTTTGCCACTACCCGTTTCTATTTCACTGTAGTGAGTTATCACGTCATAGTTTTCTATGCTGCAAAATTCCAGTACGGTACTGAGTTGGGATTCTAAGCCAAGTCCACTCTTGCCTTGCTCTGCTGTGGATACACGGGTGTAAATGATGGATTTCATGGTAAGTTTGTTTTTATTGCGCTTAACGAGTATTTGTTTTGTTTTCTGTATTGTATTGTATTTTTTAAGCAACAAATATCATAAATAGTGTTGGATATACCTTGTTTTTTAAAAATAAGTAGGTCATATGCCACACATTTTAATAGCAATATAGTTTAAATTACTGATTATTATAATCTATTTTTATGGCATGTTTTTGGCTATAGCTATGTTTTACTTTTACAACAAAAAGGAACAAAGCCATGCCCCCTCATTTTTTACCAAAACAGTATAAATTATCCATCTCCATTGCACTGGTGCTTTCTGTACCACTTACTTTGCAAATATTGCCAGTACGTGCTGATGAGAGCGTATCCGATGAATCCAAAAAACACGCGCAAGACAATTCTGTCTTTGAATTAGGTGAAATGGTCATTACAAGAGCCTTATCGGGTAAGTTAGAAAGTCGTGATATTTTAAGCTCCGTGGATATTATGAACGCGGATAAGATTGAAAATCAAAATGTACTTACTAGCTTTGATTTATTCCATCGTATGCCGGGCGTTCAGATTACTCAATTCAATCAAGGGACAACGACAGGAAAACTTTCGTTTCGTGGATTTAATGGTGAAGGTAATATCAATGGCGTGAAACTGCTTATTGATGGCATTCCCAGTAATACTAATGATGGTAATATGCCCTTCATTGATTCCATATTTCCGCTTGATATTGAAAACATTGAAGTAGTACGTGGAACAAATGATCCCCGTTATGGTTTACATAACATTGCCGGTAACGCTAACATTAATACTTATCAAGGAGGCAATTATGCTAAGGGTCGGGTAAGTTATGGTAGTTTTGATAGTTACGATGTGCAATCGGGATTAGGCTATGAAAAGAACGGCTTCTCTCAAAACTACAGCATTAGTTATCGTGATACGGCGGGTTATCGAGATCATGCCAATTCAGATAAAAATAGCTTTTCAGGAAAATGGTTCTACACACCAGAAAGTGAAAAATACAAAGTAGGTTTAATTGCTCGCTGGAGCGAAGCAAATGCACAAGAGCCGGGGTATTTAACTCTTGATCAAGCGCGTAGCAATCCGTTGCAATCCATGCCGCATAATAAAACAGATGGTGGAAATAGAGAGCTTGGGCAACTCAGTACACATTTGGACGTGAATCTCAAAGAAGATTTATTTTGGTCGAGTAAAAGTTATGTTAATACATTTAACGACACGCGTTTTGTGACGTTTAGTTCTGCGGTATCCCAACAAGAGCGAGCCGCTGAAGAATTACAATACGGGGCAATTACTTCATTAACGTATCGTCCAAAAGTACAAGGACTCTATGATTTTTCTGTTGAATCGGGTTTTGATTTTCAAAATCAAAATAATAAAAGCTTTCGTTATTCAACAACAGAGCGCATGCGTACTAAACAAACACGCAATCAGCAATTTGATTTTCTAGTCTACGGTGGTTATCTGCAGTCAATGATTCAACCAGTGAAGTGGCTAAAAATTACTCCTGGATTCCGTGTTGATAAGGTAGATGGCGATTTCACTAATATGGCAACCGGTAAAAGTTACGCAGTGAATGATTATGGTAATATTTGGCAGCCTAAAGTAGGGGCAGTTATCACGCCACTTGATGGTTATAGTTTATACGGTAACTGGGGGCGAACCTTCCAAGTAGCTACAGGCTCCGCATCTTATAAGATTTCACCCACTGCCACAGATTTAGCACCATCTATCAATAATGGTTGGGAAGTGGGGTTAAAACTGGCGCCGGTTAAATGGGCAGAAGGCCGTGTGGCTTACTGGCAGCAATCTGCATCCAACGAGTGGCGTAGACAATTGAATAACCCAAATGGGGATTCCACTAATATTGGCTCAACCGATAGACAAGGTGTGGATGTTGAAATGAAAGTGACTCCCATTGAGCCTGTGAGTCTTTGGACAACGTACTCTATTCAAGAAGCAATTATTCAAACGCCAGCGCCAGCGACGCCACAATATGCGGGAAATCAAATTGACCACACCCCTGATTATTTATTTTCAGCAGGAGTCGATTATCGTATTACACATGATTTAAAATCCTCGCTTTGGACAACGGGACAAGGAAACTATTTCCCTGATGAAGCCAATAAACAAGCACAATTTGGCGAATATGCCCTGTTAAATCTAGACTTAACCTATAAACTGAACAAGATGGTTGAGCTCCAATTTCAAGCTAAAAATCTTGCCGATACTTACTGGGAATACGTGTGGCATGATGGTACGCAAACGCTTCACTCTCCAGGAGATGGTCGCGCATTTTATGGAGCGGTCAGTGTTAATTATGACTTCATGAAATAAATGCAAATGTTTTCATCCGTAGGTAATCAAATATATCGCCGCCTATCTGGGCGGCGGTTTTGGCTAATGATCCATTTATACATTGGCTTGAGTATTGGCTTGCTATTTGTCATCGTGGGAATTACCGGCAGTGCGCTGGTCTTTTATGTTGAAATTGACGAATTCATTAATCCGTCGTTGCAGATTAAGCAAGATGATACCCTCCATACTGTGCAATCCTACGATGCACTACTTGGTGCACTGCAAAAGTCCCATCCTTCACGTACAGGGGCATGGCGACTTGAAATGCCTCGTGATTCAAAGGCAATGATGACTGCACGTTACTATAAACCTCAAGAAACAGCGCATCTCCATTTTGCACCTTACATGGTTTCACTTAACCCGTACACAGCGGAAGTAGTAAGTAGCCGATTTTGGGGGCAAACACTGATGACATGGATTTACGATTTGCATTACACGTTGTTACTCGATAAAACTGGCAAGCTCATTATGAGCATAATTGGGGCAATATTACTGTCACTGCTAATGACAGGGGTATATTTGTGGTATCCGCGTACGCATAAATGGAAACAAGCACTTACCTTGAAGCGTAAAAGTAGTATTGAGCGGTTCATTTTCGATGTGCATAAGCTTAATGGTATCTATGGGTTTATATTACTTTTATTGCTTACGTTAAGTGGTATTTTATTAGAATTACCCGATGTCTTTAATCCATTCATTAATCGAGTATCACCTATTTATAAAACACCGACTATTTTTTCTACATTACCTGATACCATTTCTGAGCGTATTAGTGCTGATAAGGCTGTAAATATTGCGCAGCAAATATATCCGTTAGCAACGGTACGCTGGATTGAAACGCCTAGTGATAACAAGAGCACGTACAAGATAATGCTTTATCAAAAAGGTGAGCCTAGTGAACGATTTCCAAAGACTATAGTAACGCTCGATCAATACAGTGGCAGAGTTTTAAATAAACGTGATCCTGTGCAAAGTAGTTATGGTGATTTATTTGTGCGTATTTTACATCCACTGCACAGTGGTGAAATTGGAGGGATAGTTGGACGCGGTATTGTGTTTATGAGTGGTCTATTACCCCTGATTTTGTATGCAACGGGATTTATTCGTTGGCGACAAAAGAAATTCTACTTATCCTGAATCTAACTTATCTATCTTTTACTTGATGTAACTAATTATGGTAACAGTTCTAATTAGTCATAGCTAAAACCAAAACGCATCAATTCTAACTATTATTTGAATGGAAAATTTCATAAATACATTTACATCCAGCACAGCAAAAGGTTTTAATCCCAGCAGCTGTCTGCAATGTAAAGCCAGTAACATCTACTTTTATTTTACATAATTCGCAATTTTTTTTCATTTCTGTACTCACTGAAATCTCCTATTAAATTTTTGCTAAGTCGCAATGAAAAGTAATCGGAAAGATAATTAAAATTTTAAATTATACTGTATATTTTAATTGAGACATATTTTCGCGCGGCGATTTGTCGCATTTACAAATGGATTATTTTTTATTAATATTTCTTTGCTTTTATTATGTCACTATGAGTTTTAAAGGCTTATATTCCTTCTTTAATTAAAGCAGGGTCATATTTTTTCTGGCGCTGCTTTTTTATATAAAAAAACAAACATAAAAATTTTAATTTTTTGATAAAAAAAACGTCCAATCACTCATTTAAGGGAAGACTATAAATCATTAATAGTTCAATATGTTCACGCGTTAAAAAAGTTTATAAGTTTTAGCCTAAATTAATTTTAATTTACAAAGATTTATTATCGGAAAAAATAGCAGGTGAGACAAGATGGCGAAAAGACTTATATTTTTTATATTGATTTTTTATTCTTACTCAGCTTCAGCTCAGTATTATGCAGAAGGTGAAATTATGGGTTATGTTCATGCAGGTTTGGGAAAAATATTGCCCGTATTTTCTAAAGAAACCGTAGCTCAAACAATACATGCTGTTAAGCATAATGATGGCAAAATGTATAAGGTGAAACGTATTTATACTGATTCAGAAGTAACAATTACCGGCACGAACGAATGTCTTGTAAGACCTACAGCTGAAGATCCAATTTATTTAGGTAGATCAGAAGATGGGAATTTTTCTGAGCTTAAGGTGGTTTATCTTAAATTTAGATGCACCAAGCAGAGTGGTTAGCAATATATTTAAAAGCAGTAAAATTTCATAAATTTATTTTTTAACTCGACTCTCACTGTTGTTTGGTTTGACAGTGAGAGCATTTATTTTTTTAAAATTATAATAAAAAATATGCACAACGACAAACAGGCCGAACAGTGTATTATGGATGCATGTCAAACTCTTACTGCAATGCAAATTCCTCTTAATAGCGTTACTGTGCCCGACACAGCTATTGCAATTCTCACCAAAATAACAAATTATGATGACGCATCAGAGCGAATTTATAATCAAATTAACACGATGATTTTTAAAGAAAAAATAAAAATATCTTCTAGTCAAATGCATACATGGGACTTTTTAAATAATGATTAAATCGGAGCTTATTAATAAGATTGCAAAACAATTTCCTAATTTAACCCATTTGAGAGTTGAAGAAGCTATTAATGCTATACTTGAAAATATAATTGATGAATTGGCAAATGGTGGGCATGTTGAAATTAGGCATTTTGGTCGCTTATCTGCACGTAAGAGAAACGCTATAATTGGACGTAATCCGCGCAATGGCGAAGCTGTTTTAATTGATGCTAGATATGTAGTCCGTTTTAAATCTGCGAAAGAGTTGAATACTAGAGTAAATGAATCAGCAGGTGAGTATCCAATTATATAAAATTTAAAAGGTATTTGATATTAAAAAATTACGTTTAATATGCATATCAATGCTTTACTCCTAAATGTAATCAACTATAATAAATTAGTTTATCGATAAATTAGATAATAATATCATTATCTATAACGATTAAACGACTTAACAATTAATTATATTTTAGGAGTAAAAATGAACGATCATGTAGCTAATACCAATTATGAAGCAGAACTTGAACTGTTAGTAATGGAGCAAGCTGAATTAGCTGAGAAGATTGAGGCGTGCAAAAAAGCAGGGCGTGATGCTGCGTTGGAAAAAGTTAAAGCGTTATGTAAAGCATATGAAATTTCTAAGTTTGATTTACGTGGCAGTTTGAAAAAACCAACCGTGCAAGTCGCTAAAAAAGTTTACCAAAAAAGAAAATCAAAGTTGGAGCAAGAAGAACATAATTAAGCGAATATCTTTAACCTGCAAGCGTTACCGCGCGGTAACGGTCTGATAGCAAAATTGCGCTGTAATGCAATAATTGATTATTAAAAAATAGCCTTGTTCAAGTAAATAAACAAGGCTACCTCTTAAAAACATCTCGCTAAATATTAGGCGTGAGTATCAATCGAACGGGCACTTGACGTTCCCATATTCACGCTAACACTAGTTAATACTTCTGCAAAGCTCTTTTTAGGAGTAATTGCATCAACAACCTCATTAGGTTTAACTAATAAAGGTTGATTTAATACACGAATGGTTTGCGAGATGGTCGGAATGACGGATGAATTTATCATTCTATTCTCCAAATTGTGAATAACAACATGCAACCATACTTTCATCACGCCAAATAAAAAATGGGATTTTCATTTTCATTGCAATTTTCAGCGTGAATCACCTATATCGGCTAAAGTTAGTTTTATTTTAAAATTTTTAGCGTATTCAATACTCTGCTTCGATATGTCAGAAAAATAAAATTAAGTCTTTAAGTTATCAAATATAAAGGCCTATAGAGAGGTTGCTATTATATAAAAAAGTGAGCTTTAGTGATTGAGAATTTTAAAATAATGGAAGTGCTTTTAGGCTGTATAGAACATTTGGATTAACTTGACGTAACTCATCATATATTTTGATTTTTTTGGTAAACGTGAAAAAACTTTATATTTAAAAGGCTTTTTGTGTATTTTCTTTTGATGGTAGATGTTATTCATACTTAATGAAAACTATAAATGTTTTTGATTAATGTCGTATTATCATAAATGAATATGCCACTTTTAAAATACGTCAGATGACGTACTTTCCTAAAGACGAGTAGATGGGTGTTCAGCACTTAAGTTAATTAGCTTGGTCCACATGAACAAACAAAGCCAACTATTAAAAATCACGCTAAATATTTAGGCTTATGTATTATGTAAATGGACTCTCGTTATTTCCAACTCGCAGCTAAAATTTAGTTGATACTGAGTTATTGACTAATAGTGTTTATTTTTTAGGATTGCTGTTGAGATTTATTGAGTGCAATACGTCAAAAATATATAAAAAAAGCCTCTTACATAAAATGAAAGAGGCTGTAGAGTGGGAGAGGCATATGATATTTTTAATAAAGCAAAATAAATGCCAAAACTATAGTCTTTGTCAATTTTTGAATTCATAAGCGTTAATACAATAACGGTGCAATGAGGAGAACTGAGAAGCTATCTACATTTGTATTTTGCTTTCGCTAACTGTGGAAATAGGTAAGTATGCTGTTTTATGTTAAAGGGTTAATGAATTAATTTATCGTGCCGATACACCTTATAAGGCCATCATCAATGAATCAATTGATTGAGCTAAGTACTTTAGCATTGATGATATTCATCGCTCAGTCAACGACATTTTAGATAAAGCGACTCATAACAAAGCGTAGAAGAAATTCAACGCAAACAACAATATTTTTATCTCTGGTTCAAGTTCATTTTTTACATCTTGTGCCATACCTAAATTGAGCATGCACAAATGACAATTGATTTTACTGATTTACAACAAATTTCTGCTTTAACTGCTACTCAAGTTGCTGCACTATCCTATTCCAGTTTTCCTAGCGAATCTATCTCTAACATTAGCTTGACGGCCATTTCTGGATTACCCATTGAAAAGCTAAACGTAGATCAATTTGCCGCAATTACAGCAACCCAAGCAGCACGTTTAAGTTATTTGCAAATCAGCAAAATTACGACCAAACAACTTAGCGTCATGAGTCCGGAAATACTCAACGCTATCGATGCACACTCTCTAGCAGGGCTCAATTTAAGCGCATTGCCATCGGACATAATTAGCCAATTATTACCAGAAAATATTTCGATTATTACTACATCGCAAATTGCGGCGCTCAAATCAACGCAATATTCCTCGTTGACTGAGGCACAAATAAACATATTTAATGCTAATCAAATTGGGGCGTTAAAATCAGTTTATTTAAAACTATTAGATGATAGCGATATTACTGCCATCAATCTCACTGCACTTAGCGGACTGACCTCTGCAAGTATTAGCGCTCTAAGCACCAGTCAAATTCAAGCGCTGAGTAATCCGCAAATAACTAAACTTAGTGCCAATCAAATCAATGCGTTGAGTTCAGCACAAATCAACGCGCTAACAAACGATCAGGCCAGTCAATTAACTTCAACACAAATTAATTCGCTCAAAACTGCGTCGCTGAAATTTCTGCCCACAGACGATATAGCTGCTCTTGATGTTAACAACATCAGTGGATTAATGACGCAAGTTATTGCAGGTCTTAGCGCAGTGCAAATTAGCGCACTGACAACCGATCAAATTGCCAAATTTAACACGGCGCAAATCAATACACTCACATCGCCACAAATTGCAGCATTAACGCCCGACCAAATAGGCCAATTTACTGCATCACAATTGTCAGCACTCAAACCCGCTTTACTCAAATCATTGCCTATTGCCAATATTAGCGCAATCAATCCGAATGCTATAAGTGGATTTACTTCTTTGGGTATGGCGGGACTAACCACTGAGCAACTGAACGCACTCAACAGCGAACAACTCGCTAAATTGACACCAGCGCAAGTTAGTGTACTCAAACCGGCTCAAATTACCGCGTTTAGTGATGCGATTGCAGGATTATCCTCATTGGCTATTGCTGCACTCAATAAAAATAATATTACCGCCCTAAATTTTGATTTTCTCACAGACGAGCAAGTCACTGGGCTAACGCCATTACAAATCGGCCTGCTTAATGCAACGCAAATCGGTGCGTTAAATTCAAGCCAAACTCAAAATTTTACAGCCGCCAAAGTCGCTGCGTTGACGAGCCTTCAATTACCTTCTTTAACGACTCAAGCATTTGCCCAGCTTCCTGCAGACGCGATGGTGGGTTTGACCACAAAAAGCATTAGCTTTTTAACATCTGGTCAAATAACCGCATTGACCAGTGAGCAAGCGGCTTATTTGAATAGTCAGCAAGTAGGCGCACTTAAAGCCACGCAGATTCAAGCATTAGCCAGTGATGCGATACAAGCACTATCGACTGCCGCCATAAGCGGCTTCAATAAATATAACATTAGCGCTTTAGATATCCCTCTGCTTTTGGCAAACCAAGCTAATGCATTAACTAGCGCACAAATTGCGTTGCTCAGTAATTCACAAATTGGCAGTTTCACTTCTGATCAAACTCAAGCGTTTTCTTCTGCAAAAATAAGCGCGTTAACCAGTACTCAATTGCCTCTTTTAACGACAAGTGCGATCAATGCACTTCCTACAGGTGCTATCGCGGGACTGACGACTAAAACTATTGGCGTTTTAACAGTTCAACAAATCGGTTCGCTAACACCTGAACAAGTATTTAAAATTACCAGCGCTCAAGCATTCGCGTTAACATCAGATCAAGTTAAAGCATTAGATACAGCCAGTTTACAGGGTTATTTGAGCCCAGCAGCCGTTAAGGGATTGGTTAAAACCATTACACAAATTGACCTAAATGCACTTGCTTTCGATAGCATTAGCGCGTTAACTACCGCCCAAATTATCGCTTTAAACACAGATCAAATACATACACTACGCTCTGAAAATGCAGTTGCACTCCAAATGCAGCAATTAGGCGTACTCACCACGGCACAAATTGGGGCATTAACAGATAGCGCGTTTTCTGCACTCAATCCACTGGTCATGCAAAATTTCAGTTTACAAATGCTAACGCCTACGCAGATTAGCGCTCTATCTCCTGAACAATTTGCCAAAATCACCGCAACACAACTCGCTGGATTAAGTAGCGACCAGCTTCATGCACTCACCATTGATCAATTCGGTGCATTAACCGCTTCGGCATTAAAAGGTCTAACCGCCGCTAATATGGTCCGTTTGAGCGACACGCTTGTCCCTGCGATTACCACCACAGAACTTGCAAAATTAAGCACTGATCAACTCGAAGGCTTTACCCCCGCGCAAGTAGATAAAATGACGGATGAGCAATTCACTTGGATAGCAAGTAAGAAATACACAACCATTGATACAGGTACACATGGTATCGTGACTTCATCGACTATCAGTGCGCCAAGCAATACTGCCTCCTTTATCAATGGTGGCGCGGGTAATCAAACCATTACCGGCAGCAGCCAAGATGACACTATTGCTGGAGGGCTCGGTGACGATAGTTTCACTGGTGGCACAGGCGCAGACTTTTTTATTGTTAATTCGGGTAAAGATACGATTGCAGATTTAGATCCAGGCGATACGATTCAGGTATCAACTGGCGCAATGGCAGCTATATACACAACGCAGTCGTGGAGTGCGCCCTCGCATGGTGTCGATGCAAGTTTCAATCAAGGTATCAGCGCCAAAATTATTACGTCAGGTAATGGAACCATTAGCGTTGCCAACACGCAAGGTAACGGCTGGGAACTACAAACCACCAATGCAACAGGCACCAACTTAACTGGCTCACCATCTGCAGATACGCTGCAAGGTGGCGCTGGGAACGATACGCTAACTGGCGGCGCGGGGAATGACGTCTTTTTATTAAAAAATAACTTAACCGATGCCGGCACTGACACGATTACCGACTGGGGATTGGGCAATGACATTTTTAGTGGTTTGTATTCAGGCGCGGGAAAACTATTTATTACTATGGATAATAGCAGCGCAACAGCGCTCAATTTATCTACTGTATTAGGTCCCAGTGCTGTTGCTAGCATCACAGGCGGTGCAGGCGCAGATACTATTACTGGCGGCAACGGTGACGACACGATTATAGGTAATTTAGGTAATGATATTATCAGCAGTGGCGCTGGTGATGATTCGATTACTGCTGATACAGGCGATTCTATTAATGCTGGATCAGGCAACGACACAATTACCTTTGATACTAACAGCACTCAAAGTGCTTTTTGTAGTGCGACCATTATTGGTGGTACAGGCACAGATGATTCATTGACACTTCCAGTAGGCGATGGTCATATTGTCAACTCCCTTACTATCGCGGATACCGATGGCATTAATTTACATTTAAGCAGCCTAGATGCAGATAACATCACGCTAACCACTGGCACAATAGCGACTTTAGATGGCTTCTCGGGATCGGATGTGTTGATTGTGCCTGCTAGTGCTTCTGCGAACGTCATATTGCCTGATTCATGGATTGCAAATTCTGCCTCCGTTGTTACGGCAAGTGCTCGTGCGAAGTTTAACTTTAATCCAACAAGCTCAGCAACTCTCAATTTAGCCAATATAAGCGGTTATGGTGCATTAACTATTGACGCCTCAGGTTCATCAGCACCATTAACAACGTTAATTGGAGGAGTAAATGCCACATCCATTATAGGTAGCAATGGAATTGATGTCATAACGGGTGGTGTTGCGGCAGATACTATTTTTAGCGGGGGTGGCGCTGATACAATTAACGGCGCTACAGGGGATAGTATTAATGCAGGCGATGGTATAGATAGCATTATTTTTACCGCGACAACTTTTTCAGCTACTGTCGATGGAGGTAATGGAGCAGATCAAATAACATTGAATTCAACCTCTGCTAACACTGTTACATTAAACATAACGGATACTGATGGTATTTTAATTACAGGTGGCGGGGTAATAGATCAAATTACATTTACTGCACCTACCTTGGTTACTACTACACTTAATGGAGGACTTGGCTCTGATACGATTACATTAGGAGATTTCACTAACGCTATAAGTATTAACGATGCGAATATGTCAATTAAGGGTGGAACAGGAAATGATACAATCACATTTTTAACAGCTACCTCTGCAACAGATACCGTTAACAGCGGATTAGGTGTTAATGATAGTATTATTTTAGGCAATTTCGCCAATACATTGAGCGTATCTGATAGTGATGGTGTGCTAATTACAGGTAACGCATTAGTGGATGCTATTACTTTTACCACAGCTACTGTTGCTACTGTTGATAGTGGTGTTGGAGCTGATACCATTACACTAAGTTTGGCGGGTGCCACTAATAATTTGACCATCAACGATGGCACGATATCAGTAAGCGGCAATACAGGTATTGATACAATCAAATTCACTGCCGCCATAACTGCTGCGACCGTGGTAGGTAATACAGGTGCCGATACACTCGAATTATTGAGTACCTCAGCAAATACTGGTTTGAGCGTCAATGATGGCACAATTTCTGTCACAGGTGGTAATCTTAACGATTCGATGACATTTATAACAACTGCATTAACTGCTGTCACCGTCAATGGTGGCACAGGAACTGATACGATAACAGCCGTTCCTGCCACAGCAAATACAGCAACCTTTCAAGATGTAGAAGCGATCACTGCATCAGCGGGCATTACAGCTTCTTCTTACAAAATAACGGGTACATCAGCAACAACCATTTCGGTTGGAACAACAGCGCAAACCGTAACAAATTTAAGTTCAGCTACAACGACTGTGACTGCAGCTGCAACAACAACTATTTTAAATACTGGCGCAACAGCAACAGGAAACTATGCCATAACTGGTGGTGTTGCTCTTGCGACCATTACAGCCACTGGAAGTTCAGGAACACTCAATATCACATCAGCAGATGCCACTGGTAATGCGTTGGCAATAGCCTCCGGTACAGGCAACATCACTGTAGCGGGTGTTGGTACAACAGATACCATTACCGTAACAGGTTTAGCCGCTGTTGGACAAACCTTTACAGGAACTACTGCCGCTGGTGTTACGGCTAAATTTGCTGTCACAGCGGGTGCAAACAATCAAACCATTGTCACCGGCTCAGGAGCAGACACTATTACAGGTGGCGCGGGAGCAGACACTATTACAGGTGGAGAGGGCGTTGATAAATTTACCATTGCCGCCACTGATTCATTAACCACAGCACTTGACGTCATTACAGATTACACCGCTGGCACAGATTTATTAGATTTAGTTACGGTTCCAACGACACTAGGGGGGGCGGGTACAGCTGGGGCGGATTTTACCACTGCTGTTTCAGTTGCGTCCTCAGGCACAAGCGCTGCCTCACTGCTTACCGACCTTCAATCTGTTGTCGCATCACAAATTGTTCTTGGAAATGCGGCGTGGGCAAATATTGGAGATACGATTGCCGTAACATTAACGGGGGCATCATTAGGTGGCACCGATGTGGTTTATATCATGCAAAATCAAGCAGCAGATAGCACATTAGATGCGGCAAATGATACAGTGATTGCGCTAACAGGAACATCAACTATCCCAACAATCTTAGCTAATTTCGTCTAGTTTGTTTATTTTATTGCAATCAACAACCATCAAAAATATAACTGCGCTATAATCTAAAATAGTTCCCCCTTCCCTTCTATTTTAGGAGTTATACGCATGAATGTTGAAGCTTGTACTTATGTCATTTTTGGTGCAGCGGGAA
>ERZ1034361.723-NODE-723-length-19872-cov-2.884567_pt1 | contig 19872 bp, 13 predicted proteins | sample MGYA00520617_ERZ1034361 | MGnify/ENA primary metagenome ERZ1034361 (study PRJEB33736, sample SAMEA104284507) | Azolla filiculoides | biome: Urban; feature: Water surface; material: Ditch water | place: Netherlands | collected 2015-10-28 | depth 0-0.1 m ...
AAAAGGAATAAATAGGAAGATGTTTTATTTTTCATGAATCCATTCTGTATATAAAGTTATGATTGCTTTCTCGCTATAAGATGAAATTACTTTGGAATGAAGTTTAACGGATAAATCGATACGCAAAGCTTTATCAGTAATGATTCTTTTCAAAGCCTCACAAAATGATAAAACGTCATTACTTTCTATCAATATACCTTCCTGCTGATTTAAAACAGTGGGTACTTCACCTACTTTTGTAGCTACAACTGCTAATGAATGAAAACCATATTCTAAAATAGCTACTGGCAACCCTTCTGAAATTGAGGTTAATACCCCTATAGTAGATTGATTTAAAATAGAAGGAATATCAGAACGAGAACCATATACAAAAACATGATCTTCTAACTGATACTGCGCTATTTTTTCTACTATTTCTTTTGAATAATCATCATGAAAATCTTTTCCTACTAAATGGAAAGTCCAATCGGGATAGTCCTTTTTTAGTATTCTAGCCACTTGTAATAACATCATATGATTTTTTTGTGGCCTTAGATTAGCTAAACAAACAATGCGCTTTCCAGATGCTCCAAACAAACGTGTAGTTTCATTAAAAACCATCGAAGATTCAGAAGTAAAATTTGGCAGATAACATACCTTTTTACAATATAATTTATCTAAAGCCCATGCCTTCAAATTATGATTTACTGATAGAATATTACGAACAAAAATACTCGCTATTTGCAACAATAAAACAGGTCTTTTTTTTAACATTTCACTGGCTCCATAATGATCATGCCAAATCAGAATAATTTGAGGACAAATCAATTTTAAAAATACAGCAAAAAACAAAGAACTACTATGGGCTTGTATATGGGTTATTTCATTCTCTTTTACAATTTTTCTAAGTAAAAATAGTGCTTTAAAATCAAATAGTTGTTTTCGATTTAAAAAATTATAACACACCGATCCGTTTAACTGCTGCTTTAATATTCCTTCTGCCCTAGTTGTGGCTAATGCTCCAAATCCGGTATAGGAACAAAGTGCATTTGCATAATTAACCGCCATTCTTTCAGCTCCTCCAGCCTCCAAACTGTCAATTAATTGAAGTATTTTGATTTTTTTATTAGGGTTCACAGTAAGAAATTAATGTTGCGGGTAAATATAGAAAAAACAAATCAAAATTAAGTAAAGCAAAAGCAACGCATGATCATTATTAAATTTCAATTGGGTTTAGTTAGCAGCTTTTTTATTTCTCTTTCAAAAGAATTTGTAGTAAAATTTCTTGACCAATTTTTACCTTCATTCGAAAGCGCTTTGTGCAAATCTACATTTTGTAATACCATTTTAATTTGAGGCACATCCAATTCCATTTGTTCTTGTAATAAAAGACCTCTAGAACCATTGCCTAACATATAAGGAACACATGAAATAGGGGTAGCTATAGGAACACAACCCCAAAACATAGCCTCAGCTACAGCTTTTGGCCACCCCTCACTTTTAGATGGTAAAAGTAAAAAATGACTTTTTCTATAAGCATTTAGAACAGTTGTTTTATCGTGATTACCTCTCAAGGTAACAAAGGACGACAACCCATTTGAATGAATATACTCTTGCAATTCATTATATAATGGGCCATCTCCAAATAAGGCTAAACGAACGTGAATTCCATTCTCTTTCAATTGATTTACCAACTGAATTGCATACAAAGGCTGTTTCCCTTTTGACAATGTCCCTACAAATAAAAAACGTACTTCTTCTGATAGTGTAGCAATCTTTATGAGATCATTTTCTTCATGTTTTGAAATTTCTTCTTCACTATAAGAGGCTGTAAAAAAAGACAAAATATTTTTAGTCTGATTAGGCCAATCACCATAAACCAAGACTTGCATATTACGCGTCAAAAAAGTATTAGACAAAATCCATCGCTGTAACCTGTAAGTAAAAGGTTGTTTACTTGCAGCATCCCAATTTCCAGCATACTTTGCTGTTTTTTGTTTTTTAGGAAAAAGGATTTGAACTAAAGCTCCTATTAACCCCATATTTCCGGGACATCGTAAATGTATATGGTCGGAACACTTCATGGCCTTGTAAACCGTTGCAACAACCTTTGGAAGTCGATAGAGAGCAATCAAAAAGTTTTTAACCGAAGTAACATTAAATTCAGAAACGCTTAAAAAACTTAAATTAGCATGTGAATAAGCTTCATGAATTGGACCAACTATAGCATCGTCCAATGGAGCAACCACAACCACATGATCCACATAATTCAACCATATATTCATTTCTCGAATATAGGGAGCATAACCATAATAATGATTATCTTGACAAACATGTGGAACATGAGTAATTATAGTAAACTTCATTTTTTAGACAAAAAGGTAAAGATACAATTATGTCCAAACAAACCAATTATTTCCAAAAAGTTTAATTAAACAATAAAGCTTTGTATAAACTCCTTTGTTATGGGCTTACTTGCAAATAAAACCGAATCATTAACCCTAGCTCTATGTATGTAGAGATCATCAACCGTTGTAGAAAGAATGCATATTTTAGTATGAGATTTTATAAAATTGGAAAAAGTGTTGAATTTTTCGATAAAATCAAAACCATCAAAAATAGGCATATAAATATCTAAGAAAATCAAATCTGGTAATTTTTCGGGGGAATTTTGAAAATCTTCTAAATATTGGATAGCAATAACAGAGGAATTAAACTCCATAATATCAACACTTGCATCCAAATTATTAATAATTTTCGATGTGATGTAACAATCAAACTCGTTATCATCAACAATCATGATTTTTTTCACTTTATTAGTTTTTAACATTGCTATTAAATTTATAATTTGAGGAATTTTACAAATTCTTCTTGTCGCCTTTTTGCTACGGGTAACGAAATGCCGTTTCCAAACTCACAGTACAATCCATCTTTTTTAGTAATTTTTAAAATTTGCTTTATGTTTACAACATAGGAATGATGTATTCTAAAAAAATAGGTGCTATATAATATAGTATGAAATTCACCTAAATTTTTACTTGATAAAATCTTTTGCTTGTTTGACAAAACAAACTCAGTATATTTACCTTCAGCTTTACAATACACAATATCTTCTAACTTAATCAACTCTATTTTATCAGAAGAAGAAATTGCAATAAAACCAGTATCGTTAGCCTCAAAATTAACACCTTTTATTTGATTAACTTTCTGATTTTGAAAACTAATCTCCATCTCTATTAATTTAATAACCTTATAAATTGAGATAATAAGTTCGTTATAGTCTAATGGTTTTTTTTGAAAATCAACCGCATTATACTTATACCCTTGATAAGCTTTACTTTCATCATCTGTGATAAAAATAAACTTTGGAATATTAAAATCCAATTCCTTCATTAACACAAAGGAATTCAAATTCGCATCTGTAGGGTCTAAAAATAGTAACTCAGGCTTATACGTTTTAACCAATTCAATTCCTTCTTCTAAACTATTAGACGCTCCACATATATCAATTATAACTGAATTTTCTTCGGCAAACTTTGTAAGTTGATTAATTATATCTGCATTAGAATCAATAATTAAAGCTTTTATTAATCGCATAGGGTAGTGTTTTACTTTATAAAGATAGAAAAATTAAATTAACAAAAAATATTATTCTTTTGGAATTGAAACTGTAAAAATTGTTCCTTCATGAACAACCGAATTTACGCTGATAGTTCCTCCTAATTTTTCTATAATTTTTTTTACAGATGCCAATCCCAAACCACTGCCGGAAAATTCTGTTTTAGTATGCAATCGCTTAAATGGCTTAAAGATGATTTCAAAAAAATCGCTTGAGATTCCTATTCCATTATCTTGAATTTCAAAAATATGATAAAACGGAGAATCCTTATAGCGAATGTGTATAACGGTTGAAACATCTTGTTTTTTATATTTTAAAGCATTCTCAATCAAATTATTAAATATTACACTCAATGCTAATTTTGAAAATGAAATGATGGGCATTGCACTAAGAATCAATTGCGAATCATTTAAATTGGAATTTTCATTCACATGATTATAAATATTAGTAATAAACGAATGTAAGTCAATAGGTTCTTTCTCATCAAGCTTTTCATCTGATTTGGCAAACTCTAATAAATCAATAATCAAATCATCCATAATCGTTACATTATCAAATACAAATTTGAAATATTTCTTATCCTTTTCATCATACAAGGATTGATTCTTCGATTCAATCAATTGTAAAAAAGACTTTACCGCTCTAAGTGGCGCTCTCAAATCATGGGCTGCTGTGTGAGCAAATTCTTCCATCTGTGATAAATAACTACTGTTTTTATCTCGACAAACCAATAAATCATGATTCATCTTTCGCAATTCCAACAAGTAAACAACTTGCTTGGCTAATTTTTTTAAAACTTCTTTTTGTTCCTCTGAAATTATTTTTGGCTCATCTTTACTAATAACACAAAGGCTACCAAAACAAACCCCTTCTTTACCCTGAAGAGGCACACCATAATAGGAAACTAAACTAGGATCTGACAACACTAATGGATTGTTCTTAAAACGCTCATCTACTCTCAAATCTGATACCTGAAAAATAGCCTCTTTAGACAATATAGCGTGATAACATATAGAATGATCAAGAGGCGCTTCACTAATGAGTAAACCTTGTTTAGACTTAAAAAACTGCCTTTTGTCATCAATTAAGCTTAATAACACTACAGGCATATCACAAATACAAGAGGCTATCTGCGTGATATCATCATACATTTGTTCAGGCACAGTATCTAAAATTTGATACGATTCTAACACTTTTTTTCGAAGCCTTGTTTCTTGATCCAATTTCATAACAATCTTTTTAACTAAATTACAAAAAAATTATGTTTTATTACGATTAATTTAAATTTTCCAATCATCTTGTACAAGTAATTTAAGTAATACATAACAATAAAAAAAGAGGCAACTTATCTCGCCTCATCACATTAAACCTGTTCTTTTTTATTCCAATAATCAAACCCCATAAATTATTAATTCAATTACACCTAGGCATTTACTATAAATAAGAGAATAAATGAAAACATCCAACTAAAAAAAAGAAAAACAACTACTAAATTTATGTTTTGATTACAGTTTAGAAACGTTATGGCATACATGCTCGTTACTTGAAAGGAGTAGAAACTCCTTTCAAAGCAACAAGCTTCCCCAAATTTATTATAAAAAACTGAATTACTAATTAGAGGCTATATACAAGTAACCTGATTTATTGATTTTTTTGTAACTATTTAATCCTCCATCACGATAATCATAAGAAATAATATAGTAATAAGTACCTACTGGCAAAGTTCCTGTAGAAACGTTAGCAGAACTATCTGAAACACCACTAAAAACATGAGTAACATTATCATAACTGTCTGTTTCAAATATTTTAGCACCATAACGGTTAAAAATTTCAACTTTATTATTAGGATAACATTCTATACCTTCTAAGTAAAAGAAATCGTTTTTACCATCGCCGTTTGGTGTTAAGGCATTATAAATGGTAATACCACAAGCTACATGAATTTCTTGAGTAAAATAGGCAATATTACCACATAAGTCGGTAGCAGTCCATTTACGAGTTATGATAGACATACTAGCACAATCACCTGGCATAGTAGTTTCTTCCATAGTAACAGTAACAGTTCCAGAAGCATCTGTTGCAGAGACTTCTGAGACAGCGGGTAGGTTTTCACAATCTGCATAAAGTACACTTTCTAAATTAGAAGTAAAAACAGGGATGTCAGTATCTTGAATGGTAATACTTTGAGAAAGAATACTTGAGTTATCACATGCATCTGTAGCAATCCATCTTCTATTTAATTGATAATTTGAAGCACATATACCCGGTATCAAATCTTCTTCATAACGAATAGCTACTTCAGAACTACAATTATCGGTAGCTTCTATTGTGTATGTTGGGATTAAATTACTGTTTTCCAAAACCAATGTCGATGGTATACTAGTAGAAAATACAGGAGGTACTTGATCATGAACTTGAAATACTTGTGTACAAGTAAATTGACGCAAAACAATCCCTAAATTATCTCGAGAATTACCATCATAAAAGGTAATAGTATACGTTCTAGTAATGGTAGAATTACAAGCTCCATCTCCAGAATTTTCGGCTGTAATAAGAACCAAAGCACAATCCGCTCCTGAAATATGTCCTGACTGATTACCCAATTGTTCAAACGCAGATACACTTAAAGTTGTTGCCGTTGGAACAGCATCAATACAAGAAACAGTTGTAATTTCAAAAACCGGACAAACAACATCAAACACACAATTTGATTGTATTGCTATAGTTGCCGCGTTAGACCAATTTCCTTGAAAATCTTTAACTCTATAATGTTTTATTGAGGGCGTTCCATTATATCCAGAAAGAGGCGTAAATAATAAATTACCTAACCCATCAATCACCCATTCTCCTTCATTTGGAACCTGCATAACAATAGTATTATTTTGAGCCGAAATAGTAGAACCCAATTCAAAAGGAGGTAAAAACTCAATAGTCTCAGGATTAACAACATCACCCATAATATCATTTTGAACCAAATTCAATACAACACTTGATCCTACTTGATAAGCCCCCTCATCATTTGAAGCAATAGGCAATAAATCAAAACGTATTTGAGCCTCATTACTAATATTTTCGTTATAATCACGAATGAAATAAGACACGCTTGAAGGGATTCCTCTAAAATTAGGATTTGGTAAAAAAGTAATCAAACCTGTTGTAAGATCAATAGACCAACGACCTTCAGTTGAATACGTAAATCCAGCAATTTGTTGATCTGCATCATACACCACTTCGCTTGCATTACCAGTTGTGGCAAAACGAATTCGAGCAGGATTAACTAAAGAACCTGTGGTGTCATTTTGAAATGCATTAATAACAACTGTTGCATTAGCATCATACAAAACAACGTCATCAGTAGCAACCGGACAAGTCATTGAGGTAACTTGAAAAGGAATAACCACTTGATTACTACAATTAGTAGTTAAATCAGTACAAACAAAACTATACTGACCCGCTGTTAAATTAGTAATTTCAAAAGTACTTGAGGTACCTTGATAAACATTTCCAGTAACATGCTCAGTTATTGTCCAATTTGATGGAAGGTCAACTACAGTAACACTTCCAAAACCACCGTTACAAGAAGCTTGTCGTTGAAGGGTAAATATCGGATTGGGAGCACGGTATACGTAGAAGGATTGTGTAAATTCTCTTCCACAAGCATCTTTTGTTTTTGCTAAATAAGTAGTTCCTGGTGTTAAACCTGTAAATACAGACCCACTTTGGTAATTATATAGCTGATTACCCAAAACATCGAATAAAGCATAAGTATAAGGAGCTTTACCTCCAGTTGCAATCATGTTAACTGTGGTATCACAACCGTTGATGGATTGAAAAGTAAAGGGAGCTACTGAGACAGAAAATGCATATTCATACAAATATCCTCCTAATAATCTTGGCAACCCATTGGCACCTCCTAATTGAATTGGCGCTACCACTTGCCCATTTCGTACACCACCATATCTAAAAAAATACGATTCATTATTTGGAACAATAAAAGTTATGGATCTATCGTAAGTATTGTAATGAAATGGCGCTTCTGTACTAACAACACCAGCATACAATATACTGCCATCAAGTTTATAAACAGCAGCATAGGTATTGATTACCCCTACTGGTAAAAACAAAGTAATCGCTACATTATTAGTAATTTCTCCACAACCTTGAATTTGATGAGTTACAACAGTATTTCTGGTATGAGAAGTTGTATGCTCAAATGTACTTGTTTTACCACAAGCATCGGTAACAGTCATTGAGTAAACACCAGGAGGAAAAGATCTAGAACCTCCATAGATTAATGAATTAACAACAAATGGATTGTTGAATGTCATAGTCATGGGATAAACAATCGGAGCGGAATTCAAAACTGCTCCATTCCCTACTTGAGTGGTATACACAGAAGGACCTGAATTTAATGTTAATGTCACAGGACCAACTGTAAAACTAGAAACAGGAAATTCATTTAATCTTATAAGCGCAACATCATCAAAAAAAGCAGAACTGTCGATGTATCCATAATTATAATCTGAATCCACTACTGGCTCAAATGGAACGGTTTCTTGTCGAATATCTTTTTGAATTGTAAAACCACATGCATCAGTTAAGGTAATTACATAATCTACATTGTATCGTAATCCTAAATTCACAGCCAAAGCACTTCCCATAGCAACACTGTTAATATGAGAAAGCGTAACATTTTGAGGAAGTATAGGCAATCCAAAGACACTTACAGCAGGAACACCAGGATGATTTCTTTCTTCAACTGAAACTAGAACAGGATTGGTTACATTCTCTCTAAAAAACTTAACATCATAACCATAAGCACATGAATTATTAGGATCTGAAAAAACAGATATCTTTGGAGCATCAAAAATTATGTTTTGACCTGTTGGAAATGGAACAACTCCAGACGGAATTGAACCACAAGAATTATTACCCGTAAAATGTATTGCATTTCCATTAAAAAATGCTATTGGAATTGAAACATCAGCAATACGATTAGTTAAAATAAAAGGCTCTTCTTGCGGAAACGCCACTACAAATGCTATAGTTTCACCTAGATTATTAGTTAAGATGTAATGAACATCACCTGTTCCTGTAGTAGAAACTGTTTTAAATCTAAATTTATAAAAGGCACCACATGATGGAGATGAAGAATCGGTAAATCGATCAACCATAGTTACGGTTGTAGTAATAGTAGTAGCATTGTTTAATCCATTAGACAGTACAACTGTTCTGTCGGCACTATTACCTCCACATTGATCAATAATATCAATAAGATAAGTACCAGAAGCCAAACCTACTACTGTAAAAGAAGACGAATTAGAAGGAATAGAATAGCTACGAAGTCCTCCAGGTCCACTTAATATACGAACGGCATAGTTTTGATTGGTAAAATCAGAATTACCTGCTGTACTATGAATATTGGTAAGTCTAATTTCTCCATCTGTTCCATTGTAACAACGAGGAGGTAAGACAGTAAAAGAAAAATCATCAGCTGGTCGAATAAAGCCATTCGTACATTGTGAAAAACTATCTTCAAACACCAACATCAATGAAATAAGTATTAATTTAATAATGATTTCATTTATTCCTATAGACGATAACTTTTTCATAACGCTGTATTTTAGGGAAATATTCAGTTTATTACCAATACAAAGTTCCGTCTACTTATTAGGAAACACTAGGCAGAATTAATAACTGTAATGTTTTTATTAATAACTGTGTTTTTTGTGTTTTTTGCCTAAAATCTTACCTGTTTTACAATTATTTACATTATATATAAATAACATACAATCACATTAGAAAATGTATTTTGTAAAACTTTTTTTGTAAATTTACGAAACTCAAACCCCCAAAAATCCTATTGTAATTTTAAACTCTAGTAAGCGCTCTAATGTTATGATAGAAAAACACGATAGTAACTACAACAGCAAAGATCACTTCATAATTGATCAAACGGAATTAATTGCAAAAACAGGCAGTTGGGAACTGAACTTAATAACTAATGAACTTTTTTGGTCTAATGGAGTGAATCGAATACTCGAAAGAGAATCCAATGGAGAAAAATTAAACTTTAATGACGGACTAAATATTATCCACCCTGAAGACAGAGAATTAGCAATTCAAAAATTGAATGAAGCTATTGAAAAAGGGATCGAATACCGAATTAAAAAACGTTTTATTACATACAAAAACAATATAAAACACATTATTTCGTCAGGAAAAGTAATTAGAGACGAGCATCAAAAACCCATCAAAATTATAGGTATTTTTCAAGACATTACAGAATTTGTTGAAAGTACAGAAAAATTTGAACTACTAAATGAAATTACAGAAGATGTTATTTACGAATGGGATGTTCAAAAAGATGAATTCAATTGGGGAAAAGGATTTACTAAAATTTTTGGATACGAATTAAAAGACAAACCCTTCAAATTAAAAGACTGGGAAAATTTAATGCATCCTATAGATGATGAAAATCATAAGGAGGATTGGAAAAACTTTCTAAAAGACAAAAATCGCTTTCAATGGATAAAAGAATTTCGCTTTAAAAGAAAAGACAATTCGTATGCTTATGTTGAGGAAGCTGCTATTTTACTGAGAAACGAGGAAGGACATCCTCAAAAAATGATTGGACTTTTAAGAGACACCTCAGCCAAAAAGATAATTAGCATCCAAAAAAAAATACAACATCAAATTGCTAACTTCTTCAAAGCCAATAAAAAAACAGAAATAATTCTAGAAGAAATACTTGAATTTTTAAACCATCATGACAACTTTTTAACATCCGAACTTTGGTTTTTAGATGCCAGTAAACAAAATGTATACCTAAAAAAATGGAAGGCTAAAAACAGTACAATTGAAAAATTTTATAAAAAAACTAAAAACAATACAAGTTTTAAAAAAGGGATAGGATTACCTGGCATTACTTGGAAAACAAAATCACATCATCTATGGAAAACCAATGAAATTAACAAATATTTATTGCGCGCAGAACAAGCCAATGAAATAGGTGTTAAATCCATACTTAGTATCCCTTTATTTGGCAATAATGATTTCATTGGCGCGTTATTACTTTTTTCTAAAGAGGATCTAACTCTTGATCAACTAAAAATAGAACCTTATCTATCGCTAAGTGAATTCCTAGGCTCTGAAATTCAAAGAAAAATACAGGAAGAAATGTTTCTCTTAATGTTTGAAAATGCTCCTGATATTATAGCTACAGCAAACTCCAAAGGATATTTTACAAAAGTAAACGAAGCGTTCACTAGTCTTTTAGGATATACAGAAGAAGAACTTACCAGTAAGCCTTTTACCTTTTTTTTACATCCCGATGATTTAAACCAAACAAAAAATGAATATTCCGAAACCATATCAGGTGAAAGAAAAGCAGATAATTTCATAAATCGCTACAGAACAAAAAGTGGCGAATACATTTGGATTGCTTGGAGCTCCTCAGAAATATTTGGCGAAGAAACAACTTCCTTTGCTTATGGGAGAAATATTACCGACATGGTAGAACTCCAAAATCTATTAAACGAAACAGCAAAATTAGCTGAAATTGGCAGTTGGGGATATGATATTTCAGAAAAAGAAAACCCAATATTTCTTTCCAATGTGGCAAAAGAAATTTTAGAATTAGACACCAAATCAAAAATAAGCCTAAATTTTTTATTGGACTTAACCATCAAAACGGAAAGAAAAAAAATAAAAAAAGTATTTCAAAATCTTATCCTTCAAAATGAAAACTTTGATCAAGAATTTCAAATTATTACAAAAAACAACAACTATAAATGGGTGAGATGTATTGGAAAAGTTCAACACAACAACTTAAAAAGAAATATTAAAATTGTTGGAAGTATACAAAACATTACCAAACAAAAAAACAACGAATTAAAACTAGAACAAAAAAATAAAATATTAGGCGCAATAACAGACGTTACTACTGAATTGATGTATTCTAACAATTGGTATGAATCCTTACACAAGTCTTTTATTATCGCTGGAAATACAATTCAAGCAGACAGAATCTACTATTTTGAAATCGACAATTTTGAGAGTGGTATAAAAACATGCAGTCAAAAACTTGAATGGACCAAAAACAGCATCAAACCACAAATTAACAATTCAAGACTACAATTTATCCCAATAAATGAAATGTCAGAATTTTACGAACTGTTAATAAAAGGAGAAGTTTTTTATGGAACAACTTCAAATCTTAAAAATGGAATTTTTAAAATAATAATGGAAACTCAGGGCATTAAATCCTTTTTAATTTACCCTGTAATTTTAAATAATAATTTATTAGGTTTTATTGGATTTGATGATTGTACAAATGAAAGAATTTGGACGGAAACTGAAATTTCATTTTTATCAAATATCACCTATAATTTAACAGCTAGTCTTCAAAAGAAAATTTACAATTCAGAACTTGAAAAATCATTAATCGAAAAAAACAATATTCTAGACAGTATTGATGATGCTTTCATTGCTTTAGACCAAAACTGGATCGTTAATTATTGGAATAAAAAATCGGAAAGTATCGTTAATTTAAGCAGAGACCAAATCATTGGTAAAAATTTCTGGGATGTATTTCCACAATTAAAAGGAACTATCTATGAAAAAAATTATAAAGAATCTGTTAGAACAAAAAAATCAATAACATTCCAAGATTTCTTTGAAGAATTAAACATCTGGCTTGATATCACAACCTATCCATCAAAAAGTGGATTATCAATTTATTACAAAGATATAACCGATCTAAAGAAAAATGAATTTGCTTTAATTACCTCAAACGATCGCTTTGAAAAATCAACTGCCGCAACCAATGATGCAATTTGGGACTGGGATTTAGAAAAAAAATCACTCTACAGAGGTGAAGGATTTTACAAACTTTTTGGCTATAAATCACCAAACTACACTTACAATAGCAATGCCTCGATATTAAGTTTAATTAAATCTAGAGTGAGACCCGACGAAGCCAACGAAGTAATCAACTCTTTAACTGAAGCCATAAACAATCCCAATCAAGAAAATTGGAAAAAAGAGTATTGGTACATAAAAGCGGATGAAAATTACGCCTACATAGCTAATAATGGAGTAATTATTAGAGATGAAAAAGGAAAAGCAATAAGAATCGTGGGAGCGTTACAAGACCTAACCAAAAGAAAAGAACAAGAAGATGCACTAAGAGTACTCAATAAAAAATTACAAGTACAAACAAAAGAACTCTTTAAATCAAATCAAGAATTGGAACAATTTGCATACATTGCATCACATGATTTACAAGAACCGTTAAGAATGGTAACCAGTTTTTTAACTCAGTTAGAAAAAAAATATTATAACGAATTAGACGATAAAGGAAAACAATATATTGAATTTGCTGTAGATGGAGCGCACAGAATGAGAAATATCATTCTAGACATACTAGAATATTCAAAAATTGGAAAAGTAGAAGAAGAAAATCAATCCATTGATCTAAACAAAATTATGGATGAAGTTTGCAAAATGAATGCCCAAAAAATACAAGAAACTAATGCAATTATACAGTATAAAAACCTACCTGAAATTATAGCGCCAAAATCACCATTAATTCAAATTATGCACAACTTAATAGGAAATGCATTAAAATATCAAAAACCAAACAACCAACCCATAATCAAAATAAAAGTTACAGAACATGAGAAAAATTGGCATTTTAAAATAAAAGACAACGGCATCGGAATTGAAGAAGAATATTTAAATAAAATATTCATAATCTTCCAAAGACTTCATACCAAAAACGAATACAGCGGTAATGGTATGGGCTTAGCAATCGTAAAAAAATTAATAGAAAATTTAAATGGAAAAATCTGGGTTAAATCCCAACCCAATAATGGCTCCACATTCTATTTTACCCTACAAAAAAATGAATATTCTAAAAAAAATTAATCGAAGTATAGATTATTGGCCTAATCAATTCGCCATAATCTCTTTTTTTATACTGCTTATCATAAGCATCTTTCTTACGTACAGAATATATAACATCGAGCACAGCAATGAAGTACTCAAAGTAAAAGAAGAGTCTTTTAACATTAAAAACCAATTAGAAAGCACTATAAATTACAGCACAAATGTGGTAAAAGTAATGAGCTTTCTCGTTGAAAAAAATCTCGAAGAAACAGAATTTGAATCAGTTGCTCAAAAACTTCTTGAAAAAAATAAAAATATCGACGCAATACAACTTGTAAAGAATTTTAAAATCTATAAAACCTTTCCAATAGAAGGAAATGAAAAGACTATTGGATACGATATCCACAACAACCAAGGCCACAAAAACGCAGCCTATTCTGCTTTAAAAAACAACAAAACTACTTTTGAAGGGCCTATCAATTTAGTACAAGGAGGCAAAGGAATTGTGGGAAGAGAACCTATCTTTAAAAACAACATGTTTTGGGGATTTTCTGCTGTTATCATCAAAACCGAAACCATTTTAAAAGCAATTCATCTTAGCAATTTAGGAGCTAATAAGAATTTTGATTATCAAATCGTTCAAAAAGATTTTGATTTAAAGGGTTCAAAATTCTTCAATAACAATACTGATTTTAAAAAAGGAATTATTCAAAAAACCTACCTAGCTTCTGGAAATTGGTACCTCTATGTAAAATTAAAAAATCCGCAATACTTAAACAAATCTATAGAATTCTTAATTTATGCAATCGTATTAAGCTTAATGATTGCCTTATACTTAAGAAAATTAGTAGAAGAACCTATAAAACTAGGCAGACTTGTCGATAAAAAAACATCCGATTTAGAAAATCTTAATATCGAACTCGAAACCAGAGCTAGAGAATTAACAACTGTAAACAAAGAGCTAGAATACTTTGCTTACATCATTTCGCATGATTTGCAAGAACCGCTCCGAATGATAACCAGCTTCCTAACACAATTAGAAAAAAAATACAATGATGTTTTAGACGAAAAAGGAAAAAAATACATCTTTTTTGCCGTAGATGGCGCCAAAAGAATGAAAAACATCATACTCGATATCTTAGAATTTTCTAGAGTAGGTAAATTTACAGACAAAAAAGAAAGTGTTGATATCAATGAAATTGTACACGAAATAGAGAGTTTCTATAAAATTGACTATCCCGAAGGAAAAATTCATTATGAAAAACTACCTACGTTAATTACCTATAAATCACCTATTATTCAAGTTTTTCAAAACTTAATTAATAATGCATTCAAATACTCAAAATCTGATGTTGCTCCAGAAATTGTAATTAAAGTTGTGGGGGAAACCGAAAACTATATCACCTTTGGAATTCAAGATAACGGAATAGGAATAGAAGATGAATATTTAGAAAAAATATTTGTTCTATTTCAAAGACTACATGTTAGAGAAACTGATAAAGGAAGCGGAATAGGTTTAGCCATTGTTAAAAAATTAGTAGAAAGCATAAATGGTTCTATTTGGGTAGAATCGAAAATTAACCAAGGAAGTACATTCTATTTTACAATACCAAAAAAATAATACTATGAAATCAGAACTTAAGATAACGTTACTGTACATCTGTATAGGGATTACTTGGATTCTCTTAAGTGATAATTTTCTCTTACTATTTATTTCACAAAACGAACAAGACCATATAACGCACTTTCAATCAATAAAAGGAATATTTTATATTATATCGACTGGAATCTTATTATTCTCTATGCTAAAAAGGCATAATGATGCAATACGCCAAAAAATAAAAGAACTAGAAGAAAAATCAATTGAACTCGAAAAATCAAACAAAGAATTGGAAAACTATTTCTTTTTAGCTTCTCACGACTTACAAGAACCTAACAGAATGATTATTAGTTTCCTAACTAACTTAGAAAAAAAATACAAAGATCTAATTGATGAAAAAGGGCGAAAATACATTAATTATGCCATTAATGGAGCCTACTATATGAGACAAAACTTATTAAATCTTCAAGAATATACAAGAATCGGAAAAAAAACAAAACTAGAACTTATCAATTTAAATGAACTGATAGAAAGTATTATGGAAGATTATCATGAAATAATCAATACAGAAAACAGCACGTTCACCATCCATAAATTACCCCATTTGTATACTGATGAAAATTTAATTCATCTCATTTTTAAAAACCTCATTGATAATGCAATTAAATACAAAAGCCAAAATAAAAAACTCAATGTAAGCATATCGTGTATAGAAGAAAACAAAAACTGGGTATTCACTTGTTCCGATAATGGAATAGGAATTGAACCAGAATATCATGAAAAAATTTTTCAGCTATTTCAGCGCCTAAATTCTAATAGTGAAAACCAAGGCGCTGGTATGGGATTACCTTTGACAAAAAAAGCAATTGAAATATTAGGTGGTAAAATAGAATTAAAAGAAAACACCAAAGAAGGAACTATTTTCTATTTTTCCTTACCAAAAAAAGAAAGTAGGTAACCTTCTTGATTTTCAAAATTTTAATAACTGTTTAGCCTAAAAAAGAGACCAAATATCAATTTTTTAACACAACTTTAAATAAAATATCATATCTTTATGTCAAACAAACAACACTAAACTTCCCAAATCATGAAAATTAAGCAAGTATTATTAGTAGAAGATAACGAAGGGGACATCGTTTTAACTTCGGAAGCATTTGAGGAATGCAATTTCAAAACCGAAATAAAAGTAGCTCGAAATGGCAAAGAAGCCATCACGTTTCTATTTGACGAATATGAGAATTCAGAACTTCCTTGTTTAATACTTTTAGATATTAATTTACCGCTTTTAAATGGACATGAAGTATTGAAAAAAATTAAAGAAAACGAAAAAACCAAACATATACCTGTTGCTATATTAACTACATCTTCCGCAGTTAGCGATATTAATTTAGCCTACAACAACCATGCAAATTGCTTTATTACGAAACCCGCAGATATTAACGACTTCTTTGAAACTATTAACTCATTAGGTAATTTTTGGCTGAACACCTGCAGATTGCCGGTACTTAAATAAAATGATTAAAGACGATAAAAATTATAATATAGTTGTTATCGAAGACAACATAGGTGATTTTTTTCTTTTAGAAGAATATCTAAATGAAAAAATCAATAATCCTTTAGTCAATCATTTTGAACGCTTTAGTGAATTTACAAAAATAGCAGACTCTATTGATGAAGTAGACATCATATTTTTAGACCTCTCATTGCCCGATAAAAGTGGAAAAGAACTAGTAGAAGAAGTACTGAAAATTTCTCGTAACATACCCGTAGTGGTACTAACAGGTTTGTCCGATTTTTCATTTGCCCTAAAAGCCATAGCACTCGGTGCTTCCGACTATTTACTCAAAGACGAATTAAATAGCGTTGCGCTCTATAAAAGTATTGTATACAATATAGAACGATTCAAAAATATCATAAAAATCAAAGAATCAGAACAATTATATACCGATTTGTTCCAACTTAGCCCCCAACCCATTTTTGTTATTGATGCCACAACTCTTACCGTTTTAGATGTAAATAAAGCATGTGAACATTTATATGATTTTACCAAAGAAGAACTAATTCAACAACCCATCAATAGCGTGCTTCTAAATAACGACGATATCAATTTTGAAAGCAACGGAACTATCATCAAACAAATTCACTTAAAAAAAAATAAAGAACAAATCATTACCGAAGTCAAATACAATAAAATTATTCAAAACGGTAAAGAAGCCATAATTATGGTGATTAACGATATCACAAAAAGAATTGAACACCTTAACGAAATCGAAAATCAAAATACAAAATTAAAAGATATTGCATGGATTCAATCACATATCGTTAGAGCTCCTCTAACTAATATTTTAGGATTGATAAATGTAATAAACGATACCAATGCCATCACAGATAAAGAATTATTAACCCATTTAAACAATTCTGTTTTAGAATTGGAAATCATAATTAATGATATTGTTAATAAAACAAATAATCTATAAGCTAAAACCGTTTGCTTATGAAGCATATTTTAATTGTAGACGACGATCCTGTGGCAACCTTAATTCTAAAGAAGAATTTAGAACTCATTCAGGTTAACCAAGAAACGATTACCTTTAGTAATGGTGAAGAAGCCTATGCATACTTCAAAAAAAAATACAACGAAAAAGAAAATTACTACGTTTTTCTCGATATCAACATGCCACTAATGAATGGATGGGATTTTCTAAACAGCATCGATTCCTTCATCAATAAAGCCAACACCCATATTTATATTCTTACCTCGTCTATTAACAAACTAGATATGGACAAAGCAACACAATATACTCTAATTGAAAAATACCTGTCAAAACCCATCAACAAAGAAGTACTCAAAACCATTAAAGAAGAAAACAAATGGTAATATAATAGTTACTTTTCAAAAACAAAAACTCAAACAAAAACAACACTACTTACCTTTTAGGTTGAGGGAATCCCAAAACAAAGAAAACCAACCCACTATCCTTCCAAGAGTTTCTGTAAAGGCTGCTTTCTTTTGCGATGAAGTAATGCAGTTTGTTCCGCGAATTGCCGCTAATAATAACGTAATTAAATGCCATTTCAATCGAGCTTTATAAGAAGGCTTCGGATTTTTCACGCGCCACACATACCAACCATTGCGCACCACCATCTTACCATAAGCATACTGATTAGGACGGCCAGCTGTATCGTGATGGTGTTCCAATTGAGCAGCCGTATTCAAATACAATTTCCCCACTTTTGAAACCCGTAACGTAAAATCAGCATCTTCATACAAACCATAGCCTTCAAAATAAGTAGAAAACTGAAACGAATCAAAAACAGTTTTACGAAAAGAAGAAACACCTCCCATTAACTGTTCCACAGGATATACTTTACCTGATGGTGGCAAAAAACCAACACTACGACCATGAGAAAACGCTGGAGAACACCCAGGAGGAACATCACTATCCAAACCCAACTTTTTCCGCCACACAAAACGTGAACCCTCTTTGCGCTTCCAACCATCGTAGTAAAACTCTTTAACATTAGCAATATAACCAACGCCCACATTTTGCCAAGACACTTCATTGGTAATATAACCTCCAACACCTAAAGCTTCAGGATGAATCGTATACGTTTTTATGATTTCTTCAAAATAAGTAGGTGATAAAAGTGTATCATCATCTAAAAAACAAACCACTTCATTATCTTCAGAAACTCTTGCAATGCCATAATTACGTTGCTTAGTTAACCCCCTATCCTCGTCCGCTACTCTAAAATACTTTAAATTCGAAAACAAATTTTGAGCAAGCATAAGTTGAGTGGCGTCATCAGGCGAACCATCCACAATTAGAATCTCATTAGGATATAATGTTTGCTGCTTTACGGATTGGAGTAAAGTAAGCAAGGCTTGAGGGCGCTTATAGGTGCAGATAATAAGGCTAAAGTTCATATTCTAAATGGTACGTTTTCCCAATGCTATTAGTTGTTTAGCATAAAAAACAGCTTTTTTATATTGTAAAATTTTATAAGGTAGACGAATAAGCTTTAATGGCAAAGCCGTGAGTTTTCCTTTGAATAAGTGCAAAACAAAATACTTGATAGTATATTCTTTCACCGCTCGACTAGAAAAATGCTTGTGAATCATATACAAAATAGTAGGACTAGGAACTGGAACGATATGCTTCACAGGAGTATCCAATTCCCAGGGTTGTATTTTTCTTTTTTTACCTTTTAACTTAGCTTGACTTCCCCAAAAACGATAGCCTCCTGCTGGGGGTTTTAAATGCAAATTGGCAGAAAAAGGATTAAACAAAACAGGAAGTCCAAGTTTTACCAATGACAATCCAAAATCGGTGTCTTCACCATATCCACCATCATAATTAATATCATTCCCTTTTAATTGTTGTACATAGTGCGTTGCGACACAAGAATTAGCATTACTAAAATTAGGGGTGGAACCCACCTTCCAACGACCAGCTCCTAACTGCTCTAATTTGTTTTCTAAATCCAGTAAAGTTTGTTGTTGATGGTCTGCTCTAATATCCAATCCATTACACGCACTTGCCTTATACGTTTGCAGTAAACGAATGTGGTTTTCAATAAAATCAGTTGGAATTCGAATATCATCATCTCCAAAAACAATATAATCTCCTGTACACAAGGCTATAGCCTCATTACGAGCTCTACAACTTCCTTGGGTAGTTTGCCATTTAAAAACTACCTCAAAAGGATAATTTTCAGGAAGATATAAACTCACATCACGCTGGTCTTCAGGAGTAGCATCTACAACTACTACCTGAGCAGG
>ERZ1034361.724-NODE-724-length-19848-cov-4.989783_pt1 | contig 19848 bp, 21 predicted proteins | sample MGYA00520617_ERZ1034361 | MGnify/ENA primary metagenome ERZ1034361 (study PRJEB33736, sample SAMEA104284507) | Azolla filiculoides | biome: Urban; feature: Water surface; material: Ditch water | place: Netherlands | collected 2015-10-28 | depth 0-0.1 m ...
CATTTCCACGGTAAAGGTGGCACCGAACAGCGGCTTTTGCATGCTGGTGACGCTTACGCTCAACGCGTAATCGCTCGCATTGCCTTGGGTGATGCTTTTGAACAGTCGGCTCTGGGTGACCGCATCTTCAATCGCGGCCTTCATATCGGCATCGGCAATGGTGTCGTCACCGCCACCGCTGGCGGTGACTTGAAGACTTTGTGAGTAATGCTTTGCAACACTGAAGTTTTGTGGGGTGATCCCCTCCCTGCTCGCTTGCGACGAACAGCCTGTCAAGGTCAGTGCAATCAGCGCTGCGCCAAGAAGTGGCGTGAGTAGTTGGGTGATTGCTTTCATTTTTATTTGGCACCCTTGTAAATGTTGTCGACGACTTCATTGACCATTTCCTTTGGCGAAAGGCGGGTCAGCGAGGTGTGATACGAGTTGCCGGTAGCCAGCGGGAAATCGGTCTTCGGGTCACGGATGGTAATGGTCAGTTCGAGCATATACATGGTGATATCCCACATCCATTTGTCGATGTAGGTGACCACGGCATCGACATTGCTAGTCGGCGCGCCGGTGCCGGTGGTTACCGTGAGGCCCTTGCTGCGCAATTTCTCGGCGATCAGGTTGTAGGTGTTGTCATCATTTTCGACCTGTTTGACATACATGGTCTTGAGCGAGGACAGGTTGGCCGATGGATCAACGCTCCCTGTGGCGCGGTTGACTGCACAGCCCGTGGTAAGGGTTGCGACGAGTCCAAGCAGCAACCCGAGCTTTATGATACTTCTCATTCATAACTCCCATTCTGGATAAACAGAGGAAGATAATATGCCATGTGGCATGGTTAGTCTTGATCTGGAGCAGGTCTTGGTCGATTTTGTCGAGAGGTAATGGAACTTATTCCGCGAATGCCTTGCGAATCCGCTTGGCAAACACGGTCATTTCCTTTGCTGCCTGAATGTCTCCCCGGCCTTCCGCGACCGTGATGCCCTGTTCGTAGGCGGCGAGGGCGGCGGGGTGGTCACCCGCCTCGGCCAGGGCCTTGCCCAGGGCTTTCCAGGCGGCCGAGTAGTGCTGGTCGCGGTCGACTGCGGCCTGGAAGCAGGTGGCGGCCTGGGCGGGATCGCCGGCTTTCAGATATTCGTTGCCGAGCGAGAAGCGGAGGAGGGCGCCATCGCGTGGGCCGTTGAGCATTTTTTCCAGGGATTCGATGCGTGGGTTCATGGGTCGGCAAGGCTAAAATAGGGTTTTGCAATTCACAGACAGGAAAGCATTTCATGGCCAAGACCATCATCGCCACCCCGAACGCCCCGGCCGCCATCGGCACCTATTCGCAAGCCGTGCGCGTCGGCGATACCGTTTACATGTCCGGGCAGATCGGGCTCGATCCGGCCTCGATGCAGATGGTAGACGGGATCGACGCGCAAATCGTTCGCGTCTTTGAAAATCTCAAGGCAGTGGCCGAGGCGGCTGGCGGTTCGCTGGGCGATGTCGTCAAGCTCAACGTCTTCCTGACCGACCTCGCCAACTTCGCCAAGGTCAATGAAACGATGGCCCGCTATTTCAGTGAGCCCTTCCCGGCGCGGGCCGCGGTCGGCGTCAAGGAGCTGCCGCGTGGCGCTCTGGTCGAGGCCGATGCGGTGATGTACCTGGGAAACTAAGGCTCTGATGAGCGACGCCGGAGCGCCCGCTCCGATCCGTGCCTCGGAGGCATTGCTCAAGAAGCTAGGCAAAATCGGCCTCCATAGCGAGGCTGATTTGCTGGTGCACCTGCCCCTGCGCTACGAGGATGAAACGCGCATCACTCAGGTTGGTCGGGCTTTTGGCGGCGAGGCGGTGCAGGTCGAGGTGGTCGTCCAGCGCAGCGAAATCCAGTTCCGGCCGCGCCGGCAGATGGTCGTCCATGCGGCCGACGAGAGCGGCGAGATCGTCCTGCGCTTTTTCAGTTTTTACCCGAGCCAGCAGGCGGCCTTGAGCGAAGGTTCGCGCATCCGGGCTTTTGGTGAAGTGCGCGGTGGATTTTTCGGTGCCGAGATGGTGCATCCACGCTTCCGCAAGATTGCCGATGACGAGCCGCTGCCGACGGAAATGACGCCGATTTATCCGACCACGGCCGGTCTGGCCAATTCGGCCTTGCAAAAGCTGATAGCCAAGGCCTTGGTCGTCGGTGACTTGTCCGAAACCTTGCCGGAAACCCTGCGCCAGCGCCTTAAATTGCCGGGCCTTGCGCGCAGCCTGCATTTTTTGCACCGGCCGCCACCCGGCACCGATCTCGACACCCTCCATGCGCGCAATCATCCGGCCTGGCGGCGGGTCAAGTTCGACGAGGTGCTCGCCCAGCAACTCTCCCTGCGCCGTGCCTATCTGGCGCGCCGTGAACAGGGGGCGCCGGTGCTGGTGGCGCGCGACGACCTTGGCGCCCGCCTGCTTGACAGCCTGTCTTTCGGCCTGACCGGCGCACAGGTGCGGGCGATGGCCGAAATCGGCGGCGATCTGGCCCAGCCTTATCCCATGCAGCGCCTGCTCCAGGGCGATGTCGGGGCCGGCAAAACCATTGTCGCGGCATTGGCCGCCTGTCAGGCCATTTCGGCTGGCTGGCAGGCGGCATTCATGGCGCCGACGGAAATCCTGGCGGAGCAGCATTACCTCAAACTCCGCGAGTGGCTGGAACCGCTCGGCATCCGCGTCGCCTGGCTGTCCGGCAGCCTGAAAAGCAAGGCGAGGCGTGAGCAACTGGCGGCGACAGCGGCCGAGGCGCAACTGGTCGTCGGCACCCATGCGCTGATCCAGGATGGCGTCGATTTCGCCAAATTGGGTCTGGCCATTGTCGATGAGCAGCATCGCTTCGGCGTCGCCCAGCGCCTCGCCCTGCGCAAGAAGGGCGACAACCCGCATCAGTTGATGATGTCGGCGACGCCGATTCCGCGCACGCTGGCGATGAGCTATTACGCCGACCTCGACGTCACCGTGCTTGACGAACTGCCGCCCGGACGGACGCCGATCAAGACGCGGCTGGTTGCCGACAACCGGCGCGAGGATGTCGTCGGTTTTGTCAGAAAGCATGTCGAGGAAGGCCGGCAGGCTTACTGGGTGTGTCCGCTGATCGAGGAATCCGAGGCGCTCCAGTTGCAGACGGCGCAGGATACCTACGCCACCCTGCTGGTCGACTTGCCGGCCCTGCGCATCGGCCTTGTGCATGGCCGCCTCAAGGGCGACGAGAAACAGGCGGTGATGGCCGCCTTCGCCGCCGGCGACATCGATGTGCTGGTGGCGACGACGGTCATTGAGGTCGGCGTCGATGTGCCCAACGCCAGCCTGATGGTTATCGAACATGCCGAGCGCTTCGGCCTCTCGCAGTTGCACCAGTTGCGCGGCCGGGTCGGGCGCGGCAAATACGAGTCGAGCTGTGTGCTGATCTATGCCGGGCCACTCGGCGAAATCGCCCGGCAGCGACTGAAGATCATTTTCGAGAACACCGACGGTTTCGAGATCGCCCGTCAGGATTTACAGATACGCGGTCCCGGCGAGTTCGTCGGCAGTCGGCAGAGCGGGGTGCCGCTCCTGCGCTATGCCGATCTGGAGATGGATGCCGATCTCGTCGAAATGGCCCGTGATGTCGCTGAGGAAATGCTGACCGAACACGCCGAGCAGGCCGAACGCCACCTCAAGCGCTGGCTCGGCTCGCGGGAAGAGCTGCTCAAGTCCTGACCCGGTTGGCCGAAGCCGTGATACCCGCGCTCAGCGTTTTCAGGGCGGCCATCGTCCGCGCTTCGCGCAGATAGATCATGCCGGTCGGCACCCGGCTGAATTCATCCGGCACCGTTTCGATGACCAGATCGGCCGCATGGCTCGACTGTTCGACGACGCGGCGCGGCATCAGGGTCCAGCCGAGGCCGACCGCGATGCAACCGAGGATGCCCTCCAACGTGCCGAACTCCATGGCATCGGCCACCGCGTGGCCCTGGGCGCGTTGCCAGGCAAGGGCGCGGGTCCGGTAGGCGCACCCTTCGCGGAAGAGGATGAGCGGGAGCAGCACCGGGTCGGTGCCGGCGGCATGTACCTGGACCAGCTCCTCGATCACCAGTTCGTCGAACTGCAGGTCGGGATGAATGACCGGGCCGGCAACGAAGGCGCAGTCGAGCTTGTGGTCGAGGACCTTCTCGGTCAGTGTGCTCGTGGTGTCGGTGCTGACCCGCAGGTCGAGTCCGGGGTGCTCGTTGCGCACGGCTTTCAGGGCACTCGGCAGGTGCAGGGCGGCAAAGGTTTCCATGGCGCCGATGCGCAGTTCGCCGGCGCTTTCGCCGACCAGGCGGATGGCAGCGCTGGTCTGGCGTTCGAGCATGAGCATGCGCCGGGCGTAGTCGAGTAGCACCTTGCCCGAGGGGGCAAGTTCCAGACCGCGCCCCTTACGGAAAAAGAGCTCGGCGCCGAGTTCTTCCTCCAGCCGGCGAATGCGACCCGTGACGTTGGACTGGACGGTGTTGAGTTTGCGCGAAGCGGCGAGGATGCCACCTTCTTCAACGACGGCCTGAAAGGTGCGGAGGGCGACGAGTTCCATGGTTTATCTCAAATAACGAATAGTGTGTTCTGAACAAATCATTTGAAATGATACTTTAGTCTGTTTATTGTTCGTTGATCAATAACAAATGGAAGCTCCCATGACACCCCAGAGAGAACGCCTGCAAGTGCTGTGCGCCGGGATATTCAGCCTGCTGCTGACCTTCGGTGTCGCCCGTTTTTCCTACACGCCGCTGCTGCCGCTGATGCAGCATCAAGCCGGACTGGGTCTGGCCGAAGCTGGCTGGCTGGCAGCGCTCAACTACGCCGGATACTTGTGCGGGGCGTTGATAGCTTCGCTGATCAGCGATCTGGTGCTCAAGGACAAGCTCTACCGGATCGGCCTGATTGTCGCCATTGTGAGCACCGTGATGATGGGCCTGACGGCTGATCCCTGGGTCTGGATGCTGTCGCGCTTCATCGCTGGTCTGAGCAGCGCGGCCGGCATGTTGCTGGGCACCGGGCTGATTCTCAACTGGCTGATTCGCCATAATCACCGGCCGGAACTGGGCATTCACTTTGGCGGCATAGGTCTGGGGATTTCCGGTTGTGCCATCGGCGTCTGGCTGATGACGGGATGGCTCGACTGGCGTGAACAGTGGTTCGCCTTTTCAGCCATCGCCTGCCTGCTCATCGTGCCGGCCCTGGCCTGGCTGCCGGCGCCCGATACCAGCCCGCTGACCAAGAGCGGCGCGCCCATGCACGACAATCCGCCGAGCCGGCTGTTTCTCGGCATCTTCATGGCTGCGTATTTCTGCGCCGGTTTTGGCTACGTGATCAGCGCCACTTTCATCGTTGCCATCGTCGATCATTTGCCCGGCTTGGCGGGGCAGGGGGCGCTGGCATTCCTGGCCATCGGTCTGGCGGCGACGCCGGCGGCGTTCAACTGGGATTTGATCGCCCGCACCACGGGGGACATCAATGCGCTGATCCTCGCCGCCGTGCTGCAGATCGTCGGCATTGTGCTGCCGGTGGCGGTCGGTGGTCTGTTTGCGACGATTTTTGGCGCCCTGCTTTTCGGCGGCACCTTCATCGGCATGGTCAGTCTGGTCTTGACCATGGCCGGGCGCTACTACCCGACGCGGCCGGCCAAGATGATGGGCAAGATGACGCTTTCGTATGGCGCGGCGCAGATCATCGGGCCGGCCATCGTCGGCTGGCTGGCGACGCGTCTGGGGAACTATTCGATAGGCCTGACTATCGCCGGCGGCGTCATGGTGGTCGGCGTCGTGCTCTTGGTTATACTGAAATTTGTTGAAAAGCGGGATGCAGCGCCTGCTTTCGAACCCTGCACCCAGTAATGAATACGGAGACGAGACATGTTCAAGGGAATTCTGATCGAGAAGGATGATGCCGGTTACCGGGCATCCGTACAGGACATCGACGACAGCCAGTTGCCGGAAGGCGATGTGACGGTGCGGGTGGCCATGTCCTCGCTCAATTACAAGGATGGGCTGGCGATTACCGGCAAGGGGCCGGTTGTCCGCAAGTTTCCCATGGTGCCGGGCATCGACATCGCGGGTACGGTCGAAAGCAGCAACAACCCCGACTACAAGGCCGGCGACCGCGTCGTGCTGAACGGCTGGGGTGTCGGCGAAACGCACTGGGGCGGCCTGGCCCAGAAGGCCCGCCTCAAGGGCGACTGGCTGGTGCCGTTGCCGGCGGCTTTCAGCGAAAAGCAGGCGGTGGCCATCGGCACGGCGGGCTATACGGCGATGCTCTGCGTCATGGCGCTCGAGCGCCAGGGCGTCAAGCCGACGGATGGCGAGATTGTCGTGACCGGCGCGGCGGGCGGCGTCGGCAGTGTAGCTATCGCAGTTCTCGCCAAGCTGGGTTACACCGTTGTGGCGGTGAGCGGCCGGCCGGAAGAAACGGATTATCTGAAACAACTGGGTGCCGCCGAAGTGCTCGACCGGGCGATTTTGTCCGCGCCCGGCAAGCCACTCGGCAAGGAGCGCTGGGCAGGTGCGGTCGATGTCGTCGGCAGCCATACCCTGGCCAATATCTGCGCCACGACGAAATATCGCGGTGTGGTGACGGCCTGCGGGCTGGCCGGCGGCATGGATTTCCCGTCGTCGGTGGCGCCTTTCATCCTGCGCGGCGTGACTTTGGTCGGGGTCGATAGCGTGATGTGTCCGCGTCCCGAGCGTCTGCTTGCCTGGCAGCGTCTGGCGACAGATCTCGATGTCGGCAAGCTCGGCCTGATCACGCATGAAGTTTCGCTGGCCGAGGCCATCCCGACGGCGGCCCAGCTTATGGCCGGCCAGGTGCGCGGCCGGGTGGTCGTGGATGTGAATCGCTAAGGACTGAAACCGTGAGCCACCTGTTCGAACCTCTGCAATTGCGTGCCATCACCCTCAAGAATCGCATCGGCATCCCGCCCATGTGCCAGTACTCTGCGCAGGATGGTCTGGCTGGCGACTGGCATTTCATCCATTACGGCAGCCGCGCGATGGGCGGCGCCGGCCTGATGATCCTCGAAGCCACGGCAGTTACGCCGGCCGGGCGGATCAGTCCGGGCGATCTCGGTTTGTGGAAGGATGAGCAGATTGCGCCACTGGCCCGGATTGCCGGGCAGGCCAAGGCGCAGGGTTGTGTGCCGGCCATCCAGCTGGCTCACGCCGGGCGCAAGGCCAGCGTCGGCTTGGGCTGGGAGGCGCAGCGAACGCTGGCGGCGAGCGAAGGCGGTTGGACGCCCGTGGCGCCCTCGGCGCTGGCGTTTGGCGATGGGTACATAGCCCCACATGCGCTGACCCTGGCCGAGATTGCCGACCTCATAGCGGCCTTCGTCGCGGCGGCCAAACGGGCTATCGTGGCTGGCTTCCAGGCGATTGAACTGCATGCCGCCCATGGCTACCTGCTGCATCAATTCCTCTCGCCGCTCTCAAACCAGCGCAGCGACGCCTACGGTGGCAGCTTCGAGAACCGGACGCGTCTGTTGCGCGAAGTTGTAACGGCGGTGCGCGCTGTCTGGCCGGACAATCTGCCGCTGCTCGTCCGCCTTTCGGCGACCGACTGGATGGAAGGCGGCTGGTCGGCCGACGAAACGGTCGAATTGTGCCGTGGCCTCAAGGCGCTTGGTGTTGATCTGGCCGATGTGTCGACCGGCGGCCTGGTGCCGACGGCGAAGATTCCGGCCGGCCCGGGCTTCCAGACCGAATTTGCCGCCCGTGTTCGGCATGAGGCAGGCTTGCCTTCCGCTGCGGTTGGGTTGATCACCTCGGCGGCCCAGGGCGATCACATCGTGCGTACCGGTCAGGCCGACATGGTCCTGGTCGGCCGCGAAATCCTGCGCAATCCCTACTGGCCGCTCCAGGCTGCCGAGGAATTGCGGCAGGTCGGCGTCTGGCCGCTGCAGTATCTGCGGGCTGCGCCAAGTGGCTCGCTGGGTCGCTGAAGGCGGCACCGAAAATTTATTTGTCGCGACGGGAACTTTTCCGGGGAGTGCTGTCTGATTGCCTGATTTTTCACTTCAACCTGTATCGAGGCAAATATGGACGAACTCTCCTACGTCGGCATTGTGTTTACTGTGGTAATTCTTGGCCTGGCCTGTTTCATGGCCGCCAAACTGGCCTCGAAGTCGGCCTACCACTAATGAAAAAGCCGGGAAATCCCGGCTTTTTCATTAGTGGCTGCCGGATCTGACATTTCAGGCGATGAATGCCTCGACGATCCGCGCTACTTCGGCTGGCTGGTCGTGGTGCAGCATGTGGTCGGCCTGATCGATCCAGGCTTCGCGGACATCGGCAAAGCAGGCCTGGCGGGCCGCCCAGTCGCCTGGTCGGGTCTCGAATTCGCGAATGACCCAGGACTGTCGACCGGCCACCCAGAGCACCGGGCAGGTGATCTGTTGCCAGATCGCCATCGATTCTTCCAGACGAAACAGGTAGGGGGCGGGTGCCTTGTGCCAGGGGTCGCCATTCCAGATGATGCCGTGATGGCGCAGGCCGGCCCGGTTTTCACCATCGCCGACGCGGGCCAGGTGCTTGGCCAGGAATTCGGCGCGCTCGGCGGTCAGGAAGCGGTCGCTATGCAAGAGGCGGCGGGCAAAGGCTGCCCGGTCGGCGTAGGCATGCATGCGCGGCGGTTTTTTGAGGGCGCCCAGCCATTGCTGGTAACGCTCCGGCGCCATGCCGGGCGTTGTCGGCGCAATGCCAAAGCCTTCGAGCGAAACGACGCTTTCGACGCGCTCGGGGCGAATCCCTGCATAGAGGCAGGAAAGTATGCCGCCCATGCTGTGGCCGACCAGCTTGACCTTGCCCTCAGGCGCATAGCGATCAAGGATGGCTTCCAGGTCGCCGATGTGCTCGGCAAAAAAGTAGGGGCGGCTCAGCCATTCCGAACTGCCGAAGCCACGCCAGTCGGGGGCGACGATATTCCAGTCGCGCGCCAGTTCATCGACGACGAACTGGAAGGAGGCGGACACATCCATCCAGCCGTGCAGCAGGAAGAGCATGGGGGCCTGCGGATCGCCCCAGCGCCGGATATGCAGGCGGACGTCGGGCAGGTCGAGGTATTCGGAGCGGGAGGGTTTCATCGGATCTGCTTTTTCTTCGCGAATCGAGCGCAACGGACATGGGCGATTCGGTATTTTAGCGGGCGGATGTCGCATAGAATCCCGCCCATGAAATTCGTTCCCCTTCCTTTCGCCGGCGGTGCGGCATGAGCAGCCCGTTCAAACTCCTCAAGACACGGCGTTTCGGCCCTCTTTTCCTGACGCAGTTTCTCGGTGCTTTCAACGACAACCTGTTCAAGAATGCCTTGGTCGTTTTGCTCACTTTCCAGGCGGCGCACTGGACGACCTTGCGCCCGGAGTTACTCGGCAACCTGGCGTCGGGCATCTTCATCCTGCCTTACTTCCTGTTCTCGGCCACAGCCGGACAACTGGCTGACAAATACGACAAGGCGCGGCTGGCAAGGCTGGTCAAGATGCTGGAGATGCTCATCATGGGCATCGCTGCGGCTGGCTTCTTCATGAACAGCCTTGTTGTCCTGATGGGTGCCCTGTTCCTGCTGGGTTTGCATTCGGCGCTGTTCGGGCCGGTCAAGTACGCGATCCTGCCGCAGCTCCTGCATGAAGATGAAGTGGTTGCCGGCAATGCGCTGGTTGAAGCCGGGACCTTTGTCGCCATCCTCGTCGGCATGCTGGTCGGCGGCATGCTGGCCGCTGCGGTGGCGCATCCGGCGTGGATCGCAGTCGGCGGCTTTTGCATCGCAGTCACGGGCTACCTGGCGAGTCGGGGCATTCCGTCGGCACCGCCACCGGTGCCGGAACTCAGGCTCAGCTTCAATCCATTGACGGAAACCTGGCGCAATATCGCCTTCGCCCGCCAGAACCGCCTGGTCTTCCTGTCCATTCTCGCCATCTCCTGGTTCTGGCTTTACGGCGGTTTGTTCGTCGCCCAGTTCCCGGCCTACGCCAAAGTTGTGCTGGGTGGGGGCGAATCAGCGGTGATCTTGCTGCTCGCCACTTTTACGGTCGGCATCGGCGTCGGTTCGATGTTGTGTTCGCGGATGTCCGGTCGGCATCTCGAAATCGGCCTGGTGCCGGTCGGCGCCATTGGCCTGACACTGTTCGGCGTCGATTTGTATTTCGCGTCGCCGGTCGGGCTGGCCGGCACGACTGCGCACGAACTGCTTGCCCTGCTCAGTATTCCGGCTGTCTGGCGCGTGCTGTTCGACCTCATGATGCTCGGCGCCTTTGGCGGCATTTTCACCGTTCCGCTTTATGCCCTGCTCCAGTTGCGCAGCGCGCCTGATCATCGGGCGCGGATCATCGCCGGCAACAACATCCTGAATGCGCTGTTCATGGTGGTCGGCGCCCTGGGGGCGGCCAGTCTGCTTGGGGCAGGATTGTCGATGCCCGCCTTGTTCGGACTCGGGGCGCTGCTCAACGGGCTCGTCGCAGCCTGCATTTTCTGGCGGCTGCCGGAATTTCTGCAGCGTTTCGCTGCCTGGTCGCGGCAGTGGCGTTTGCCCTGATCCTCGCTCCCAAGTTCGCTGCGCCGGCTAAAATGTCGCCTTTTCCTCATTTCGATCCGCCATGACGACAGTCGCCCAGATACCCGCCGATCAACTCGCCCGCCTGGCCTCTGCCGATACGCAGCGGCTGGCGGCGCGGATGGCGCAGGATGTGTTTGCCGGGGCCTTTCGCCAGGCCATGACGGCCGATGGCGCGCCCGATGTCGTCGTCCTTGGCGAAGTCGCGGCGCATTGTTTCGACTGGTGCCGGGCCGCGGCCAGCGACGAGGCGCGGGCAGTGCGCCTGGCCTTGCTGATCAGCGGTCTCGATCAGTGGGGTCTGGCTTATACCCAGGCCTTCAATCTGGAGGCCATTCATTCCCTGACTGCCCTGATCGGTGGCTTGCGCACACGGCTTGATGCCCGCGATGACGTGCTCTTCCAGCAGTATTTCGAGCAGATCAACGCGGTCGAGTCGGATGCCATCGATTTCAAGGTCGATCTGCGGCGCGGCATCCATCTTGCGCTGTGGCATGCCATGGTGGCTTGCGAGACGGCCGAGCAGGTGCAGGGCATCGTTCAGCCGCTGGGCAGCATGATGGTGGCGCTCGACGAGCAGATGCCGGACCTGGGCTGGCGTTTGCTGGCCGATGCCCTGGCCAATATCCAGATTGCGCTGCTCTCCGATATCGCGCCGAAATCTCCGCTCGCCCATGAAGGCACCCAGCAGCTTTTTGCCTCCCTGCGCCACGCCCTGCCGGGCGAACGCTATCAGGCCATCCTCGCCCATGCCGGGCAGGCGGTCGTTGCCTGGCAACAGGCCAGTCGGCACAGCGCCGCCTGAGCAACCCGGCCAAGGTAAAATTGCCCGATGAACTGGCCCGCACTCAAGGAAAAACTCAACCTCTACGAGAGGCTCATGCGTCTCGACAAGCCGATCGGCATCCTGCTCCTGCTCTGGCCGACGCTGTGGGCACTCTGGATGTCGGCCCTCGGCCGTCCGGACTGGGTGGTGCTCTGGGTCTTCGTCCTGGGCACGGTGCTCATGCGCTCGGCTGGCTGTGTCATCAACGATTACGCCGACCGCGATTTCGACAAGCATGTCGAACGTACGAAGGAGCGCCCGCTGACGGCCGGCAAGGTGACGACGAAAGAAGCCCTGGCGCTCTTTGCCGGGCTGTCGCTGGCGGCTTTTGCGCTGGTGTTGATGCTCGGCAATGAGCGGGTCATCTGGATGTCGGTGCCGGCACTTTTTCTTGCCGCAAGCTACCCGTTCACCAAGCGCTTTCTCGCCATTCCGCAGGCTTATCTCGGCATCGCCTTCGGTTTTGGCATCCCGATGGCCTATGCCGCCCATCTTGGCGACGTGCCGCCTGAAGCGTGGTGGCTGTTGCTGGCCAATGTTTTTTGGGCGGTCGCCTACGATACCGAGTACGCCATGGTCGACCGCGAGGACGATCTGAAAATCGGCATCAAGACGTCGGCGATCACTTTCGGACGTTACGACGTGGCGGCGGTGATGGGCTGTTACGGGGCAACGCTGGCCCTCATCGGCTGGATCGGCTGGCGCCTGCATCTTGGCCTGCCTTTCTATGGCGGATTGCTGGTTGCGGCCGGCATCATGGGCGTACATTACACATGGATACGTGGCCGCGACCGGATGGCCTGCTTCAAGGCCTTTCTCCATAACAACTATGTCGGTGCAGCGATTTTCGCCGGCATCGCGCTGGATTTTCTGATCCGATGAAATATCACGACTTGCGCGACTTCATGTCGCAGCTGGAAAAAACCGGTGAACTCAAGCGCGTTGGCGTCGAGGTCGATACCCGCCTCGAAATGACCGAGATTTGCGACCGCGTCCTGCGCGCCGAGGGGCCGGCCATCCTGTTCGAGAAGCCGCATAGTGGCGGGACGCGGCACAGCATCCCGGTGCTCGCCAACCTCTTCGGTACGCCGAAGCGGGTGGCGCTTGGCATGGGCGAGGAATCGGTGCAGGCCCTGCGCGAAGTCGGCAAGCTGCTCGCCTACCTGAAGGAGCCAGAGCCGCCCAAAGGCTTGAAGGACGCCTGGGACAAGCTGCCGATCCTCAAGCAGGTGCTCAACATGGCGCCGAAGAAGGTGTCGAATGCACCGTGCCAGGAAGTGCTCTGGGAAGGCAAGGATGTCGATCTGTCGCGCCTGCCCATCCAGCACTGCTGGCCGGGCGACATCGCGCCGCTGATCACTTGGGGCTTGGTCGTTACCAAGGGGCCGCACAAGAACCGGCAGAATCTCGGTATTTACCGCCAGCAGGTGCTCGGCCCGAACAAGGTCATCATGCGCTGGCTGGCGCATCGCGGCGGGGCGCTCGATTTTCGCGAGCATCAGCTGGCTAATCCGGGCCAGCCTTTCCCGGTGGCCGTCGTTCTCGGCTGCGATCCGGCGACGATTCTGGGGGCGGTGACGCCGGTGCCGGACAGCCTCTCCGAATACCAGTTTGCCGGCCTCTTGCGCGGCGCCAAGACCGAGCTGACGCAATGTATCGGCTCAGCTTTGCAAGTGCCCGCTTCGGCGGAAATCGTACTGGAAGGGGTGATACACCCCGGCGAGATGGCGCTTGAGGGACCGTACGGCGACCATACTGGCTATTACAACGAGCAGGCCGAGTTCCCGGTATTCACCATCGAGCGCATCACCATGCGGCGCGATCCGATCTACCACAGCACCTACACCGGCAAGCCGCCCGACGAGCCGGCTGTGCTCGGTGTCGCGCTCAATGAAGTGTTCGTGCCGCTGCTCCAGAAGCAGTATCCGGAGATTGTCGATTTCTACCTGCCGCCGGAAGGCTGCTCCTACCGCATGGCCATCGTCAGCATCAGGAAGGCTTACCCCGGCCACGCCAAGCGCATCATGTTCGGCATCTGGAGCTTCCTGCGCCAGTTCATGTATACCAAGACCATCATTGTCGTCGATGACGATATCGACATCCGTGACTGGAAGGAAGTGGTGTGGGCGATGACGACGCGCATGGACGCGACGCGCGACACGACCCTGGTCGACAACACGCCCATCGACTACCTCGATTTCGCCAGCCCGGTGGCTGGTCTGGGCTCGAAGATGGGGCTGGACGCGACCAACAAGTGGCCGGGTGAAACGAGTCGCGAATGGGGGCGGCCGATTGTCATGGACGACGGCGTCAAAAAGCGCGTCGATGCGATGTGGGATGATCTGGGCCTGTGAGCCTGAGCATCATTCCGCTGGATCTGTCCGACCTGGCCCAGGCTGAAATCTGGCTGGATCTGCTTGATCACTACGCCAACGATCCGATGGGTGGTGGCGAGGGACTTTCCGATTACGCCAAGCTGCATCTGATCGGCGTCATGCGCGAGGTGCCAGGTTTTCATGGGGCTCTGGCCTGGCTGGACGGCGAGGCGGTGGGCTTGATCGATTGCTTCGCCGGTTTTTCAACGTTTGCCGCCAAGCCCCTGCTCAATGTGCACGACATCGTCGTGCGCCAGGGCTTGCGCGGTAAGGGCATAGGCCAGGCGCTGCTGGCCTGGGCCGAAGAGCGGGCCAAACAGCTTGGTTGCTGCAAGCTGACGCTGGAAGTGCTGTCCAACAACACGCGGGCAATGTCCTCCTACACCCAGGCCGGCTTTGCCCCCTATGTGCTCGACCCGGCAGCCGGCCATGCGCTGCTCATGCAGAAATTTCTTCCGGAGGCATAAGCCATGCAGGAACCCGTTCCCGTTGTCGACTTGCAGGGTGTCCGTCCCTCGCTGGTCCAGCTCACCCATTTCATTTACGGCCTGCATGCGATTGCCGTTTTTGTCGGCCTTACCTCGGCGGCGACGGTGGCCGGCGGTTTCGTCTTCGGTCTGCCTTCGCTGTGCGCTGTTTTCCTGAATTACCTGAAGCGTAGCGACGTCAATGGCACCTGGCTGGAAAGCCATTTCCGCTGGCAGATTCGCACCTTCTGGTTCACCTTCCTCGGGATGGTGATTTACGGCCTGCTCATCATTACCATCATCGGCATTCCGCTGGCCTGGATACTGATCGCCATCCTCGGCCTGTGGGTCGGCTATCGCGTCGTTCGCGGCTGGATCGCGCTGTTTGGCGTGAGGCCGGTGGGTTAGAAATACTGGCGCAGCATCGCCAGCGAGCGCGAATAGCTGTGCTTGATCTGCGCTTCTTCGTAGCGATGGATGCGGCCCACCGGGCAGGCCTGCCGGGAGAGGCAGCCATGGGCGCAGGCGGAGTCAGGCTCAAGGCGATAGCCGGCGCAGCGCGCCAGCGAGAATTGATCACCGCTTAAAGCATCCGCCGGGCAGGCCGCAAGGCATGGTTGGCTTGAGCATGTCAGGCATGGACTCTGGCGCTCGACGGGACGGGACGGCACAAAATCCGTATCGGCCAGGACAATGGCGCGGTAGGCAAACCAGCTTCCCCATTCGGCATCGATGCCAACCATGAAGGGCGAGGGCTGGTGCCAGCCGGCCAGCTTGCCCAGTTGTTGCAGGCCGATTGCTGCTTCGCCGGGGTAAAGCAGGGTGTGGCGCCGGCCGGGCAGGGATTCGGCAAACCAGCGGCCTACCGTCTGTACACAATAGTCGTCAATCGGATGTTCGCCGCCGATGCCGCTGGCTGTGACGCATTCCCACAGCCGCCGGCCGCCATGGCCGAGGAGGATGAGTTGGCGATAGCCGGCGGTATCGCCCAGCGTTGCCATGACCGCCATCGGAAGCTTATCCAGGCTGAAGACGTGTTGTCGGTTAAGTCCGGCCCGGTTGAGGAAATCGGCCGGGAAAGGTGAGTTCTTACTCATTCTCCAGCACCGGTGTTTTCTCGCCGAGCCGTCGCTGGGCGACCCAGGTGAGGAGGGCGTCGATGGCCGCGCTGCCGGCTTGGGCGCGCGGGTGGTTGATCAGGAAAGTGACGGCATGGTGGCGACCCTGGGCGTCGAGGGCATAGCCGGATGCCGTCTTGACGCCCTCCAGCGTACCCGTCTTGATGTGGGCGCGGCCGGCGGCGCTGGAGCCGTTCAGGCGTTTTTTCATGGTCCCGTCGATGCCGACAATCGGCAGGCTGGAAATGAATTCCGGCATGACCGGGCTTTTCCAGGCGTCGAGCAGCAGGCGGTTGAGGCTGCCGGCGCTGATCCGTTCGCTGCGGGACAGGCCCGAGCCATTGTCGATGACCAGTTCGGCAAAGCGCAACTGGCGAGCCCCCAGCCAGTCGGTCAGGCGCTGACGGGCGCGTTCGGTCGTCGCGGGGGCGGCACTTCCCAAGGCTGCCTCTGGCGCGGCATCGTTGCCCAAGGTGAGGAAAAGCTGGCGGGCCATGACGTTGTTGCTGAACTTGTTGATGTCGCGCACGGCATCGGCCAGCGGCGCTGATTCGTGCCGGGCAAGCAGGCTGGCACCGGGTGGCACGGTACCGCCGCGCACTTGTCCGCTCAGGTTGCCGCCGAGCTCCTGCCAGAGGGCGCGGAGCAATCCGTCGGCCTGGGCCTCGGTGGGCAGCGGCGAGAGGTTGAGCGTCTTTTCGCCGCACAGCGCCGCATAGCTGCCGGTGAATTCGAGGCGCTTGCCGCTCTGTTCGGGGATCAGGCGGATGCTGATCTGGTCCTTCCAGTTGCTGCCGCAGTCGCCATTGCCGGAGCGCAGCTGGTTGTCGATGCGCAGGCCTTCGCTCGGCGTTTCCATGAGCAGGCGCGGCCGGCCGTTGTCGGGCAGCAAGGTGAATCGCAGGGCGCGAAAATTGAGCAGCAGGCCGTCCGGGCCGACGTTGTAGGGGCGCATCGGCTTGTCGTCGAAAGCGCCCGGATCGATGGCCGGGACATTGAATACGCTGCGGTCGAGAATGATGTCGCCGTTGATCTGGCGGATGCCGCGCACCTGAACCTGGCGGAGCAGGGCCCAGAGGTGCTCGATGGCAAAACGCGGATCGCCGCTGCCGCGCAGATAGAGATGGCCATTCAGGACGCCGTTGGCCGGTGCTGTCTCGGTCCACACGGTGGTTTTCCAGGTGTAGGCCGGGCCGAGCAGATCGAGGGCGGCGTAGGTGGTGAGCAATTTCATCACCGAGGCCGGGTTCATCGCCTGCCCGGCATTGTGCGCCACGAGCGGCGTGCCGGCGTCCACCGGCTGGACGACGACGGCAACGTTGGCAACGGGGATCTGCGCGGTCTTCAGTGCCTTGACGACCTCGGACGGGAGGCCGTCGGCCGGCGCGGGCAGGGATAAGGCCAGGCCGACGAGGGCGGCGAGCCATCGGGTTGTCAGCGGCGGTTTGCGGTGTAAAGAGGCCATGCCGGCATTTTAGCTGGCGTCGGCACCGGTGCGTCGCTCAATGCTAATCCCCAAATTTTTCAATGGCTTGCGATGTCTCTGTGGCGCCAGTTCGTTACTGATTGGCGGAAGGCCCTTGAAATACCACCGTGCCGCCCCTATTATTAGCACTCACCGGAGACGAGTGCTAACAACCCGCCCGCTCCGTTCCCGAATCCGCGCCCGGCGCGGCCGGCCAATTTTGTTTGTTGCAACTCATTTTCAGGAGTCTGATTTATGAATATCCGTCCTTTGCACGACCGTGTGATCGTCAAGCGCATCGAAGCCGAGCGCACCACCGCTTCCGGTATCGTCATTCCCGATTCGGCTGGCGAAAAGCCGGATCAGGGCGAAGTCCTGGCCATCGGCCCGGGCAAGCGTGACGACAACGGCAAGCAGATCGCGCTCGACGTCAAGGTTGGTGACCGCGTGCTGTTCGGCAAGTACGCCGGTCAGGCCGTCAAGGTCGATGGTCAGGAAGTCCTGGTCATGCGTGAAGAAGACATCATGGGCGTCCTGCAGAAGTAATTTCTGCCCCGACGAACTCAACAGATCAAATTCAGGAGCTATTAAATGGCAGCTAAAGAAGTCAAATTCGGTGATTCCGCCCGCGCCCGCATGGTCGAAGGCATCAACATCCTGGCCGACGCGGTCAAGGTTACCCTTGGCCCCAAGGGTCGCAATGTCGTGCTCGAGCGTTCCTACGGCGGCCCGACGGTCACCAAGGACGGCGTTTCCGTCGCCAAGGAAATCGAACTGAAGGACAAGTTCGCCAACATGGGCGCCCAGATGGTCAAGGAAGTTGCTTCCAAGACCTCCGACATCGCCGGTGACGGCACCACCACCGCCACCGTGCTGGCTCAGTCCATCGTTCGCGAAGGCATGAAGTTCGTTGCCGCCGGCATGAACCCGATGGACCTGAAGCGCGGTATCGACAAGGCTGTTGTCGCCACCATCGCCGAGCTGCAGGCTTTCTCCAAGCCGTGCACGACGACCAAGGAAATCGCCCAGGTCGGTTCGATCTCCGCCAACTCCGATTCCGACATCGGCGAAATCATCGCCAATGCCATGGAAAAGGTCGGCAAGGAAGGCGTCATCACCGTTGAAGATGGCAAGTCCCTGGCCAACGAACTCGACGTCGTCGAAGGCATGCAGTTCGACCGCGGCTACCTGTCGCCCTACTTCATCAACAACAGCGACAAGCAGCAAGCGCTGATGGAAAACCCGTTTGTCCTGCTCTACGACAAGAAGATTTCCAACATCCGCGACCTCCTGCCGATCCTGGAACAAGTCGCCAAGGCCGGCCGTCCGCTCCTCATCATCGCTGAAGATGTCGATGGCGAAGCCCTGGCTACCCTGGTCGTCAACAACATCCGTGGCATCCTCAAGACCGTTGCCGTCAAGGCACCGGGCTTCGGCGACCGCCGCAAGGCCATGCTCGAAGACATCGCCATCCTGACCGGCGGTACCGTGATCGCCGAAGAAACCGGCCTGTCGCTCGAAAAGGCTGTCCTCAAGGATCTGGGCCAGGCCAAGCGCATCGAAGTTTCCAAGGAAAACACCATCGTCATCGACGGCGCCGGTGAAGCCGATACGATCCAGGCGCGCGTCAAGCAGATCCGCATCCAGATCGAAGAAGCGACTTCCGATTACGACAAGGAAAAGCTGCAGGAACGTGTTGCCAAGCTGGCTGGCGGCGTTGCCGTCATCAAGGTTGGCGCTGCGACCGAAGTCGAAATGAAGGAAAAGAAGGCCCGCGTTGAAGATGCCCTGCACGCTACCCGTGCTGCGGTTGAAGAAGGCGTTGTCGCTGGCGGCGGTGTTGCACTGATCCGTGCCCGCGCTGCTGTTGGCAAGCTCAAGGGCGACAACCACGATCAGGATGCCGGCATCAAGATCGTTCTGCGCGCCATGGAGCAGCCGCTCCGCGAAATCGTTGCCAACTCCGGTGACGAGCCGTCAGTTGTGGTCGACAAGGTGCAGCGTGGCAAGGGTAACTACGGTTACAACGCTTCCACCGGCGAGTACGGCGACATGGTTGAAATGGGCGTGCTCGATCCGACCAAGGTGACCCGCACCGCATTGCAGAATGCTGCTTCCGTGGCTGGCCTGATGCTGACCACCGAGTGCATGGTTGCTGAACTGGCTGAAGACAAGCCGGCCGGCGGCGGCATGGGTGACATGGGTGGTATGGGCGGCATGGGTGGTATGGGCGGCATGGGCATGTAATTCACGCCTGCCGTTTCACCGCTTTACAAAAAGCCCTGCTTTCGAGCAGGGCTTTTTTGCGTTATATCAAAGCATTGCATATAACTTTTGTAACCTTCTGTAAGTTGTCTGTAAGTCACCCTCCCTAAAGTACGATCCGCAGCAATGCCTCTATAAACAAAATCTGAGGAGCACAATCAATGCAAAACGTACTAGATCGGGTTACAGCTAATCCGAAATTCCACGAGTTTATTGCCATGCGCAGTAGATACTCGATCATTATGGCCATCGTCAGTGCAGCCGCGTACTACGGCTTCATCCTGCTGGTTGCCTACAACAAAGAGTTCCTGGCCGCCAAGGTTAGCGCTGGCGCAGTCATGAGCGTCGGCGTGCCGATCGGTGTGGGCGTCATCCTTTTCACCATCGTCCTGACCTGGATTTACGTTCGCCGCGCCAACACCGAGTTTGACGCGACCAACGAAGCCATCATCGCGGAGGCACAGAAGTAAGATGACCAAATTCACCAAGATCCTCGCCGGCCTTCTGGCACTGGCCGTTGCTGGTGGCGCTATCGCCGCTGGTGCCGACATGGGCGAAACCAAACAGCAGGCCACCAACTGGACTGCCATCGTCATGTTCGGCATTTTCGTCGGCGGCACCCTCTTCATCACCAAGTGGGCAGCTTCGCAGACCAAATCTGCTGCTGACTTCTACACCGGCGGCGGCGGCCTCACCGGCTTCCAGAACGGCCTGGCAATCGCTGGCGACTACATGTCTGCTGCGTCCTTCCTGGGTATTTCCGGTCTCGTGTTCGCCAACGGCTTTGACGGCC
>ERZ1034361.725-NODE-725-length-19840-cov-2.734605_pt1 | contig 19840 bp, 17 predicted proteins | sample MGYA00520617_ERZ1034361 | MGnify/ENA primary metagenome ERZ1034361 (study PRJEB33736, sample SAMEA104284507) | Azolla filiculoides | biome: Urban; feature: Water surface; material: Ditch water | place: Netherlands | collected 2015-10-28 | depth 0-0.1 m ...
GATTCCTGAAGCGACTAGTTGCCGAGTTCGTGCGAGGGGGTGTCGTCGAACATGCTCGTGACCGAGCCGTCGGTAAAGACCTCAGTGATGGCCTTGGCCAGCAGAGGGGCGATCGAGAGGACCGTGAGCTTGGGGAATCGGGCCTCATCGACGATCGGCAGGGTGTCGGTGACGATCACCTCGGAGATATTCGAGTTCTGGAGGCGATCACGGGCCGGGTCGCTCAGGATCGCATGGGTGGCGGCCACGATGACGCCGGCTGCGCCCTGCTCGAAGAGGGTCTCGGCCGCCTTCACGATGGTGCCGCCGGTGTCGATCATGTCGTCGACCACGACGCACACGCGGCCCTTGACCTCGCCGACCACCTCGAACACCTTGACCTCGTTCGGGACATCGGGATCGCGGCGCTTGTGAATGATGGCGAGCGGGGCGCCGAGGATGTCGGTCCACTTCTCGGCCACGCGTACGCGGCCGGCGTCGGGCGAGACCACGGTGATGCGGTCGTGGCCAACACTTTCCTTGACGTGCTTGGCCAGCAGCGGCAGCGAGAACAGGTGATCGACCGGGCCGTCAAAGAAGCCCTGAATCTGCGAGGTGTGCAGATCAACGGTCATCAGGCGATCAGCGCCAGCGGTCTTGAAGAGGTCAGCCATCAGTCGGGCCGAGATCGGCTCGCGGCCTCGGTGCTTCTTGTCCTGGCGGGCATAACCGTAGAAGGGCACGATCACGCTGATGCGCTTGGCGGATGCGCGCTTGAGCGCATCGACCATGATCAGCTGCTCCATGATCCACTTGTTGATCGGCGTGGTGTGGCTCTGCAGCACGAACGCATCGGCGCCGCGCACGGACTCCTCGAAGCGCACGAAGATCTCACCGTTGGCGAAGTCATATGCAACGGTCTTGGACAGCGGGATACCCAGGGCATCGGCGACCGCGTTGGCCAGTTCAGGATGCGAGCGCCCTGCGAGCAAGACGAGCTTCTTCTGAATGGGGGCCGTAATCTCGGTCACCGTTACTCCTTCGCCGATGCGTTGTTGGTCGAATTCTGCTGCTGTGCCTTTCGGGCCGCGTCAGCGGATGCCGATTCGGGTCGCTTGCGCTCGACCCAGCCCTCGACATTGCGCTGCTTGGCCCGGCCGACAGCCATGGCTCCCGGGGGAACATCCTCAGTAATCACGGAGCCGGCAGCGGTGTAGGCGCCATCGCCGATGGTGACGGGTGCGACGAGCATGCTGTCGCTGCCAATGCGCACCTGCTCACCGACCACGGTGCGGTGCTTCTCGACGCCGTCGTAATTCACGAACACGGTTGCAGCGCCGATATTGGAGCCGGCACCGACCTCGGCATCTCCGACGTAGGACAGATGCGGAACCTTTGCACCGTCACCGATGGTGGAGTTCTTGATCTCAACGTAGGCACCAGCCTTCGCACCCGCACCGAGTACTGCTCCGGGGCGCAGATATGTGAATGGGCCGACCGAAGCGCCCGCACCGATCACGGCGAGCTCGGCCCACGTGTGGATGACCTCGGCGCCCAGGCCACGCGCAAAGTCCATGCGGCCCCGGAATACTTCGACCGCATCGTCTCGCCCCAGGTCGATGTGCGACGACATGGCGTGGCAGGCCATGCCGGCGTCCATCAGCCAGCGCCGCCATTGCTGGGTCTGCGCCGGTGTGAAGGATGACTCGTCAAAGGGCTCGGTGTAGCCGACGATGTAGGCCGGCTCGACGTGGCGGGCGCCGCAGGCCGCCATGCTGGCGAGCATGGCGGGCACCGGGTGGCCGTCGTAGGGCGCGCCCGAGAGGGAGATGATGCGGTCGCCGCCAGCGGCGCCGCGAAGGGTGGGATTCGGATGCATGGGGAGTGACCTCAGCGCAGGATGGACGCCGGAACGTACGAGACAACCATCAGGATGGCGAACGCCACAAGGTAGAAGGGCACCAGTTCGCGCACCGTTTCGCCCACCTTGACCTTGGCCAGCGAGCTGGTGATGAACAGCGTCGTGCCCACCGGCGGCGTGTACAGTCCGATGGCCAGGTTCACCGTCATCATGATGCCGAGCTGCACCATGTCCATGCCGATGGCATTGGCCAACGGCACAAAGACGGGCGTGAGCAGCAGTACCGCGGCGGGCAGGTCAATGAACATGCCGAGCAGCAACATCAGCAGGTTCATCATCAGAATGATCGACCAGCTGGAATGCAGGTTGGCCTTGGCCCACTGCACCACGCCATCGGGCATGTGGTCAAAGGTCAGCAGCCACCCTACGGCGGCCGAGGCCATGATGACCAGCAACACCACGCCGGTGGACAGGCCAGCCTCGATCACGGCCTTGTGCAGCCGCTTTAGGCCCAGGTCGCGGTAGATCACGGCCGAGACCAGGCCGGAGAAAGCGGTGGACAACACGCTGACCTCGGTTGGCGTGGCAATGCCGAAGCGCAGGAAGACGACGATGAGCACCGGCAGCAGCAGCGCGGGCGAGGCGTAGGCGAGCTGCTTGCGGAACACCGGCCAGTTGATCGGCTGCAGTTCGCGCGGGAAGTTGCGGCGCTTGCCCACCCACCAGCACACCGCCATGAAACCGACGCACATCAACAGCCCCGGCAGGATGCCGGCGACGAACAGCGCCGCGATCGAGGCATTGGCCGTCAGCGCAAACAGGATCATCGGGATCGACGGCGGAATCAGGATGTCGATGGTGGCAGCTGCGGCCAGCGTGGCCGCGGAAAACGCGGGCGGATAACCCAGGCGTTTCTGCCATGGAATCAAGAGCGAGCCAATGGCCGAGGCATCGGCCACTGCCGAGCCGGAGACGCCGCCGAAGATGGTGGAAGACAACACGCCCACCTGGCCCGGCCCGCCATGAAAGCGGCCAATCAGCGTGGACAGCACGCCGATCAGCGATTCGCCCAGCTTGCCGCCCATCATCAGCGTGCCGGTGAGCATGAAGAACGGGATGGCGATCAGCGGGAAGCTCTGGACCTGGGCCACCATTTGCTGCACCACCAGGTCCAGCGGGACGCGGTCCGAGACCGCCGCAGCCGTAACGGAGGCCAGCAGCAGCGCGTGTGCAATCGGCACCGCAGCCACTGCGGCGACCATGAAAACGAGAAGGATCAGTGCGCTCATGTGGGATTACCAGTGAGGTGTTTCAACCGTGTCTGCCACCGGGACGCCCCGCGTCCAGACTTGCCAGGCGGACTGCAATGCGAGCACCGCCAGCATGACCATGCCAACGAGGACGCAGCCGTACGTCACCGAGCCAGGCACGCCGAGGATCGGGCTGGCCTCGTCATGCACGATCTCCAGCATGCGTGCCGTGGCCACGGCCAGCGTGCCATACAGTCCTGCCACGACCAGCCAGACCAGCGCACCCACCTGCCGCCGCGTGCCGACGGACAGCTTTTCCATCAGGAAGGTGGTGGTGATGTGCGCGCCGTGCGCGGCTGCCATGACCACGCCTGCGGTCACCAGCCAGGGAAACAGCAGTTCGGGCACTTCGGAGGCCCACTGCAGGCTGCTGCCCGTGGCGTAGCGCAACACCGTGTTGGCACACAGGATTGCAAAAATCAGGGTGGTGGTGATCCACATCACGACCTGGCAGACGAGGAGGATTCCGCGTTCGACACGCTTCATGGCAATTCCTTTGGGAAACAGACAGGCCGCCGGGCACAGGCGCGGCGGCCGAGACAGGCGGATCAGGCGCCGCGTGCGGCGGCGATGACCTTCTTGACGAACGGGCCGATGGGGCTGGCCATCCACTTGTCGTCTACCTTGGAGGTGGCCTTCTCGAAGGCCGCCTTGTCCGCCACATCAATGCGCACGCCCTTGGCCTTGAGGTCGGCCACGAGCTTCTCGTCCGACTCCTGCGACAGCTTGCGCTGCAGCGCAGTGGCTTCGGCCGCCGCTTCACGCACGGCCTTCTTGTCCGCTTCGGAGAGCTTGTCCCAGGTGCGCTTGCTCATCAGGAAGGGCGTCATCTCGTACTTGTGGCCCGTCAGCGAAATGAACTTTTGCACTTCGTAGAGCTTGGACGCATGCACGTTCATCAGCGGGTTCTCCTGGCCATCGACCACGCCCTGTTGCAATGCCACGTAAAGTTCGGCGAACTTGATCTGCTGCGCCTCGGCGCCGAGCGACTGCATGATGTCCACGGTCACGGCGTCAGGCGGCGTGCGCATCTTCAGCCCCTTCATGTCCTCGGGCTTGAGGATCGGTTTTTTGCTGTTGGACATGTGGCGGATGCCGTTGTCCCAGTAGCCCAGAACGATCATGCCTTTTTCAGCCGACTTGTCGGCCAGCTCCTTGCCAACCGGGCTGTCCAGCAGCTTCCAGGCCTGGGGCAAATTGGCAAACAGGAAGGGCATGCCGAACGCGGCGTATTCCGGCACGGCGGCGGCCACGGCACCCTGCGAGTTGGCGCTCATGTCCAGCGCGCCGGTGCGCAGTGCGGTGATCATGGCTGCGTCGTCACCAAGTTGCGCGGACGGCGACACCTGGACTTCAATGCGGCCGGCCGATTTGGCCTTGACCACTTCGGCGAATTTGACCGAGGCTTCATGGCGCGGGTTGCCCGGTGCGGCGCCGTGGCCCAGCGTGAGTTTGACGGACTGGGCAAAGCTCACCGAGCCTGCGCAGGCCAGTGCGGCGATCAGGGTGGCGCGGCGGAAAAGGTTGAATCGGGTCATGTTGTCTCCTGCTTGTAATTGATGAGTGGCAGCGCGTCCGGGCTGCGGCCGGTGGTTCAGGAAAGTGGGTGGGGTGGGCTCAATGAATCAGCATGCCGCCGTTGACGTCCAGCGTGATGCCGGTGCAGTAGCCCGACAGGTCGCTGGCCAGGAACACCACGCAGCCGGCCACGTCATCGGGTGAGCCGATGTAGCCGAGCGGAATCCCGTCCAGGATGGACTGGCGCTTGTCTTCGGGAATCTTGCCCTTGTTGATGTCGGTGGCGATCAGGCCGGGCGTGACGCAGTTGACGCGGATGTGGTCTGGGCCGTATTCACGTGCCATGGCGCGGGCCAGGCCCAGCATGCCGGCCTTGGCCGCCGAGTAGTGCGGGCCGCCCAGGATGCCGCCGCCGCGCTGCGCGGACACGGACGAGGTGCAGATGATGGAGCCGCTTTTCTGCTTTTGCATCACCGGCACCACGGCCTGGCTGGCGTACAGCATGCCGCGCAGGCTCACGTCCATCACGGCGTCGTAGTCGGCAGGCGTGATGTCCAGCGTCTTGCGCGGCTGGGTGATGCCGGCGTTGTTGAACAGCACGTCAATGCGGCCCAGTTTGGCCACGACCTGGTCCACTGCGGACTGGCACGAGGCCTTGTCGGTCACGTCGGCCACCAGCCCCATGTGCTGCGGGCCAAGGCGGGCGGCGGCACCGGCTGGGTCGGCTTGGGCCAGATCGAGAATGACGATGGTGGCGCCCTGGGCGGCCATCATGCGGGCGGTGGCAAAGCCGAGGCCGTTGGCGCCGGCGCCTCCGGTAATCACGGCCACTTTGTCTTTCAGCAACATCGGTTATCTCCTTGTGAAGTGGGCCGGATTCTGTGGCGAGGCCAGTCATCAGACAAGCGATAAAATCTCATGTTCAGATGAATATTTGTCATGTTGCAGTGCAATAACGTTTCCGCTTGTCATGTTGCCTCCCCTCCCTTCGCTGGTTGCCTTTGAAGCCATCGCGCGCCGGCGCAGCTTTGCCCTGGCCGCGGCCGAACTGCACCTCTCGCCCTCGGCGGTCAGCCACCAGGTGGCGCGTCTGGAAGATTTCCTGGGGGTCAAACTGTTTGAGCGCTCGTCGCGGGGCGTCAAGCTCAGCCCGGCCGGCGAGGCCTATCTGCAGCGTGTGGCAGGCGCCCTGGGCGCCATTGGTGCGGCCACCGACGACGTGCGCCAGGGCGTGCGCAATTCGCTGTACGTGCACGCGAGTCCGAGCTTTGCCAGCCTGTGGCTCATGCCGCGCATCGGCCAGTTTGCAAAAGTGCATCCTGGTGTGTCACTCTTTCTGTCGGCCTCGCACCTGCATTCGGACTTCGAGCTGGGGCAGGTGGATATCGACATCCGCTATGGCGTGCCGGCCTGGCCCCAGCTGGTGGTCAAGCCCATCTTTCGCGAACCCATCCTGCCGCTGGCCAGCCCCGCCTTCATCGAGCGGCACCAGATCCGCGCGCCTGCCGACTTGCTCCAGGTGCCGCTGATCCAGTCCACCGTGGGCGTCGTGCAGTGGGCCGACTGGTTTGCCCTGCATCCACCGCTCAAGCGGCCCGACCGGTTTGCCCTGCGCTTTGACCGCGCCCTGATGGCGCTGGACGCCGCCGTGCAGGGCCTGGGCGTGGCGCTGGAGAGCACGGTCATCGGCGGCGGCTACATCGAAGCCGGCAAACTCCAGCCCGTGTTCGACCCGGCCTGGGCTATTCCCGTGCAGGCGCACTTCGTGGTGTACCCGGAGCGTCATGGCTTCCGCTCCGAAGTGGTTCAATTTCTGGACTGGCTGGGTACCCAGGTGGACGCGCCAGAGCGCGTCAACGCCTCACGCTAGGGGCCGCATGGCGACGGCCTGGGGTGGCCTGCCGAGCCCCAAAGCCCGCGTGGCAGGCTTGGGCGAGTGAGTTTCATAGTCAAAAGTGCAGATTCCCAGCGTGGGTTGGTGACTTATTGCTATCGAATTAGGGTTGATTTCCGGGTCCTCAAGACATCCAGAAGCATCTGCACAGGATGCTTCAGTTGGAGTTCGCTGATCCATTGCGCCTGGCAGCGGCAGGAGTAGCCCGTGGCGACGGTTTGGTGAGCACCTTCTGGCCTGGACAGAATGGGGCCCCAACTGAGGTTGTAGATGGCTTGCGAAGTCGCCCGGTTCTCACGCTGGTGACCATACAGTCCAGCCATACCGCAGCAGCCGCTGGCGCCAACCTGCAGTTCCACGCCAAAGTGTTGCGCGACATTGGTCCAGTCGGCCATGCCTGCTGGTGCATTCGTGCGCTCGGTGCAGTGTGGCAGCAGTGTCCAGCTTGGGCCTGGCTGTGCGGGCAGCTTGGGCAGTTCGTTCAGGTGTTGGGCCAGCCACTCCTGCGCCAGGGCCACTTTGGGGGCGGCTTCAGGACCGAGTGCCTTGACGTACTCCGACCGGAAATTCAGCGTCATCGACGGATCGACGCCCACCAGGCTGACGCCAGTCTCCGCCAGCGCGCGCAATACCGAGGCGTGTCGCGTCGCAACCTCCTGGAATTCCTTGAGCATGCCAAGAACATGCAGGGGCTTGCCATTGGGCATATAAGGTGACAGCCAGGGCCGGAAGCCGAGTCGCTGCAGCAGTTCGCAGAAATCCAGCACCACGCTGGTTTCGTAGTGCGTGGTGAATGCATCCTGCACCACGACAACGCTGCGGCGGCGTTCTTCCGCAGTCAAGGCCTGCAGAGCGCCGGGCGAGGCCACCCGTACGCCACGTTGGGCCAATACGTCACGAAGGTTCACCGGGTCCAGGGCTGGCAAGGCGACCAGGCCCAGGCGGCGCGCAACAGCTTGCCCCATCGGGCTGTGGGTCACTGCGTTCACAAGTTTGGGCATGCGCGCAGCCAGCGGGAGGGCTGATTCCAGCCGGGCCACCAGAAGGTCGCGGGCAGGGCGCAGATAGCGGGTGTGGTAGGCCTGAAGAAACCGGGCCCGGAAGGCCGGAACGTCCACCTTGATGGGGCACTGCCCGACGCAGGATTTGCAGGACAGACAGCCGTCCATGGCCAGCTTGACCTCGCGGGAAAAATCGGCGTCAGACGGGCGCGAGCGCCAGGTGTTGCGTGTCCGCCGGAGAAGTTGGCGCCAACCTGGCTCGGCAAGTGCAGCCGGATCAATCCCCTGATGGGACAGCAGGCGCAGCCATTCCCGCATCAGCGACGCGCGCCCTTTGGGCGATTGCTTTCGATCCCGCGTGGCCTTCCAGGACGGGCACATCGCATCGTCAGGGTCGAAGTTGAAGCAGGCCGCATTGCCATTGCAGTGAAGGGCGTCTTCATTGGCCTGGCGCACAACAACCGGAATCTGCCGGTCGAATTGCCCGCGCGTGGGCACCTGGTCCAGATGGGTCAGTTCATGCCCCGGCGGGGCTGCAATCTTTCCCGGGTTGAGCTGGTTGTGGGGGTCGAAAGCCGCCTTGATCTCCTGCATGCGTGCATACAGCGGGCCAAAAAATTCCTTGGCATACGCTGACCGGAAACCCTTGCCATGTTCACCCCACAGGACGCCACCGTACTTGCGCGTCAGCGCAAAGACCTCGTCGGAAATTTCCCTGACCAGCGTCTCCTGTGCCGGGTCCTTCATGTCCAGGGCTGGGCGAACGTGCAGACAGCCGGCGTCCACATGCCCAAACATGCCGTAGACCAGGCCGCGACGGTCCAGCAGGGCCCGAAATTCGCGGATGTAATCAGCAAGGTGTTCCGGGGGGACGACGGTGTCCTCCACGAACGGCATGGGCCGGCGCTCGCCTTGCATGTTTCCAAGCAGTCCGACAGACCGCTTGCGCATGGACCAGATGGCTGCCGCAGCGGCTGGGTCACGTGCCACGGTATACCCGCGCCGCCCTCTGCCGCCCCGGGCCAGGGCGGATTCAATCCGCGCGAGCTTTTCTTCCATTTGCGCGGCGTCATCCGCGATGAATTCGACCATGTTGATGCCCTGCGCCGGGTCTTGGGCGTCGTCCGGGAAATACGCTTGCACTTTCAGCCAGATCGAATCTTGTCGTGCCAGACCGAGAACCATGGCATCCACCGTTTCAATGGATCCAGCCTCCAGTTGCAGGAGCTCGCTGGCGTCTCGAAGCGCCGCATCAAAAGTTTCGTAACGGATATTGACCAGCGCCGTAAAGCGAGGCACGCGCGTGAGCTTGACCTTGGCTTGTGTCACGAACGCGAGCGAGCCTTCGGCACCACACAACACGGAATTGAGATCAAAACGTCCCTGACAGTCACACAGGTGAATCAGGTCGTAGCCTGTGACGCAGCGGTTGAGTTTCGGGAAGGTGGCGTCGATGAGTCCTGCATCCTCTTGCCGGATGCGATCCAGTACCTGAAGGACGCGACCCACACGATCCCCCCTGGACTTGCCTGACTGCAGTTGCTGTGTATCCATCGGGCTGGAGTGCCACAGGGTTCCGTCCAGCAGAACCGCATCCAATGCCAGCACATGGTCGCGGGTCTTGCCATACAGCAGAGAGCCTTGACCGGAAGCATCCGTGGCGATCATGCCCCCGATGGTGGCTCGATTGGAGGGAGACAGCTCTGGCGCGAAGAAAAGATCGTGCCCGGCCACGGCGGCATTGAGCTGGTCTTTCACGACGCCCGCCTGCACCCGTGCCCAGCCCTCCTCGACATTGATCTCCAGGATGTTGTTCATGTGGCGCGAAAGGTCCACTGCCACGGCATCGGTGAGCGACTGCCCGTTGGTTCCGGTACCGCCTCCGCGCGGCGTCAGCTGGAGGCGCCTAAAGCGGGTATCGCCAATGAGTTTGGCAATGCGCACCACATCGGTCTCGTTTCTCGGAAAGACGATGGCTTCAGGTGCGAGTTGGTAGATCGAGTTGTCAGTGGCAAAGACGGTCCGGTCGGCGTGACTGTGTGTGATCTCTCCCTCGAAACCGCGTAGGCGCAGCTCGGCCAAATAGTCCAGGACCAACGGGGTGGACGTGTTGCCCGCCTGAAGTGCCGGGATCATGCCGGTTTCCTTGCGCCCTGTGCATCCTTCAGTTCCTGGCGCTGGCGACGGAAGCGGTGCTGCGCGATCCGCAGGTGCAACTGCATGACCTGGCGGGCCAGCTCGGGATCGCCGGCCCGTACGGCCGCAGCCAGGTCGCGGTGGTGTTGCAGGCTCTGCAACTTGTCCTGCAATGTACTGATGAAGTGCGAGCGGGTGACGATCGGCATGTCGATGACGCCGGCCAGCATCCCGCGCAGGCGGGGTGAGCCTGCTGCATCCAGAATGGCATGGTGAAAGCGCGAATTGATGTCCTGGAGCCGCTCCGCAAGGACGCTGCCGCCTTTGCGGATGGCCAGGTCCATTTCGTCATTCAAAGCGTCAAGGCGGTTCGCCAGTTCAGCGCCGCCTTTGCGTGCGGCCAGGGCAGATGCATGCCCTTCCAGCAGACCGCGCAAGTCGTAGGTTTCCTCGATATCAAACTCGGTCCATTCAGCCACCCGCACCCCGCGACCCGGTTCCGCGATGGCCAATCCGTCGTCCACCAGGCGCTTGAGCGCGGCCCGTATGGGCGTGCGGCTGATGTCCAGCTCGCGTGCCAGGTGTTCCTCCTTGAGCTGCGCGGCTGGCGCGAAATCACCGCCGACCACGCGCTGCTTCAGGAGTTCATAGGCTTTATCGGCCGCAGACATCATATTGTTCATTTTTTGTACTTATATTTTGAAGTTGCTTGGGAATTTATGCCTTGATTGGTCAAAACGATTCGCCATATTGTTCTTAAATTGTTTTTTATTGTACACTCCGCGCATCTTTTACCTCCCGAGAACGTCCATGATCGGTCTTCAAATTCTCCGGCGCGAACGCCAGGTTCCGGCGCATCTTGTGCAGGCTTTCGCGGGCCTGCCTGTGGCCAATATCAGCGACTGTATGGCGCGCATGTCTGCAGCCGGGCCGCGCCTGCGTCCCATGCACAAGTCGGGTTCATTGGCGGGGCCGGCCCTGACGGTCAAGACGCGCCCCGGCGACAACCTCATGATCCACAAGGCGTTGATGCTGGCCCAGCCCGGCGACGTGATCGTCGTGGATGGGGGCGGCGATCTGACCAACGCCCTGTTTGGCGAAATCATGGTGGCCACCGCGGTCAAGATCGGTGTGGCTGGCGTGGTTCTCAATGGCGCGGTGCGCGACTCGGCCGAAATCGGACTTGGAAACTTCCCCCTTTACGCTGCAGGCGTGACCCACCGAGGGCCGTACAAGGATGGCCCCGGCGAAATCAATGTCCCCATTGCCATCGACGGCATGGTCGTGCGGCCGGGCGATCTGGTCGTCGGTGATGCGGACGGGTTGCTTTGCGTGCCCTACGAAGAGGCCGAAGCGATCCTGGCGGCCACGCACAAGAAGATGGACGCAGAAAAGCAGATGCTTGCCGAGATTGCGGCCGGGTGCCTGGATACAGCCTGGGTCGATGCAACCCTGGCGCGTCTTGGCTGCAACACGGAGGTCCGCTGAATGGTCGCGCCCCTCAAACGCGTGGTCCGCTCGGACCTCTGGATCGATGGCGCTTTTGATGAATGCCTGGCCCGTGAGAAGGATGTCGCACTGCGCGTTTTTCCTGTCCGGGGTGATGATGCTGGCGCAAGTGAGGCGCTGGCACAGGCCCACGTTTATCACATTTCAGCAGCCAAGGACGAGTTGCCCCAACCGTGGTTTGCGCGCAAGGATTTGCTGGACCGCTGTCCAAACCTGATTTGCGTCTCTGCTGGAGGCGCTGGCTACGACACGGTGGATGTTGCGGCCTGCACCGCAGCAGGTATTGCCGTGGTCAACCAATCTGGCGGCAACGCGGTGTCTGTTGCCGAACACACCCTGGGCCTGATGCTGGGCGTTTCCCGGCGCATGCTGGAAGGTGACCGTCGCATGCGGCGCGAAATCGGCTACGCCCGCGAAGATGTCATGGGCCATGAAATCTCAGGCAAGACCATCGGCCTGGTGGGGATTGGACATATTGGAACGCGGGTTGCTTCGCTGGCACGCGCATTTGGCATGAAGGTGCTGGCCACGGACCCGCTGCTATCACCCGAGGAAATCGGGCGGCGTGGTGCCAGGCCGGTGCAATTTGATGAATTGCTCGCCCAGTCGGACTTCGTCTCGCTGCACTGCCCGCGCGACGCCTCCACCCTCAGGATGATGAATGCCAGCGCCTTTTCGGCCATGAAGCGCGGCGCCATTTTCATCACGACCGCGCGCGGCGGCATCCATGATGAAGCGGCCCTGGTGGCGTCGCTCCAGTCGGGACACCTGGCCGGTGCAGGCGTCGATGTCTGGGACCAGGAGCCGCCTGCGCTGAACCACCCGCTGCTGGCGATGGACAACGTCTTTGCAACCTTCCATGTGGCTGGTGTGACCCATGAAGCGCGCCGCAACATGGGGCTCATTTCAGCCCGGCAGATCGTGGGCGTTCTCAACGGCGAGCGACCGCCGCGCCTGATCAATCCTGAAGTGTGGCCCGAGTTTGAGCGTCGTCGAATCCGGATTCTTGGCTGAGTGCAATCAATTTTTAAACCAAAGGAGACATTTTCATGGAACGTATTTCTGCTGCGCTGCGCCGGTTCCTGCCTGTGCTGGCGCTGTGCGCCACGGTCGCTGCACCCGGCGTGGCGCAGGCCGCTTATCCCGAACAGCCCATCAAGATGATCGTCGCCTATTCCCCAGGCGGCGGCACAGACCTCGTGGCCCGCCTCATGGCGCAGGCCATTCAAAAGCACTTGGGGCCGAATGCGTCCATTGTGGTGGTCAATCGTCCAGGCGCTGGTGGCGGTATCGGCTTTACCGAACTGACCAATGCCCAGCCTGATGGGTACACCATTGGCTTCATCAACACCCCCAATGTGCTGACCATTCCGATCGAGCGCAAATCCAGTTTCCATTGGCAGAACTACGACCTGCTTGGCAACATCGTCGATGATCCGGGCAATTTTTCTGTCCATGCGGACACTGCCATCAAGAACATGGGTGAACTGATCGCGTACGCCAAAGCCAACCCGGAGAAGGTGACTTATGGCACGACGGGTGTGGGGTCAGATGATCACCTGGCGGCGTTGATGGTGGAACGTGCTGCCGGCATCAAGCTCACCCACGTGCCATTCAAAGGCGCAGGCGAAGTGCGCAGTGCGATTGCAGGCAAGCAGATCATGGTCGCAGCCATCAATATCGGCGAAGCGCTGCAATACGAAAAAGGCGGCACGCCGCTTCGGCATCTTGGGCAAATGAGCGAGAAGCGATCCAGCCTTGCCCCCAATGTCCCGACCTTCAAGGAGCAAGGATTGAACGTCATCATGGCTTCCCTGCGCGGCATTGCAGCACCCAAAGGCCTCCCTCCTGGTGTGCGTGACCAATTGGTGAACGCCGTGCAGAAGGCGGTGTCGGATCCGGAATTCCAGACCAAGGCTGCAAACGTTTTTTCCCCGGTCCGTTACCTGGCGCCGGCGGCCTATGCCGCAGAGTTGAAGAATGACGAAGAGGGCTTCAAGGCGTTGTGGCGCACCATGCCCTGGACCGACAAGTGATGTCATGAACTGGCTGGGTTCTTCGCGTTCATCCAGAAGGCTTGACCAGGTTCTTTGCCTCGATGACTTTGAAATCCTGGCGCGTCGGCATTTGCCGGCGCCCTTGTTTGCCTACGTCTCTGGTGGTGTGGAACGCAATCATTCACTGCGGGCCAATGCCCGCGCATTCGAGGAATACGAGTTTGTGACGCGTGTGCTGGTCAACACGACAGGACGCACGACCGGGACACCGCTCCTGGGGCATACCTGGGCAGCGCCCTTTGGAATTGCGCCGATGGGCATTTGCGCAATGACAGCCTACCGAGGGGACCTCGTTCTGGCTCAAGCGGCCTGTCGTGAAAACGTACCCATGGTCATGAGCGGCTCCTCGCTCATCCCCATGGAGAAAGTGGCGCAGGCCAACCCGAACGCGTGGTTTCAGGCCTACTTGCCTGGCAAGGAGTCACAGATGGAGGCGTTGATCATGAGAGTGAAAGCCGCAGGTTTCGGCACACTCGTTGTGACTCTGGATGCTTCGATCGCCTCGAACCGTGAACACAATATCCGGGCTGGATTTTCGACGCCGCTGCGGCCCAGTCTGCGTTTGGCCTGGGAAGGGGTGACGCATCCGCGCTGGTTGATGCGTACCTTCATGCCGACCTTGTTGAAGCACGGAATGCCGCACTTTGAGAACAATTACGCCGAGCGTGGCGCTCCCATCTTGTCATCCGATGTTTTGCGGGATTTTTCAGACCGGGGGCATCTGACCTGGGACCATCTGCGATGGATCAGGCATCTATGGTCAGGACATTTGATCGTCAAGGGCGTTCTCGATACGCGCGATGCACGCCTGGCCGTCGAATGTGGCGTCGATGGCCTGATCGTCTCAAATCACGGTGGACGCCAGCTCGATGGAACGGTTTCACCTCTGCGGGTCTTGCCGGGCATTGTTCAGGCTTGTCCCGAAATTCCCGTCATGATGGACAGCGGCTTTCGAAGGGGTACCGATGTGCTGAAGGCGCTGGCTCTGGGTGCGAAGTTTGTTTTTGTGGGGCGTCCATTCAACTACGCAGCAAGCATTGCAGGCGAAGCTGGTGTGCGAAGAGGCATTGCTCTGCTGCGCGACGAGTTGTCCCGCGATATGGCCATGTTGGGCGTCACCAACGTGAATCAAGTGGATGTCGGGTCATTGCACACCGTCCCGTAAGTGGAAAGCCCGCCAGACCAATGAGGCTATGGTGGGCTTTTCCCATTCGAGTGGCCGGCTGTTGGGGGCGCGAAGGGACTGGAGTTTCATAGAAAACAGGACTATCCCAGCGTGAAATGGTCTTTGTTTGCTATGAAATTTGAATGATCCGCTGGATCAATCCGTAGCGGCAGGGCACCGTACGGGCTGGGCTCAGCACTCCACGATGGCCTTGATGACGCCGGCGGCCGGGTTCAGCAGGGTTGCAAACTGCGCCGGCACATCGGCCAGGGCCAGGCGGTGGGTGTTCAGCGCCTGTGGGATCAGGCCGGCGCGCATGGCTTGCAGCACGGTCTTGAAGTCTTCGGCGGTGGCGTTGCGGCTGCCCACCAGGGTCATTTCGCGCTTGTGGAACTCGGGGTCCGAGAAGGTGATGTTGGCGGCCACCACGGAGATCAGCACGTACGTGCCGCCATGGGCCACCAGGCGAAAGCCCCGCTCCATGGCCTTGGGGTTGCCAGTGGCGTCAAACACCACGTCAAAGAACTCGCCGTCGGTCCCGGCGGCCAGCTGCGCCTCGTCCTCCGCACCCAGGCACACGCCATGGCCGACGCCCAGGGCGCCGGTGCAGAAGTCCAGCCGGTCCTGGCGGCTGTCCAGCGCGGTGACCTGGGCACCGCGCAGTTGCGCAAAGATCATGGCGGCCATGCCGATGGGCCCGGCGCCCACCACCAGCACGCGCTGGCCCGCGCGCAAGCCCGAGCGGCGCACGGCGTGCGCGCCAATCGACAAAAATTCGACCATGGCGGCCTGGTCGAGCGACACGCCTTCGGCCTTGTGCACAAACTGCCGGGGCACGCTCAGGTATTCGGTGAAGGCGCCGTCGCGGTGCACGCCCAGCACCTGGATGCGCACGCAGCAGTTGGTCTTGCCCGCCCGGCAGGCCACGCAGGTGCCGCACGACAGGTAGGGCATCACATAGACGGTGTCGCCAGGTTGCAGCGGGCCGCCTTCCGGGGCCGCTTCCACGATGCCCGACAGCTCATGGCCCATCACTCGGGGGTAGCTGAGGTAGGGCTGGTTGCCGGTGAAGATGTGCAGGTCGGTGCCGCAGACGCCGACGCGCTTGACGCGCAGCAGCACTTCGTCAGCCGCGCGCTCGGGCATGGGGCGGTCCTGGGCCAGCAGGGTGCCGGGGGTTTCGCAGACAACGGTCAGCATGGGGAACTCCTTCGATTCAAACAATGTTCTGTGCGGTCAGCTCGCTGCGCGTGGGCAGGCCTTCCATGTCGCCAATCACCTGCAAGGCCCGCGAAGCGATCCAGTTGGCGCGCCGCAGGGCCTGGGGCCAGGCCAGGCCTTCGAGCCGGGCGCTGATGATGCCCACGGCAAAGGCGTCACCGGCGCCGACGGTGTCCACCACCACCGGCACGTGCACGCCGGGCACGTCGCCTTGTTCGCCTTCGGCGGTGCGGACGTAGGCGCCTTCGGCACCCAGCTTCACCACCACCGCCTTCGCGCCCCGGTCGATGTACCAGGCTGCGATGTCGGCGGGTGTGTGCTGGCCGGTCAGCAGCCGGCCTTCGTCGATGCCGGGCAGCACCCAGTCCGCGTGTGTGGCCAGGTCGTTCAGGGTGTCGCGCATGGTGGCGGTGTCGGGCCACAGGCTGGGGCGCAGGTTGGGGTCGAACGACACGCTGCCACCGGCGGCGCGCAGGGTCACCATGGCGTGGGCGACCAGTTCGCGCGCGGCGGGCGACAGCGCGGGTGTAATGCCTGTCGCGTGCACATGACGCGCCTTGCGTGCGTAGTCGTCCTTCAGGTGCGCCATGCCAAGCTGGCTGGCGGCCGAGCCGCGGCGGTAGTATTCGATGGCCGGGTCGCTGCCGTCCACGCTGCGCGACTTGAGCATGAAGCCGGTGGAGCGGTTGGCATCCACCTCGACCTGTGAGGTGTCCACGCCTTCGGCTTCGATGGTCCGGCGCACGTAGCTGCCAAACGAGTCAGCGCCCAGCCGGCTTATCCAGCCGACCTTGAAGCCCAGGCGCGCCAGGCCGATGGCCACATTGGTGTCGGCCCCGGCGATGCGTTTGCTGAAACTCTGCACATCCACCAGCGGCCCGGGCTCCTGCGCCACCAGCAGCGCCATGGTCTCGCCGATGGACAGCACATCGAGGGTGTCAGGTGCTGTGCTCATGTCAACCACTCCCCACGGTTTACGGCTTGAATGGTTTGCGCCACGCCTTGGGTTTGCAGCGATTGCAGCACCGGCAGCAATGCGGCCGTCAGCGCGGCGTTGCCGGCCAGATCGCCAAATACCGGCGCGTAGCCCAGCAGGGCCTGCACGGCCTGCGGGCTTACACCCCGGCCCAGTGACGACTGGTACAGCGCGGTGAGTTCGGTTGCGTGCGGGTCGTCAATGCGGTAGGTCTGGCCCAGTTCGTCCACGCCGCGCAGGTAGTGCATCCAGGCAGCCAGCCCCAGGGCCATGCGGGGTACGGGCAGCCCTTGGGCCAGCCGGTCGCGCACGGTGCCGAGCAGGCGCTGGGGCAGCTTTTGCGAGCCGTCCATGGCAATTTGCTGGGTGCGGTGGGCCAGGGCCGGGTTGGCGTAACGGGCCAGCAGGTTGTCGCGGTAAGACGCCAGCTCCAGGCCCGGCAATGCCGGCAAGGTGGGTTCGATCTCGTCGCGCATCAGCGCTTCGATGTGTTCGCGCAGCGGCGCCTGCGCGATGGCGTGGTCTACCGTCTGCCAGCCGGCCATGGCACCCAGGTAGGCCAGGCTGGAGTGCGTGCCGTTGACCATGCGCAGCTTGAGCCGCTCAAAGGGCTCGGCATCCTGCACAAAGCGGGCGCCGCCCAGCGTCCAGTCCGGGCGGTCCGCTGCAAATTCGTCCTCGATGGCCCAGTCAAAAAACGGCTCGCCCAGCACGGGCCAGGCGTCGGTGCAGCCCAGGGCCTGGCTCACCGCAGCGCGGTCGCCATCGGTGGTTTTGGGCACGATGCGGTCCACCATCGAGCAGGGGAAGCGGCACCCGGCTTCGATGCGTTCGGCCAGTAACGGGTCGATTTCCCGCGCAAAGCGCAGCATGGCGGCGCGCAGCACCCGGCCATTGGCTGGCAGGTTGTCCAGCGACATCAGTGTCAGCGGCCCGAGCCCGCGTGCGTAACGCCGTTGCAGCCCGTACACCAGCATGCCGATGGCTGAGCGGGGCGCTTGCGGGTGCGCCAGGTCGTGCACGATGTCCGTGTGGTCCAGGCGCAGCGCGCCGGTGGCCGGGTCGTGGCAGTAGCCTTTTTCCGTCACGGTCAGGCTCACGATGCGGGTGTCGGCGGCGGCAATCGCGTCCAGCACTGCCTGCGGGTTCTCGGGCGCTACCAGCAGGCTTTGCACCGCGCCAATGACTTGCAGGCGCTGGCGGGACTGGCCCTGTGCGTCGGCATCGCGGATGGCCAGCGTGTACAGGCCATCCTGCGGTGCCAGGGCGTCGCGCGTGTCCGCCTGGCGCAGCGAGACACCCACGATGCCCCAGCGCAAGTCACCCGCAGAAATAGCGGCCTCGGTGGCGGCGGCCATGTGGGCACGCATGAAGGCGCCGATGCCCAGATGCACGATGCCGGTTTTCAGTGCCTTGCGGTCGTAGGCGGGGCGGGCCACGGCGGCCGGGAGCGCCCCTGCCGTGCTGTGATTCAATCGATTCATGTCCACCATCACCAGTTGGTCAGCGTGCCGTCGTGTTGCAGGCGGTTCACCGGCAGGTAGGCGCGTTGGTAGGGGTACTTGGCGGCCAGTGCCTCGTCAATCGTCACACCGTGGCCCGGTGCTTCGCCGGGGTGCATGCTGCCGTCCTTGAAGGTGTAGGCGTGGGGGAACACGGCGTCCGTCTCGTCGGTGTGGCGCATGTACTCCTGGATGCCGAAGTTGGGCACCCACAGGTCAAAGTTGAGCGCGGCGCCCATGCACACGGGCGAGAGGTCGGTCGCGCCGTGCGAGCCGGTGCGCACCTGGTAGAGTGCAGCCAGGTCGGCAATGCGGCGCAGGTGGGTGATGCCGCCGGCATGGACCACGGTGGTGCGGATGTAGTCGATCAGCTGGTTCTGGATCAGGTCCTTGCAGTCCCAGATGGTATTGAAGATTTCGCCCACGGCCAGCGGCGTGGTGGTGTGCTGGCGGATCAGGCGGAAGGCTTCCTGGTTCTCGGCCGGGGTGGCGTCTTCCATCCAGAACAGGCGGTAGGGTTCCAGGTCTTTGCCCAGGCGGCCGGCTTCAATGGGGGTGAGGCGGTGGTGCACGTCGTGCAGCAGGTGGATGTCCGGGCCGACGGCGGCGCGCACCTTGTCAAACAGTTCGGGCGTGTGGCGCAGGTATTTCTCGGTGGACCAGTCGTGTTCGCTGGGCAGGTCGGCGTCGGCCGGCTCATAGAACATGGTGCCCTTGCCCACGCCGTACACCTTCTCCAGGCCGGGCACGCCGCTCTGCGCCCGGATGGCCTTGTAGCCCATCTCCTTGTAGCGCAGCACTTCTTCCACCGTCTGGGTGATGTCCCGGCCGTTGGCGTGGCCGTACACCATCACGCCGGTGCGGCTCTTGCCGCCCAGCAGCTGGTACAGCGGCATGTTGGCGGCCTTGGCCTTGATGTCCCACAGCGCGGTGTCCACGCCGGCAATGGCGCTCATGGTGACCGGGCCGCGGCGCCAGTAGGCGCCCTTGTAGAGGTACTGCCAGATGTCTTCGATCTGCTGCGGGTCGCGGCCGATCAGGCAGGGAATGACGTGGTCGGTCAGGTAGCTGGCCACGGCGAGTTCGCGCCCGTTGAGGGTGGCGTCGCCGATGCCGGTCAGGCCTTCGTCGGTCTCGATTTTCAGGGTCACGAAGTTGCGGCTGGGCGCGCAGACGATGACTTTGGCGGAGGTGATTTTCATGGTCCGATTTCTTTCAGCATCGATTCACGGAAACGGAAGCCCCAGCCAGCGCCTTCGCGCGGCAGGGCGTGTCCGTCCAGGAGGGTGAGTGGGGTGTCGATCAGTGCGTCGATCCAGTCAAAGCTTTCGGCGGCAAGCCCGTTGGAGATGCCGCAGAGCAGGGGCACGTCGTAGTCGCGGTAGTAATGGGGCAGCACCGGCAGGTGGTGCGCCTGCGCCAGCGCCGCCGCATCGTTCGGCGCCTCAGCCCCCACCCGCAGCGGAAACTCCCGGTAGAGCTGCTCCACCGTCATCCCCGCGCGCTTGGCCGTGGTCTCGTAGAACCGGCCCATCATGTCGGCGTAGGCCGCATTGGTCTCTGCGTCGAAGCGCCCGGCCGCGTTCAGGTCGGCCAGCACACGCTCGCGCACCGGCAGGAACCCGGCCTCACGCTGGGCTCGCTCGATGGGCGCGTCGAAGTGCCGGGCCTGCGCGCTCAGGTTCATGACCATGGCGGCGTCCACGGCCTC
>ERZ1034361.726-NODE-726-length-19831-cov-5.275893_pt1 | contig 19831 bp, 15 predicted proteins | sample MGYA00520617_ERZ1034361 | MGnify/ENA primary metagenome ERZ1034361 (study PRJEB33736, sample SAMEA104284507) | Azolla filiculoides | biome: Urban; feature: Water surface; material: Ditch water | place: Netherlands | collected 2015-10-28 | depth 0-0.1 m ...
AAAGTTATCATGATCGATTCAACCGATTTTGAAGGTAAATTTGAATTTAGACCTTTAGAACCTGGTTACGGATTGACAGTTGGTAACGCACTTAGAAGAGTTTTGCTTTCAGCATTAGAAGGTTATGCAATCACATCGGTTCGTATCGAAGGTGTAGATCATGAGTTTTCTACTATCTCAGGAGTTGTTGAAGACGTTACCGAAATTATTCTTAATCTTAAACAAGTACGTTTCAAACGTCAAATTGAAGATATAGATAATGAATCAGTTACTATTTCTGTAACCGGTAAAGATCAATTGACAGCTGGTGATTTCCAGAAGTTTATTTCAGGTTTCCAAGTTTTGAATCCAGAACTTGTAATCTGTAATTTAGACTCTAAAATCAAACTACATTTCGATTTAACTATCGAAAAAGGAAGAGGATATGTTCCTGCTGAAGAGAACAAAAAACAAAATGCTGCAATTGGAACTATTTTTACTGACTCTATTTTTACTCCTGTAAAAAATGTTAAGTATGCTATTGAAAACTTCCGTGTAGAGCAAAAAACAGATTATGAAAAATTGGTTTTTGAAATAAAAACAGATGGTTCTATTAATCCAAAAGACGCTCTTACTGAAGCTGCTAAAGTTTTAATTCACCATTTCATGTTGTTTTCTGACGAAAGAATTACTCTTGAGGCTGACGAAATTGCACAAACAGAATCTTATGATGAAGAATCATTACATATGAGACAATTGCTTAAAACTAAGCTTGTTGATATGGATCTTTCTGTTAGAGCATTAAATTGCTTGAAAGCGGCAGAAGTTGATACACTTGGAGATTTAGTATCTTTCAATAAAAATGACCTAATGAAATTCCGTAATTTCGGTAAAAAATCTTTAACTGAACTAGATGAACTAGTGGCAATTAAAAATTTGAACTTCGGAATGGATTTAGCAAAATACAAATTAGATAAAGAATAAACCACTTCGTATTTTGCTCTCCAAAGAGGATAGTAGCAAGATGAAGGTTTAAAAAAACACGTCATGAGACACGGAAAAAAATTCAATCACTTAAGCAGACAGACTGCACATAGAAGTTCTATGTTAGCTAATATGGCTTGTTCTCTGATCGAGCACAAACGTATTAACACTACTGTTGCAAAAGCAAAAGCGCTTAAACAATTTGTTGAGCCATTAATAACAAAATCTAAAGCAGACACGACTCACAATCGTCGTATCGTTTTTGGATACTTACGTAGCAAATATGCCGTGACTGACTTGTTCAGAGACGTAGCTGCTAAAGTAGGTGACCGTCCAGGTGGATACACTCGTATCATTAAAGTTGGAAATCGTTTAGGAGATAATGCTGATATGGCAATGATCGAATTAGTAGATTTCAATGAACTTTACAACGGAGGTAAAAAAGAAGTTAAAAAAGCAAAAAGCCGTCGCGGTGGTAAAGCTAAGAAAGCAGATGAAGCTGTTGCAGCTCCAGTTGCCGAAACAGAAGCCCCAGCTGCTGAACCTGAAACTCCATCAGAGGCTGCCGAATAATTATGAAGATAATCATTCAATAAAAATTAAGGATAAACTTTTGTTAGTTTGTCCTTTTTTTTTGATTTTTTGGAGCGAAAATATTCTGATTTCAATACATTTTTCTATGGATTAAAAACTTTGATATCCATAAGAAACACTTCAAAAAAATATAAATTTTAAAAAAACGTTGCATCCACTGTTTTAAAAAATTAAATTTGCAAAATATTTAACTACTGATGAAATACACAACACGAAAAAGTGCCATACTTTTATTAAGCGACGGAACTATATTCCACGGAAAATCTATCGGAATTTCAGGGACTACTTTTGGCGAAGTATGCTTTAATACCGGAATGACGGGTTACCAAGAAATATTTACCGATCCTTCTTACTTCGGGCAAATTATGGTGGCAACTAATGCTCACATTGGTAACTACGGAGTGAACGATAAAGAAATTGAATCTGACAGCATTAAAATAGCTGGACTGGTTTGTAAAAATTTTAGCTTTAATTACTCTCGTGAAGATGCTTCGGGGAGTTTGGAAGACTATTTTACAAAACAAAACCTAATCTGCATTTCTGATGTTGATACTCGTGGTTTGGTTAGTTACATTCGTGATAACGGAGCTATGAATTCGGTGATTTGTACTGATGGAACTCCAATTGAAGAACTAAAAGCAGCTTTGGCAAAAGTGCCAGATATGAAAGGATTGGAATTAGCTTCTAAAGTTTCGACTAAAGAGCCTTATTATTTTGGTGATGAGAATGCAAAGTATAAAATCTCAGCTTTAGATTTAGGAATTAAAACCAATATCCTTCGCAACCTTGCCAAGAGAGATTGCTATATTAAAGTGTTTCCTTATGATTCTAAATACTCAGAATTAGCTTCGTTTAATCCAGATGGGTTTTTCTTATCGAATGGGCCTGGAGATCCAGAACCATTGGTAAGCGCTATTGAGGTGGCCAAAGAAATTTTGGCTAATGATAAGCCTTTATTTGGAATTTGTTTGGGACATCAAGTAATTGGTTTGGCCAATGGAATTTCGACCTATAAAATGTTCAACGGACATAGAGGAATTAATCATCCTGTTAAAAATGTGATTACAGGCAAAGGAGAAATTACTTCGCAAAATCACGGTTTTGCCGTAAATAAAGAAGAGTTAGATAATCATCCTGAAATGGAAATCACGCATCTTCATTTGAATGATGGAACTGTTGCGGGTATGCGATTAAAAAACAAAAACTGTTTTTCAGTACAATACCATCCAGAAGCAAGTCCTGGGCCACACGATTCGTCTTATTTATTTGATCAATTCGTAGGGAATTTAAAAAAATAAATTTTCACTATATTCTTTTAAAAGCTGTCGTTAATGGCAGCTTTTTTATTGCTTCATTTCAAATTTTTAAACTCTTTGTTTTTGATTAATAAAAAATCCAAAAGAAGCAACGGATTTGAATTTTCTAAAACTGTTTTTGATTTAGGGTCGGCATCACAGTATTCTAGAAATAGCGCTATTTCTTCGGGTTTTAATTTCAATGAATTGATGAAAAACTCCTCTTCGAAATTGGTTTTAGCTAATTCCTTAAATTCAATTTTAGCATGGCTTTCTTTTTTGTCCTCTTTTTTCTTATTGAAAACAGCTAAAATCATTTTTCCAATTCTTATAAAATCAGGTCCATTTAGTATAGTGCCATCATAGACTCCAATTGGTTTTTGGCGATTTGCTTTTTCTAGATTTATTTCGTCAGCAGCAGCTTGACTATAAAAACCTTTTGATTTGAAGGGGGCTTTTGTAATTACGACTTCTTCTAGTTCTTCTGGTTTTTGTGTCAATGTTATTCTGAGACTGTTTCTTTTGAAATCTTCTTTTTCTAAAAACAATCTTATGTAATAGTGTTTTTTTGAAATAAATACGAGTATGTCTTCCTCTTTTGCTGCAATCCAAAAGACTCCCTCATTATTAGTCTTTGCTGTTTTTTCGGTTGCTAAATTGACGACTTCAATTCCCTGAACTGGAGAATCATCACATAGAACGATACCTTTGATAGGTTTTTCGGTTTGTGAAAAGCAACAATGGATTGTGAATATGAAGTGTAAAAGTAGTAGTTTTTTCATTTCTTTGATTTGCTTGATTGTAAAGCTATTTAATACATTCCAAACTAAATCAAAACTTGTCTATAAAGTTTTGTTAATACTATAAAGGATGCTTGTATTGTGTGTTTGAATTGTTATTTTTGTTTTAGGTTAAAATAATTCTGTTTCTTGATACTTAAAATGTATATTTGATTCATTAATTCAGTCGAAACAGTAATGAAATTTCATCGATTCACTATAGTTTATAATTAAATATATTTCAAAATAATGCGTTCTAAATCAATACAAATGAAATCCATAATTAATACAATTGCCTTTGTTTTTTTTCTTTTTCTCTTTTCCAGTGGAACGGCATTGGCGCAAGAAATTATTAAAGAAAACGCTGTTGACACTATAAAAAAAGCTCCTTCTGCTAAAAAGCAAAAAATTGACGGTATCATTGCTAAAGTGGGAGATTATATTATTTTGGATTCGGACATAGATAAATCGTATTTGGAAATTTCAAGTCAAGGTGGTTCTATAAAAGATATTACTCGTTGTCAGATTTTGGGTAAAATTATGGAGGACAAATTATATGCTCACCAAGCCGTGATTGACAGTGTTAAAGTAACCGATTCTGAGGTGAAATCAATGATGGATGAAAGGTTAAGTTATATGGTGGAGCAAATAGGTTCAATGGATAAAGTGGTTAAATACTACAAGAAAAACACCGAAGAAGATTTTAGATCCTATTTCTTTGATGTTTTGAAAGAACAAAAATTAACTTCGGAAATGCAGAAAAAAATCATTGATGAAGTAGATATTACACCAGAAGAAGTTAGAGATTTTTTCAAAAAAATTCCAACAGCAGATCTACCTGTTTTTGGTGCTGAGATGGAAGTAGCTCAAATTGTTGTCACTCCAAAAGTTTCTGACGCCGAAAAACAAAAAGTGATTGATAAGTTGAATCAGTTTAAAAAAGAAGTGCAAGCAGGCGAATCCAGTTTTGCAACTAAAGCAGTTTTATATTCGCAAGATCCTGGTTCGAGAGCTACAGGAGGATTTTATAAAATGACCAAAAAAACACCTTTCGTCAAAGAGTTTAAAGAGGTAGCATTTAGTCTTCAAGAAGGTGAAATTTCTGAACCTTTTGAAACGGATTTTGGTTATCACATTATTTATGTAGAGAAAATCAAAGGTCAAGAGGTAGAATTGCGTCATATATTATTGATACCTTCTGTTACGCCAGAGGATTTAAAAGAGGCGAAAGAAAAAATTGCTTTAATTAAAAAAAGAATCGAAGACAAAGAAATTACTTTTGATAAAGCGGCAAAAACAATGTCGGACGAAAAAGAGACTAGAGCAAATGGTGGCGCTTTAATCAATCCTAAAACTCAAGACACTCGTTTTGAATTGACCAAAATGGATCCTACCTTGTACAGTCGAGTTTCAAATTTGAAAGAAGGAGAAATTTCCTCGCCAATAATGGATGATGATCAATCCGGAAAGAAAAAATACAAGATAATTACGGTTACCAATAGAATAAACGAGCATACTGCTGATTATGCTAAAGATTACATTAAAATTAAAGATTTGGCTTTAAAAGAAAAACAAATCAAAGCTATTGGAAAATGGTTTGATGATAAAATTAAAGACACTTATATTAGAGTAAACGGCGAATACAGAGATTGTACTTTTACAAACAATTGGCTCAAAAAATAATTATAAGTTATGAATTATGGGTTTTTATATGAAAACTCATCATTCATAATTCATAACTCATCATTCAAAAATATGTCAGACGTCGCAGCCATTCATAATTTAGTTCAAAAAAGGAATTCGCTAAAAGCCGAAATCGCCAAAATTATTGTGGGTCAAGATACGGTAGTAGATCAAATTCTATTGTGTATTTTTTCTGGGGGTCACGCTCTTTTAGTAGGAGTGCCGGGATTAGCAAAAACTTTGATGGTAAATACCTTAGCACAAGCATTAGGTTTAGATTTTAAAAGAATCCAATTTACGCCTGATTTAATGCCATCTGATATTTTAGGAAGTGAAATATTGGATGAAAATCGCCATTTCAAATTTATCAGGGGTCCAATATTTTCGAATATTATCCTAGCTGACGAAATCAATAGAACACCACCAAAAACCCAAGCTGCTTTGCTTGAAGCGATGCAGGAACGTTCAGTAACCATTGCTGGTCATAACTATAAGTTAGATTTGCCTTATTTTGTATTGGCAACTCAAAATCCAATTGAGCAAGAAGGAACCTATCCACTGCCAGAAGCACAATTAGATCGTTTTATGTTTGCTATCAAACTAGATTATCCTTCTTTTGAAGAAGAAGTTCAGGTGGTAAAAAGAACGACTTCCGATTCGCATTCAATAATAAATCCTTTGTTTACGGCTCAAGAAATAATTGAATTTCAACACCTGATTCGTAGGATTCCAGTGGCTGATAATGTAATTGAATATGCAGTTACTTTAGTCAGTAAAACACGTCCAGATAATCCTTTGTCTAATGAATTTGTTAAAAATTATTTAGATTGGGGAGCAGGACCAAGAGCTTCTCAAAATTTGATTTTGGCGGCTAAGGCCAATGCAGCATTCAACGGAAAATTTTCTCCCGATATTGAAGATGTGAAAGCGGTGGCTACAGGAATTCTTCGTCACAGAATCATCAAAAACTACAAAGCCGATGCTGAGGGAATTACTGAAGAAATGATTATTGATAAATTGATTTAGTTCATTTCAGTAAATTTCATTTTATTTAGCTGAAAAAACAACTATTCAGGGTTTTAAAGCTCTAAAAGTGATTCATAGGTCGTTTTTTATACGCTCTAAACTAGTGATTATTTAAATTTTTAATCTGATTTTTAGAATTTTTCAATAAAAGACATTTAATTTCTTTTATGTGTAATTATTAGCGAGAAAACGGCTTATTGTGCTATTATTTTTTAAATCTCAGCATAAATTCTTAATTTTGCAACACAAAAAAAATAAAAAAACCAAAAACTATTTTGGCATTTGTTTTTGAATTCATCAAAGAAATTTGCCTTTAACACTGAAAAGACTTCTATTATGAGTATTTATAACGATTATCTAAACGAAATCGAAGAGCGAAAAGGTCAAGGACTTCATCCTAAGCCCATTGATGGTGCTGAATTATTAAGCGAAATCATTGCTCAAATTAAAGATGTGAATAATGCTTATCGAGCAGATTCGCTTCAATTTTTTATTTACAATACTGTTCCTGGAACTACTCCTGCAGCTAATGTGAAAGCTAAATTTTTAAAGGAAATTATTCTTGGAGAATCAGTAGTAGAAGAAATTACAGTGGCTTTTGCTTTTGAATTATTGTCGCATATGAAAGGTGGTCCTTCTATTGAAGTATTGCTTGATTTGGCTTTGGGTAGCGATGTTGCTATTGCAAAACAAGCGGCTGAAGTTCTTGAGACACAGGTTTATCTTTATGATGCCGATATGGCTCGTTTGGGCGAGGCATTCAAAGGCGGAAACACAATTGCAAAAGAAATTTTGGAAAGTTATGCTAAAGCGGAGTTTTTTACTAAACTTCCAGAGGTTGCAGAAGAAATTAAAATAGTTACTTTCATTGCTGGCGAAGGAGATATTTCAACCGATTTGCTTTCTCCAGGAAACCAAGCACACTCTCGTTCTGATCGTGAGTTGCACGGAAAATGTATGATTACGCCTGAAGCTCAAGCGGAAATCAAAGCATTACAAGCACAACACCCTGACAAATCAGTGATGTTAATTGCTGAAAAAGGAACAATGGGAGTGGGTTCTTCAAGGATGTCAGGTGTAAATAACGTGGCACTTTGGAGCGGTAAACAAGCCAGTCCATACATTCCATTCGTGAATATTGCTCCAATTGTGGGTGGTACTAACGGAATATCTCCAATTTTCTTAACGACTGTTGATGTAACTGGTGGTATCGGTTTGGATCTTAAAAACTGGGTAAAAAAGGTGGATGAAGCAGGGAATGTTCTTCGTGACGAAAGTGGTGATCCTATTTTGGAAGAAGTATATTCTGTTGCAACAGGAACGGTACTTACTATCAATACTAAAACCAAAAAACTATACAAAGGAGACCAAGAATTAATAGATATTTCTAAAGCATTCACTCCTCAAAAACTTGAATTTATAAAAGCAGGTGGTTCTTATGCTATTGTATTTGGAAAAAAACTGCAAACATTCGCTTCTAAAACTTTAGGTATTGATACTGTACCTGTATTTGCTCCGTCAAAAGAAGTTTCTATCGAAGGACAAGGACTTACAGCAGTTGAAAAAATATTTAATAAAAATGCAGTTGGAACAACTCCGGGTAAAATTTTGCACGCTGGTTCTGACGTTCGTGTAACTGTAAACATTGTAGGTTCGCAAGATACCACTGGTTTGATGACTTCTCAAGAATTAGAGTCTATGGCCGCTACAGTTATTTCGCCAATCGTTGATGGTGCTTACCAATCAGGATGTCATACTGCTTCGGTTTGGGATAATAAATCGAAAGCGAATATTCCTAGATTGATGAAATTTATGAACGATTTCGGTTTGATTACAGCTCGTGACCCGAAAGGAGTTTATCACGCTATGACCGATGTAATTCACAAAGTATTGAATGATATTACGGTTGATGATTGGGCTATCATTATCGGTGGTGACTCACATACTAGAATGTCAAAAGGGGTTGCTTTTGGTGCCGATTCAGGTACTGTTGCTTTGGCATTAGCTACTGGAGAGGCTTCTATGCCAATTCCAGAATCTGTGAAAGTAACGTTCAAAGGAACAATGAAATCGTATATGGATTTTCGTGATGTGGTGCACGCTACACAATCTCAAATGTTACAACAATTTGGTGGCGAAAACGTATTTCAAGGTAAAATTATCGAGGTTCACATCGGGACGCTTACTGCTGACCAGGCCTTTACATTTACAGACTGGACTGCTGAGATGAAAGCAAAAGCGTCTATCTGTATTTCTGAAGATGCTACTTTGATTGAATCATTGGAAATTGCAAAAAGCAGAATCCAAATTATGATTGACAAAGGTATGGATAACAAAAACCAAGTTCTTCAAGGCTTAATCAACAAAGCAGATAAGAGAATTGCAGAAATTCAATCAGGAGAAAAACCAGCCTTAAGACCAGATGCTAATGCAAAATATTATGCAGAAGTTGTGGTTGATTTGGATTTGATTGCTGAGCCAATGATTGCCGATCCAGACGTAAATAACGCAGATGTTTCTAAAAGATATACTCATGATACTATTAGACCTTTATCTTTTTATGGTGGAAATAAAAAAGTAGATCTTGGATTTATAGGTTCTTGTATGGTTCACAAAGGCGATATGAAAATATTAGCTCAAATGCTTAAAAATATAGAAAACCAGCAAGGTAAGGTAGAGTTCAAAGCGCCGCTAGTTGTTGCGCCGCCTACTTATAACATCGTTGATGAGTTGAAAGCAGAAGGCGACTGGCAAGTGTTACAAAAATACTCTGGTTTCGAATTTGACGATAATGCACCGAAAGCTGCAGCGCGTACATCTTATGAAAAAATGTTGTATTTAGAGCGTCCAGGTTGTAATCTTTGTATGGGTAACCAAGAAAAAGCTGCAAAAGGAGATACTGTAATGGCAACTTCAACTCGTCTTTTCCAAGGTAGAGTTGTAGAAGATACCGAAGGTAAAAAAGGAGAATCATTATTATCTTCTACTCCAGTTGTAGTTTTATCTACTGTACTTGGACGAACTCCAACAATAGAAGAATACAAAACGGCTGTTGAAGGTATCAATCTAACTAAATTTGCTCCATCGCATAAGTTGTTAGTGAAATAATCATACAGTATTATAAATATTTAAAAGCCTGAGTTATAACTTGGGCTTTTTTTATGTTTTAAATAGAGGATTTATAAGAATTTCGCCCTAATTGGTTTCGTGTTTTTAAATTCATTGATATCAATACTAATTAAAATTGGCGAAGGATATTTAGAATAGTAGTTTTCGATATAACCACCAAATACATACAATTTGTCTTCTGAATAAAATAATTTTGAAGCTTGTAAAGGCAAATCGATTTGGTATTCTTTCAACAATCGGGTGTTTGTGTCTAAAGTGTAGATTCTTTCATTATCAAAAAAATAAATCAAATTACTATCATTTGTAATTGCTGCCCTGCTTACTGCTTTAAATAATTCTCCTTCAGTTGTCCATTTTTCGGTAATTAAATCAAAACTTTCTATGGTGTTCAAAGGCTTAGAATTAAAGCCTCCGACTAAATATATTTTGTTTTTAATTAAGACTCCGGTGGTTTCTTTAGCTGTGGGTAAATTGTCTAATTCATACCAATAACCCGAATTTATATTGTAAGAGTGAACTTTGTTAGAGTATATTTTAACTCCATCTTCATTCATTTTTGTTGATCCTCCCATGACTATTAGATTGCCATTATATTCAAAAGAGGCGAAATTAGCTGCTTGATGAGGATTAGTGTTGTCTATAATAATAGATTGATTTTCGGGATCAAAAACTTCAATTTTATCGTCTAAATATTCAAAAACTCCATTTGCAGAAACCCGTTTTCCTCCTAAAACATATATTTTATTATTGTATTCATTTAGATTATGATAGGCTCTTTTTCTAAATTTTAGTTTAGAAGTTTCCCAAGTATTGGTTTTTATATCATAAATAAGAAGGTTTCCTTTATAGTATTGACCAGAAAACTGAAAACTAAGTTCACGCAGATAATCTTCCATTGTAGGATCTACTTTTTCATATTGTACTTTTTTCCAAGCATCTGTTGCGAACGAGGCATCTCCTCCAATGACATAGATTTTGTTGTCTTTTAGAATTGAACCAAAAGAAAATAAGGGGTATTTTGAAGGTTTTAGTTTTGTAAAAGCAATTTTTGATTTTAATGGTTTGTTAGCTTGAATGCTAATTCCAGGTAGGGATTCGATTTTTTCTTCTAGGTAAATCAAAAAATTATTCTTCTTGAATTCTGAGAATACAATAGTTTTTGAGACATATCCAACATGTGTAAATGAGATAGAATCAGTTTCGACGAATTCTGCCGGAACTCTAAGTTTGAATTCGCCATTATCATCCGTTTTAGAATTCACACTATAACTTTTTAGACTTATGTTTGCGTCCTTAATAGATAGATTTTCCTTCTCACTTAATACAATCCCTTTTATGTTTTGTGTGAATGAAAATAGAGGAATAAGAAATATAAGTAATCGTATTTTTTTCAAAAAAGAGTTCATTAGGTCTGTTGGAGGATTAAAATTACTATATATTTTTTAATCGTAGGGCTATAATTTTGCTAATTTTCAATCAAAACTTTGTTAAATTGATTATAAAGAGCGGGTCAAAAATTGCGAAATTTATATTTATAGCTTAAATTTGTTTTTAGGTTATACTTTATTGTTAAAGTTTGCCGTAAAAGTAAAATAATTATTCAATTTTTAGAATAATTGAGGTTGTTGTATCGCGTTGTTAATTGAAGAATGAATGCGATAAATATTGAATTTAAATAGTGTTTATGAAGTATTTTAGTTGCCTTTTTTTGATTGTTTTCTTTAGTAGTATGAGTCTTTTTTCGCAAGAAAAGTTAAGGCAACATACCGTAGCTAAGGGTGAAACAATCAGTGAAATTGCTAAGAAATACCAAGTTGAACAATCGGCTATTTATGAACTGAATCCTGATGCTGTAAATGGAATTAAATTAAAATCGGTTTTATTAATTCCGACTAAGACCAAAAAGAACAATACTATTTTGGTTCGCAATAGTGCTAGTGATTCTTCTGAAAAAACACATGAAGTTCTGGCTAAAGAAACCCTTTACGGAATTACCAAACAATACAAAGTGAGTCTTGAAGACTTGTATAAAAGTAATCCTAATTTAGAAAAAGAAGGATTGAAAACAGGTCAAATCCTAAAACTTCCACAGACCGCTTTAGTAGATTTTCCAGAAAATAAGATAGCTGAAAAAACTATTGAAGTTCCTAAAACAAATCTTTCTCAAAAGAAAAATTTAAAAGAAGAACCCGTTGTTGAAATAAAAAACAATAATAAAATTGAGCTTCCAACTAATACAATTCAACATGAAGTTTTGCCTAAAGAATCATTATATTCTATAGCCAAGCTTTATAAAATTACCCTTTCTGATTTGCAAAAAGCCAATCCTGAATTAGGGGGTAAATCTTTAAAAGTGGGTCAAAAAATTAATGTCCCAGGACAACCCGAAGCTGATTCTACTCTTGTTGCTGATACAAAAGAAGTGAAAGAAAACCTTGTTTCGACTCCTGCTGTGGTTGAGAAAAAAAATCAGAAAACGGAAAATACAGTTCCAGTAGTTGTTCCAGCTGCGGTTGAAACCACGAAAGTATCTCAAGGAGTTGTTCACGAAGTTCTTCCTAAAGAATCATTATATTCTATAGCCAAGCTTTATAAAATTACCCTTTCTGATTTGCAAAAAGCGAATCCTGATTTAGGAAAGAAATCATTAAAAGTGGGTCAAAAGATTAGTATTCCCGGAAATATTGAAACTAATTTGATAGCTGCTTCCGATACAAAAGAGGCTAAAACGCAAACTGAAAACTCTGTTTTGACCCCTGCGGTTGTTGAGAAAAAAGGACAAGATGCTAATCCTACAAATCCAGCTGCAATTCCATCTACAGTTGAAAACCCAAAAGAAGTTGTCGCATACACACACGAAGTTTTGCCAAAGGAAACCAAGTATGGGATTGCCAAACAGTACGGGCTATCGGTGGTTGAATTAGAAAAACAGAATCCTGCTATAGCCAAAAATTTATTGGTGGGTTCTAAGCTAAAGATTCTTAGTTCGAAAAGTATTGAAAAAACGGCTTCTATGCAGACAGCTATCGCTATTGAAACTGAATATATCAAAGAAAAGTTCGAGACAACAAATACTAATATAACTCATGATGAAGCATTTGTAGATCAATTGATTTCGAGAGCTTCTGAGAATATTGGGACTCGATATCGTTCAGGAGGAACTACTAAGGAAGGTTTTGATTGTTCGGGATTGATGTGTTATACTTTTAGTGAAAGCGATATTAAACTCCCAAGATCTTCTATCGAAATGGCTTCTTATGGTTCTAAGATTGACACTCAAGATGCTCAAAAAGGGGATTTAATTTTTTTTAAAACAAGTGGCCGTGGCCGAATTACTCACGTGGGTATGGTCGTTGAAGTGTTAGATGGTGAAATTAAATTTATTCATTCTTCTAATCACGGAGGTGTTATTATTTCTTCTACCAAAGAGTCTTATTACGAGAGAAGTTTGGTTCAAATTAATCGGGTGTTGTAATCGTTTTTCGTTTACCGTTTTTCGTCCGTCGAATAGCGAACAACAACCAACAAATCTTACCTAAAAAACTCATTATGGGCAATCACTTCTTTCAAAGGAGCTAAATCTTTTATTTTTACTTTTTTGTCAAAAGAGGCAATGTGGTTGTTGTGATGTGCATCAGATCCTACAAAGCTGTACATTCCTTTTTTGAGTAATTTTATAGCTATTTCTGTAATGCTTTCGCCATAATATCCCACAACCGATAGTAGGTTTAATTGCAATAAACAGCCTGCATTAATCAGTTTGTTGTATTCTTCGAAATTTTTATGAAAAAAATTATATCGTTCTGGATGTGCCAAAACGGGAATATAACCTGCCACCTGAAGGTCAAACAAAATAGAATAGAGTTGGATAGGAGGATTGATATAGGACATTTCGACTAATACATAGTTGTCCTTTAGGGTTAACAGTTTTTCGGATTGAAAAAGTTTTACAAAATTTTCGTCCATCATATATTCTGCTGCTGCTCGAAAAGGAATTGAAAGGTTGTTTTTCTTGAGTTCTAAATTGGTCTCTGCTTCTTTTTCTTTAATATTTTGGCTGCTGTTTTCCCAAAAATGCTGAATGACGTGTGGGGTTGTAATTAATTTTGAAGCACCAAATCCTTGAAGCGCTTGTATTAATTGTAAACTATCGCCTAAAGTTTTGGCACCATCGTCAATTCCGGGTAAAATATGGGAATGAATATCAATATAATTATCAGGAATTATATCTTTTAGAATGGGCTTGGATTGGAATATTGTAAACATAGAGCAAAGATACAAAATTTGGGTTTTATTTGGTTACTCACATTGTCGTTTTTCGTCATTAGTCAATCGTTCACCGTTTTTCGAGCAACAAACAACAAACAACAAAGCATTCGCTTTTAAAATTAATTTCAGCTAAAATAAAAATAAACGCCACAGATTCACAGATTTTAAAAATAAAGAAAATGTTTATTACTCAAATTAAAAAATCAGTGTCTTTTTAATAGATTTTGACACTTTAAAAATCTGTGAATCTGTGGCAAACTTTTTAAAAGCGAATGCCGTGAACAAACAACAAACAACTACCAAGAGTTCAATTAAATTATTATATTTGCGACAAAGCAATAGGACAAAAGCGTTGAGATATAAATGGCTCATTTCAGATTTGTTTTAGATTGAATTTTGTACTTACTATGAATCCTACCCATACTAATGAAAATGATTGGCTGTTTGAAATAACACCCAAAAACAAGTTCTTCTCACTCAACCTCAAGGAAGTTTGGCAATACCGAGATTTGCTTATGCTTTTTGTAAAAAGAGATGTCGTAACGGTTTATAAACAAACCATTTTAGGCCCTTTGTGGTATTTGATTCAGCCTTTGTTTACTTCAGTTACTTTTACCATCATTTTTAATACAGTAGCAGGAATTAATACTGGAACGGTACCTCCGTTTCTGTTTAATTTGGCGGGAATTACGGTTTGGAATTACTTTACAGCTTGTCTAGCAGGTACTTCTGATACTTTTAAGACCAATGCTGCTATTTTTGGCAAAGTCTATTTCCCTAGAATAATAACACCAATGTCGGTTGTGATTTCTAATTTAATTAAGTTTGGAATCCAATTTTTGATTTTTATTGGCTTTTATGTATTTTATTATTTTCAGGGAGCTCCGCTAAGTTTGAATAGTTCGCTCTTGTTTTTTCCCTTAATCATTGTTTTGATGGGAACTTTGGGATTGGGATTGGGGATGTTTATTTCGTCTTTGGTAACCAAATACAGGGATTTTAGTTACCTCATTGGTTTTGGTGTGCAACTGTTGATGTATCTTTCGGCGGTGATGTATCCTATGGCGCTGATACAAAGCAAAATGCCTGATTATGCTTGGCTAGTTCACTACAACCCCTTGGCTTATATTATAGAAACTACTCGTTATATGTTATTAGGAATAGGAGCTGTTTCTGTTTGGGGAATGGTTTATACAGTGAGTGTGACACTTATTGTTTTTTTTATGGGACTTTTGGTCTTCAATAAGACAGAGAAAAGTTTTATAGATACGGTTTAGTGCAGAATTCAGAAGGCAGGACGCAGAACGAAACAAAATATAAATAATGAACAAACTAATTCATAGCATTTTAAATAAACTGGGATACAAAATCTCGAATATTGGCAAGAAAGAAAAAGCGATACAAGATTTGGTAAACAGTTTTGGGGTAAAAAACGACACCTATAATTTGGTTTATAATTCGGCTTCATATTTATTTGAAATTAAAAAACATTTTCCAGAACTCGTTTTAGAAGGGCATAAAGAAGGTGTTTTAGCTAGTTTCAATGGATTGCAAATCTATGTAGAAAGCTCCGAAGAGTTTTTTATTATTAAAGAAGTTTTTATCGAAAAAGATTATAATCTATTGTCTAATGAAAACTTCGTTGTTTTTGATATTGGGATGAATATCGGGATTAGTTCTTTGTTTTTTGCCTTGCAAAAAAATGTAACCCAAATCTATTCTTTTGAACCTGTTGTTCCCACCTACAATCAAGCGGTTTATAATCGGAATTTAAACCCGAGTTGTGCTGCCAAAATAGCAGCTTTTAATTTTGGATTGGGTGGTGCTACACGAGTAGAAAAAGTATTGTATAATGCACAAGCTAAAGGAAATTGCGGTATCCGATTGGATGCAAGCCTTGTTTTGGATAAAAATAATGCTGCAGAAATTGAAATTCAGATAAAGAATATTGGCGAGATTCTTCCTGATTTGTTGGCGAAACATGCTAATCAGAAAAAAGTATTAAAAATAGATTGCGAAGGCGCAGAATATGAGATTTTAGAAAAATTGAGCCAACTGAATTTATTAGCCGATGTTGATGTATTGCTAATCGAATGGCATGACAAAGGAGCTAAAATTCTTGAAGATTTGTTGATCGCCAATGATTTCAAGGTAATTTCAAGGTATTTGACCTCTATTACGGGTATGATTTATGCCTTTAAAAATTAAAAACAAGAACTAAGCGATGCAAACTTCAAAAGTCTCTGTTATAGTTCCTTGTTACAATCAAGCCCAATATTTGGACGAATCTTTGGCATCCATCTATCATCAAACGCATACTAATTGGGAATGTCTAATTGTCAATGATGGCAGCTTGGATCATACTGAAGAAATCGCTCAAAAATGGGAAGCCAAAGACCCCCGATTTATTTATATCCCTAAAGAAAATAGTGGGGTTAGCAACGCTAGAAATCTGGGAATCGAGAAAGCTAGTGGCGAATTTATTCTAACCTTGGATGCTGATGACAAGTACGAAGCTAGTTTTATGGAAAAAGCGCTAAAGATACTTTTAGAACGTCCTGAAATAGGAATTGTGAGTAGTTGGGGAATGTTTTTTACAAACGACAAAATGCTTCAGGTTTTTCGTTCCAATGCAAAGTCAATTGCAGATTTCTTGTTTCATAATGGCGTCAATATGGGGTCTTCATTGTATCGAAAAGAATGTTGGGCAAAAGCCGGCAAATATGATGGAGATGTTAGAAACGGTTATGAAGATTGGGAGTTTTATTTAAGGGTTTGTGCCTTAGGCTGGAAAGTACATATCATTGAGGAAGTACTTTTTTTCTACAGACAACATCAGGTTTCCAGACGAAAAGAAATGAACAAAATCGATAATGAAAACAAGAAATACATTTACTTGCGCAATAAAGACATTTATTTCAACCATTACGAAGAATTGATAGATCGTTTTTTATGGGTTGCCGATTTAGAAAAAACCGAAATCAATAAATTTAGGAACACCATTGATTACAAATTGGGGTCGGCTATTTTAAAACCTTTGCGAGCGGTGAAATGGTTTTGTATCAAACTTTTTAAAAAATAGAGGAGTCCCTTTTTTCTATGTCCAAAACTAAATTTTTATGAAAGAAATCAAGATAAATTTTGTTGATTTTTGGCCTGGATTTGATAAAACGAATAACTATTTCTACAACCTTTTGGCTCAGAAATACAAAGTTAGCATAGATGAAAATCCAGATGTTTTGTTTTATTCCTGTTATAATAAAACCTATTTAAACTATAGCTGTACCCGAATATTTTATACTGCCGAGAACGAACGACCTGATTTTTCAGCTTGTGATTTTGCCTTTAGCTTTGATTACAACCAACATAAAAATCATTTCAGATTGCCTTTGTATGCTATGTATGTCGATTTGCTACATATGAAGACTAAAATTGAATCCAGCTTGAGTCGAGAAGAAGCATTAAAAGCTTGGAATGCAAAATCTAAATTTTGTTGTATGGTCGTTTCTAATGCGAATGCAACCAAAAGATTAGATTTTTTTAAAGCCCTTTCTAAAATTAAACCCGTTGATTCTGGAGGAGGAACGCTCAACAATGTAGGTGGCAAAGTGCCTGACAAAATGGATTTTATCAAAGATTATAAGTTTGTTATTGCTTTCGAAAACAGTCAGTATGATGGCTATACCACCGAGAAAATTCTGGAACCCATTTACAAAGATTGTATTCCTATTTATTGGGGAAATAAAATGGTGGACAAAGATTTCAATCCCAAACGATTTATAAATTACAACAACTTTGCATCCGAAGCGGAATTGATTGAGAGCTTGCTAGAAATAGAACAAAACGAAGAACTTGCCATTTCTATGTTGATGCAACCTGCTTACAGTTTAAATAGAATTACCCACGAAGAGGAGAAACAACAAGTGCTTCAAATTTTGACGGGCATCATTGAAAATAAAGAAAAACCTATTGCCCAGCAATTTTGGAAATACATTCATTTGTGGAAAAGAGGATATAAAAAAGGCAGAAAAAAAATAAAGCATGTTTTTAATTCGTTTAAAACTCTGAATTAATATTAAATTTGAAAGCTGAACGATTAACTAACACCAAAAACCCAGCACCCAACACCCAAAAAATGAAAGACATCATACTAAAAGCCGAAAACATTTCTAAGCAATACCGACTTGGGCAAGTAGGCACAGGTACGCTTAGTCACGACTTGAATCGTTGGTGGCATCAGCTGCGGGGCAAGGAAGACCCGTATTTGAAAATTGGCGAAGTGAATGATCGAAGCACCAAAGGCGAAAGCGATTATGTTTGGGCATTACAAGACATTAATTTTGAAGTCGAGCGAGGCGAAGTTTTGGGCATTATTGGCAAGAACGGAGCAGGAAAATCTACTTTATTAAAAATACTTTCTAAAGTAACTGCGCCTACCACCGGAAGCATCAAATCTCGGGGGCGAATTGCTTCTTTGCTGGAAGTAGGTACAGGTTTTAATGGCGAAATGACGGGTCGCGAAAACATTTACTTGAATGGCGCCATATTGGGCATGACCAAAAAAGAAATTGCCTCAAAACTAGATGAAATTGTTGAGTTCTCGGGTTGTGAGCGTTATATAGACACTCCTGTAAAACGCTACAGCAGCGGAATGACCGTACGTTTGGCTTTTGCTGTAGCCGCTTTTTTAGAGCCTGAAATTTTGGTGGTGGATGAGGTTTTAGCCGTAGGCGATGCCGAATTCCAGAAAAAAGCCATAGGCAAAATGCAGGATATTTCTAGACAAGGAGGAAGAACCGTTTTGTTTGTGAGTCATAATATGGCGGCTATACAAAAATTGTGTACTAAATGTATTTTGTTGCAAAATGGAAGATTTATTATGCAAGGAAAAACAGAGGATGTGATTCAATGTTATTTGGATCAATCTAAGGAAAATAATTCAGAATATTTTTTTAATACAGAAAAATCAAGTAATAAAAAAGCATTTGCCACTAGTTTAAGAATAGAAGATATAGAAGGTAATTTGATGAATGAAGTTCCAGTAGGTAAAACTTGGAGAATTAAAGTCGATTTTACTGTTAATGAGGAAATAAATAATTTAATAGTTGCCATTGGTGTAACAGATGTTCATGATTATCCAATTGCAACAACCTGGTCTTTGCCTCAGAATCTTGAAAATGGAAAATATACTGTAGTATTTACAGAGGAATTTATTAATTATAATTCGGGAAATTATAAAGTTGTAGTTGGAATATCAGAAGGAGTTCATTCCATCGATTATATTGATAATAAAGTTTCTTTGTTGTTTTCTGATGTTATTGAAATGCAGGATGATTCAGTTATAAATCATAAAAGTGGACTAATTAATAATCAGATGAGGGTTGAATTTGAAAGAGTTTAAAAAAAATATAGATCAGTTAAGAATCAAAAATGAATAAAGTTTTCAAAAAGATAAAAAATATTCTTTTAGCCAAAAGTGCCGATTGTGTTAAATTTCAAAAAACATCTTACTCACAATGTGGTGAAGATTTGATTGTAAAATTCATTTTTGATAATTTGAATATTAAAAATCCAAGTTACATTGATATTGGAGCACATCACCCTTATTATATTAGTAATACTGCGTTGTTTTATCAGAATGGTTCAGTTGGAATCAATATAGAGCCAGATCCAATTCTTTTTGAAGCCTTTGAAAAGAATAGAGAAAAAGATAAAAATTTAAATATTGGCATTTCAAATAGTGAAGATGTTTTAGATTTTTATGTTATATCTTCTCCAACATTAAATACTTTTTCGAAAGAAGAGGCTATTAATTATGAAAAAGAGGATAATCTTAAAATAAAAGACATTAAAAAAATTAAAGTAAATACTTTGCAAAATGTTATAAATGAGTTTGCAAATGGAGTTTTTCCTCAATTTCTTAGTGTTGATGCAGAAGGCATTGATGAACTCATAATAAAATCAATAGATTTTGAAAAAATCCATTGTGCTAGTAGTAAAGTACTAAATACATGAACCATTAAAGATTGGGTAGAATGTGGTTTGTTGGGATTTAATCCTAGAATGTTTTTCAAATAATTAAAACATCTTTCA
>ERZ1034361.728-NODE-728-length-19818-cov-5.264779_pt1 | contig 19818 bp, 19 predicted proteins | sample MGYA00520617_ERZ1034361 | MGnify/ENA primary metagenome ERZ1034361 (study PRJEB33736, sample SAMEA104284507) | Azolla filiculoides | biome: Urban; feature: Water surface; material: Ditch water | place: Netherlands | collected 2015-10-28 | depth 0-0.1 m ...
TTGAACTCGGCGGCGAGCACCTTTTCGGCCAGCGCGAAGCCGACGGCATTGGTGATGCCCTGGCCGAGCGGGCCGGTCGTGGTTTCGACACCGGCGGTGTAGCCGTACTCCGGATGGCCCGGGGTGCGGGCGTGCAACTGGCGGAAATTCTTGAGGTCGGCAATCGACAGGTCGTAGCCGGTCAGGTGGAGCAGGGCGTAGATCAGCATCGAGCCATGGCCGTTCGACAGCACGAAGCGGTCGCGGTCAGGCCAGTGCGGGTTCGTCGGGTTGTGACGGAGGTGGCGGCGCCACAGTACTTCGGCAATTTCCGCCATGCCCATCGGGGCGCCGGGATGACCGGAATTGGCCTGCTGGACGGCATCCATGGCCAGTGCGCGGATGGCGCCGGTCAGGGGAGAGAACTTGGGGAGATTGCTGACGCTCATGATCCGGAAATCCAGCCTGCTGAAAAGCCTAAATTATCGGGGAAAACCCTATTTTTGGGTAGGCGTTTCGTTGATTACAGGCATTGGCCAGCGGTCAGGGTGGCGTGTTGCATTGATCCCGATATACTGCACTGCCAGCGGGCGGAGTTGCCCGAGCCCCGATTTTTCCGAGAGCCTGCCCATGAAAAATATGAACGGAAACTCCCTGCCCTCCCGATTGTTCGCTGCTGCGATCATGCTCGGTCTGGCCGCCTGTAACGCTAACCAGAGCAAGCCGGAGGCTGAAACGGCGCCGCTCAAGGCTGCCAGCAAGGCCCCCGATCCAGTCGTCGAGAGCAAACCGGCGCCTGAAAGCAAGCCGGTGTGCAAGGTAGAGAGCAAATCGAAAACCAAGAGTGGCAAAACGAAAAACAAGGCCGCTGCGCCGCCCGATTGCGTGCCTGCATCGGCAACCAGCGCGACGCCGGTCGTGCCGTCAGCTAGTGCCGCCGGTCACTACGATTTGTCCAAGAACAAGCCGGTTACCGATTCGACCAAGGTCGAAGCTGGTCAGGGGACGCAGGTCAAGGGGCTCAATGACTGGCAGGGCGAAATTAGCGGCCTGCCGGCTGCCAACAGCCGGTTCACCCGTCTCAAGATCGGCATGTCGCAGCAGCAGGTGACCGATATCGTCGGCCAGCCGACCGATCAGGGCGCCTATGTTACCGGCAAGGCCTTCATTCCCTTCTACTTCGGTAGCGACAAGACACGCTGGGAAATGGCCTACAAGGGCCAGGGGCGCCTGATTTTCTCGAATCAGGCTGGCTTCGGCAGCGGCCACTACCTGACCTGGATCATTCACAATGCCAACGAAGGCGGTTACCGCTGACAAACCAGGGTGCCGAATAGGGAACGGGGCCTGCTCGGCCCCGTTTTGTTTTGACGCAGATACTTCAGATCAAGTCGGATAAAACCTTACAAAACCGACTGTTTTCTGCTCTTCTGGTTTAGTCCACATTCTCAGCGTCAAAGCGCTTTCAAACCTGCCCCGCGTGATAGCCCGTAACGCGCTCGACTTCATTTTTCGAGCCGAGGATGACCGGGACGCGCTGATGAAGTTTTTCAGGCTGGATATCCATGATGCGCTGCCGGCCCGTCGTCGCCGCGCCGCCCGCCTGCTCGATCAGGAAAGCCATCGGATTGGCTTCGTACATCAGGCGCAGCTTGCCGCCCTGGCCCCGGAGCTTGCTGTCCAGCGGATACATGAAAATGCCGCCGCGCGTGATGATGCGATGCACGTCGGCCACCATCGAGGCAACCCAGCGCATGTTGTAGTCCTTGCCGAGCGGGCCTTCCTTGCCGGCTTGCATCTCGGTCACATAGCGCAGGACCGGTGCTTCCCAGAAGCGCTGGTTGGCCATGTTGATGGCGAATTCCTTGGTGTCGGCGGGGATCTGCACGTTTTCCTGGGACAGGATGAACTGGCCCTGTTCGCGGTCCAGGGTGAAGACGACGACCCCATCGCCGACGGTCAGGACGAGCAGGGTGGTCGGACCATACACGGCGTAGCCGGCCGCGACCTGGGCGGTGCCCGCTTGCAGGAAGGCGGCTTCGGCGGCTTCGGGCGTGGACAGGTCGGCGCCCTCGGGGCATTTGAGGACCGAGAAAATGGTGCCGATGGAAACATTGACGTCGATGTTCGACGAGCCATCGAGCGGGTCGAAGGTGAGCAGGTATTCGCCTTGCGGATAACGGTTGGGCACGAGGTGCGGCAGGTCCATTTCCTCGGAGGCCATGGCGGCGAGATGGCCGCCCCATTCGTTGGCGTCGAGCAGGATGTCGTTGGAGAGGACGTCGAGCTTCTTCTGCGCTTCGCCCTGCACATTGTCGCTACCGGCTTCGCCGAGCACGCCGCCCAGCCCGCCCTTGCCGATGGCGATGGAAATGGCCTGGCAGGCTCGTGAAACGATTTCGATCAGGAACTTGAGGTCGCCGGTGATGACGCCCTTGTTGCGTTGCTCTTCGGTGAGATAACGTGCCAGCGTACGCTGTGCCATGAGAACCCCTGCTGCGATGACAAAAGCGGGATTTTACTCTGCCGAGGCCCTGGCGTGGAGGAAGGAAAAGGCCGCGGCGCTGGTCAGCGGCTTGCTGAACAGGTAGCCCTGGACCTCGTCGCAGCCGTTGCTGCGCAGCAGGTCGAGCTGGTCTTGGGTTTCGACGCCTTCGGCAATGACCCTGAGGCCGAGCGAATGGGCCAGGGCGATGGTGCCGAAAGCGATCGCGCGGTCATTGAGATCGGTTTCGATATCGGCGACGAAGGAGCGGTCGATCTTGAGATGATCGATCGGGAAGAGTTTGAGGTAGGCCAGCGATGAATAGCCCGTGCCGAAGTCGTCGATGGCCAGCGTGACGCCCATGCGGCCGAGGCGTTCGAGAATGAGGACGGCTTCCTGCGGATTTTCCATCACCGAGCTTTCGGTGATTTCGAGTTCGAGCAGTTCGGCTGGCAGCCCGGAGACGATCAGCGCATTGGCTACCGTCTCGCAGAAGTCGCGGCGGCGGAGCTGGCGGGCCGAGACGTTGACAGCCATGCGGATGGGCTTGAGTCCGGCATCGATCCAGCGCTTCAGTTCGCGGCAGGCGGTGGACAGGACCCAGTCGCCGATTTCGACGATGATCCCGGTTTCCTCGGCGACCGGGATGAAACGGTCCGGCGCAATCATGCCTTCGGTCGGGTGATGCCAGCGGATCAGGGCTTCGACCCCGGTCGGACGGTTGTCGTCGGCGCGGAATTGCGGCTGGAAGCAGAGTGCCAGTTCGTTGCGGGCTATGGCGTGGCGCAGCTTGTGCTCGATGCTCAGACGTTCCGAGGTGACGCGGTTCATCTCGGCCGAGAAAAACTGGAAGTTGTTTCGCCCGGCCGACTTGGCGTGATACATCGCCGTATCGGCATTTTTCAGGACGGTATCGGCGTCGGCGCCGTCGTCCGGGAAGAGGCTGATGCCGATCGACGGGCTGGTATGCAGCTCGTGGCCGTTCGCCTCGATGGCCGAGGAGAGTGCACTGATCGCCTTGCTGGCGGCGATGGCGGCGTCGGCAGCCGTGTTGATGCCGGGCAGGATGATGACAAACTCGTCGCCGCCCAGGCGGGCCACGAAATCGGTTTCGCGCACCGTGGCGGACAGGCGGCAGGCCACTTCGCGCAACATTTCGTCGCCCACCTGATGGCCCAGGGTGTCGTTGATGATCTTGAAGCGGTCGAGATCGAGAAACATCATGGCGATCTTCCAGCCATGGCGGCGCGCCTCGGGCAGCAACTGGCCAAGACGGATGAGCAGGGCCATGCGGTTGGGCAGGCCGGTCAGGGCGTCAGTCTGGGCGATGTGCCGCATGCGCTCTTCCGAGCGCTTGCGTTCGGTGATGTCGGCCAGGATCCAGACGTAGTGAGCTGGCTGGCCAGTTTGCGGGTCGTCGACACGGTTGACCCGGGTGCCGGCGGGAAAGCTGTCGCCGCCTTTCCGGGTGAGTTCGAGCTCGCCTTGCCAGGAGGCGCGCAGGGCAATATCGGTCTCGAATGCCTGTTGCGACTGCCCGACATGCAGATCGATCAGGCCGAAGACGGTCTGTCCGACCAGCTCGACGGCGTCGTACCCGGTCATCTGGGTGGTGGCCGGATTGATCGAGAGAATGCGGTGGGCTTCGTCGGTGAAAATAATGCCGGCCGGCGTATGGGTGTATACCTTCTGCGCCAGTTGCTCGCGTTCGGCGCTGGCGCGCTGCTCGGAAATGTCGGTGTAGGTGGTGATGATGCCGGCCGGCTTGCGGTCGATCTCGAGCGGTTCGCTTTCAACGACGTAGGAACGGCCGTTGGCCCCATTGCATTCGAAGTGTCCGGTCTCGAATTTTTCGGCCTGGGCCGTAAGATTTTCGACGAGAGTCTCCGCATCGCCGACGCCGTAATCACCGCGCTCGACCTGGAGCCGGATCAGGTCGGAGAAATGAACACCTTCCCGGACCGCGTCGGCGGGAAGGTCGAGGGCCTCAATGAATCCCCGGTTCCAGACCCGCAGGAGCAAGGCTTCGTCGAACACGCTGATGCCCTGGGGCATGCCCGACACCGCCGCCTGGAGGTAGGCCAGTTGGCGTCGTGTATCGATGGAAGGGGGCGGGAAGGCGTCCAGTGAGTTCAATGACAGCGGCAATTATGGTGGCGATGATGAATCATAGCCCAGCCGTCATGCGCCCACCATAGTTTTGATGGCTTTTATTGTTTCTTGTAAATGGCTGCTAGTTCTGCCATTTGATCGAGCAGCCGATCGATGCGACCTGTTCTTGCGGACCCTTGCCACTGCGGGCGATTTCGAGCATCGCCGCATGCAGTTCGCGGCGTGCATCGGCGGCTGCGGGAGCGCGACCGGAGGCGTCGAGTCGACCGCGGTACTGCAGCTCGAGGTGGGCGTTGTAGCCGAAGAAATCGGGCGTACAAACAGCACCGTAGGCACGGGCGACGGCCTGGCTGGCGTCGTAGAGGTAAGGGAACGGAAAGGCCAGCTCGCTTGCCCAGCGCGCCATCGCGTCCGGCCCGTCTTCCGGATAGGCGGCGACATCGTTGCTCATGATCGCGACGCAGCCGATGCCCGCCCGGGCAAGGTCATTGCAGTCGCGGATCAGGCGGTCGATGATGGCCTTGACGTAGGGGCAGTGGTTGCAGATGAACATGACGAGAAGGCCATTCGGGCCTCGGCAACTGTCCAGCGTGTGACGTTTGCCATCTATGCCGGGCAAGTCGAAGTCGATGGCGGCTTGGCCAAAATCGCACACGGGAGGGTTCAAGGCGGCCATGTTTTTCCACTCCAAAAGGCATTTCGCCCATAATAGCACTGATGAATTTACCTCGTTTTTACTGCCGTGAAGCCCTCTCGCCGGGGGCGCATGTTGAACTGCCGGAGCCGGTGGCCCGTCATGCGGTGCGCGTCCTGCGCCTGCCGCCGGGGGCGCCGATGGTCCTCTTCGATGGCCGGGGTGGCGAGTATCCGGCCCATATCGAGCGTATCGAGCGCGACCGCGTCATGGCGGTGCTCGGCGCCTGGGTCGAGACGGAGCGCGAGTCGGCGCTGGCGATTACGCTGGTCCAGGCCCTGCAGGCCGGCGACAAGATGGATTTCACCATCCAGAAGGCGGTCGAGCTGGGGGTGCGCGATATCGTTCCGGTCGAGAGCCGGCGCAGCGTCCTGCGTCTGGCCGGTGAACGGGCCGGCAAGCGGGTGGCGCACTGGCAGGGTGTCGTCGCCTCGGCCTGCGAGCAATGCGGGCGCAACCAGGTGCCGCTCGTGGCACCGCTCGAAAAGCTGGAAAACTGGCTGGCCCGGCCGGCTGATGGTGTCTTGCGCCTGATGCTGGCGCCCGATGCCGAACAGACGCTGGCGACGATAGCGCCGGCGAAAGATGTGCAACTGCTGATCGGCGCCGAGGGGGGGCTTGATCCGCAGGAAGTGATTGCCGCACAACAAGCCGGTTTTCAGGCGGTACGCCTGGGGCCGCGGGTGCTGCGGACGGAAACGGCAGGTTTGGCTGCGCTGGCAGCCTTGCAGGCCCTTTGGGGTGATTTCAGGGAGGGGTAGGCCATGTTTGAATCTGCAGAACTGGGTCATAAAGTAGACAAGAAGACCTTCAAGACCGAAGTGCCGAAATTGCGCGCCGAATTGCTCGATGTGCAGTACGACATGTTGCAGAAAAAGGAATTTCCGGTCGTCATCCTGATCAGCGGGGTGGATGGTAGTGGCAAGGGTGAGACCATCAACCTGCTGTATTCCTGGATGGACCCCCGACACATTTCGACCCTGGCTTTTTCCGAGCCCTCCGACGAGGAGCGCAGTCGTCCCAACATGTGGCGCTACTGGCGCGCCCTGCCGCCCAAGGGCAAGGTCGGCATCTTTGCCGGCTCGTGGTATTCGCAGCCGATTACCGACCGGATTACCGGCAAAATGCGGCGCGCCGAGCTCGATGAGCGGCTCGACGACATCAACCGCTTCGAGGCCATGCTGGTCAACGAAGGCGCGCTCGTCCTCAAGTTCTGGTTCCATCTCTCGAAGGAGGGTCAGAAAACGCGGCTCAAGGCGCTCGAGAAAAATCCGAACACGGCCTGGCGCGTCACCAAGGAAAGCTACGACCGCCTGAAGACCTACAACAAGTTGCAGGAAGTGGCCGGCCATGTCCTGCGCGTCACCAATTCGGCGCATGCGCCGTGGATCATCGTCGAGGGCACGGACGACGAATATCGTTCGCTGACCGTCGGCCGCATCGTGCTCGAGGCCATGAAGCGTCGTCTGCTGCAGGAAGGGCGCCAGCAGGTGCCGGTGGCGCCGCCGATTGTCCATGCCATCGACCAGAAAAACGTGCTCAGCGAACTGGATCTCAAGCAGAAGCTGGTCAAGAAGGATTACGAGAGCCAGCTGGCCAAGTATCAGGCCCGTCTGTCCGAACTGGTCCGTGACCCGCGCTTTGTCGGCAAGCGTTCGCTCGTGCTGGTTTTTGAAGGCTCGGATGCGGCTGGCAAGGGGGGCACGATTCGTCGGATCGGCGCCTCGATGGATGCCCGGCAATACCAGATCGTGCCGATTGCCGCGCCGACCGAGGAAGAGCGCGCCCAGCCCTATCTCTGGCGTTTCTGGCGCCACCTGCCGCGGACCGGGCGGGCGGCAATTTTCGACCGTTCCTGGTACGGTCGCGTACTCGTCGAGCGGGTCGAGAAGTTCTGCAGCGAGGCCGACTGGCTGCGCGCCTATGCCGAGATCAATGACTTCGAGCATCAACTGGTCGATGCCGGCGCTGTGGTCGTCAAGTTCTGGCTGCAGATCAGCGCCGACGAACAGTTGCGTCGTTTCAAGGAGCGCCAGGACACCGAGTTCAAGCGTTTCAAGATCACCGACGAAGACTGGCGCAACCGCGAGAAGTGGGACGATTACGTCTCGGCTGTCTGCGACATGGTTGACCGCACCTCGACCGGTCTGGCCCCGTGGACCTTGATCGAGGCTAACGACAAGAACTTTGCCCGGGTTAAAGTATTGAAAACCCTGTGCGAGCGTCTCGAAACGGCGCTCAAGGACGACAACGGAAAATACTCGGAAAAATGAGCGATACCCCTTACGACGAACACTTCGTCTCCTGGTTCCGGGCGGTCACGCCCTACATCAACGCCTTTCGCGGCAAGACCTTCGTCATCGCCTTCGGCGGCAAGGCGGTGGCCAGCGAGTTCGCCAAGACCCTGGCCTACGACGTTAACCTGCTGGTCAGTCTGGGTATCCGCCTGGTGCTCGTGCATGGGGCGCGGCCGCAGATCGAGGAAGAGCTGCGCGAGAAGAACCTGGAGTCGGTCTATCACCGCGGTTACCGGGTGACCGACGCCGAGGCGCTCGATTGCGTGCTCGATGCGGTGGGCAGCGTCTATCTCGAAATCGAGGCCATGCTCTCGCAGGGCCTGCCCAATACCCCCATGGCCAACAGCCGGATTCGCGTCATCGGCGGCAATTTCATCACCGGCCAGCCGATCGGCGTGCTCGACGGTATCGACATGCAATACGCCGGCAAGGTGCGCAAGGTCGATAGCGAAGGCATCAATGCCCAGCTTGGCCTCGGCAACATCGTCCTGCTCAACTGCGAAGGGCCGTCGCCGACCGGCGAGATTTTCAACCTGCAGATGGAAGAGGCGGCAGAAGCCGTGGCCACCGCGATCAAGGCCGACAAGCTGGTCTATCTGACTGACAGCACGGGCGTCACCGACAAGGCCGGCGAACTGCTCGACGCCATGACCGCCGACGAAGCCTCGCAACTGTTGCGTGATGCCGACTGGCTGTCGGCCGATATCAAACGCTACCTGCCCTGTGCCGTGCGGGCCAGCCGCACCGGCGTCGGCCGCGTGCATCTGATCGGTTTCGAGCAGGATGGCGCGCTCTTGCGCGAGCTCTTCACGCACGATGGCGTCGGCACCGTGGTCACCCGCGAATCGCTGGAAAACATCCGCGAAGCCAAGCCCGACGACATCGCCGCGCTGATTGCCCTGATCGAGCCGATGGAGCAGGAAGGCATCCTCGTGCACCGGCCGCGCGAGTTGCTCGAACGCGAACTCGACCATTTTTCCATCATGCTGCACGACGGCATCATCGTCGGTTGCGCCGCGCTCTATCAGCATTCCGATCTGGAGGCCGAACTCGCCTGCCTGGCGGTGAGTACCGAACACCGCGAATGGGGTTATGGCGAGCAACTGATGATTCGCATCGAACAGCGGGCACGCAAGACCGGCATCAAGCGTCTTTTCGTGCTGACGACGCGCACCGAGCACTGGTTCGTCGAACGCGGCTTCAAGGTCGGTACGGTAGACGACCTGCCGGCCAACAAGCGCGACATGTACAACTATCAGCGGCGCTCCAAGGTGCTGTTCAAGACTTTATAATTCCCCGCATCAATCCCCACGGAGTTTCACATGGCACGTACCGTCAATTGCATCAAGCTCGGCCGCGAGGCTGAAGGTCTCGATCACCCCCCCTATCCGGGTCCGCTCGGCCAGCGAATTTTCGAGAATGTCTCGAAGGAAGCCTGGCAGCAATGGATCAAGATGCAGACCATGATCATCAACGAAAATCGTCTCAACCTGGTCGATGCCAAGCATCGCAAATATTTGTCCGAGCAGGTCGAAAAGCACTTCTTCGGCGGCGGTGCCGACCAGATTCAGGGCTACGTGCCGCCGGCTGCCTGAGCCCGCCGCCATTCGCTAAAAATCCCGCTGCGGCGGGATTTTTTTCGGGCCCTTTCAGGCCACCTTGTTGAGTACGTAAAAGAGCAGCATGCCGCCGCCCATGGCCGAGGCGGCAAGGATGGCGCTGGTCCGCTTGAGGTGGCCGGCCTGTTCCTCGATGAATTGTTCCAGTCCATCGAACAGCTCGGGAAAGGCCGCGATATCGTTATTGCTCTGCTTGTTCATGGGTTCTCCTTGATGGCCGCTTGCCGGCTTTGCTAACCCCTCAACTATCGCCACTGAATATTGCAGGGGCGTGACGGAATTCTGGCAGGCAGGTTGAAGGCCTCGAAATCCGACAGGGCACTAGCAGCCTGTCGGACTTAAAGGAAATCGGCTGCAAATTCGGCTAAGCGGTGCATATTTCGCCGCTTTCTTGGCCAATAGAACGACTATTGACCTGCAAAATCGACAAAATCTGCCCTCGCCCAGCCGAATTTTCGCTTCGATTCTTCAAGTCCGACAGGCTGCTAGAATTTCCGGACCAGCAAGTGTCGTCCGTCGATGGTGCTCTTGCGGACTTCGTTGAAGCCCATTTCACGAAAGCGCTTGGTCTTGGCCACCGAAACCAGTATCCGCCCGGAATCGAAGCGCTCCTCCAGCCAGTCGATACGCGCCTTGACCATGGCCCGGCCGATGCCCTGGCCACGGCGTTCCGGGCTGACTGCCGAGAGGTAGAGGATGTGCGTTTTCGAGGCCCAGTCGGCTGCCTTGACGCCACCGACAGCGATGATTTCACCGGCCTCGATGGCGACAAAAAAGCGTCGGTAGAAGGCCGGGTCTTCGCCGCGCAATTCCCGGCTGACGCGTTCGGCGCTGTAGCGCTCGGGGTCGGCGAAGGCATTGACGATGAGCGTCACGCTGGCGGCCAGCAGGGCCGGGCTGCTGGTATCCAGGGTGTCGATGCGAAATTTTCCCATCGCGGGTCAGGTGGCAAAGGCTTGCGCCTGGCGCAGCAAAGGTGACTGCTCGGCGGCACGGCGCGCCGCTTCCCGGTTGATTTCCGTTTGTTGCTGACCAAAGGCGTCGCGCTCCTTGCGACTGGTGTTTGCCGCCTCGATGCTGCGCAGGCAGCGCCAGCGATAGCCCTGGCGGGTCGGGAAAAGGCGCATCTGGGTCTGATCGTGGTGGATGCGGCAGCAGTAGCAAAACTTCGTTTCAGTCATCGCAAGCCCGATAAGTTGAAGATGGGGCTCAGGATGTCTGAACGATATTTCGGGAAGATGACGATAAATCCGGCCGACGCAGTCTCCGTGTCACAGGTCTGAAACATCGCCTTCCTACACTGGATTTCCGCTTACTTTGGATGCAGCACCATGATTGTCCTGATCGATGATGAGCTGGCCGAGATTCGACGGATACTGGACGATGGATTGCTGCATCCGGTTTTTCAGCCGATTCTCGATTTTCGCGTGCGCTCTATCCTGGGCTACGAGGCGCTCATCCGCGGGCCGGAGGACAGCCCGCTGCACAGACCCGATCAGCTCTTTGCTGCCGCGGCCCGCCAGGGGCTTTCACTGACGCTCGAACATGCCTGCCGCGAGGCCAGTTTGCGGGCTTTTGCGGCGCAGGGACTGGCCGGGCGCCTGTTTCTCAATGTCACCCCGGGATGCCTGCTCGATGAGCGCTTGATGAACGGTCCGACCCGTGACTTGCTCGGTGAACTGGGCATTCCGCCGAACCGGATCGTCATTGAACTGACCGAGAATCAGCAGATTACCGATATGCCGGGCATCCAGGAGGCCCTGCTGCAATATCGCGGGCGCGGCTTCCAGTTCGCCATCGATGATCTGGGCGAGGGGTTTGCCAACCTGCGCATGTGGTCCGAGCTGCGGCCGGAATTCGTCAAGATCGACAAGCACTTTGTCGCCGGCATTGCCGAGGACCGGATCAAGTTTCATTTTGTGCGGGCCATGCAGGATCTGGCCGAAATCTGCAATGCGCTGCTCATCGCCGAGGGCATCGAGCGGGCCGAGGATCTGGTCTGCCTGCGCGACATGGGCATCGCCTGTGGCCAGGGATACCTGATTGCCCGACCGGCCAGCCTGCCGATTCGCCAGTTGTCACGGCAAACGATGAGCCAGCTTGACCAAAAATCCCTCGCGCTGTCGCCCACGGGGGGTGGTCCCGGCAAAATGCCGACCGCCCGGACCCTGGCGCGCATGATCGCGCCGCTCCCGGTCAATGCCAGCAATGCCGAGGCCATCGCGCGCTTCGAGGCCGATCCGGAGCTCGATGTGCTGCCCGTTGTCCAGGGCTGGCAGCCGGTCGGGATGATCAACCGGCACAGCATGATCGACCGCTTCGCCCGTCCCTTCCGCAAGGAATTGTTCGGGCGCAAGAGTTGCGAGCTGTTCATGGATCACGCCCCCCTGGTCGTCGATCAGCATGCGACCATCCAGGAGCTGGCGATGATGCTCGCGCTGGCGCCCAAGCATTACCTCTTCGACGGCTTCATCGTCACCGCTGACGGCAAATATATCGGTGTCGGCAGCAGTCACGACCTGATGGGGACGATCACCGAAATGCAGATCAGCGCGGCCCGCTATGCCAATCCATTGACCCAGCTGCCGGGCAATGTACCGATCAACGAACATGTCGACCGTATGCTGCAACTCGATAGCCCGTTTGTCGCGGCCTATATCGACATCGATAATTTCAAGCCCTACAACGATGCCTTTGGCTACCGGCGTGGCGATGACGTGATTCAGACCCTGGCCCGGCTGATCTGCGAGGCCTGTGACCAGCAGACGGATTTCGTCGGCCATATCGGCGGCGACGATTTCTTTGTCGTTTTTCGCAGCGAAGACTGGGAAATGCGCTGCTGGCAGATCATCAGCGCATTTTCGCTGGCCATGGCCAACATGCTCGGGGTCGAGGAGCGTCTGCGCGGCGGCTACATGGCAGAAAACCGTCGCGGTGAATTCAGCTTCCAGATCTTGCCGACGCTATCCATCGGCGCCGTGAAAGTCAGCTCGGGTGATTGCGATTCGCACCGGGAAGTCGCCGCGGCCGCTTCGGCGGCCAAAAAACAGGCCAAGAAGAAAGCGCGGGACCCGGCCAGCGAACCGCTGGGCGGCAGCCTTTTCGTCGAGCGCCGGCGGGTCGGCGGGGCCGAGGTGGTGACGACGCCTGCCCGTTACATGAACTGATTCTCTGCGGCTTGGCTCGCGGCGGGATGCGCCGGGCCGGATCAGTCGCGGCGTGAGCTGCCGAGCAGGCGCGCGATCAATGCGTAGAGCTCATCGGCCTTGATCGGTTTGGCCAGATAGTCGTTCATGCCTGCCGCCATGCAGCTTTCGCGATCGCTCTGCATGGCATTGGCGGTCATGGCGATGATGGGCAGCGGCTTGCTCCCGTTGCCGGCCTCGAACTGCCTGATCTGCCGTGTCGCTTCCAGCCCGTCCATGACCGGCATCTGCATGTCCATCAGGATGATGTCGACCGGGGCCTTGCCCGCAATCACGAGATCAACCGCCTGCACCCCGTTTTCGGCCAGCGTGACGCGATAACCCTGGCGCTCGAGCAGGGCTGTGGCCAGTTTCTGGTTCACCCGGTTGTCTTCGACCAGCAGGACTTCGGCATGGGCGAACGCTGTTTCGGCTTGCCGGTCGGGGGCTATCAGGCCGAGGCCCGCTGCCGGCTCGTCGACCACGGGCAAGGTCAGCGAAAAATGAAAGATGCTGCCCTCGCCGGGTGTGCTCTCCATCCAGATGCGGCCACCCATCAGCACGACGAGCTGGCGGCAAATGCTGAGTCCAAGGCCGGTGCCGCCGAAGCGCCGGCTGGTCGAGCTGTCTTCCTGCGTGAAGGCGTCGAAGATGGCCGCCTGCTTGTCCGGCGGGATGCCGATGCCCGTGTCGCGGATGGCAAAGTGCAGCTCGCACAGCTTGTCCGGCAGGCTTTGGCCGCTCACGCTCAGTTCGACCTCGCCCTGGTCGGTGAACTTGATGGCATTGCCGAGCAGATTGAGCAGGACTTGCCGGAGTCGCAGAGGGTCGCCCCGGACCCGTTCCGGCACCTTGTCGTCGATGCTGCAGGTGAGTTGCAGAGCCTTGTCCATTGGTTTGAAGCCGAGCGGGCGGATCGTTTCCCTGATCAGCTCGGGCAGGTTGTAGGCGATGTTTTCGATGCCGAGCTTGCCGGCCTCGATCTTTGAAAAGTCGAGAATGTCATTGATGATGCCGAGCAGGTTTTCGGCCGACGATTTGACCGTCTCCAGATAGTCGCGCTGCTCGGCCGACAGCTCGGTGCCCAGCGCCAGTTCGGTCATGCCGATGATGCCGTTCATGGGTGTCCGGATTTCGTGGCTCATGTTGGCGAGAAACTGGCTTTTTGCCCGGTTCGCAGCCTCTGCCGCATCGCGTGCCTGGGCCATCGCCAGGCGGGTCGCTTCGCGCTCGTTGACCAGCCGGGAAATGGTCGCCGACAGTTCGGTGATGTCCCCTTCGCTGACCGGCGCCTCTTCGTTCTGCCAGTGTCCCAGTCCGGAGAGCAGTTCGCGCAAGGCGACCAAGGCTTTTTCGCGCGACCTCAGTTCGTCGCGCAGACTGCCGGCATTGCGGCTCAACAGCTCAAAGGCAGGCCGGAATTCCAGCGGCACGTCGGCGGGGATGAGCGTCTCGACATCGGCGCGCTCGGCCGAGGGCTGCTCGAACATCCGGATCCGGTCGAGCGCACTGAGCCAGCGCCTGAGCGGAAACCAGATGAGCAGGAGACCGCCGATGAAAGCGGCGACAGCCAGTCCGGTCGCCGTCACGACCAGTTCCCAGATTGAGCCGGCGATGCTGTCCACGGCAAAGGTCAGGCGCAGTACCCCGTAATCGATACCGCCCGCCGAAATATTCCGGTTAACGTCATAAAGCTGGCTGGCAATTCGTTCGCGCAGCCAGGTCGGCGGCGTTGCCTGGGTCTTGGCCGGGTTGACGCTGCGCATGACGCCGCCCTTGAGGTCGATGAAGGTCGCCGAGTCGAACTGCGAGCGGGCGATGGCCCGGTCCAGGGTGCGGTTGATCGTGTCGTAGTCGCCGATCACCGCGCTATCGGCAACGACCTGGGCGACGACCTCGATGAGCATGCTCGACGAGTCCTGGGCATCCTGGATGCTGACCTGGGTCTGTGCCTGGTAGAACAGCGCCAGTCCCAGGCTGATGAAGAGCAGCAGCGTCGCCGAATAGAGCAGATAGACCCGGGCAACCAGGGTCTCGGGGAGCAGTCGGGACAGCAAAGATCTCATGAACAGTCGCCTGCCGGGTCAGCGTAGCGAGGCCGGTGCACTTTGGTAAAACTTGCGGTAATTGGCGTAGTCGCCAGCGTTTGCCGGGATGAAATACGCGTCCTCTCCCAGCCCGACACTGACCGAAGCCTGGTGCAGGATGCCCTTGCCCTTGGGGTCGAGGTGCATGCCATGGAAGGCGCTGGCGACGGCCTTGAGGTCTTTGTCCGGCACCTTGCCCGAGACCATGAGAGCCAGGTCGTTGTATTCATCCGAGGACCAGAGCACGCGGAACGCCTTTTTTTCACGCGAGGCATAGCCCTCGATCAGTTGTGAATTGCTGCCGACGGCCTTGACCTTGCCGGCGAACATCTGGGCAAAGGCAGCGTTCTGGTTGCCGCCGAAGACCACCTTGATGTCGATGCCCTTGTTCAGCAGATGGGCATGGGGCACCTTGTAGCCGATGAAGGCTTCGGGCCCGGCAAAGGCCATTTCCTCACCCTTGAGTTGCTCGAGGGCCGTGATGCCCGAGTCGGCCGGTACGGCAATCTGGCCGCGCAGGGCCGGCATCTGCCGGCGACCGAAGACCCGCCAGCCGAGCTTGTCGCGCTCCGGGCTGAAGAGATGGTTGGTGAAGACGAACTCGACCTCCTGGGCCAGCACATAGCTTGTCGTGTCGGCCGAGGTGCGACCGATCTTGAGTTGGAGATTGACGCCGCTTTTTTCCGATACGTAGTTGATGATCGGGTTCCAGTACGCCGCAGTCTTGTTGATGTCCCACTGGTTGACCGGAGAAAAGCGATAGGTCGGTGCTTCTTCGGCAAAACTGCTGCTAAAGGCGAGGGTTGCAATACAGCTGAGAAAAAGACGGCGCATGGGACAACCTCGGCAGAAATTACAAATTATTGGTTTTGTAGATTTTAGTGGTTCGTCCGATAAATACAATGCACTATCGGGGGAAAACACCTGTGCGTCGCCTGCTCAATAGAAAAGTTCGCCCAGATTCAGCGTCGAGGCGGCACTGAAATTGTGGCGATGCTGATCCAGCCAGCTTTGCGCATGTTCGCGTCCGCTATCGCGCAGGTGCTCGAAAAATGGCAGGTTGACTGCCAGCTTGCTGCCGGCGGGAAGTTCGCCGAGCAGGGCGTCGGCCGTGATGGCATGAAAGCGCAGTTGACCGATGCGACGCTCCAGGCGGCCGACAGGTAGCCACCGCGAACGCCATGAGGTGCTGGCTTCCTCGCGCAGGTGGGCAAACATCCGCATTTCGCGCAGGAAGGTCGAATTGAACGAGAGTTCGAGCAGGCGGTGGCGGATATCGTCGGCCGAGACGGGGGTTTCGGCGTAGCGCAGCGGCGTCAGCAGGACGAGCAGGATGTCGGGCGAGGCGCACTGGTAGGCCAGGGGAAAAACCGCCGGGTTGGCACTGTAGCCGCCATCCCAATAGGGCTCGCCGTCAATGACGATGCTGCGGTGGATGGTCGGCAGGCAGGCCGAGGCAAGCAGGGTGTCGACCGACAGTTCGTGGTTGCGGAAGAGCCGCAGCTTGCCCGAATTGGCATGTGTCGCGGCGATGAACAGCTTGAGGGGCGAATCGCGGCGCAGGCGGGCAAAGTCGAACTGTGTGCCGAGGATGTCGCGCAGTGGGTTGAGGTCGAAAGGGTTGAGCTGCTCGGGGCTCAGGTGGTTGGTCCATTGCAGCATCAGTTTGAGCGCCTGGCTGACTTCGGCGCCGCCCTCGCCCGCAGCGGCGAATGGCGAACTGGCAGCGACGCTCGTCCAGAAACGGGCGAGGGTTTCCCGCGCACCGTCGCGCCCGCCGGTCATCAGGCCGTGCGCCAGGCAGAGGGCATTCATGGCCCCGGCGCTGGTGCCGCTGACGCCCTCGAATGTGCAGGACGAATCTTCGAGCAGCGCGTCGAGCACGCCCCAGGTGAAGGCGCCGTGGGCGCCGCCGCCCTGCAGGGCGAGGTTGAGCGCGTGGTGGTTGGCGGTTCGCGAGATCATGGGGGGCAGGGGGGCTGACCGTCAAAGGCGTTCGGATACGGCCGAGACGATGGGGGCCGGTGTCACCGACGTCGGCTGCTGGAAGGGGTTGCCCTGGATCAGGACGATGGCGGCCGTCGGGGCTGCGGCCAGCGCGAACAGGATGACGGCGACCATGGCGGCGCGCGGCTTGTCCACATGGACGACGGAAATCGAGAGCAGGGTCAGGAAGCCGAGAAAGGCCATGCCCAGCCACTTGAGCGGATTGACATGGGTCTGGCTGAGGCCGATGCGCAGGTCGCGCTCGTCGCGGATCTCGATGGCCTTGCGCAGCATCAGCGCCTGGACGTTCTCGCCGGCCCCGGCAGCGACCCTGGGGCTGGCCAGCAAGGTGAGCAGGGCATCGGCCAGCGCCGTCACCTCGGCGCTCGACTGACGCGCCGCCAGCATAGGCCATTCCCCCGCGCTCGCCAGGCCATAGCGGGAAACGGTGCCGCGCAGCTCGGAGCGCAGCGGTTCGGCCAGTTGCCCGGAGAGAACGGCGATACTGCGCAATGAGTCGGCCTCCTTGAAGACGGCGTTCATGGCCCGGTCGTGGGCGCTCCAGGTGTCGTTGGCGAGGAAGGCCAGGGTCAGGCCGAAGAGCACCCCGATGATGTTGATGAAGGGCGGCGCCACGCCCTGCAGCGAAGCGATCCAGCCCGCCCAGCGCGGCCGGTGCAGGGCCCATTGCACGGCGGCGACGGCAGCAAAGGTGCCGGCGACGGCGAGAAAGGCATAGCCGTAATGGTCGTAGGTGTGCCAGTTGCTGGTCGGCATGATGGTGAGTCCATATTCTCGAATCGACCCGAAGAGTCTGTGCGATGGCGCTGCCGGGCGTCAATGCCCGAGACGACATACGGGCAAAAAAATCCCGGCGCGGGGCCGGGATGGAAGGAGAGATCGCTTTCTGCCTGTTCGTTTGGTCGACATCCGCAGAAGCAAAATCAGTTTAGGTTTTTGATGTGACAGGCGGATGACTCAGCGCATGGTCCTGACACCATCGGCCGTGCCGAGCAGCAGCAGATTGGCCGGGCGCACGGCGAACAGGCCGTTGGTGACGACGCCGGTGATCTGGTTGATCTGCGCTTCAAGGCCTTTCGGGTCGGTGATGCGTAGGCCGTGCACATCGAGAATCACGTTGCCGTTGTCGGTGACAAAACCGGCCCGTAAAACCGGTCGACCGCCCAATTTGACCAGTTCGCGCGCCACGTAGGCTTGCGACATCGGAATGACTTCGACCGGCAGCGGAAAGTTGCCCATGATGTCGACGCGCTTCGAGCCATCGGCAATGCAGACAAAGGTTTTAGCAACCGCAGCCACAATCTTCTCGCGGGTCAGGGCACCGCCACCGCCTTTGATCATGTTCAGACCGTGATCAATTTCATCGGCCCCATCGACGTAGACCGGAATGTCTGCGACGTCGTTGAGATCAAAGACCTTGATGCCATGGCCTTCCAGACGTTTGCGGGTGGCTTCGGAACTGGCGACAGCGCCCTTGTATTTCTCCTTGAGCGGCGCCAGTGCGTCGATGAAGAAGTTTGCGGTCGACCCGGTGCCAACGCCAATAATGCTGCCGGCGGGAGCGTTGGCCGCAACGTAGTCGGCAGCGGCCTGGGCTACGGCCTGTTTCAGTTCGTCTTGCGTCATGGTGAAGTCTCGTGCATTGGGAATGGCGTGCATTTTACCTGTCAAAAAAACTTAACTTTGTGACAGTCGTTATCGGCCTAAACTGTATATATCGTTTTTTAACAGGAGAGTGCCATGACACAACAGAAAAAAAATACCCCCGTTGCCCCGAAAGCCCCGAAGAAACTGATTCCGCGTACTGCTCCCAAGATTGATGTCGTCACACCGCTCGTTGAGACAGTTCCTGAACTGGCTGCCCCCCCGCTTGTGCCGGCTCCTACGCCTGCGACGGCCTCCGCTGCCAAGGTCGCTCCTGCCGCTAAAAACGTGAAAAAACCGGCCGCAACGCCGGCCAAGGCCAAGCCTGCGGTTGCACCAGCCGAGAAGCCTGTGGCTGAAATCAAGCAACCGCTTGGCAAACCGGTCAAGGCAAAGAAAGAACCCAAGGCAGAAAAGCCGGTTAAGGCTAAAAAAGTGAAGCTGGTGCGAGACAGCTATGCCATGCCTGAAGCTGAATATGCGCAGATTAATGTCCTGAAAAAGCGCCTGAGCGCTCTGAAACAAGAGGTCAAAAAAAGCGAATTGCTGCGCGCGGGCATTGCTGTACTGACGGCCCTGAACGATGAAGAACTGGCCGCTGTAATGAGCCATATCGAGCGCATCAAGACGGGACGCCCGGTCAAATAAGCTGTTTTCTCTATGACCAAAGTTACAGTCTGTCATTTGACTGTAACAATCGGCAGGTAACCTGCACACTGTTATCCATTAACTTTGTGCAGGAGTTACTTCATGTTCAAGCAGTCCTCAGTTGTTTCATTCATGGCCGCCGCAGGTATTGCCCTGTTCGGCGCACAGGCCGCTCAGGCACAGGTCATCAAGGTTGACGGTTCCTCCACCGTTTATCCGATCACCGAAGCCGTTGCTGAAGAATTCCAGAAAGCCAAAAAGAACGCGATCAAGGTGACGGTGGGTATCTCCGGTACCGGCGGTGGTTTCAAGAAGTTCTGCCGCGACGAGACCGATATTTCCAATGCCTCGCGTCCGATTACCGAAAAAGAAATGGCTGACTGTAAAGCTGCCGGCGTCAATTACGTTGAAATGCCGGTTGCCTATGATGCGCTGACGATCGTCGCCAACCCGAAAAACACCTTCCTCAAGGAAGTCACCGTTGCCGAGATGAAGACCCTCTGGGAACCGGCAGCCCAAGGCAAGGTTATGAAGTGGAACCAGGTCAATCCGGCCTGGCCTGATGCACCGGTCAAGCTGTTCGGCGCTGGTGCTGACTCCGGTACCTTTGAATACTTTACCGAAGCCATGGTGGGCAAGGCCAAGTCCTCACGTGGGGATTACACCGCCTCTGAAGACGACAATGTGCTGGTTCAGGGCGTCTCCCGCGACGTCAATGCCATCGGTTACTTTGGCTACGCTTACTATGCAGAAAACATGGCCAAGCTGAAAGGCGTTCACGTCATCAATCCGAAGACCGGCAAAGCTGTTGAGCCATCTGCAGCCAATGTTGAAAACGGTACTTACGCACCGCTTTCACGCCCGATCTTCATCTACGTCAAGGTCAAGTCGCTGGACAAGCCTGAAGTCAAGGAATTCCTTGAGTTCTACATGAAGCACGGCGCCAAGCTGACCAAAGAAGTCAAATACGTCCCGCTGCCGGCCGCTGCCTATACGGGTAACATCGATCACGTCAATAAGAAAAAATATGGCACCGTCTTTGGTGGCAAGAACGAAATTGG